>Ga0326597_10012098_pt1 | contig 11384 bp, 12 predicted proteins | sample RVTome_12_FD_203789 | JGI IMG/M metagenome (GOLD analysis project Ga0326597, IMG submission 203789) | Soil microbial communities from uranium-contaminated site in the Upper Colorado River Basin, Wyoming, United States - RVT100D185 | ecosystem: Environmental > Terrestrial > Soil > Contaminated >...
ATACGCCGCCTAAGCTGCGTGCCGGGCCCTGGGCCAAAGAGGTATACGACCGATGCCTGCCGATCGACGAAGTTTTTTGAAATCATCCGCAATCGCCGCGGGAGTGTCGGCGCTGGGAACGACTGCGATGACACATGCGCAAACGAAAGAGCAAGAGGTCCTTGGCCCGGAAGCCTTCAAGACGAAGTTGCTGGAATGTCTCGGCGGACCATGGCCGGAACCTTGCGAATTGCGGCCGCGACTGATTCGCGAAGAGCAAAAAGACGGCTATCGCTTGCAGTGGGTGGACTATGCGGTCGAACCGGAGGATCGAGTCCCTGCGATTCTTCTCATTCCGGACGAAGTGAACGCGGCGACTCCGGCGGCGGCAATTGCGATTTGGCATCAGCATGCCGGGCAATGGCATCTCGGCAAGAGTGAACCGGCGGGACTTGCGGGCGATCCGATGCATCATACGGGCGTCGCGTTGGCGAAGCTTGGCTACGTCGTGTTGTGTCCCGATGCCCTCTGCTTTGAAGAGCGGCAAGATCCGGACGGGAAGCTCAAAGGAGGAGCCTACGAACGCTTCGAGTTTCTGCGTCAGGTTGTCGATGGACGCTGTATGGCGTGGAAGAATATTCTCGATATGCGCCGGGCGATTGATTACCTCGCCTCGCGCGAGGAAGTCAACGTCGAACGACTCGGCTGCTACGGCCATTCGATGGGCTCGACGCACACTTGGTTGGTCGGGCCGTGGGAGCCGCGGCTGAAATGTCTGGTGGGGAACTGTTGCCTGCCGACGTACGAAGCCATCCATCGCACGAAATTGTTACATTGCTTCCCGAACTTCATTCCCGGTATCCATCAATTTGGCGACACACCCGACATCGCCGCGTTGATCGCGCCCCGTGCCCTGCACTTGAACTTCGGCGAGACCGATGGCGGATCGCCGATTCAAGAGGTGCGAACTGGCGTTGCGAAGATTGCGTCAGCTTATGCGGCCGCTAGCGCAGCCGACCGCTTCACTTACTTTATCGAAGCCGATACGGGACACGTGCTGTCTGATGCCATGTGGCAAAGGACACGAGACACATTTGGAAGGTACTTGTCTGTTTAACCGCTACACCATCGATGTGCGCGCTAGACGCCACTTTTGGGCGGTCGTGGTCAATTTCGTGCAGACTTCCGAAGTCTTCCGAGACTTCGGAAGTCTAATTCGCGAAGTTGTACCACTACCTGCAGGGTCGGCAACGTGCATAACGATGGTGTAGCGGTTACACTGAGTCATTTGCTTGCCGACGGCTCTGCAACCACGAGAAAGTCAACGATGAGTAACGACCACCAACGATTCCTCCGCAAAGTCCCTCGGCAGCTCGTTACGGCCCTCCTCGTCGCCTTCACGTTTATCGTAAGCGCCGCGGGCGAAGAGTCTCGCCCCTTGCGAGTGCTCTGCTACAACATTCACTATGGTCAGGGCATGGACGGGCAGTACGACATCGAACGTCTTGCTGCTGTCATCAACCGCTCGAAGCCTGACCTCGTTGCATTGCAAGAAGTCGATGTCGGCGTGAAGCGGTCGGGGCGCGTTCATGAAGCCCAGCGGCTTGGTGAGTTGACCGGGATGGCTGTGCGTTTCGGGCCGACTCAGCACTATGAAGGCGGACTCTTCGGAAACGCTGTGCTGACGCGGCTCCCGATCCTTGATGTGCTGATCCAGCCGCTTCCTTATACCGATAGCACTCCCGAGCTGGTGACGTACCCCCGCGGCGCGATTGCCGTGACGGTCCGTGGCCCGAATGACAAGCCGCTGCGATTCATCAGTACGCACTTTCAACACAATGTCGCCGAAGACCGCGTGGCCGAGGCGAAAGCGATCAACTTGCTGTTCGCGAGCGACGAGTCCTCGATCCCAACGATTCTCGCTGGCGACATGAACGCCTCGCCTGATTCGGAACCAATACAAATCTTGCTGGAGCGATGGACCAACGCCTCCGACGATCCGCCTTCCCCTTCAGCACCATCGATCAAGCCGAGATCTCGCATCGATTACATCTACTACCGGCCAGCGGCTCTTTTTCGCGTCACCGAGGCGAAAGTCATCGACGAGGCGATGGCCTCGGATCACCGTCCAGTGCAAGCTGATTTTGAATTTGTCCTCGAGTAGACTCGCAAGCTATCGCTTCCGCCCGCCACCCGAATCACCACTCCATAATGCCGCTTACCAGGAGCCGAACATGCCACGTGTAACCCGCCGTAGCAGCCGCAACGCCACAACTGCTAATGGCAGAGGACACCGCCAGGAATGCAGCCAACTCTACGATTCGACACGCGGTCATCGGCTGTCGCATTCGCGGCAAGGTACATGCTCGTGAGTTTGCTCAACAAGAAGGTGTCGAAGTCGCCTATGTCTGCGACCCTGACGAAACGTTAGCGAACGAACTGGCCGCCGCCGTCGAGCAGCAACAAGGCAAACGCCCCCTAGCCGTGCAAGATCTCCGCAAGGTCTTTGACGACAAATCCATCGATACGGTCTCGATTGCCGCTCCCAACCACTGGCATGCGCTCGCCGCGATTTGGGCCATGCAGGCCGGCAAGGACGTCTACGTCGAGAAGCCGGTCAGCCACAACGTCGTCGAAGGGCGTCGCATGATCGAAGCTGCCGCGGCAACGGGACGCCTCTGTCAGGCGGGGACTCAACGACGATCGATCGGAGCACTTCAAGCCGCCGCCGAATTTATCGAGCAAGGCAAGCTGGGGGACGTGACGTTTGCCCGCAGTATCATCTACGGCGCTCGCGGTTCGATCGGCTCCAAGGGAGTCTACGAGTTGCCGAAGGACGTCGACTACAACTTGTGGCTCGGCCCGGCTCCGATGACGAAGCTAACACGGCCGAACCTGCATTACGATTGGCACTGGGATTGGGCAACTGGCTGCGGCGAACTGGGCAACAACAACATTCACATCATCGACACATGCCGCATGTTGATGGGACTCGAAGGGCTGGGCCAGTCGGTACTTAGCATCGGCGGGCGACTGGGCTATGAAGATGCGGGCGAGACTCCCAACACGCAGATCGTCGTCCATGAATTTGACAAGGCGACGATTGTGCAGGAAGTACGCGGGCTGAAGAGCGACCCGTTCTCGAAGCAGTTCAGTGCCGGCTGGATCATCCACGGCAGCGAAGGTTTCATTGCGGAAGAATCCTTGTTTGACCGCGATGGCAAACTAGTCCAAAAATTCAACGGGCCGAGCGAGAACCACTTTGCGAACTTCATCAAAGCCGTTCGCAGCGGCGAGCGTGCTGAGTTAAACGCGGACATCACCGAAGGTCATCAATCCAGTTCGCTGTGCCACGTCGGCAACATCTCGCATCGAGTCGGCAGGGCACTGCCGACGGCACAGATTGCGGCCGACTTGGAACAGGCCGCGTTGCACGAGGACGTAGCTCGTACTTTTGCTCGAACGGTGACCCATCTCGAAGACAACGGAGTCGACCTCCGTGAGACACCGCTCACGCTCGGCCAGCATTTAAAGATCAACGGCGAGTCGTTCGTCGAGAACGCCGCGGCAAGCGAGCTGCTTGCGCGCACGTACCGCAAGCCGTTCGAATTGCCAACGGTTTGACGCCAATTGACCGTGGAGTAATTCGTTTAACCGCAAGCCGGCGGCGTGCGCTAGCCGCGCTCCGAGCGCACGCCTCCGGCTTGCGGTTAAACGAAGACACAAGCGTCCCATAAGGAATTCCGCTCGTGCCCCAAATCAGTATTTGGATTGCCGCGATATGGTGCTTCATTTTATTTGCATCGCAAGCTTCATTCGCCCAACCGGTCACACCGCCCGCCGTAACAACGCTGTCCGACTCGACAATCAAGTACCAAGTTCCGGCACGCGGCTACCACATTCTCGAGCGGGGCGAAGTGCGGGCCGTGGTCGTCGACAACCGAGCGGTGGATGATGCCGTACTACCTGGGCACCGAGCAAATTACAGCGGTCTGGCGTCACTAAGGCATTCGCAGCGCGGCGAAAGCTTGTTTGTTCCGGCTTATGCGGGACTGAACTACGAACATATTCACGACGGCACCAACCAAGATCGCGATATCTTGTTCGAGCCGCGAAACGCACCGCTGGAACTGCGCGTTGTAAACAAGCACACCGTCGAACTCTATCAAGCCCCGACTCCGCACTGGAAGCTGGAAAGCGTCCTCCGTTACGCCATGCTGGAAGACGGCACGATCGAGATGACGCTCGAGTGCATCCCGCGAGCGAAGACGTTTGCAAACGGATATGTCGGACTGTTTTGGGCCAGCTACATTCACCAACCGGAATCTCTTGACATCCATTTTCGCGGCCAACCGGTATCCAGCGACGAAGCAACGCGCTGGATTCGAGGCATCACGCCAGCACACGGAGTCTCCGCGACGCATCCCGGCCGCGACGACGCACGAGTCTTCAAGCACGACGACGACTTTCCCTTGACACTGGTCTTCAATCGCTCGAAGTTTCTCTATGACGAACCGTGGTACTACGGCCTCAGTCACGGCATGGCATTCGTGCAAATGTTCCGTCCGCAGGACGTAATCCGGCTGTCACAATCACCGTCGGGTGGCGGCCAAGGGAACCCGGCGTGGGACTTTCAGTACTTCATTCCAGAATACGAGGTAGGCCAGCGATACCAGATGGTCATGCGCGCCATGTACGTTCCGTACGAGTCTCCGGAACAAATCCAACGCGTTTCGCTGCCACACCGCCAAGCTCTCGGGCAACGCTGAAGCAAATCGCGCAGCCCCCCCATGGTCAGTTGTTGAGTGGGGTGGCTGGGAGTCGGCCGATTTTTCTGGAAGCGGATTTGACGCGACCTACTCCCGACGAGCAGCAGTCGAGACTTCATCCTTGTACACGACGCCTTCCTTCATCACGAACACGACGTCGCGCGTGACGGTAATGTCTTCAAGCGGATCGCCCCTCACCGCCACGACATCAGCAATCTTCTTCGCTTCGAGAGTTCCCAGTCGATCGTCGGCTCTTAACAATCGTGCCGCCTCTAATGTGGCGGCTTGAATCGCTTTCATCGCAGGCATGCCGCCGGCGACCATCAGCTCGAACTCGCGGGCGTTCTCGCCGTGCTTCGAGACACCGGAATCCGTACCGAACGCGATCTTGACTCCCGAGGCATAGGCCCGCGCGAAGGTTCTGCGAGCGACGGGACCGATCGAGGCGGCTTTGGGGCGAACGATTTCGGGGAAGTAATCGTCCTCCTCCGCCATCTCGGCGACCCACACGCCAGCCGAGATCGTGGGAACCAGGTAAGTCCCGCGCTCCTTCATCAACTCCATGACTTCGTCGGTCATGAATGTTCCATGCTCAATCGAATCGACTCCGGCCAAGACCGCTCGCTTCATCCCCTCCGTGCCGTGCGCGTGAACGGCGACCGCCATGTCATAATCTTTGGCCGTCGCCACGATGGCTCGCAACTCCTCGTCCGTAAATTGCGGGTTCTGGCCGCTGGCCGCGAGACTGAGAACACCGCCGGTCGCTGTGAGCTTGATCAAATCCGCCCCGTCCTTGTAACGCTGCCGAACTGCTTTGCGGGCATCATCCACGCCGTTGACGACACCGTCGACGGGCCCTGCATCGCGTCGAAAGTCGCCTTTCAAGCCGGTCGTCGGGTCGGCATGCCCGCCGGTCGTGGCCAGCGATTTGCCAGCCGTAAAGATGCGAGGACCAACGACCCAGCCTTCGTCGATGGCTTTGCGTAACGAAACCGAGTTGATTCCGTTGTCCCCCAAGTCGCGTACCGTTGTAAACCCAGCCATCAGCGTCCGCTTGGCGTAAGCGGTCGATCGCAACGCATAGTCCGCTTCGTTCATAAAGAACTTGTCCGAATAAACTTTCTTGTGATGCTCGGACATCAGATGCGTATGCATGTCCATCCAACCCGGCATCACCGTACACTGGCGCAGGTCGATCAACGTGTCGCCCTCTTTCTGCTCGACATACCCTTCGCGCACGGCGACGATTCGCCCCTGGTCGATCAACAGCGACATCGTGGCACGCACGTTGTCATCTCGGCCATCGATCAGACGACCGGCGTGAATAATCGTTTCCGCGCGGGCCGTCACACAGAGGCCTAACAGGACAGAAGCAGCTGCTAGCGCGTTGCAACGCATGGTGAAATACTCCTTTGCTTTCAGGTTTTGAAACCGCATTCATTCTTTCAATGAATTGTCGAGTTGCGAGTTGAGATCGCTCGATATGCTCTGCGCGTCTGGCTCGCGAATCAGGTTCCGCATCTCATAAGGATCGTTCGCCAGATCGTACAGCTCGTTCATTCCTTCAAGTTCGTTATACCGAATGAACTTCCAACGTTCAGTTCGGATCGCTCGGTAGCCCATCCGATGCACTCGCGGAAAAACGGTGTCGGAGTTGTACTGAATCAAGAACGATGTTCGCCAATCCCGCGGATGCTCGCCGCGCAGTAGCGGCACCAGGCTCCGGCCGTCAACCGTCATCTTCTCGGACGCCCCGGACAACTCGATCAACGTCGGCGCCAAGTCGATGCTGATGGCAAAGTCGTCGATGATGCTACCGGCTCGAAGCGCACCCGCGCTCGTCAGCTTCGGATAGCGGATCAACAGCGGGACACGAATCGCCTCTTCGTAAGCCAGTCGCCGTTCAACACTCAGGCCGTGCTCGCCGTACCAGTAGCCATGATCGCTTGTGAAGATGAAGACGGTATCGTCTAACTTGCCAGACGCTTCCAAGACCTCAAGCAGTTGGCCGACGCCTTCGTCAACAGCGGCCAGCATCCTCAAACGGTCGCGGACCGTCTCGTCGTCCGTGCCGGTCGAAGTCCCCAGCGGGGGAATGCCTTCGATCTCACGCAGTAAGGCGGACTTTCCCTGTAGCGAGTCCTTGACATTCAGCCGCCGAGGAATCGGCGCGTTGGCATAGAGAGACCGGTGCCGCACGGCTGGCAGGAACTGAGCTGCCTTGGGGTCGGTAATACTGCCATCGTCGCGTTGCGTGAGTTCCGGGTGCAATGCTTTGTGTGCGATGTACAGACAGAACGGTTTTTCTCTCGGCTTGGTCGCAAAGGCAAGGGCCTTCTCATTCAAGACGTCGGTCGTGTGTCCCGCGAACGTCTGACGCCGGCCATCGACATTGAGCAACGGATCGAACGAAGTCCCTTGCCCTTGCATGCTGACCCAGTGGTCAAACCCCGGTCGAGCCGTATCGTCATTCCCCATGTGCCATTTGCCGACGTACGCCGTCTCGTAACCCGCTCGCTGAAGAGCTTGTGGGAACGTTTTCAGCCGGTGGCTTTGTTCACTGCGGTTGATGTTGTCGAGGATGCCGTGATGGTGCGTGTGCAATCCCGTCAGCAGACACGCGCGCACCGGCGAACAGAGCGGCGTCGTGCAAAAAGCATTTCGAAACCTGATCCCCTCTGCTGCAATTCGATCGATATTCGGCGTCCGCACGAAGGGATGTCCCGCGCATCCGATCTCGTCCCAGCGAAGATCGTCTACGAGGACGACGACAATATTTGGAGGTGATTCAGTCTCGGCAGACGGAGCGAGTGAGACCGCAACGATCGAGATTGCCAAACCAAAAGCGTTGAAGAGCAACTGACGATACTTCACGTGGGGACCTGTCGATGTGTCGGAGGTAAGGAATGGAGCATCTAAAATCGACCATGTTGTCGATGGCGGAGCAACGACAGACGGCGCCGTATCGGCCGTTACGAGCGCTTTAATTCTAATCTGTCCTCGCGAGGTCTGCCCGCCGAGCCCGCCAGATTCTGCATTCCAACCGCTTCATCTAACTGAGTTCTCTCGTCCCTCGCGACCAGCATACGGTAACCGAGCGACCGCAATATCAACAGCACGGTCAGAGTGGTTCCCGTGAGCCCGACTTCATAACAAGTCACCCCTGAGAGCATTTCTCCAGTGCCCTGTTCGCCAAAGATGATGTTGGTGCCAACAAGCACGAGAAACGGACCGGCGATCAACGCACCGGCCAGTAACAACGATGCGCTGAGATGAGGCCACTCGGTCGGGGCGATCCAAACGCTGGGGATAGAGAGCAGCGAAGACAGACCGGTGTAAACGAATATCAGCTGCTGACTCAAACCGCACCAGATCCCAAGCAGACAAACTTCGGCAACTAAAGCACCGACTGGGACAAACGCCACATGCTCCGTGAACCGCCCCGTGTCAACGACATCCCCAAAGATGCCTGGCCCCACCAGATTGCACACAACTGCCAACACGCACAAGCCAGCGATCACGGCGACTCGGCGCGTCGTCTGGTTTTTCTCGGCGGTGTCCACGAAGCGGCTTCTCTTTCTTAGTAGGCGACCGCCCCGCCGAATGCGCCCGCGCAATGGTCTACTTTTTCTTCTTCACGGCGTTTCGCTTCGCACCATCTTCCATTGCGTGCGGCGTCTTCTTTGGCAAGGGATTCTTACGTTTGGTTGTCTTCTTCCTCGTTGCTTTCTTCGCTGCCGACTTCTTGGTGGTCGCTTTCTTGCGACGTGCAGTTGTCGGCGCACCAGGAGACGTGTTTGTTTCGTCGCCAGCGGCAAGGTCGATGCCGAAGACGTCGGACAGGTCGCTGGCGGCGAGTTGCTTGGACTTGCCAGACGTAGTGGCGGCCGAGACGGCGGTTTGGGCGTCGACCGCGATTAGTTCCTCGTGGTTGACGCCGCGGAGTGTGAACAACAACTCGGGACTCATATCCAATCGCGCGCCAATGCCGTACATCACGGCCGCGATGTGCTTACACATACCCGCCCAATCAGGACAGTCGCAGTGAAAAGAAATCTCTTTGGGAAGCGGGAACAAGCCTTCTTTGCGATCGGTGACGATCTGCATCACCTGATCCGAGAGCTTTCCTTGCAGCAGTTCCAGCAGGGAGCCGATCTGGCCGGCGCAGCGCTGTTTGATGGCGAGCCACTTGGGTGCCGCCAATTCTTTGATTTGAATCTGAACCGTGTAAAGTTCTGATCCTGAAACTCGCGCCTCAATCGCGCCCTTAGCGATCCCTAAATGACAAACCGAGCCGTTGCGGACGTACGTTCTGCCGCGTGGCAAGCGGTTGGAGTAGTCGCTGAACGATTCCAAATGGTCGCACCAAGCCGCGCCCCAAAACGTCTTCGCAATTCCGCGGCCATCGATAGCAACGGGTTGGACGTCCATCCCTTTCTTGCGAAGAGATTCCAGTTTCCTCGCGGCGTTGCGCCGTCGCTGGGCTACCGAGACGTAAGGTTTCCAATCGTAGCCGTAGCCGTAACCATACCGTCCCACGATGTCATTCCTCCGTGAAGATCGTTCGCAAGGCCTCCTGCTGGATCGCCAGAACGTTGGCGACGCTCCAGATATCGAGCTCACCGACGAATACGAAGATACCTATTCCATGCCATGACCGTCCTGGTATCTTGTCAGTGGGCGTTACAGGACTCCAACCTGTGACCCCCTGCTTGTACCCTGCTTGTAAGGCAAGCCGAAAAGTAAGCGTTTAATCCCGTTTTCCCGAGGGTTTAAGGCATTTTAGCGGCAATTTCGCCATCTGCAAGCGTTATCACTGAATATCACGTTTTCCCAGCGTTTTTAAGTATTTGCGAGCCGCGTGAGAAGCGCAAAACGGTAATTACCGTTTTGGCAATTGGCCGATATGGTGGCTCAATCCATCGTCAACGCTGGTCGAATCCTGAACCCGAGAGAACGCCACAAGGGCCTACGATGATCGCTCCGCTGCTTGCAGTCTCCATCTGTCTTCTCGCGGGCTTTCGACACGAGGAAATAAATCACCGCGGATGCGCATCAAGTATCAGGTATCAGGTCGCCACGAGCGAAGGTTTTCCCGTGAACCTTTCAGGACACGTGCCGTCTTACCTGTCAGACACACGACCAAACACGATCGGTAACGAGCAAGGATAACGAAGATGATGGTTTTAGCGTCGAGTTTCATATCCGAACGAACAGGCAAAGGTAGTTTCGCCAAGCAACCGGCGAATACGCTGCCCACGCCACGTTTGCGCTTGTGACACTCGGTCTAAACCAATGGGGATTACAAAACCCGGTGTCACAAACGACATCGGGTTTTTTCGTGCCCAAATTGAAACAGCATGGGCTGGTAGCTGAGACGCGGGCACCGACGCTTGCGTTGGTCGGCGGCGGTCTGAAGAGCCGCAGACGCGGGCACCGATCGGCATGGATGCCGGATTGGTCGCCGAGCGCCTCTCAGCCCACTTGGCGCTCACTGAGCATGCACAATACGGCCCGTTCGTCTATTGGCGAAGGATACCGCTCTTTCAAGGCGGAGAGATGGGTTCGATTCCCAGGACTACCACTGGAGAAAATGACCAAGCTCGAATGACCAATGTCCAAACAGATTGCAATCTTGGTCATTCGTCATTGGGATTTGGTCATTCAAGCGACACACAAGTGAAGGAGAAGAGCATGACCTTACGACAACGATTCAAACACGTCCCCGCATCAATCCGGGGTCGTGGTGTAACAGGCAGCACAGCAGACTTCGGGCACCGACGCTTCGTTGGTCGCTGCACGGTGTGGGTTCGATTCCCTCCGACCCTACTCTCACTGGCGCGTAGCTCAACGGTGAGAGCGGCGTCCTTATAAGACGCAGGTCGCGGGTTCAACTCCCGCCGCGCCGACTGGAACGAAAACGAAACATGGGACTGAGGTGTTAGCGGTAGCCGGGCACACGGCGGCACAGCCTTAAGCCGTGTGCCGGGTCGCGGCTCTTAACCGGTGAGGTCAGGGTTCAAGTCCCTGTGGTCCCACTGACAAACAAGCACTGGTCGTTTAGTGGCGAAGACTCCGCACCCGTAATGCGGCGACGTCGGTTCGAGTCCGGCCCGGTGCTCTGATGATCTTTGACAATTCGATAGCCAACAAGCGCCTATGACGTAACGGTAACGTACTTGCTTGCCATGCAGGAATTGCGGGTTCAAGTCCCGCTAGGCGCTCTACTTCAGGACGTGGGGAAGTCTGGTATCCCGCGTGTTCCGGAAACACGAGAACGCTGGTTCGAATCCAGTCGTCCTGACTTGATGCGGTGGGTCCTGTGCTGGTACGGGAGGGCGACTGTTAATCGCTTCGTCGCAGGTTCGATTCCTGTCGCCGCAGCTTCAACAAAACGGAAGGGCAAGCCGATTGGCGACGGCAGCCGCCTCGAAAGCGGTCGAGCGGTGAGCCTTGAGAGTTCGACTCTCTCTCCTTCCGCTTACACATACGTGCTCTTGGCCGAGCGGCAAAGGCTCCAGGCTTCGGGCACCGACCGATAGGTTGGTCGATGGCGAGGCGAGTTCGACTCTCGCAGAGCACTCTTGGGGATCGGCTAACGGTAGGCCGCCTGCCTTTGAAGCAGGCTGTGAAGGT
>Ga0326597_10012099_pt1 | contig 11383 bp, 9 predicted proteins | sample RVTome_12_FD_203789 | JGI IMG/M metagenome (GOLD analysis project Ga0326597, IMG submission 203789) | Soil microbial communities from uranium-contaminated site in the Upper Colorado River Basin, Wyoming, United States - RVT100D185 | ecosystem: Environmental > Terrestrial > Soil > Contaminated >...
TCCCCACGTAGGCGAGCCGCCGCTCCTCCTCGACGCCTCCCTCGGCCGCCGCCCGCGAGTGGGGCAGCAGACCTTCTTCCATCCCCACCAGGAACACGTGAGGGAACTCGAGACCCTTCGCCGCGTGGAGCGTCATGAGGGTCACCGCGTCCTTGCGGCTCTCCGGCGTCTCGGACGGCTCGTCGCCGCTGGTGAGGGCGAGCTCCTCGAGGAAGCCGGCGAGGGTCGGACGGGGAGACCGGCGCACGTGGTTCTCGGCGAGGTTCAGGATCTCCTCGACCCCTGCCCACCGAGCGTCGCGCGTCATCGGGTCCGGGTAGAGGCGTCGCACCTCGGCGCGGTAGTCCACCGCCTCGAGGAAGCTCGAGAGGCGGGCCGCGAGATCCCGTCCCGCTTCGGCGAGAGCGGCGCGCTCGAGCACGCCCCGCAGCGCCTCGTATCCCAGGGCCGCCGGGGGGGCGAGGCCGTCGATGTCCCCCGCTCGCTCGAAGGCGTCGCTCACGGCGATGCCGTGGTCGGTGGCGAAGGCCAGCACGCGGTCGAGGCTCGCCTTGCCCACCCCGCGCGCCGGCGTGTTGATGACGCGGAGCAGCGCCGTCTCGTCGCGAGGGTTGAGGGCGAGCTTCAGGAACGCGACGACGTCGCGGACCTCCTTGCGGTCGAAGAAGGACATTCCCCCCACCACCACGTAGGGGAGCCCCGCCGCCCGCAGCTCCGCCTCGAAGGTCCGGAACTGCACCTGGGTGCGGCAGAGGATCGCGAAGTCCGCGGGACGGGCCTCCTCCCGTCGTACCGCGAGGGCGACGTCTCCGACCACGAACTGCGCCTCCGCCGTCTCGTCCTTGAGCCGGGCCTCGCGCACGGGGACGCCGTCGCCCCGGAAAGGCTCGAGGGCCTTGTCGTGACGCGAGGCGTTGTGACGGATGAGCGAGTTCGCGGCCTCGAGGATCGGCCGGGTGGAGCGGTAGTTCGTCTGCAGGCGGACGATCTTCGCCCCCGGGAAGTCTTGCTCGAACCCGAGGATCTTCCGGATGTCGGCGCCGCGCCAGCCGTAGATCGACTGGTCGTCGTCGCCGACCACGCAGACGTTGCGGTGCTCGCCCCCGATCGCCTTGACGATCTCGTACTGGGGTCGGTTCGTGTCCTGGTACTCGTCGACGAGCACGTGACGAAAACGGGTGCGGCAGTGCCTGCGCACCTTGGCGTTCTCGCCGAGCAGACGCACGGTCTCGAGGAGGAGGTCGTCGAAATCGAGCGCCCGGGCCCGCGCCAGGTGCTCCTGGTAGCGCTGCCAGACCGACCCCACCAGCTGGTCGCGCCCGTCCCGTCCCGCGGCGAGGTAGCTGGCGGGCGTCTCCATGCGGTTCTTGGCGAGGGAGATGCGGGCGAGGACGGCGGAGGGGTGCATCGTCGTCTCGTGGACGCGCAGCTCGCGCATGACCGACTTCACCGCGCTCAGCTGGTCGGAGGCGTCGCAGATCGTGAACCGGCGGGAGAGGGAGAGGGCGTCGGCGTGCTCGCGCAGCAGCCGGGCGCAGAAAGCGTGGAAGGTGCCCACCGTGAGCTCGCGGGCCGCCGCGCCGGCGAGCGCGGCCACCCGCTCCTTCATCTCCGCCGCCGCCTTGTTCGTGAACGTCACGGCGAGGATGTTCGAGGGCTCGACTCCCCCCGACACCAGGTGAGCGATGCGGGCGGTGATGACGCGCGTCTTGCCGGTGCCGGCGCCGGCGAGCACCAGCAGCGGGCCCTCGACCGTGGTGACCGCGTCCCGCTGGGCCGCGTTCAGGGTCGAGAGGAGGGCGGCGTCGGTCCGGGGAGGGCGACGTGTGGCGAGGGAGGAGCGCATGGCGGGGCAAAGGGTCGCTCTTATACCACGGCGCCTGGTCGCGGCGTTGAGGCGAGGAGCGTCGAGCCTTCGGTGCCGCGGCGTGCCGACGGTCGCGGGGGCGGGTAGGATCTAGCATGCCTTCTCGTCCCCGCGTCCTGGTCTCGAACGACGACGGCCACTCCTCCGACGGCCTGCGGGCCCTGGTTTCCGCCCTCGAGGACCTCGCCGAGGTCTTCGTCGTGGCGCCCGAGTCCGAGCAGAGCGCCACCTCGCACGCGATCTCGATCCACCGTCCCCTGCGCCTGCGCGAGGTCCGGCCGCGGTGGTACGCCGTCGACGGCACGCCCACCGACTGCTCTTGGCTGGCCATCAACCACGTCATGAGGCGCCGGCGGCCCCACCTCATGGTCTCCGGCATCAACCACGGGCCGAACCTCGCCGACGACATCGTCTACTCGGGCACGGTGGCGGCGGCGATGGAGGCATCGATCCTCGGCGTTCCCGCGATCGCCTTCAGCCTCGCCACCCGCGAGGACTTCGACTTCGGACCCTCGGCCCGCTTTGCCGCCGCGCTTTGTCGAGCCGCCCTGCTCGAGCCCCTTCCCCCGAGGATGCTGCTCAACGTGAACGTCCCCGGCGGGGTGGATCCCACCGACTACGTCGTCACCCGTCTCGGGAAGCACAGCTACGGCACCGACGTCGTGGAGAAGACGGACCCCCGGGGGCGGAAGTACTACTGGATCGGCGGCAACGAGTACCAGCACGAGGACATCGTGGGCAGCGACTGCAACGTCGTCCTCCGCGACCAGCTCGTGTCGGTGACGCCCCTGCATCTCGACCTCACCGACGACCGCATGCGCCGGACCGTCGCTCGCTGGAAGCTCGGCGGCTTCCAACGCCGCCGGGTCTAGTCGATCACTCGATCAGCAGGACCTTCACCGTCCCGGGGACGGGGATGTCGGCCTCGACGTAGCCGATCGCCCCGGGGTGGGACGCCACGAACCCGATGATCTCCTTGTCGGACTCCTTCACCGGCGGGGGGAGGCTCCCCCTCGACATCGCGTGCGACCAGTACTGGTGGATCTCCAGGGCGCTCATCTCCAGCACCTCCCTCGCGAAGGCGAGCCGCACCGGCGAGGTCAGGGAGTGGTCCACGGGCTCGATGGGAGAGCCATCGCCCCACTTCGCCACCTGGCGCAGGAAGATCTGGGAGACCACCGCCCGGGGGATCTTCGCTCCGGTCACGCTGGGATGGACGATGAGCTTGATGGAGCCGGAGGCCTGCGGTCTCGCGGGGGCGGCGAGGCCGAGGATGAGGATGAGCACGGTCGTGGCGGCGAGCCGCAGAACGGAGAGGCGACGGCGAGCTCCCGCCGTCGTGTCGCGAGCGCCACCTCTCGAAGACATTTCTCCCCCACTCCTCATGGGACCACTCGTCCCCGTGTCCTAGCCCGGCGTGCCGACCGCACGGCAGAGAAATCCCGCCGACCGGGGCGCGCGGCCTCTGACCGCGCGCCCGACCGGTTTCGAGTGACTAGAACAAGAACTTCAAGGCGAGCTGCAGCTGGCGCGGGTCGCCGACGCCGGTGCGCAGGAAGCCGTCGAAGTTGAACAGCGCCGGGGTGCTCAACGGATTCACGTTGTTCGCGCTGTTGAACGTGTTGAACATCTCCACGATCGGGGTGAGCTCGTATTGCCCCTTCGACCCGAAGTGGATCGGCCACGTCAGCCGCCAGTCGAGGGAGCGGAACTCGTTGTCCTTGCGCAGCGTGTTGCGGTTGTCGGCGGTCCGCGGAACGGGGCTGATGGGCTGTGCCGAGCGGGCCTGGAAGCGGACGTTCAGTCTCGCCGGCCCCAGTTCGAAGTAGCTGTAGAAGTTGAACTTGTGGCGGATGTCCCGATCGGAGAGCCCGTAGTCGGCCCTCGTGTCCATCAGGTTGTAGGGCCGCGAGTCGATGCTGCGGTCGCTGAAGGGGTCACGCTCGTTCGAGTCGTCGTCGAGGTCCTTGGAGAGGACGTAGTTGGCCTCGAGCTGGAAGCCCTGCGAGAAGCGCTTGCGCAACCCGATCGTCCCGCCCCGGTACAGCGACTGACCACGGCTGTTGGTGATCGCCGCCTCCCCGAGGAAGGGACCGAAGGGAGAGCCCCGGTCGCCCCGGTTGGCGTCGATGAACCGGGTCAGGTAGACGCCTTTGGCCCACGTGAAGTCGATGTAGGCCGACCAGTCCGGGGCGAGCTCCTGCTCGTAGGCGACGTTCCAGCTGGTGATCTTGGGGTTCTTGTAGTCGCTCGCGAACGCGCGGATTCCCGAGAACAACGGGAACTGCCCGGCCGCCACCGGGTCCGGGGTCAGCACGCCGGGCCAGACCGGCATGGGTGCGAACGTGACGAAGGTCGAGTCGCGGAAGATCGTCTGCTGCTGGAGGCCGTTGGTGGTCACCGAGCCCACCTGGGTCAGCATGTTCTGGCGCGGGTAGTAGATGCCGGCGTTGCCGCGGAGCACCGACTTCGCGTCGCCCTTGACGTCCCAGGCGAAGCCCAGGCGCGGCTGCCACATGTCCCACTGGTCCGGGATCGTGCCGTCGGAGGGGAACGCCGGGTCGTCAAGGAACGCCGCGTAGGCGGTCGACCGCGGGTCGACCGTCTCCGGCATCAGCTGCGCGTCCCACCGCAGCCCGAGGTTCAGCGTGAAGTTCGGCCCCACCCTCCAGGTGTCCTGGACGAACACGCCGAGCTCGTCGTTGGTGATGTTCGAGGCACCGGCGGCGTCGGTCGCCGGACCGTTGAGGCCGGCGCCCTGCAGGTAGAGGAGCAGCGGGCCGCCCACCGGTCCCCCGCCGCCCGGGCAGGGAGCGGGATAGGTCACGTACGAGCCGTCGGCACAGGTGACGGTGGTCGGTCCGAAGCCGCCGGAAGCCGCCGGGGACGCGTAGCGCAGGAAGCCCGTCACCGAGTCGAAGATGTAGCGGCCGGTGAAGAAGCCGCGGAAGACCTGGTCGTTGAGGCTATGGGTCCAGTCCCCGCCGATCTTGAAGGTGTGGTTGCCGCTGACGAGAGTGAAGTTGTTCTTGAGCTGGGTGCGCCAGAACAGCTCGTCGATGCCCGGCTGCAGGAAGAACGGGTCGCCGAAGCGGAAGCTCGGACCGAAGCCCATGCCGGTGTCGGCGGCGAGCCCCGACCCCGCCGCCGTCCGGGGGCGGTCCTCCCGCGAGTACGTGAAGTGGAACTCGTTGAGCTTGGTCGGGGACAGGGTCGAGAAGAGGTTCACGTTGAGGACGTGGATCCGGGCGGGGTCGCCCTCGATGCCGTTCGCGGACGGGCCGTAGGTCGCCACGTCGAAGGTCTCGTTCTCCTTCTTCGAGTGGTTGAAGTTGTACGAGACGCTGAGGTTGTTGTTCTGGTTGAGGAGGACGTCCACCTTGAAGAGCGTGGCGACGGTCTCGATCGGGTGCTCGACGGGCCGGCTCTCGTCCAGGCCGAGATTGTCCTGCATGAAGTCGAGCAGCGCGACCCTCTGGCACTCCGGGTTGGAGGCGATCAGGCCCTCGTTGGCGGAAATGGTCGGGGCCGACACCGGGCACGACCCGAGCGGAGCCGAGAGGTTGGGCCGCTCGAAGCTTCCCTTGATGCCTTCGACCGCCACGAAGAAGAAGGCTTTGTCCTTCTTCAGGGGACCGCCGATGGTTCCCCCGAACTGCTCGCGGTGGAAGTCCTTGAGCTTGCTGCCGTCGGAGAGGTCGCTGGTGAGGGCCTCGAGCCTCTGGAAGTGGAAGAGGCTGCCGTGGAGGCTGTTGGTCCCCGACTTCGAGATCACGTTGACGACTCCGCCCGCGGTGCGGCCGAACTCGGCGTTGGCCCCGGTGGCGATGACCTGGAACTCCTTGACCGCCTCGAGCGTGATGTCGATGGCCGCGCGTTGCCCGCCCACCTGTTCGCCGAAGAAGCCATTGTTGTAGTCCCCGCCGTCGAGCGAGATGTTGTTGAAGACGCCGCGCTGGCCGGCGAAGGTGATCTCGTCCCCGTCCGGGCCCTGGACGATGCTCACCCCGGGGGTCAGGGTCAGCAGGTCCTCGAACTTGCGACCCAGGATCGGCGTCGTGCTGACGGTCGTCTCGTTGAGGGTGTTGCTGACCTGGGTCTGGCTGACGTCCACCGTCGACGACCCGCTCACCGTCACCGTCTCCTGGGTTCCGGCGAGGGTCAGGGTCGGTCGGAGGCTGAGGGTCTGGCCGACGGTCAGGGTGAGGCCGTCCTGGATGAGGGTGGCGAACCCGTCCTTGTTGAAGGTGACGGTGTAGGGACCGGAGGGCAGCTGCAGCAGCACGAAGCGCCCTTCCTGTGCGGTGGTGACCTGCCGCGTCAGGTTCGTTTCGGTGTTGCGAGCCTCGACCTGCACCCCGGGAACGACCGCCCCGCTGGGGTCGACGACCGTGCCCTCGATGGCGCCGCTCGTGATCTGGCTCTGGGCGCTCGCCAGCGCCGCCGACAGGGCGCACGCCAGCGCCAATGCGAACAATCTCTTGATCATGGATCTCCCCTCACAGGCAATGCGTTCTGGCTCGGCCCGGAAACGGAAAGGCTAGCCGGACTATAAGCGTGCTGCTTGCCGGCGCGCAAGAGGTTCGAGGGCCCCCTCTTGGCGGTTGTTCGCGCTAGAGTTGGGCCCATGAGCCCGAAGAAGCAGATGTTGCGGCACTTCCTCGCCGCCCTGGCCTATCGGACCCAGAAGGCTCTGCGGGGTCGCCCCCCCGCCTTCGACGGCTTCCGCGCCGCCCCCGGGGTGCGGACGCCCCACGAGCTCGTCTGGCACATGTCCAGCGTGCTCGGCTACGCCCGAACGCACTTCACCGGCGGCGCGTGGCGTCCGCGGCTCGAGCCGAGCCTGGACGCGGAGCTCGTCCGCTTCCACCGCATCCTCGAGGACCTGCGGGGCCACCTGGAGCGCGGAACTCCCCTGCGCGACACCACCCCGGAGCGCATGCTGCAAGGGCCGTTTGCCGATGCGATGACCCACGCGGGACAGCTCTCCATGCTGCGACGCCTCTTCGGTGCTCCCGTCCCTCCCGAGAACTTCATCGTGGCCGACGTGGACGGCGCCAACGTGGGCGCCGGACAGCCGGCGCCGGTCAGCCCGGACGAGGTGTGGCACGCGGCGGAGGACGAGCCACGGGGAACGGACTGACGACCGGAGAATGGCCCCGATGAGCCTGCGGCGCTTCTTCATCGACACCGACACCGCGTCGGACGACGCGGTGGCGATCCTCATGGCCCTGCGGTGGCCCGACGTGAGGGTCGAGGGCCTCTCGATCGTCTCCGGCAACGTGCCGCCGGAGCAGGGGAGCCGCAATGCCCGCTACACCGTGGAGCTGTGCGGCCGGGACACCCCCGTGCACGAGGGTTGGCGCCGACCGCTGGTGCGCGAGCCGTCGCACGCCGAGTTCTTCCACGGTCCGGACGGGCTCGGAGGCGTGGGCTATCCCGAGCCGCGCCGGCAGGCGGCTTCGCGCGACGCGGTGTCGGAGCTCGTGCGCGCCTTCGGGGAATCGCCCGGGGAGATCACGCTCGTGACCCTCGGCCCCCTCACCAACGTCGCCGCCGCGCTGGGGCGCGAGCCGCGGCTTGCCGGGTGGGTCCGGGAGTGCATCGTGATGGGGGGCGCGGCCTGCACCGTCGGCAACATCACACCCGCCGCCGAGTACAACATCTGGTGCGACCCCGAGGCGGCCCGGATCGTCTTCCGCTCGGGGATGAAGATCCTCATGGTGGGCTGGGAGCACTGCCGGGGCGCGGCGAACCTGGACGACCGGGAGATCGAAGAGGTCCTCGCCTTCGGCACCGAGAGGGCGCGCTTCGCGATCGAGTGCAACCGTTCCGCCCTGAAGGCGAACCGCGAGTGGCTGGGCGAACCCGGTCTGGGGCTTCCCGACCCGGTGGCGATGGCCATCGCCCTGGATCCGCGGGTCTGCACGCGACGCGCCACTCACCACGTGGACGTGTCCTGCGACGACGAGCTCACGCGGGGGATGACCGTCGTCGACCGGCTCGGTGTGACCGGCAAGGAGCCGAACGTCGACGTCTGCTGGGAGATCGACGTCTCCCTCTGGAAGCAGACGCTCTACCGGACGCTGCGCTGAGGCCGCTGCGCTCGGCCCCCACCTCTCGAGGCGCGGGGGAAACCCTCGCTGACGCGCGCGCGAGGTCGTGCTAAGTTCGGCGGGCATGACTTCCGCGTCCTTCGACTTCTGGGGCTGCTCCGAGATGCGGGAGAGCCTCGGCCTGCGCGCCGACAGCGTGCAGCAGCTCCTGGAAAGGCTGGAGACGGTCAGCGCCGACTCCATCTACTACCACTCGGTGAGGTGCCTCCTCCGGCACCAGGTGGTCGCCACCCCCTACCCGGACGACTTCGCGAGCTGGATCGACTCCGAGGTCCGAGAGCCCGCCCTCGCCGAGCGGGTCGCCTTCCACTCCCCGTTCGACTTCCCCGACATCGAGGCGTTCCGCGAGCACCTGATCGGGGTGCTCGACGAGCACGTCACCCGCGAGCCGTGGGTCGGGGGGAGGGTCCCCCACAGTCCCTTCCGCTTTCTCCGGGGTCACCTCGCGAGCCTTCCCCTCAACGTCACCGTCCACGACCTCGAGGAGCTGCGCCTCGCCCTGGCCGAGGTGGACGACGGCTCGATCTACTTCCACACCGTCGAGGCGGTGGGGCGCCTGGGGAAGGCGCGGGGGGACTTCGCGGCCTGGATCGAGGACGCCCTCGGCCGAAGCGCGCTCGCCCGCCGGGTGCAGGAGATCGACCCCTACGTGGCCAGCCTGTTCGAGGTCCGCGCGGCGCTGGTGCGGGCGGTGGACGAAGAGCTCCGGGGCGACGGGTGAGCGAGCCGCGGCCCCGCCTGGCCGACTACGAGGGGATCGCTCCCCCGGGCAGCCTCGTCCTGATCCGCCGCCTGGCCGAGAGCCTGGAGGGGCACACCTTTCTCCACGTCAACTCGACTCGCGAGGGCGGGGGCGTCGCCGAGATCCTCTCGCGCCTGCTGCCGCTGCTCGACGAGGTGGGGATCCGCACCCGCTGGGAGGTGATCGACGGGGAGGCGGAGTTCTACGCGGCGACGAAGCGGATCCACAACACGCTGCAGGGGGCCGACGCACCCCTGACGCCGCAGATGAAGGAAGCATACCTCGCCGCCTCCGAGAGGGCGGCCACGAGGCTCGACCTCGTGGCCGACACCGTCATGATCCACGACCCCCAGCCCGCCCCGCTCGTCGCGCGGCGTGAGGACGGGTCACGGTGGATCTGGCGCTGCCACATCGACCTCTCCCACCCCCAGCGACGGACGTGGACGTTCCTCGCGCCCCACGTGGGTCGGTTCGACAGCGCCATCTTCCACCTCGCCGAGTTCTCGCCGCGCCTGCCGATCCCCTCCTACCTGATCCACCCGAGCATCGACCCGCTCTCCGACAAGAACCGGGAGCTGCCGCCTTTGGAGGTCGAGCGACGGGTGGCGGCGCTCGGGGTGCCCCTCGACCGGCCTCTCCTCCTGCAGGTCTCGCGCTTCGACCCGTTCAAGGACCCGATGGGGGTCATTCGCGCGTTTCGGCTCGTGCGCCAGCACCGCGACTGCGTCCTCGTCCTCGCCGGGGGAGGGGCGAGCGACGATCCCGAGGGCACGGAGACGCTCGCCCGGGTGCGCGAGGAAGCGGGCGACGACCCCGACATCCACGTGCTCCTCCTGCCCAGCGACGCGCACCTCGACATCAACGCCCTGCAGCGCGCGGCGACCATCGTGATCCAGAAGTCGCTCCGGGAGGGATTCGGGCTCACGGTGGCGGAGGCCATGTGGAAGGGCAAGGCGGTCATCGGGGGAGCGGCGGGCGGGATCACCAAACAGCTCGTCGACAACGTGACGGGGCACCTCGTGCACTCCGTGGAGGGATGCGCGTACGCCATCCGCCGGCTGCTGGGCAACGCCGCCGAGCGCGAGCGGATGGGGATCCTGGCTCGCGAGAGCGCCCGAAGCCAGCTGCTCATCACCCGTCACCTGATCGACTACCTGCAGCTGCTCCGTCTCCACGCCTCGTGAGCGAGGATCGTTCCCGGTCAGGCCGGCGCGCGTGATTCTGTTGTGGTCCTACTTGTAGATACCGAGCGCCTTGAGGAGGAAGATCAGGACCACCGCCCCCAGCACGGCCACGACCCAGCTCGCGATCGAGCCGTAGGCGGCGAGCCCCAGGAGGCCGGCCAGCCAGAATCCGAGCGCCGAGCCCACGATCCCCACGATCACGTTGGCGAGGATCCCCATCTGCGCGTTCGTCTTCGCGAGGATGCTCGCGAGCCAGCCCACGACGCCGCCGACGACGATGGTGACGATCCAGTCCATGTGTCTCCTCCGCGTTGGATATCGCTGTCTGTGGAATTCGACGGGCAGGCGCCCGTCACGCATGGAGCCTAGTCAATCCGCGGCGACGTGGTCAAGCCAGAGCGCAGAGGGCCGGCCGCCGGTGGAGAGGGCGGGGGGCGTGGTATGTTGGATGGATGTGCGACGCGGCGCGGGCCGCGCGGGAGGATGAGACGCGTATGAAGCAATGGAACTGGCGGATACTGGCCCCGCTCGTGGCGGCGACCTTCGTTTTCGCGGGGACGGCCCACGCGAAGATCAACAAGGAGCGTGGGAACATCGTGTCCACGAACTGGAACACGATGAAGATCGAGCTCAAGAGCCCGAACGGTCGGACCAAGTTCTGGAACGTGGTGCGCGACTGCGAGGTCAAGTTCACCGACAAGACGACCGAGTTCCCGAACCCCAAGCTCGCGGACCTCAAGGCTCCCATGTACATCCACTTCATGTTCGAGGAGGGAACCGACCTCATCCAGAGCATCGAGGTGGTGGAGGTCGGCTTCCAGCCCGCCGCCGGCGGCCCCGGCGTGGAGGAGAAGGCGGTCGTCACGAACCTCGACATGACCAAGGGTCACATCGAGGTCATGATGAGCCCGGGTGGACGGAAGACCTTCGAGGTCGACCCGAAGAGCGAGCTCGCCGGCGTGAAGCAGGGCGACAACGTCACCCTGCTCATCGACCGGCGCGGCACCCAGGAGGTCGTGACCAGGATCACGAAGGAGGGCGGGGGCGCCCTCAAGCGGATCCGGCGTCCCTAGTCACGCCCCCCGACTTCCTTTCGGCCCATCCTCGTTCCGGGAGGGCCAACGAGGCCGCGGAGCCCTCTTGTCATGGAGGCTCCGCGGCTTCTTTCGTCGCCTTTGCCCGGATCAGCCGAAGAACAGGTAGGTGACGAGCACCGCCCCGAGGAACCCGGCGACGTCGGCGGCGAGGCCGCAGCCCACCGCGTGCCGGGTGCGCCGCACCCCGATCGACCCGAAGTAGACGGCGAGGACGTAGAAGGTGGTCTCGGTGCTCCCCTGGACGATGCTGGCCAGGCGCCCGGCGAAGGAGTCGACCCCGTGCGTCTTCATGGTCTCGAGCATCATCCCCCGGGCGCCGGCGCCGCTGAGGGGGCGCATCAGCGCCGTGGGCAGCCCGTCCACCCAGCGCGTGTCGA
>Ga0326597_10012101_pt1 | contig 11382 bp, 6 predicted proteins | sample RVTome_12_FD_203789 | JGI IMG/M metagenome (GOLD analysis project Ga0326597, IMG submission 203789) | Soil microbial communities from uranium-contaminated site in the Upper Colorado River Basin, Wyoming, United States - RVT100D185 | ecosystem: Environmental > Terrestrial > Soil > Contaminated >...
GGCGGCTCCGGCGCCCGGGTGGGCGTGGCCGGCATCACCTGGGGAGTCAGGGCAGCCGCGGAAGGCGCGGGTTGGGGCGATCCCGGGGTGTCGGAGCCGTCCGGACGGCCCTGGGCGACGTTGCGTGTCAGGTCCTCGTCGCGGCGGAGCTCAAGCGGGGTCTTCTGCCGCACCTCCGACGGCCCGCCGATGCTCACGCGGTCCTTCGCCTCCGGCCTCGGTTTCGGCCTTTCCGGCGGATTCGGCGCCGCCGGCCTCGATTGCGAGGGCGGGGCAGGAGGCCGCCAGACTTCGGGCGGGGGGAAGATCACTCGCGCCATCCGCTCGGGAGGGGCCTCCGGCTCGATCTCCTGAACGGGCCGGGATTCTTCCAGCCAACGCGCTGCCGCGAAAAGGACCATCAGGTGAAGCAGCACCGAGGCGAGGAACGCCGCGGGCGACTGGTTGCGGTTCACTCCTCTCAAAGTCTAACGGACGTCAACACAAAATGTGGCATGGTTCCATCCCAGGACGGGTCCACCACACAAGATGTTGCGGTTTTTAACGACCGTGAGTTGATCTGGAGTACGAAGTGCGGCAGATACTGACGACTCAGCTACTTATGGTCAGCCATCCGAGCCAGGATCTCATGGGCCAGGGCCAGCGCGCGCAGCCCGTCCGCGCCCGAAACCACCGGCTCCGACCGGTCCCGCACCGCGGTCACGAACGCGGCGAGCTGCCGGCGCAGCGGCTCCTCGTCGGGCGCGGCCGTGCGCTCGGACTGGATCTCGGGTCCATCGGGGCCGTCGGCCAGGCGGTGGACCTGGGCCTCGCGGGCGGCGAAGTCCACCGAGATGTACGTCCGCGGCGAGAAGACCCGGAACTTGCGGACGCGCTCGGCGGACACCCGGCTGGCGGTCAGGTTGGCGATGAGCCCCGACGCGAACCGCAGCCGCGCGTTGGCGATGTCCACGCGGGGGGTGAGGACGGGGACGCCGACCGCGTCCACCTGGACCGCCTCCGAGCCATCCAGGCTGAGGACGATGTCCAGGTCGTGGATCATCAGGTCGAGGACCACGTCCACGTCGAGGCTGCGCGGGGAAAAGGCCCCCAGCCGGTGCACCTCGATGAAACGTGGCCTAACGGCATTCGCGCGCAGGACTTCGGTGGCGGGGTTGAAGCGCTCGATGTGGCCAACCTGCAGGATGAGGCTGCGCTCGCGGGCGAGCCGGATGAGGTCCTCGGCCTCGGCGAGGGTCGAGCAGATCGGCTTCTCGACGAGCACGTCCTTACCCGCCTCGAGGAGGACGCGGGCCAGACGGTGGTGGTCCACCGTGGGGACGGCGACCGTGACTGCGTCGGCCTCGGGCAGCAGGTCGCGGAGATGCTGGAACGCGGGGCAGCCGTGCTGCACAGCCACCGCGTCGGCGCGGTCGCGATCGGTGTCGAACACGCCGGCCAGCGCGGCCCCGGGAAGGTCGGCGCACACCCGGGCGTGGTGCTGGCCGAGGGAGCCGACCCCGACCACCGCGATGCGGATCGGCCGGCCTTTAGTGCCCTGATCCGGCAATACGGTTGCATTCGAGCGCCGATGCATCCCGGCTCGCTTCGTTGCTCCTCCTTTGCGTACCGCACGGGTACGCGGCGGTCGTCGCGCCTCGCGATCCGGGCGCCTCGGCGCTCTCGGTGCGACACCGTATTGCCGGACCCGGGCACTCACCCGTCATCCGCGGGGCCGGTCCAGCCCGACGACCGCGATCCCCGCCTCGTCGGCCTGGGCGAGGAACGTCGCGCGGTCGATGAGGAGCGTGCGCATCGCCTCCACGGCGAGGACGCGAGCCCCCGCCTCGCGCATGGCCTCCAGCGTGCCGGCCCCGGCCACGGGGACGTCGAACCGCAGGTCCTGCTTCGGCTTCCCCAGCTTCACCACCGTGCACCCGGGCCCGGCGATACGGCCGGCCCGCCGGATGACCTCGTCCGTGCCTTCCATGGCTTCGAGGGCCACGGCCGCGCGGTCCTTCACCGCCACCGTCTGGCCGAGGTCGAGGGCGGTGAGCGCGCGCGCGATCTCCTGCCCGTATTCGATGTCGCGGGACTCTTCGCGGGAGGGCCGCCGGCGGGTGTTCGGTCCCGGCTGCGCCATCTGGTCCGACAGCAGCGACGTCGAGGGCAGCAACGTGATGCCCTCCCGGCCCAGGGCGTCGGCGACGCCCCCGATCAGGCTGTCGGTGTTCCGGACCGCGAGCCGGGCCAGGACCGCCATCAGCTTCAGGTCCGGGACGATGTCCGAGAAGATCTGGCGGTGCTTCACCTGCCCGGCCATCACCGCCTCGCTCACGCCCGCGGAGCGCAGGGCCTCGATGCACCGGCCAAGCTGGCCGAGGCCGACCCAGTGGATCTCGTCCACGCCCGCGGCGAGGTCGGGCGACGCTTCCTCCTTGATGGCGACGGCCACCACCTTGCGCCCGGCCCGGCGCGCGGCGTCCGCGACGAGGAACGGAAAGCGCCCGTTGCCGGCGATCAAACCCAAAGGCGATGCGTTGGTCACCGTAACCGCCGACCCCCTCCCCCTCGGGGGGAGGGGGAAAGGGGGTGGGGGCTCATGTGCACCGGTCACTCCTCGGCCAGGTGGCGCCGAGTGGCCCGCCGCAGGATCACCCCGCGCTGCGCCGTCCGTATGAAGCGGACGAGCTCGGCCACCTCGGGAACGAGCGGCGTCGCCGCCTCCAGCCGCGCCACCGCCTCCGACGTGTTCAGGCGGCTCTGCAGCAGCACGCGGTACGCGGCGCGGATGGCCGCGATCTTCTCGGGGCTGAAGCCGCGGCGGGCGAGGCCGATCGTGTTCACGCCGTAGATGCGGGCGCGGTTCCCCACCGTTTTCGAGTAGGGCAGCACGTCCTTGGTGGCCACCGTATACCCGCCGAGGAAGGCGTGTTTGCCCACCCGGCAGAACTGGTGGACGCCGGAGAAGGCGCCGATGGTCACGTAGTCCGCCACCCCGACGTGGCCGGCCAGCGTCGCCCCGTTGGCGAAGATCGTGTGGCTGCCCACCTGGCAGTCGTGGGCGACGTGGGCATACGCCATGAAGAGGTTGCCGGACCCGATGCGCGTCACCCCGCCCCCGCCCGCGGTGCCGCGGTGCAGGGTCACGAACTCGCGGACGGTGTTGCCGTCGCCGATCTCGAGGCGCGTGGGCTCACCGCCGTATTTCAGGTCTTGCGGGGCGAGGCCCACCGAGCAGAACGGGTACAGGTGATTGCCGCGGCCGATCGTCGTGTCGCCGCCGATCACCACATGGGAGTCGACGATGGTGCCGGCGCCGATCCGCACCCCGGCCCCGACGACCGAATACGCGCCCACGCGCACGCCGGCCCCGAGCTCCGCCGCCGGGTCGACGCGGGCGGAGGGATCGACGGCCGGCGCGGGCAGCGTGGCGACCTGCAGCAGCAGGCGCGCCTCGGCGACCCGATGCTCGCCGGAGAGCACCTCGCCGCGCACGCGGCAGAGCGAACCCCGGCGGTGCAGCACCTGCACCTCGAGGCGGAGCTGGTCGCCGGGGACCGCGGGACGGCGGAACTTGGCCTCGTCGATGCCCACCACGTGCACCTCGAGGCGGCGCGGGTCGGGGGCGTCCTTGAGCAGCCAGATGCCCGCCGCCTGCGCGAGCCCCTCCATCAGCAGCACCCCGGGCATCACCGGCGCGCCCGGGAAGTGGCCTTCGAAGAACTCCTCGGAACCGGTGACGTTCTTGATCGCGACGATCCGCCCCGCGGGATCGTGCTCGACGATGCGGTCCACGAGCACAAAGGGGTACTGGGTGGGGATCTGGCGGATCAGCGAAGCGATGTCGATGGATTCGGCCGTGTTCATTGCCGACGCTATTTAACCCGCATTCGCGCCGCGAACACAAAGCCGCGGTCACCGCCAACCCAACAAAAACGGCCGGCGGGGTTGCCCCCGCCGGCCTGGGTGTGCCCGCGTCAAGACGCGGTGAGACGGTTGGTTACGGCGTGTCCACCCGGACGATGGTGGGGTTGGGCAGGCCGGCGACGCCGGCGTAGGCCACGCTGCCGAGGTACTTGGTAGCCGGCCCCAGGCCGCTGAAGGTCAGGTTGATCGCGCCGGTGGTGCCCTGCGTGGCCGACGCCGGCGCGCTTACGGTCATGTTGCCCGCCGCCGCCGAGCCCAGCACCCAGGTGAAGAGCGTGAAGTTCGCGTCGGGCCCCTCGGTGGCGAAACCGTGCACCCAGACGGTATAGGTGTCCGGCACCGGGTTGAGCAAGTTGACCTCCTCGGCCGTGGTGCCGCCGGCGCTGACACCGACCAGCGTGCCGCCGGTTGTGCCGGTGCCTCTGAAGACGTACAGGTCGAGGTCGTCGGCGCCGTCCGTGAACTCGTTGAAGAGCGAGAACCGGGCGTGGGTCGTACCCGCCGGGATGACCACGCTGAACGACGTCGTTCCCGGGCCGCCGCGCACGAAGCTGTCGGTCGGGTCATCGGCGACGTTGCCGGGGGAAGTGGCGGCGGGAACGAGCCCCCGGGCCGTGGCCGTGAACGTGCCGGTGTAGCCGAAGGTCACGTTGTAGCTGATCGGAGCGCCGGTACCAGAGACCGAAGCCGGGGCGGCCAGGGCCACCGGCCGGATGACCAGCGGGATGCGCACGTTGTGGGTGCCGTCGGTCCAGGTCAGCTGGCCGCCGGTGTAGGCGTTCAGGGTCGCGGTGGTCCTGGTGAATGCGACCGTGAAGGACTTGGTCTCGCCGGGGTTCAAGGTGAGCGACGTCGGGCTGAAGGCCACGCCGAACCCGCCGAGGCCGGTAAAGGACGGCGTGTAAGTGGCGGCCGAGGCGCTCACGTTGGTCACGCGACGGGTCACCGACTGCGCGCCCGCCATGTCACCGATGGCGATGGAGGCCACGTTCAGGTTGCTGGGGTCGAGCGAATAGCCGGCCGCGACCAGGGCGCTGCACGTCGCGGGGTTGACGCCCGTCGTGGTGCCGCACAGAAAAGCGAACCAGTCGTTGATGTCCGAGTTGAAGACCAGGCCGGGATCGGCGGCGCTGTTGGGCCGGACATGCCCCGCGCCCTGGCGGAAGATCACCAGGGGGTTGGTATTCGCGCCGTCGAGTACGTCGGATCCGCTGGTCATGAGCGCCGACTTGATCATCATCGGCGACCAGTCGGGGTGCAGGTCCTTCAGGAGCGCCCCCAGGCCGGCCACGTGCGGGCTGGACATCGACGTGCCGCTGAAGAGGCTGAAGAGCAGGCCGTTATTCCCGGGAGGCGCCACGCCGGCCAGGATGTCCTGGCCCGGAGCGATGACGTCGGGCTTGAGCAGGTCGCCGCCACCGGCGGTCAGGGGGCCGCGCGAAGAGAAGCCGGCCGTGAAGGGCGCGGCGACGTTGAAGATGATCGTCGCCTGGGCGATCGCTGCCGTTGCGCCCGCGTCCGCCGCCGCGTGCAGGGCGGCGTAGTTGGCGGCGGTGAAGACCACGTGCACGGCGGGCACGGAGTGCATCAGGGCCAGGGTGTTCGTCGCGCCTCCCAGGACGTTGGTCAGCACCATGCCGATGCCACCGGCCTGGGCCACCGCCAGGCTCTTGTTCACCAAGGCGTTGACTCCGCGGTCGCAGAGCACGATCTTGCCGGCAACCTTCGCCGGGTCGAGCACGGGAGTCGGTGTCGGCGGTGTACCGACCACGTTGTCGGCCGCCGCGAAGCACTGCCGAGCTCTCACCACGTCGGCGCCGGCCAGGCCGGAGTCCTCGGCGTCGACCAGGGTGCCAGTGATGGCGTTTGCGAGGGAGGCGCCGGGGTAGGTGATGCCGTTGATGACCACCGAGCCTTCCCCGTTGCGGTTGTGGGTCCCGGCGGCCACCGTCGTGAGCCAGGGGCTCGGGTGGGCGACGGTGCCGACGGTCGGCCCGCTGTTGCCGGCCGAGGCGGCCACGAACACGCCCGCGTCGGCCGCGAACAGGTAGGCGACCTCGACCGGATCGAGGAAGTTGGTCGTAGTGCCGCTGATCGAGTAGTTGATCACGTCTACGCCGTCGGCAACCGCCTGGTCGATTGCGGCCACCAGGTCGGAGGTGAAGCCGCTGGCGGTGGAGGCGTTCTCCGTGGACCACAAGGCCTTGTAAGCCGCGATGCGAGCGCGCGGGGCCATGCCGCTGATGTTTCCGAACACGGCAGCGTCGCCCGCCGCGGGCACGCCATTATTCCCCCCCGAGGTAGACGCAGTGTGCGTCCCGTGGCCGTTGTAGTCGCGGACCGACGTGAATTCCCAGGGCCGCTGGGCCTCGATGCCGTCGTCGCCGCCCCAGGCGGCGTTGAAGTGCTGGCCGCCGATCAGCTTCTGGCTGCACAGCGAGGCGTTGAAGGCCTCGCCGGGGGTGCACTTGCCGTGCCAGCCCGGGATCTGGTGGTAGTCCAGCTTGCCGTCCTGGGTCCCGTTGCCGTTCTCGCCGGTGCGGTCGGAGAAGCTCGGGTGCTCCGGCCAGATGCCGGAGTCGACGATACCGATGATGATGTCTTCACCGGCGCTGCCGACGCCTCCGAGCTGATCCCACAGGCCGCCGGCAGCGGTGAGGCCCAGGAAGGTGGGCGTGGATGACGTGTCCATCTCCCGCAGCTCGTCTCTCGACACCGAGATCACGCCGGGAGCGGCGGCGACCTTCGCCGCCTCCGCCTCGCTCAACTCGGCCGCGAAGCCGTTGAACGAATAGTTGTAGTCGTACAGCTTGCGCCCGCCCCCGGCGGTGCCGAGCGCCGCATCGTGGCGGGAGTTCAGATGTCGCACGTAGTCGACCACGTGCGGGCTGTCGGGATCGATCTTCTGCCCGCGGGCGGGCTCGGTGGCGCGCAGCCCCGGGATGCCGCCGCTATAGGCGACGACCGGATCTTCGCTCATGCGGACCACGTAGACATTGGACTGACGCTTGCCCGGCGCGGGGGCGCCATCGTCTTGGGCGCGGGCCAGTCCGGCCAGCGCGAATACCAGGGCCAACGCGCTCAGCGGCGCGCGCGCCCTCGAGGCTGTAAACATAGACGTTTCCTGCCTTTCGGAATCAGAAGTTTGGGTGTTCGCGGCCGCCCGGATGGAACCCCAACGGAGGTTTACCGTCAGGGTGAAGGGACGAGGTGATCGGAACCAAGGTAGCCCAGGACGGTTGACATTACAGGTCGGTGCTCCCAACGTCAAGCGGGAATCGGCGGTAAAGCGCGCGCCGCGCCATTCCTGATCGCGGGCGGGCGGGGGTGTGGGGGGTGCGGCTGGAACACCCCCCTGCCGGGCGTTTACTGCTGCGTTGCCGGGCTCGGCGTCGGCGTCGGGGCGGGCGCCGGCGCGGCGGGGGCGGCCGCCGCCGGGCGCGGCGCCGCGGGACGCGCGGCGACGGCGGTCTTGTCCGCGTCGGCCCGGGCGATGACATCCGCCGAGATGTCGAACTCGCGGTTCACGGTCAGGGCCACCTGGCTGGTGAGCAGGATGTCGATGTTGCGCTCCTTGGCCACCGCCTCGATGTGCGGCTTGATCTTCACCTGGAACTCGTTGTTGTACCCGGCAGCCTCGTTCTCGGCCCGCTCCTTCATCCGCTGCAGCTCCTGCTGGCCGTCCTCGAGATAGGCCTGCCGCTCGCGGGCCTTGCGCGTGATGTCCTGCCGCTTCTTGTCCGCCGCCTCCGCGCTCAGTACCGAGCCTTGCTTCTCGAGCTCTTCCTGCAGCGCCTTGATCGCGGCGTCCAGCTTCGAAAGCTCCGCCTGCTTCTTGGTGCCCTCGGTCTGGATCTGCTTCTCCAGCGCCTCGATCTTGGCCGCGTAGGTCTTTCCGAGCGCGCTCTGGCTCGAGATGAGGGCCATGTCGATGACCGCGATGCGCGGTGTCCGCGTGATCGCCCCGGCGGCGGGACGGGTGGGGGCGGCGGCCGGCGAGGCCGCAGGCTCCTGGGCCACGGCGGCGGCGGCGGCGCCCACCGCCAGTGCGAGGACGAACGTCTTGGTCATTTCTGCTCCTTAGAAAGTCGTGCCAACCGCGAACTTGAACGTGGACTTCTTCTGGAACTGGTCACGGTTCGGGTTGAACGCGTAGATGAGCCGGAAGGGCACGTTCAAGACGGGCATGATGAACCTCATCTCCGCACCGGTGGAGGTGCGGAACTGCCGGTAGTCGATCCTCTTGCCCTCCAGGAATGCCTGGCCGGCGTCGAAGAAGATGAGGGCGCGCAGCGGTCCGCCGATGTCGAAGTAGTACTCGAAGTTGAAGAGGACGAACTTGTTGCCGCCCAGCGCGCGGCCCTCCTCGATCGGACCCACGGTCCGGATGTTCACCCCGCGGATCTGGGTCTCCCCGCCCAGGAAGAAGCGCTGGTACAGCGGCAGCTTCTCCGTGGACCCGTAGGGGATGATCATCGCCCCCTCCGCGCGCATCCCGAACGCGGTGCGCCGGGTGTGCGGCACGTAGAGGATGAACTCCAGGTCGGGCTTCAGGAAGTTGACCGTTCCGCCGAGGACTCCACCGGCCAGTTGCGGGGTCAGGGACAGCTTCATGCCGCTGCGCGGCGTGTACGGGTTGTCCACGGTGTTGCGGACGAAAGAGGGCGTGAACTTGCTCTCGCGGCGCTTGCCCTCTTCGCCGAAGAAGAACGGGTCGAAAAGCGGCGCGGCCGGATCCGTGGTCGGCGGCGTCTCCGGCTCCGGGTTGGGAGTGGCCAGATCGCCGTCCTGGTCCTTCTCCAGGAGCTCGCCCGAGAGGCCCTGGATGTTGATGACTTCGTACGAGTAGTTGGTGAAGAGGCGATTGAAGCCTGACCGCCCCAGCCGCAGGCCGACCACGAAGCTCGCCCCCGTCCCCTCCTGGCTGTAGCCCACCACGTTCTGGAAGGTCTCGTAGGTGATCCTCCGGCTGAACACGTCGAAGCCGGCGGTGATCGGGCGGTCGAAGAGGTAGGGCTCGGTGATCGCGATCTGGTAGTTCTTGGTGCGGCGGCCGCTCTGGGCCGAAACCTGGAAGGTCTCGCCCTGGCCCAGGAAGTTGGCGGTCGAGAACGACGCGTTGACGAACGTCCCCTCGAGGCCGCTGACCCCCCCGCCGAAGGTGAACTGGTTGCGGTTCTGCTCCTCGACCTTGAAGATGACGTCCAGCTTGTCCTCGCCGAGGTCGCTCGGCTTCAGCTCCGGCACGCCCTCCATGGGCTTGAAGTAGCCGAGCTGGTTGATGCGCCGGATGGAGAGCTTCAGGGCCTCGGTGTTGAACACCTCGCCCTCGTTCAGGTAGACCTCGCGGCGGATGACCTTGTCGCGGGTGGTGTCGTTGCCGGTGAAGGTGATCCGGCCCACGTAGTACCGCTTGTCCTCCTCCATGACCAGGGTCACGTCCACGATCTTCTTCTCGTGGTCCGGCGTGCGCACCGTCCGCGCCCCCCATTGGAAGTAGCCCTGGCTGCCGTAGAAGTCCCGCAGCTTGTCGTAGCCCTTCTTGATCCGCGACTCCTTGTAGACGTCGCCCTTCTGCAGCTTGAAGAGCGGGCGGATGCCCTCTTCCTTGAAGACGGTCAGGCCCTCGAACTTCACCTCACCGACGCGGTACTGCTGCCCCTCGTTCACCGGGATCACGAGCTGGATGAGCTTGGTGGGCTTCTTCCCCGTCTTGCCCTGGACGTATACGATCCGCGGCTCGCCGATGCTGGCGGTGACGTAGCCGCGGTTCAGGTAGAAGTCCTCCAGGCGGCGCCGGTCGCCCTCCTGGGGATCCGACCACTTCTCCTCGGTGTAGGTGGTCTTGCCCCCGAGCCAGCTCAGGTTCCAGAACCCTTTCTGCTTGATGCCCTTCAACTGCCGGCGCAAGCGGTCATCGGAGAAGACCGTGTTCCCCTCGAACTCGATCCGGCTGACGTTGGCCTTCGGGCCTTCGTCGATGACGAACGAGAGCTGCAGCCCCGCGCCGCCCACCGACTTGGCGTCGTGCTTCACGGTCGCGAACGGGCGGCCCTTGGCGGCCAGCATCTCGCGGAGGATGGTCTCGATGCGGCGCGCCTTGCCGAGGTCGTAGAAAGTGTCGATCTTGACCTCGACCTCGCGCTTCTTCAGCTCCTCCTCGATGGCGGTGGTGGTGAGGGCCTTGCTGCCGCGATAGTCGATGATCTGGATCCGCCGACGCTCGCCCACCACGAAGTAGACGATGACCTTGCCCTCCTGGCCGGGGCGCACGTCGAGGGTCAGGTCTTCGACGAAGCCGGTGTCCCACACGCGCCGGTAATCGTCTTTCAGCCGCTTCTCGTCGTAGCGGTCGCCCGGCTTGGTGGAGATGTAGAAGAGGAACGTCTCCTTGTCCAGGAACTGGTTCCGGACGATCTCCACCCTCTCCACGATGGGGGCGTTGGGATCCGCCTCCTCCTGCGCCGCCGCCACCGCCGCCGAAAGCGCGCCCCCCAGGCACACACACAGGGAGAAACGAATGAGAGCCTTCAACATGGAATCACCTGCTCAGGCGGACAGGGCGCCGCCGCGGCCGTCCTGCCAGTACCACAACGCCCCCTCTTCGACCCCGATCTCGATGGGCACCTGCGAGCGGATCTGGCCGCGGATGAACGCCTCGGACAGGGCGTCCTCGATGTGGCGCTGGATGGCCCGGCGCAGCGGCCGCGCGCCGTAGGAGCGGTCGGGAAGGGTCTTCTGCAGCAGCCACTGCACGCCCTCGTCGCGGATCCCGATGGCGATCCCCCGCTCCTTCAGGTTCAGGTTGAGCTGCTCGACGAGCAGGCGCGTGATCTGGATCAGGTCCTCGTCGGTCAAGGCGTCGAAGATGATGATCTCGTCCACGCGGTTGATGAACTCGGGGTTGAAGGTCTTCTTGACCTCGCCCATCACCATCTCGTTGACGCTGGCCGCGGTGTCCCGCGCGACGTTCGACGCGAACCCCATCCGGCCCTTCTTCTCGATGTACCGGGCGCCGATGTTGGAGGTCATGATCAGGATGGCGTTCTTGAAGTCGATGGTGTTGCCGAGCCCGTCCGTCAGGTGCCCGTCCTCGAACACCTGCAGCAGCACGTTGAACACGTCGGGATGGGCCTTCTCGATCTCGTCCAGCAGCACCACCGAGTAGGGGTTGCGCTTCACGCGCTCGGTGAGCTGCCCGCCCTCCTCGTGTCCGACGTACCCGGGCGGTGAGCCGATGAGCTTGCTCACCGAGTGCTTCTCCATGTACTCGGACATGTCGAAGCGGATGAGCGCGCGCTCGCTGCCGAACAGGAACGCGGCCAGGCTTCGCGCCACCTCGGTTTTCCCCACCCCCGTGGGTCCCAGGAACATGAACGACCCCACCGGCCGGTGCGGGTTCTTGAGGCCGGCCCGGGTGCGGCGGATGGCCCGGGCCACCGCGCTGATCGCGTTCTCCTGGGAGACGATCCG
>Ga0326597_10012102_pt1 | contig 11382 bp, 7 predicted proteins | sample RVTome_12_FD_203789 | JGI IMG/M metagenome (GOLD analysis project Ga0326597, IMG submission 203789) | Soil microbial communities from uranium-contaminated site in the Upper Colorado River Basin, Wyoming, United States - RVT100D185 | ecosystem: Environmental > Terrestrial > Soil > Contaminated >...
GGAGGGCGCGCCGAGAACGAGCAGGACGAGGATCCATCGGGCGGCGGTGCGCATGGGTTTCTCCGGTCAAGGTTTGAGAGCCGTACGGGCGGGGCAGTGTCGCGGTTTCCAGTGGTGGGAGCGGAGGCCGCGGAACGCGCGGATCGAGCGCGGACGCGGAACGCGCTGACGCGGAAGGCGCGGAGGCCGGGGGAGGGCGGCCGAGCCGGAGGAGCCCTGAGTGGGTGGGCTCAGCCCAGCGCGTAACGCTCGAGCCGCAGCACGAGACTCTGCAGTCCTTCCGCGAGTGTCGGGTGCACGGCTTCCGCATCCACGATCGCGCGTGCCGTGGCGCCGGCCTCCATGAGAGCGGCGAAGACGTGGATCAGCTCGCCCGCTTCGATGCCGACGATCGCCGCGCCGAGGATCTGCTCGGTCTTCGGATCAATGATCACCTTCATCGTGCCGGCCGTTTCATCGACCTCGATCGCCCGGGCCACGTAACCGAACGGCATGGAAGCGACCTCGTAATCGATTCCGCTCTTTTTCGCCTCGCGCTCACTGATCCCGACCCTCGCCGCGGCCGGATCCGTGAAAACCGCGTAGGGAATGAGGCGATCCTTGCGGGTCCGCCTGGTTCCGTTCTTCGGCCAGAGCAGGTTCCACAGGATGCGGTGATCGTCCCACGACGTGTGCGTGAACTGGGGCCCGCCGGTCACGTCGCCGATGGCGTAGACACCTTCGCCGCCGGTCCGGTATTCGTCATCGACGACGATCGAGCCGCGGCGGTCGAGAGGAATGCCGGCATTCTCGCAACCGAGGTCGCCGGTATTCGGGTTGCGGCCCACGGCGACGAGCAGGTGCGAGCCGCGCACGACGGTGGCGTCGTCCAGCTCGACGGCCAGCTGTCCGGCGCGGCCGCTCACGCGGACGACTTGTCGCCCGAGGCGGAGGTCGATGCCTTCATTGCGGAATACGGCTTCGAGCGACTCTGACACATCCTCGTCCTCGCGGTCGAGGATGTGCCCGCCCCGATTGACGATCGTCACGGGAGAACCGAAGCGGCGGAACATCTGGCCGAACTCGCAGCCGATGTAGCCGCCGCCGAGAACGATGAGGTGCCCGGGCGTCTCGCGTACATCCATGAGGCTCGTGCTGTCGAGGAACGGCACGCCGTCGAGGCCGGGGATCGCCGGGACGGCGGGCCTGGCGCCCACGTTGATGACGATGATGTCAGCGCCGTACGTCTCGCCGTTGACCTCGATCTCGCGCGGCCCGACGAAGCGGGCGTGGCCGCCGAGCGTCGTGAGGGCGGTGCCCGCGCGGTCCAGCCGGCGCACGATTCCGTCCTGCCATTGCCTGACGATCTCGTTCTTGCGATCGACGACGGCCGCGAGATCGACCGTGACGTCCGCGGTCCGGACGCCGAGCCGCCCCGCATGGCGCGCGACGTGAGCGGCGCGGGCGCTCGCGACCATGGTCTTGGTCGGCGTGCAGCCGCGGTTCACGCACGTACCGCCGAGTCGATCGCGCTCGACCAGGAGGGTCGTCTTCCCGTGTTCCGCCGAGCGGGTCGCGAAGGGAACTCCGCCCTGTCCGCTGCCAATGACGATCACGTCGAATCGTTGCACGTTGCTCGCTCGTTCAGTGGTTGACGCCCGTGTTGCTCCGGCTCGGGGGGCTGGCCCCGACGATCTGCATGACGTGGCCGTCGGGGTCACGGACCCGGAAGGCCCTTGCGAAGCCCGGTCCGGCCGAAGCGAACTCGACGAGACCGGCCGAAACGAAGCGGTAAGCGCCGTCGCGCAGCCGCGCCTGTGTGGTCTGCGGCGCGGCCGTCACGAGCGTCGTCTGCCAGTGGAAGATGTCGCTCGCGCGCTCATCGGGCGGCATCGGCCGGCCATCGCCCGGCGAGAGGTACTCCAGGAATTCGATACCAGGTCCATCGTCCGCGCGCAGTCCGGTGATCCGGAGGTGTGCGCCGAACGTAGCGTTCAGGCGCTCCTGCTCCGGGCCCCAGTTCTCGGACTGGGCGACCACCCGGAGACCGAGGGCGTCGCGGTAGAACCGCAGACTCGTGGCCGTGTTCCGAACGACGATCGCCGTGTGGTCGATGCCCAGGAACAACCTCCGACCCGGTTGCTCCCAGCGCGGGTCGCCCTTCCCTGCCGGAAAATGGATCACCTCGAGAACGTGACCATCCGGATCGTTGAAATAGAACGCTTCAATGCCGCCCGCATCCGGGTTCCAGTCCGGCAGCCTCTGCGGTTCCGGCGACACGTGCCTCACACCATACTCGCGCAGCCGCCGGTACGCCGCATCCATGTCACTCACCACGATGGCAATGTGCTGGAAGCTCCGGTCATTGCTGCGCATATCCACGGGCACCGGCCGGCCCCACGGCGCCAGGAACTGCGTCAGCTCGATGCGCTCGCTGCCGAGCTCCAGCGTGGTAACGTGCATGCGCACAGGAAACAGTCCCGTCAGGTGATCGACCTCGGTGCCAGACAGCTCGACATCCGAGATTCGCCGGAAATCCAGGGCCTTCGTGAAGAACGCGACGGACTTCTCGACGTCGGTGACCGTGAAACCGACTGCTCCGACCGCATCGATCCTGCCGGGCAGCTGCGCGGCAGCCGTCGATTCGAGTGCGAACGAAACCGCGAAAGCGACGGCGATCGCGCGGATCGGGAGCCCGGGAGACCGGCCGGGTACGCTCGCCGGAATCCGGTCGTATCGGATCGTTGACATCTATCCCTCCTTCGGCACTCCCGCAGGCGCGGGCGCATAGCCGCAGCGGAAGATGCAGATCTGATCGTTATGGTGATGCATCTTCGCGCAACGGACTCCTTCCCGGCCGCGTCGTCGCAGGTAGATCTGCGCCGCGATCAGCATGCCGATCGGCGGTGCGAGAAAGTAGATCCAGAGGAACCTCCAGAGTCCGGCCACGGCCAGCGATCCGAAGCTTCGCGCAGGGTTCATGCTCATGCCCGAGATGGGCGCCTCGAAGGTGATGAAGACAGCCACGAGCAGGCCCGCGAGGAGGCCTGCGTACACGTGCAGCCGCTCCGTATTCGTGACGTTCAATACCATGGTCATGAGCAGGCCGGAAATCCCGATTTCCGCGAGAAACGCCGTCGCGGCACCGTGAGCGCCCGGGAGCGTCCCCACGCGCAGTACGGGAGCGGCCTCGAATGATTCACCGAGCACGGCCCCGACGAGGAGAACGCCGGCCACCGCGCCCATGAAATGCGCGACCGAGTAGAACACCGCGTCCACGGCCCTCACCTTGCCCAGCCGGAAGAAGGTGAGGGTCGTCGCCGGATTGAAGTGTGCGCCCGATCGCATGCCCCAGCGCGAATAGACCAGGCCGATGGCCGTGCCGCCCATCGCGATTCCCATCAGGGCGCGGCGAATTCCGGGATCCGGGATCATCCGGTACACGGTCGATCCGGGAAACTCGAAGAGTGTACCGAACACGCCGGCGCTCACCATGAACAGGCCGAGGCCGCCGGCCTCGATGAGATACTCGGGCCAGTGCTCCCCCAGCGCCTTCGCGTGCCGCGCGAAGACCGCGCCCGCTCGGGCCGCGACCGGATCGGGCCCGCGATTCGCGGGGACTCTTCGACTCCCGACCGGATCGCGACCCGCTCCGGTGGACGAGCCCGGCTCCATGACTGGTGACCGGATCACGGCTGGCCGCCGTTCGGTGAGACGTCGACGTATACCTTGATCGCATCCCTCGCCTCTTTCAACAGCCGGATCATCTCCCTGTAGTTCTCGAGGCCCTCCACGCGATGCGTCAACAGCCGCGAAAGCCAGCCGGGCCAGAGCGATTCCGCCATGACGAGGTCGGAAACACCGCGCTCGAAGTCGGTTCTCGCCGCGTTCACGCTGCCGACCACGACCTTGTTTCCGAGAACGCAGCTCTGCAGGATGTGATCCGCGTGGACCATGTCCGCTTCGCGGTCGCCGCCCGCGATTCCGGTCAGCACGAGGACGCCGTTCCGGCCCAGGAACTCCATCGCCTCGAACACGAGCGGGCTGTAGCCGGTCGCCTCGATGATGAGGTCAATGTTGCCGAACTCCGCGGCGAGCGCTTCGATCGATTGCTCCTTCGCGCTCACGTAGCGTGCGCCGAGCGCCTCGACCAGCTCCGCATTGCGGTTGGGCCGTTGCGGCAGGGCCCAGGTGACGACATCGAGGCCGCGCACGCGAAGCGCCATGGTGGCGATCAGGCCGAGCGGTCCGGCCCCGAGCACGACGGCCCGGCGAGGCCGCCAGACACCCAGCCTGCGCTGGATCTCGTATGCCTGGCGGATCGCCTTTTCAGCGACCGACGTCGGCTCCAGCAGCACGCCGACATGGCGAAGGACCGGCGGTACCTTGATCGCGTAATCCTCGTGATCGACGACCTTCTCCGTGAGATAACCGTGACGCAGGCTGATCCCGCGTTCGAGGTACGTGTCCGACGTCGTCATGTCCTGGTAGCCAATGCTGTCGTAGAAGCCCTCGCCGGGCCGGCGCACCATGTAGACGACGTAGTCGCCCGGCCTCAGGTCGGTCACCGCCGGACCGACCGCCTCGACCTGACCGAAGCTCTCGTGGCCCAGCACCAGAACTGCCGAACCGGCCGGCGCCTCGCCGTACTCGCCTGAGTTGATCTCGCGGTCCGTCGCGTCCACACCGACCACGAGAACGCGGGCGAGCACGCCCTTGCCGCCGGGCACATCCATCACGTCCGGTTCGGCCAGCTCCGCGAGGTGGATGCTGTCGGGTCTGCCGGGGTAAACCGCTATCGCTTTCATGCTCCGAGCCTTTCGATCAGGTGATCGCCCACGCGCAGCGCGTTCGCCATGATCGTCAGGGCCGGATTGACGGCGCCCGACGACGGGAAGAAGCTGCCATCGACGACGTACAGGTTGTCGACTTCGTGTGTCCGGCACATCGTGTCGAGGACGGAGGTTGCGGGATCCGTCCCGAAGCGGAGCGTGCCGTTCTGGTGTGCGACGCCGGCGAGGGGAATGCGCTGGCCGATGAACAGGTTCCGAGCGAAGAGGCCTTCGTGACAGGAATCCCCGTGGAGCGTGCAGGCGCGCTGCCGCTTCATGAGCTCCTTCAGCTTCGCGATCAGTCGCTTGTGGCCTTCCTCGTTGTTCGGCCGGTACGACAGGACGATGTTGCCCTGCCCGTCGAGCGTGACGCGGTTCTCGGGATCCGGCAGGTCCTCGGAGGTCAGCCAGAAGTCGATCGAGTGGCGAGCCATCATGTCGAGCGTGAAGCCCGGCGCGAGCGGGGGCGCGCCTGCCTTCAGCGTGACACCATCGAGCTTGCCGACAAACGAGATGTGGCCGAGCGGGAACTCGAAGTCGTCCGCGCCGAAATAGAAGTCGTTGACGGAGAGACTCTTCTGGAAAATCGTCGGGTTCGGGCACTTCGACACGGCCATGAGCACGCTGTTGATGTGGCCCATGTAGTGCCGGCCCACCAGGTCGGACCCGTTCGCGAGTCCCTTCGGATGCCGCTCGCTGGCGCTGCGCAGGAGAAGCGCCGCGGAGTTGATGGCGCCGCAGGACAGGACGACGATGTCGGCCCGGTATTCCTCGGCCCGCCCTTCTCGCTCGACGCGCACGGCCGTGATGCGACGTCCGGTCGCGTCGGTCTCGAGGCGGGTGACGAGCGCGCCCGTGAGCAGGGTGACGCTCTCGTGCTCGAGGGCCGGCCGGATCGCGCAGACTTCCGCGTCCGCCTTCGCGTGGACCAGGCAGGGAAAGCCGTCGCACGTCTCGCAGCGGATGCACCGGCTGTTCACCGGGTCGGCCTCGTCGAGCATGATGCCGAGCGGCGTGTGGAACGGACGCAGCCCCAGGGCCGCGAAGTCTTCGGCCAGTGCCTGGAGCCGTGGCTCGTGACTCACCGCCGGATGCGGGTACGGCGCCGAGGCGCACGGCTCGGTCGGATCCTCGCCGCGGTATCCGCGAACCTGGTAGAGCCGCTCGGCCTGCGTGTAATACGGCTCGAGTTCGTCGTAGCTGATCGGCCAGGCCGGCGAAACCCCGCCGTGGTGCCGGATCTCGCCGAAGTCCTCGCGTCGCAGCCGGAACAGCGCCGCGCCGTAGAATTTCGTGTTCCCACCGACGTTGTAGTTGGTGTGCGGGTGCAGCTTCTCGCCCCGCTGGTCGTACCAGACGTCCTTTGCCTGGTATCGGCCCTGCACGTTGACGACGGCGGGATTCCAGTTGTCCTTCTCGCGCCGAACCCAGGACCCGCGTTCCAGAAGGAGGATGCGCTTGCCCGTGGCGGCCAGCCGCCAGGCGAGCGTTCCGCCACCTGCGCCGCTGCCGACTATGATCACGTCAAAGGTGTCCGTAGACATTCTCTCCCGATTCTCCTGGATGCGACGGGGTGTCCGGTCAAGCCGCGCGCGGCCCGTTCCGCGAGTCGGCGTTGCCGGACACCCGTCGGGCTGGTTCGTTCAGGGATCCTTCAGCTCGCCGGCGCCAGCGGCGCCGTACCGAAGTTCACGGCGAACCGCCGGCACCAGATCGTGACCGCGCGGTACCGGCCGAGATCGATGTCCATCGGCACATCGTAGTTCTGGTCGCCGATGTTGCCTTTGAGGGCGCCGACCTCAATGAATCCGTTCCTGGTGACGGTCTCGTTGTCGTTGACATCGTCCGCCGCCACGAGGTACACGCGCACATCCGGACCATTCGACGTCTCGAAGCCCGTCAGCCGAAGCGTCAGCGTGCCATCCGCCAGGCGGTAGATCGACGCGTTGCCTTTCGTTTCGTGCGCGTTCGTGTGGAAGTTTCCGCTCGCCACGGCGACCGGCCCGGCGGCCGCCGCCGCCTCCGTGGCAGTCGTCTGCGGGAACGCCTCGCTGACCGATTGGTTCACGAACAGGCGTTCCGGGCGGAACGCGTACCAGAGTCCGGCAAGCACGATGACGCCGAGCAGGGCGAGCACAGGCCGCTTTGTCATATTCTTCTCCGTCGATTCTCGCGTTGAGTGGATCGCCCCGGTTACGGGGCTTTCTGGTTCTCGGCGGCTACAATGCCGCGAGGGCCCGGATCGGTTCCCGCCCCGGTTTCCGGACCGGCCGCGTCGACCTCGTCCTCCACCCGTCAACGTGGATCGGAGTCTGTGAGCCAGGATCCGAAGCTGTCGCAGGCGACGATCCGGGTGGAGTTCCTCGTGACCGTGGGCGCCTGGAGCGAAATCCGCCGGTCCTCCGGGTGGGAAGGCAATCATGGAACTGTGGCGGGCCGTACTGCATTTTAGTCCGTGCGGGCGGCACCGAACTGGCAGTCACACCGACCTCGTCCCTGGAAGACCATCGTCATGAAGATCATGGGTGCGGAATCGATCCGCCTGACCGAAGATGCAGAGCGCCGGCGCAACTGGACCCGTTGGGGTCCGTATCTCTCGGAACGCCAGTGGGGCACCGTTCGCGAAGACTATTCGGCGCACGGCAACGTGTGGGAATACTTTCCGCACGATCACGCGAGGAGTCGCGTCTACCGCTGGGGTGAGGACGGCCTGCTCGGCATATCGGACCGCGAGGGCCGGCTCTGCTTCGGTATCGCGCTGTGGAACGGCCGCGACCCCATTCTGAAGGAACGCCTGTTCGGCCTGACCGGCCCCGAGGGCAATCACGGCGAAGACGTCAAGGAGCTGTATTATTTCCTCGACTCGACGCCGACGCACTCGTACATGAAGGCGCTCTACAAGTATCCGCAGGCCGAGTATCCGTACGCGGACCTCGTCGCCGAGAATGCGCGCCGCGGCCCGGCCGATCCCGAGTACGAGCTTCTCGACACGGGCGTCTTCGATGAAAACCGGTATTTCGACGTGTTCGCCGAATACGCGAAGGACGGGCCCGACGACATCCTGATCCGCCTGACGATCGCGAACCGCGGGCCGGACGAGGCCATGGTGCACGTGCTGCCGACCCTCTGGTTCCGCAACACGTGGTCGTGGGGCCGTACGGGAGAGGGCTACTGGCCGAGGCCGCGTATCGCGCGGACGGGCGGCGGCACCGCGCTCTGCGAGCACGCCTCCCTCGGCCGTTTCGTGTTCGCCGCCGAGAACTCGCCCGATCTGCTCTTCACCGACAACGAAACCAACACGGACCGTCTGTTCGGCGCGCCGAGCGAACTGCCGTGGGTCAAGGACGCGTTCCACGAATACGTCGTCCACGAGCGGGGCGACGCCGTGAACCCGCAGGCCATCGGGACCAAGATGGCGGCGCACTACCGCTCGACCATCCCGGCGGGCGGACAGGTCGTTCTTCGCATGCGTCTCGCCGCGGAGGCCGACGCGACGGCCCATCCATTCGGCGAGGCCTTCGACCACACCTTCGCCGCCCGGATCCGCGAGGCGGACCAGTTCTATGCGCAGCACATCCCGGCCGAGGGCAGCGCAGAGGAACGCAATGTCCTCCGGCAGGCGTATGCCGGACTGTTGTGGTCGAAACAGTTCTTCCACTACATCGTGAAACACTGGATCGAGGGCGATCCGGCGCAGCCCTTGCCGCCGCGTGAGCGATGGGCCGGCCGCAATCACGACTGGCCACAGCTTTACAACCGCGACGTCATCTCGATGCCGGATGCGTGGGAGTATCCGTGGTACGCGGCCTGGGACCTCGCCTTCCACATGATCCCGTTCGCCCGACTGGATCCGGACTTCGCGAAGAAGCAGCTGATCCTGTTCCTGCGCGAATGGTACATGCACCCGAACGGCCAGATCCCGGCGTACGAGTTCGCCTTCGCCGACGTCAATCCACCGGTGCACGCGTGGGCATGCTGGCGCGTCTACAAGATGACGGGCCCGCGGGGCCAGCGCGATCGCGCTTTTCTCGAGCGGGTGTTCCACAAGCTGCTGCTGAACTTCACGTGGTGGGTGAACCGCAAGGACTTCGACGGCAACAACCTGTTCGCGGGCGGTTTCCTCGGCCTCGACAACATAGGCGTGTTCGACCGGTCTCAACCGCTGCCCACGGGAGGCCATCTCGAGCAGGCGGACGGCACGGCGTGGATGGCGTTCTACTGCGCGACGATGCTGTCCATGGCGCTCGAGCTGGCTGCGTCGGATCCGGTCTACGAGGATGTGGCCTCCAAGTTCTTCGAGCATTTCGTCGCGATCGCCGATGCCATGAACACGCTGGGCGGCACCGGCCTCTGGGACGAGGTGGACGGCTTCTACTACGACCAGCTGCATGTGGACGATCACCAGGTTCCACTCCGGCTCCGCTCGCTCGTGGGCGTCATCCCGCTCTTCGCTTGTGAGAACCTGGATGACGACACGATCTGCAGCCTGCCGAGCTTCTCGAAGCGGCTGGACTGGTTTCTCGAGAACCGGCCGGAACTCGGGCGTCAGATCGCCTACATGCAAAAGGACGCGGCCCACCACAGGCTGCTCGCGATCCCGTCGAAGGAACGTCTCGAGCGCGCACTGCGCTACGTCCTCGACGAGAACGAGTTCCTCTCGCCGCACGGGCTGAGGTCGGTCTCGAAATTCCACGAGGCGAGACCGTATGCCCTCGAGGCCGATGGCACGCGTTGGACCGTAATGTACGAGCCGGGCGAATCGACGACACGGCTCTTCGGCGGAAACTCGAACTGGCGCGGCCCGATCTGGTTTCCGATCAACTTCCTCTTCATCGAGGCGCTCGAGCGGTATCACCACTTTTATGGTGATTCGCTGCTCGTCGAGTTTCCCACGGGCTCCGGTCGCGCGGTCGACCTGCAGACGGTCGCACGCGAGCTTTCGAACCGCCTCGCCTCGTTGTTCCTGCCGAAGTCCGACGGCCGCCGACCCTGCCACGGTGACGAGCAGAGGTACGCCGCCGATCCCGACTGGCGTGACCTCGTGCTGTTCAACGAGTATTTCCACGGTGACACCGGACGCGGACTCGGGGCCAGCCATCAGACCGGATGGACCGCGCTCGCTGTCAAGTTCATCGAGAACCGCATCGACCGGCGGGCTGTGGAGCCGGTGGCAGTTGCGGATTCCCGGCCTGCCGCAGCCGTCGCAGAGGCGGAATTCTCTGCGCGCCTCAGCGAGGACGGCGCCGGCCGGCCCGCCCCGCTGCCGCCGACCAGAACGAGTGCAAACTGATGTCCCATTCCATCGATGAACATGACGAGTGGCTCGAGACGGATGGTCTCGGCGGATACGCTTCCGGTACGGTCACGGGCGTGCGGACACGACGCTACCACGCGTTGCTGCTGCCCGCGACGACGCCGCCCACCGGGCGGTGCGTCCTCGTCAACGGTGTCGAGGCGTGGGTCCGCCGCGGCGACTCGACGTTCGCTCTGACGACCCAGCGCTACGGCGGTGACGTCGACTACCCGGATGGCGTCGATCGCCTCGTGGAATTCGATCCGAAGCCCTGGCCCGTGTGGCGCTTCCGGCTGGAGGACTCGAGCGAGATCGAGTTCGCCCTGTTCGTCCGTCATGGCACCGGCGTGACCGCGCTCACCTGGCGCTGGCAGAACGGACCGATCGAGACCGGCAGCCCGGTGCAGCTGATCGTTCGCCTGCTCCTCTCGGGCCGCGGCATCCATTCGACGCATCACGAGAACGTCGCGTTCCGTTTCGACGCCTACGTCACCGGCGGTCGAGTCAGCTGGCGTCCGTACGCGGAGCGTCCTCGAATCACCGCCGTTCACAACGGCACGTACGTCCACGAGCCTGTCTGGTACGGCAATTTCCTGTATTCGGAGGAACGTTCCCGCGGCCTCGACTTCATGGAAGACCTCGCTTCGCCCGGCATTCTCACGTTCGATCTGCGCACCGGCGAGGCCGTTCTGCTGCTGTCGGCCGGTTCCTCGACGGCAGCGGACCCGATCGGCGTTGGCCCGATCGACGTTGCCGCGGAAGCGTGGCTGCAGCGCGAGCGTGCGGCGGAGAAGCGCAGGCGATCGCGCTTCGATTCGCCATTGCACCAGGCGGCCGACGCGTATGTCGTGAAGCGCAACGACGGCAAGACCATCATCGCCGGCTATCCGTGGTTCTCGGACTGGGGCCGCGACACCTTCATCGCGCTGAGAGGCCTCTGCATTGCGGGCGGCCGGCTCGACGATGCGAAGCGCATCCTGCTCCAGTGGACCGGCGCCGTGTCCGAAGGCATGCTCCCGAACCTGTTCGTGGAGCAGGGCGATGAGCCCGCGTTCAATTCTGTCGATTCCGCGCTCTGGTACGTGATCGCGGCAAACGATTTCCTCGACGCGGTCGGTTCGAATCGTCGCAAGTGCCTGGTCCGCGAGCGAGTGCAGCTGCAGTCGGCGATTCTGCAGATTCTCGCAGGCTACGCACGCGGCACTCGTCACGGCATCCGCGCGGATCAGGACGGTCTGCTCGCGGCGGGCGAGCCGGGCGTGCAGCTGACGTGGATGG
>Ga0326597_10012103_pt1 | contig 11381 bp, 8 predicted proteins | sample RVTome_12_FD_203789 | JGI IMG/M metagenome (GOLD analysis project Ga0326597, IMG submission 203789) | Soil microbial communities from uranium-contaminated site in the Upper Colorado River Basin, Wyoming, United States - RVT100D185 | ecosystem: Environmental > Terrestrial > Soil > Contaminated >...
CATACGGCTGAGGCCGAGCATGTAACAGAGATAATCCTTGGGAAATCCTGGAAACAAGAAGAGCACAAAACAGATCGCTACACCGGCATTGGTCGTCAAGAAATTGAACTTCTGCAACACCTCGCGTTTGACAAAGCGTTCGACAAACGGCCGGCCGAGAATGCTCGCCAACTCGAAGGCCACCCAAGAGCCGATCGAAAGGCCGATGGTTGACAGTAGGAAGCCGATGGCCTCGCCATAAACGAACCCCCCCGCGACGCCGGTTAGCTCGCCGGGAAACGGTGCCGCGATGACCTGAAAAATTTGAAAGAGAACAAACACCGCCGGGGAGTAGGGTCCGAGTTTTTGGAGAAACTTGCTTAACTTGTCGCTACTGGAATAAATCCCCTCGAAGTTGTCGAGGTCTGCGCCGGCCGGAGCAAAAGCGCTCAACGGCCGCGGAATATAGCGACTGAAAATGAAGAGTAGCGCGACCAGACCAAAGAAGATAAGTCCTCTGATGATCAGGCGGCGCCGTTGGTCGCTCATCGAAGCTTTATACCAACTAAACTTGGCAAACACGAGGGATTTGGCGATCGCCAGTGACGCACGACACTCCTCGTAAATTGGCGATCATGGCTGGCCCTCGAAGCGCGCGTGAGCCGCCGCAATCCGCTTAGCGGCCCTTTTGCATTTCCTTCAATAACGATTCGATTTTTTTCATTTCATCGCCATAGCCGCCCCAGTTTCCTTGTTTAAGCAACTCTTGGGAACGCTGAAAATGTTCCAACGCTTGGCGTGGCAAATTTTTGTCGTCCTTGGAACCGCCCGTGGCCGGCGCGCTGGCCACCGCCGAGGCGGTTTGCGGTGTTATTTTGCCGCCGAAGATTCGCTGCAGGGACTGCTCTAAAGTTTCTTCCATGCTGATCTGATTGCCGAAGGCGACGATGACCCGTTTCAATTCCGGTAACGATCCTTGCTCGGCGGCTAAGTAAAGCGGCTGGACGTAGAGCAGCGATTTCTCGATCGGGATCGCCAGCAGGCTGCCGCGGATGACCTGTGAGCCGCGCTGGTTCCATAGACTCAGCTGCTGGGAAATCACGGTGTCTTGATCAATGCGTGCGTCAATCTGCTTGGGTCCGTAAATGAGTTTGGCTTTGGGGAATTCCAGGGCGATCAGCTTGCCATAATTGGCCCCATCACTGCGCGCCGCCAACCAGGCCCGCATGTTGTCGCGTTTGTTGGGCGTAAAAGGCAACAGTAAGACGAACTCCTCCTTGGACTCGTCCGGCAGTCGCATGATCGTGTAATAAGGCTCGACATCGCGCTCCCGGTTGTCGACGGTTCGGCGGGGAATGCTCAGCAGGTCTTCTTTGTTGAAGAAGACCTGCGGGTCTTGCATGTGATAAGTGGTGAAGACCTGGGCTTGGAGGGCGAATAAATCTTGGGGATAACGGATATGCGAGCGAAGGTCACCGGGCATGGCGTCCAGCGATTTAAACATTCCAGGAAAAATTTGGCTGTAAGCCTTGATCATCGGATCGCTGGCGTCGCTCATATAGAAATCAACGGTGCCGTGATAGGCGTCGACCACGGCTTTCACGGCATTGCGAATATAGTTTTCACCCTGGCGGCGCAGCGGTTCGGAGTAGGGATAGCGATCCGAAGTGGTATACCCATCGATGATCCAGAACAGGCGCCCGTCTTGGGCGATCACTAAAAAAGGATCGCGGTCGAAACTAATGAACGGCGCGATCTTCTTTACCCGGTCTTGGATTTGACGGTGGTAGAGAATGCGGCTTTCAGCCGTCAAATCCCGCGACAGGAGGATTCTCAACGTGGCGTGATGCGCAGAGAAAACCAAGCGGCGCCAAAACGATCCGACGGAAACCCCGCCGCGTCCCTGGTAGTCCGCATAGACATTCTGGTCACCCGACGGATAGTCGAGTTCCTGTGCCTTGGACTTAACCAAAACGTAGTCGTTGGCGACCTCGCCGTAATAAATCTCCGGCCGGGTGACTTTCAGCTCCGTCGATGCCGTGGGCGGGATGTCTTTGATGAAGAACTCCGGTTGGCCGTTGGGTGTGACTTGATTGACCGGACCGAAAACCACACCGTGGCCGTGGGTGAATGTCAAATGTTCGTTGATCCAGTTGCGGCTCTGCAGGTGCTGATGGGAAAGCTCGCGCGCCGATAACATGACCTGGCGGTACATGCCGTCGATGGTGTAGCGGTCGTTATCGACATCGACGAACTTGTAATAGGGTCGGATCTCTTGAAGCTGGGCATAGGTGACGAGCAGGGGGCGATGATCCCAGAGCCGAATGTTGCTGATGGTAGACTCATGGCGCTTCAGATCGGCCGAGGTCAGTAGGTCCTCGGCGGGAAACTCTTTGCGCTCGATCTTATCCAAACCGAAGGCATGTCGCGTGGCCTTAATGTTACGCTCGATGAACGGTCTCTCAGCGACCGCTTCATTGGGGGCGACGCGAAACCTTTGCAAAAGCGCCGGATACGCGTTTAAGCCGAGCAAGTGGACACCCGCCAGGCCGCCGAGGCCGAGCAGCAGGTAGCGATAGCCGTCGCGAAAGGTTTGCACCAGGCAAAGCAGCGCGGCCAGCAGGGCGAGAAAGAAAAGCATTCGCAATGCCGGTAGGGTGGCGTTGATGTCGGCATAGCTGGCGCCGAAGGCCACCCCGCGCGGCGAATAGAGCAACTCGAAGGCGTCGAGGTAATAACCTCCTGCCTTAACCAAAAGCATGATTGCCAGGAGCATCAACAGATGGCTTTTGGCGCGATCGCTGAGGAACAGGCCGCGGGGGGAGTAGGCAATGCCGCGGTAGACCAGATAGACTGCGGCGGTGGCGATGGTCGTGATCGCCAAGGCGAACATCAGCGATTGATAGAGAATCTGCAACGCCGGCAAGCGAAAAATGTAAAAGCTGATGTCCAGATCGAACTGCGGGTCGCGCAGATTGAAATCGACGGAATTTAGAAACAGCGAAACGGGCTGCCAATGGGCCACGCCCTGGGGCAGCGCCATCAAGCCCAGCACCGCGGTGGCCGGCAGCAATAGCCGCCTAAACAGTGGATCGATTAATTCCAGCGGCGGCAACTGGATGACATTATCGCTGCCGGAAAATCGCAGACTGGCCGGCGTGGCCGCGGCAAAATAGACGTTGAAGTAAAAAAGTCCGGCAAAGACCACCGCTGTAAACAGTCCCAAGAGGGTCTTGTAGATGAGAATCGTGGAAAATATCTGTGAGTAGCCAATTTCGCCAAACCATAACCAATCCGTATAAAGCAAAATGGCTTGCCGCGAAAATAAGAATGCCGCGGCAACGATAAAAAGGACCAGACCGCCAAATCTACGCATGGCTTCTCCTTAGTGGCTGGGACTAATCAGCAAAAAAGGCGTTGGAATTTCTCCCAACGCCTTTTTTGCTGATTTAGGGCTGATCGGACTAGACCAACTGGTTATTCTGATCCGACCCTTGGACGCCACTTATTGAAACGTTGCTCATATCGGTTGATGATCTCCGTCAGGATCATGCCGCTGATGGCAAAGACCGCAACGCCAACGAAGACCTTATCGGTTTGGAAGGTGGCGCCAGCGACGGTGATCATGAAGCCGATGCCGGCGGTGGCAGCGTAGAGTTCGCCAACCATGACGCCGATGAGAGCGCGGCCCACCGCCAAACGCAAACCCGTCAAAATGAACGGCACAGTCGAAGGCAGCACCACCGATTTGAAAATCTGCCATTCCGAGGCGCCGAAGCTTCGGGCCGCGGTGAGCAAGTTCGCCGGGGTGGTTTTGACGCCGTCCCGGGTATTGATCAAGAGTGGAAAAACCGCGCCCAGGAAGATGATGCCGACTTTAGAAAGGACGCCGATACCCAGCCAAATAATGACCAAAGGCAACAGCGCGACCCGGGGCGTCGCGTTCATAGCATTAACGAAAGGATCGCAAATATAGGCAAATCTCTTGTACCAGCCGATCGCGATGCCAAAGGGGACAGCGAAGATGACCGAGAGTATATAACCCCAGAAGAACTCGATACCGCTGATATACAAGTCGTTGTAGATTTCCCCGCTGGTGAATAGTTGCCAGGCCGCCTTTCCCACCATCGATGGGGCACTCATGAACATCGGGTTAATCAGCCCCGCCCAGTTGCCGATGGTCTCCCAGGTCAGCATGAAAAGAATCACCGCGGTGCTACCTAGAATAAATTTCTCGTTGTTGAGATAAAATTTATACGCGTTGGATGCTTCCGCGACGCGGATATCTAAGAGTTGTTCCTCTTGAGCGGCTTGAGCCATGGATCTTTCCTCCAAAACGTTACGGTTGAGGCACCTAACCTAGGATGAGCCAGCGCACCTGTACCAGAAGGGCCCTAGTTTGTCAACAGTATTCTAAGTGCCTGCCACAGTCAATTTCTCGGCCGCTCGCTTTGGACCAAGCGCCAGAGCTTGTGACGCGGTCAAACTTGACAATCGTTAACGTGTAAAATATTTTGATTGTAGCTAATCCTTCCCGTGACAGGAGATAACATGAAACTCCTATTTATTACCCCACCCATGGGCAATTGGGCGCCGTGGGGCGAGCGCCATTTTGCCGTCAACTCGCTGTATTCCCAGCTCGCCGCGTTCGTGCGCGAGAAAAAGGCGGCGGAGGTCGACGTCCTCGATTGCCGGCCGCTCGGCTTGGACGACCAGCAGATGCTCGACGAGGTGCTGCGGCGGCGGCCCGATGCGGTTTTCTTTGGCGCCATGATCGCGGCCGCGGGCGGTGCGGCGACTTTGAACCGATTTCACGCCGCGATGCAAAAGATCAAGGACGCCGCTCCCAAGATAGTGACCATCGGCGGCGGCTTGATGTATACCGCGGTGCCGCAAAAAATCATGACGGATAACCCGCAATTGGATTATGCCATCGTCGGCGTTTTTGGCGACAACGAATACACCTTGGTCGAGCTGCTCGACGAGCTAAAAACGGCCGCACCGAAACTCGCCGAGATCAAAGGGCTCACCTGGAGGCGAGACGGTGAGATTGTTCTCAATCCGGCGCGGCCGGTGATCCAAAATTTGGACGAGCTGCCGATGCCCGCATACGATCTTTTTCCGATGGATAAGTACTACGGCTACTCCGTCATTCCGAACTACAACGAGGCGGTCACCTCGCGCGGCTGTGAAGGCGCTTGTCATTTTTGCTACGAGTGGTGGCTGGTCGATCCACGCAATCCGCGCGATTTCACCTCCCATCGCACCCGCGGCGGCCGCGCCGTCGCCGCCGAGATGGAGCTGCTCAACAAAAAATACGGCGTTAAGGCGCTGACCTTCATGGACGACGACTTTAACTCGAGCCGACAAAAGATGGTCGACCTGGTCGAAGCGCTGGAAGAAAAAAAGTTGGACATGAGCTGGTTTATGCTCAGCCGCGCGCAAAACCTGATTCGCGACATGGATCTGGTGCCGCGTTTGCGCAAAGTCGGTTTGTATCAAGTGTTGATCGGCATCGACGGCGGCACGGACGAGGAGATCGCTGAGGCGCGCAAGGGACCGATGAAAGTCGGCGTCAAGGAATTAAAAGAGCTGATCCAATTTTTGCGCCGCAACGATATCTCGACGATTTCGACCTACTTGAATGGCTTTTGGGAAGACGACGAAGCGAAAATCCGTCAACGGGCCCAGGCGGTCGATGAAATTGATCCGGATATCGTCATGATCCAAGTGCTCAATCCGATCCCCGGTTCGCCGATCTACAAGGCCGCGGTAAAAAACAACATCATCGAAGTCGGCAATCTCAGTCTTTACGACCTCGAACACTGTGTGATGCCGACCAAGCATCTGACCCGCCAAAAGCTCGGCGAACTGACCGGCTGGGCGTTCCAATCTTTCTACAGCAAACCGGGTCGCGTTGACCGGATCTTGAACGGTTACAGCTCGCCCTACGTGAGAATGAAATTCGAATCGTTCAAGAACAACGCCGCCAAATACGAAAAGGGCGCGGCGGAAGACAAGGTCGCTATTTAGCCATGGCGGAGCGACTAGCGGCTCGGCCGCTGGCGGATAAGGTTGTGCTGGTGACCGGAGCCAGCCGGGGTATCGGCGCGGCGGCGGCGATTCGCCTCGCTCAGGGTGGCGCGAGCGTCGTCGTCAATTACCATGAGAACAAGAATGCGGCTGAAAAAGTCTTGACCGAGGTCGTCAATGCTGGGGCACGCGGTATGATTTTTCAAGCCGATGTGACCCAAGCATCTCAAGTCGAGTCGATGGTGCATGCGACCGAGGCGAGCTTCGGCGGCATCGACGTTCTGGTCAACAACGCTTATTTCCCGTTTCGGGTAAGCCCGCTGCATGAAATTTCCTGGGAAGATCTGCACCAGGCGATCGACCATGAGCTGTCGGCATTTTACCATTGCGTGCGCGCCTGCTTGCCGGCGATGAAACGAAAACAGGCGGGGCGGGTCATCGTCGTCAGCACCCGTCTGGCGCAACAGCCGCTGCCGCGAATGGGCGCCTACGCGGCGGCCAAGTCGGCGTTGGAATCAATGGCGGACACGATGGCAATCGAATTAGGGCCGCTGGGCATTGCCGTCAATGTGGTTACGCCGGCGTTCACTTTGACCGACGCCTCGATGATCATGCCCGAAGCGTTTCGCGAGCGGGTGAAAGAAACTCGGCCGCTGAAAAAACATCTGTATCCCGAAGACATCGCGGGGGCCATCGCCTTTTTGGCCGGCGCCGACGCGAGCATGATGACGGGGAGCCATATTCTCATCACCGGTGGAAGCCATCTGCAACTTTAAAGAAATTAAAATTCAAAATTAAAAAAACCGGATAATACAGAGATCGATTTACCTTCAAACGACCGCTAGAGATTGGAATTTCTCCTCCGATTTTTTTATTTTTCACTTTTAATTTTGAATTGTCTTCCCATGCTTTCCCTCGATGAGATCGTCGCTAAACTTAACGAAATCGTCGGCCCGCGGCGGGTCTCGACGAACCCGATCGACAAGATAAATTATCAACACACGCTGGCCTACGGCACCTATCGCGCCTTGCCTGATGTGATTGTGCGGATCGAATCGGACGCTAAAGGGAATCACAAGGTTAGCGAAATCTTAAAATTCGCCAACCAGCACAAAATTCCTATCGTCGCCAAAGGCGGCGTCGGCATGGGCATTAGCTCGCCGCTTAAAGGCGGTTTGCTCTTGGACATGATGGGCATGGACAAGATTCTCGAAGTCAATTCAACCCTGCAATACGTCATCGCCGAAGCCGGCGCGAGCGTGTACGCAATTCACCACGCGCTGCGCCAGCAGGGCTTAATGCTGCCCAACTTCGGCACCTATGGTCCGGCGGTTGTCATCGGCGCGATGATCAACAAAGGCGGCATTGGCTACGGCATGACTCGCTACGGCTGGATCGCCGACATGGTGCTCGGCTTGGAAGTGATTCTCGCCAACGGCGAGACGATTCGCTTGGGCGCGCTGGCGAATCAAGGCACGACTTTTGGGCCATTTCAAAAATGGATTCATCTGCCGGATCTGCTCGGCCTGTTCACTTTGGCGGCTGGCTCCATGGGGATCATTGGCAAAGTTTGCTTGCGCGCCATCGAATGCAGGCGCGAATGGCTGCACGACTACTGCTACGTTTTTCGGCGCGATCAGCTTGAGCAAGTTCAGGGTTCTCTGATGCAGCAAGTGAAGGGCGAAGTGGTCTACGATATTCACTTCACCGACCGCTGGCAGTATCACTGGCCGATGGAAGAGGGCTTGTACGATAAGCGCAAGATTCCCGATGACGGCTGGTTCTTTTTGAAAACGGTTCTGCTGGCGCGGGATCAGGACGAGTTGGCTTTCAAAGAAAAGCGCATGCGACGGATTTATCAGTCCGCCGGCGGCGTCGATGTGCCGGAGGTCGCCGACAAGGCGATGGGCGCGAAAGCGCAGGAGTTGGGTCTGCATGGCTGGCCTGACTGGCATATCATGGGGCCCGACGGATGGTGCGGCACGGTGGTGCGCCATGCCGGCATGTTTGCCGTGACCTCGAAGATGTATCCGCTCACCTTTTTAAAAGAAATGTACGATCTCGACGAAGCGGCCAAGCGTGAGTGCGGCCTGTGGGATGCCGAACATTCGCCGCAGCATGACAGCTACGTGACCCGCGATTTCGCTATTAAAGAAGAGTATTTCGTTTTCTACAATCCCTACGACGACGAAGACGTCGGCAAGCTGCGCAAATGGATGGGCATGGTGCAACAGTTCAGTAACGAGCGCGGCGTGGTCTGGACCGCGCCGACGTTGAGCACCAAAGGGCCGGTGCCGTATCAGCGGTTGGGCAGTCTCTACGATGTGGTCAAAGAGATCAAACAGCTCGTTGATCCCAATAACATTCTTAATCCGGGCGCGCTTTACTAGTTTGGTCAAGGTGCAAAGTCAGAAGACAAGGAATTTACGATACGGAGGGCAGTATGGGACTGGGCAGACAGGATTTTTCCGGTAGAAAACTCGCGGAGAAGGAAGCCGACGCGGTGATCGCCGATTTGAAGCAATATCTTTTGGGCCTGGCCGACAAATGGTTGATCAAAGGCCGCTTTCATAGCGATATGGGCAACGGTACGCTGCCCATGGAGGCGATCAAAATCTTTTGGCAGAACTGGTACGGTTTTGTCGCCGAGATCAATAATTTTCACGGTGTCGCTTATCAGCGCCAGCAACCGTTTTTCAAACGGCACCCCGAGCTACTCAAGCACTTTGCCGCCCATGTGGCCGACGAGATGGTCCATCCGAAGCCGCCCGGCCATATTCAGATCGTCCTGGAACAAGGGCGCAACTTCGGACTCACCGACGACGAAATGGTGGAGTACGAAATGCTCGCCGAGTGCCGGGCGTTTTTGGAATACTATCGCGGCGTCCTTTACGAGGGGACGATTGCCGAGTGGTGGGCGTCGTTCTGCGTCGAAGAAGCGGTCGGCCACTGGGCGCGCTTTTTTGGCGGCGCACTACGTAAGTCGTACCAATTTCCGGAAGAAAAAATCGTCTACTTCCGGGTACACGCCAAAGCCGATCTGGAAGAACACGACGGCATCATGGCGCATGCTGATCTCGACTGGCTGGTGTTGAAAAACCTGCTGATCGAAGGCAAAGCAGAGACGCGGCCGGGGTTCAACTTAGAATATTGTATGCGCATGGGCACATCCTACTTCGCCATGTTCTTTGAGGGAGTTTATCAGCAAATCAAGAAGGAAGGTTTCTACCGAGAATAGCCATGGCGGAAGCTTCCTCTGAAATCTCACCGCGTCCGCTAATGCGGATATTGGGCGACTTCGCCAACAGCCAGATTCTCGACGCCGCGCTCGAGTACGATTTTTTTACGCTGATCAGCAAGGGTTTTCACTCGGCCGAGGAAATCGCCCGCGAGGCACGCACGGATAGCCGGGCGACGCGCATCGTGCTCGATAGCCTTCAGGCGCTGTCCTTGATTGAAAAGCGCGACGGCCAGTATGCGCTGACGCCGACTGCCGAACTGTTTCTTGTCAAAGGTAAACCTTCCTATTGCGGCGATTTTCGCCATGTCGCCCTGGCGCTGTGGGATGGCATGGCCCATCTCAAAGAGTCACTCAAGACCGGCAAGCCGCTCAGCCGCATGGATACCAACGCCGAGCTTGCAGTCTGGGAGAAGCTCGTGCTCGGCATCATCGTCATCGCCGAGCCGGCGGCCAAGGCGCTCTGCGAGATTCTCAAGATCGGCAGCGAGCGCAAAGGCCTGCGCGTGCTCGATATCGCCGGCGGCTCGAGCATTTTCGGTATGACCATCGTTAAACGCGATCCGACCTCAGAGGTGACGCAGCTCGACTGGCCCAACGTCAATGCGGTGGCACGCCAGGCCAATAAAGAGCGCGGTCTCGAGGGCAAGATTCGCTTTATCGACGGCGAGCATCACACCGCGAACATCGAATCCAATCATTTTGATTTGGTTCTCGCCAGCAACTTCTGCCGCTTCGAATCCCCCAAGGGCAATCAGGAACTGTTCGCGAAAGCTCATTCCGCCTTGAAGCCCGGCGGTATCTTCATGGTCAACGACTTCGTGCCCAACGAAGAACGCACGGAGCCAACTTTCGCATTACGTTTCTCAGTCTACACGTTGACGCACACGCCCGAGGGCGAGTGTTGGACGCTGTCGCAATATTCCGACTGGTTGACGCAAGCGGGATTCAACAAGATCGAAACCCACACCGAGATTCCCAAGACTCTGCCGGGGACGACGCTGATTCTGGCGCACAAGAGTTGAGAGAATTTCACTGCGCCCTTCGACCGGGTTCAGGGCGATCAGAGCGCGATCGGCGCGAAGAATAACGCGCGCTAGGTGTCAGACATTTAATTATTGCATTGAATGATGCTGGGGTGATATTCAGGTTCGGTGGCGAGAAAACCCCGCGTTCATTTTCCTGGCGCGCTCTACCATGTGATTTCGCGTGGCAATCAGCGCCAGCAGATCTTTCTCATAGATGCCGATCGGCAGCGTTATCTCGCACTGCTCAATCAATACCGACTGCGCTATCAATTCCAGCTGCGCGCCTACGCCTTGATGAGCAATCACGTCCATCTTTTGATGGAAGTGGGAAAAGCACCGCTGGCCAAAATCATGCAAGGCTTGCAGCAAAGCTACACGCTGTACTTCAACCGTAAGTACAAACTGGTGGGCCATCTGTTTCAGGGACGCTACAAGGATATTCTGTGTGACCGAGATTCGTATCTGCTCGAACTGGTACGCTACATTCATCTTAATCCTGTACGCTCCAAGATGGTGAGCGATCCAGCGCAGTATGTCTGGAGCAGTCACCGCGATTATCTCAACAGCGGCACGGCCAAGGCAGCCGCGATGGTGCAATCGGAAGAGATTTTGCAACAGTTTGCGGCGAAACCGGCGGTGGCGCGGCGAAAGTACGAGCAGTTCGTGTTGGACGGCATCGGCGCCGGCCATCGCGCTGAATTGTATGAGGTCAAAGAGCAGAGGTTTTTAGGAAACGACCAATTTGTTGAAAAGATCAACCGCACTCTCGATCTCGAGTCGCCGCCCAGGGTCCGAGTGGACCTGCGCACCATTGAGCACGCAGTGGCACGGCGCTATCGGCATCCCGTGGCAGTCTTGAACGCACGGACTAAGGAGCGCCGGGGCTCGTTTGGCCGGGCGGTAGTCGGCTATCTTGGACAGGAGTTGGGGTCGATCAGGCTCAATGAGGTTGCGGCGCGATACCGAAGAGATCAAGCGAGCCTGAGCTTGGGGGTGAAGCGGTTAAGGGAGCGCATGGTGCGAGAAGCCGAACTGAACGACGAAGTTTCGAGTGTGCTGAGACAGTTACGGGGCCGGCAAACTAAATAATTAAATGTCTGACA
>Ga0326597_10012105_pt1 | contig 11381 bp, 11 predicted proteins | sample RVTome_12_FD_203789 | JGI IMG/M metagenome (GOLD analysis project Ga0326597, IMG submission 203789) | Soil microbial communities from uranium-contaminated site in the Upper Colorado River Basin, Wyoming, United States - RVT100D185 | ecosystem: Environmental > Terrestrial > Soil > Contaminated >...
CGGCCGGTATATCGGGCGAACCGTACACATCGTCGAAGGCCTCATTGGCTCCAAGGAAGCCGACGGGGATCATCGAGTAGAGCGGTTGGGCGGTGCCTGCGTAGACCCGGTCAGAGATTTCGTCGCGGTCGATCAGCGCCGCGAGGGCTTTCCTCACGTCAGGGTTGTCAGTCGGCGCCAGCTGATGATTGATAACCATGAACCGTACGCCACCACCGGGAACGGTGCCCACAGTCAGACCGTCGACGCCTTCGAGTTCGTCAAGCAGATCTGGTTGACTGATCGTACGCCAGGCAATATCGATCTCACCTGCTTCGACGGCTTTGGCCATCGTCGGAGCGTCGCTGAAGTAGCGGATGATGATCCGGTCGACCTTCGGGGCAGGAGCCGAACCGGCGTAGTGCGGGTTCGGTTCCAATACCGTCTGCTCGCCCGGCACATACTCGGTGATCATCCACACTCCGACACCATAAACCGGCGCGTCGGGGAACTCGACCAGTGCATCCAGCGGAAGGTCGGGGTGCATCGGCATATACGGTGCACCGGTCACCACCTGGGGGAAATAGCCGAACGCGTCCTTCAGGGTGATCTCCACCGTCCGGTCGTCAACTGCTCGATAGTCCTCGATGAATGGTGTGCCAAGCGCACCACCGACACCTCCGGATCCGTCAAGCGTAAGCATTCGGGTGAGATGGTCGACATACATAGTGGCGTCGAGCTCAGTGCCATCGCCGAAGAAGATGTCGTCTCGCAAGTTGAACGTATAGACAAGTCCGTCATCACTTACCGAATAGTCGCCAGCCAAACCGGGAACGATGTCGGTCGTACCTGGAGCAAAGCTAAGCAACGCCTCTCCGATATTGCGAAGCAGCTCCCAGTCGTGAATGGCGTACGCGTCGGCTGAGTCAAGTCCGGCAATCGAATCGGTACTTCCGATGATGATCGTTTTCGGGCCGTCGGGCGTTGCCGGGGCGGTCGTATCCGTGGACCCCGTCGTCGTGGTCGGTGCTGCAGCCGTTGTGTCAGGCGTGTCAACTGCGGCCACGGTGGTGGTCGAAGAACCTCCCCCACAAGCGGCGGCCAACACCGACAAAACAACCAGCAGAACTAGCCATTTGGTGGTTCGTCTCATGAATAATCCCTTCTTGTATGCATCCGGCCAGGCGGATGCGGCACCTAAACTACAACCCTGAGGCCGATCGCGCTGACGCACGGCCGGAGTCGCGACCCGAACGCTAGCCCGAAACTACGTGGGCCGTCGACAGAACCATCTGCCGTACGACAAGCCTCGTTAGGCGATTCGGCCCACGCATGTTGCTCTACCCTAAAGCCGATGGCTAGCCGATTCCTCCATAAGCCCAAACAACGCGACGCCGAGGCTGCCTTGAGCGCCACCGGCGATACCGCAACATTCCTCGGCGTGTCTGTCGTGGTCGGTGTCCTGGTCGGAGCGGCGGCGGCTGTGTTGATCTGGTCCACCGATGCGCTCTCTGAAACGCTCACGCGACTTGGCGAAGATTGGGGGGCCGGTAGATACCTGGCCCTCATCACCGTACCGCTCGGCCTGTGGGCCGCCCACACGATCTCAAAACGATTCGCTCCCGACACCATCGGCGATGGCGTCCCCGAAGCGACTGCGGCGCTTGCGCTGCACTCAGGCTATCTACCGACCCGATCGTTGTTCTTCAAAATCATCGTCACGGTCCTGTCAATCGGGGGAGGAGGCTCGGCAGGACGAGAGGGTCCGATCGTGCAGATCGGCGCCACTGTCGGATCGTCGATCGCTCGCCATACTCGCCTGACTGAGGACCAGATCAAGAGCCTGGTCGCCGCCGGAGCCGGAGCCGCGGTCGGCGCCGCCTTCAACGCCCCTATCGCCGGCATGCTGTTCGCCATGGAGGTCATCCTCGGAACCTTCGCGACCAGACACCTCAGCTCGGTCGTCGTCGCCTCCGTCGCGGCGGCCGTCACCACCAGGAGCATGGTGGGGGCTGAAGCAGCGTTGCGGGCCCCCATCTACCGTCTCAATGACCCCCGCGAGCTTTTCCTTTACGCCGTACTCGGCCTGCTCGTCGTGCCGGTTGCCTGGGCGTTTCTGAAACTTCTTGATCGAGCAGAGCGTCCTCCCGAATGGATCGCCAAACGAAGCTGGCTGCGGCCGATAACCTTTGGCCTGATCGTCGCGGCTCTCGGCATCGTCGAGCCGAGCATCCTCGGTACCGGGCAAGACTTCATCAACGAGATCCTGCGGGCATCGGCCGGGAGCTCATACCTCTGGTACACCCTGCTGGGCATCGTGGCACTCAAAGTGGTCGCGACGTCCATCACGCTTTCATCGGGTGGATCTGGAGGTGCGTTTTTCCCGAGCCTTTTCATCGGTGCCACACTCGGCGCATCCTTCGCGCTGTTCGTGGCGCCCGTCTGGGGTTTCTCGGATCTCAAACCCGGCGCGTTCGCCGTTGTCGGGATGGCCGCTACGTTCGCAGCCGTCGGAAGAGCCCCGTTGACGGCGATACTCATCGTGTTCGAGGTGACCGGACTCGAATACGGACTGGTACTTCCGCTGATGCTGACGGCCACCCTCGCAACGACAGTCGTCGATCGAATTCACCCGGAGAGCGCCTACACCATGCCGCTCGTGAGGCGCGGCATCCGCCTGGTACGGACAACCGAAGTCGACCTGCTCGACACGGTAAAGGTAGGACAAGTCATGGCCCCACCGAGATCGGTTCCTCCAACATTCAGCCTCGACGAAGCCAGTGCCGTTTTTGACCAATACCGTCACCACGGGCTTCCGGTGGTTGACAAGGATCGGCTAGTGGGAATCTTGACGGTGACCGACGTCGTTCGGGCCAGGGCCACGCCGGACAAGCCAACCGCCCGGGAGGCGATGACGACCCGGCCTGTAACGGTGACCCCCGACACCCATGTCTCGGTAGCACTCGAGCGGATGGCCGCATTGGGCGTCGGACGACTACCCGTTGTCGCCAACGACAACCCGAACAAACTGGTCGGCATCTTCGGCAGAGACGGGGCAGTTCAGGCCTATCACATCGGTCTGGCGTCCAGCACCGGCCAGAGTCTCGACCGTCAGCGATTCCGGCAACGGACCGACCCGGGGGCTTCGTTCTTCGACTTTCGCATTCCACCAGGGTCGGTCGCCGACGGACAGCCGTTGCGCGTCGTTCCATGGCCCGAGGGTTGCACCCTTGTATCGGTTCGTAGGGGTAGAGCTGTAATGGTGCCAACGGGTGACACTGTGCTTACGGCCGGAGATGTCATCACGGCATTTGGCACGACCGGCGGCCGTAACAGGGTCATCGAACGACTCAATGCCACGGCCGACGAACCAACCGCCGAGATCATGTTGGATGACATTGCTGCGGCCGGCTCGGAAGCGGAGTAGCCGCCGCGCTTTGTCGCGATCGGTCAACCGCAGCTTCCGCGAATATGGAACAGGATGGCGGGCGGATCAGCAACGACGACATCATTGCCTGGCGTCCGAGTGGATTGCCGGCAACCGTGACCTCGTCGACGCCTGGCTCCACGAGGCAGCCGCGGCGGGCAGGTAGCAGCGGGCGCCGCCTTAGGGCGCCACCTTAGGGCGCCCGCGCTTGGTTGCTATGTTCTGGATATGCACACGTCAATTCGTCCACTGCAGGCGGGCGACCAGCCAGAGTGGCGACGCCTCTGGACGGCCTACCTCGACTTCTACAAGACGACCGTCCCGGACGACGTGTATGCCACCACATTCGCCCGCTTGTTGTCCGATGATGCACACGAGTTTTCGTGTCTCGTCGTTGAGACCGAAACAGGGCTCGGCGGACTCGTCCATTTCTTGTTCCATCGTGACACGTGGACCACGGCCGATACGTGCTACCTCGAGGACCTCTACGTCGACGAACCCCGGCGTGGCACCGGCCTGGGTCGGGCTCTTATCGAGGCGGTGTACCAACAGGCCGACCTGGTTGGGGCGGCCGGGGTTTATTGGATGACTCAGGAGTTCAACACGGCCGGCCGTCGACTTTATGACCGCATCGGCAAGCTCACTCCGTTCGTCCAATACGAACGGTCATGAATAAACCTGCCGTGCCCGGCTCCCGATGTCTCTATCGTTGATCCGATGTACGTGAGTTCCATCTGTGACTGATCCCCTGGTGGGCCTCGGCTGGTCCGACCATTGGGCGGGACTCATCGCCGGGAGTCCCGGCGAACCAGCCAGGGTGATCCGCCACGACGCCAAGGTTCTTACGGTTCAAACCGCGCAGGGGATCGTTCGAATTCCTGTCGAGAATGCCAGCGCCAACGTCGTCGTTGGGGACTGGATCACCGTAGACGAGGGGCGATTCGGGGCTATGGCAGAGCGGTCATCGCTACTCACCCGACCCAACGTTCGAGGAACGGGTGACCAGGTGCTGGCAGCCAACGTCGACGTCGTGTTCGCAGTCTGCGGTCTTGACCGACCCCTCCCGGCCGGCCGCGTTGACAGGTTGGCAAGCCTGGCATGGGACGCCGGAGCATCCCCCATCCTGGTTCTTTCGAAAACCGATCTCGCTACCGACCTCGCCGCCATTCGGAAAGAGATGGAAGCACTCCATCCCACGTTGTCCATCCTGGAGGTGTCTGCCACGACCGGAGAAGGTATTGCCGAAATGCGCGATGCCACCGCCGGGAAGACCGCCGTTCTGATCGGGGAGTCGGGAGCCGGCAAATCCAGCATTGTCAATGCCATGCTCGGCACCGAGGCTGCCGAAACCGGGACGGTTCGGGAGGGAGACATGAAGGGGCGCCATACGACCACCGCCAGACAGATCCACACCGTGCCCACCGGCGGTTGCATCGTCGACAGTCCGGGTATCCGCCAGATCGGGATGGTCGGCAATCCTGATGCAGTCGATGCACTGTTCGATGACGTAACCGACCTGGCAGTCGACTGTCGATTCAACGATTGCTCGCACACTTCAGAGCCGGGATGCGCCATCCTGGCGGCCGTCGAATCGGGGGCGGTGGATCCGTTGAGATATCAACGCTGGCGCGATCTCGTCGTCGAAGCGGAAGACACCCAGCAGCGGGCCGATGAGCGGGCCAAACGGGAACTCGCCAGGAGCCAGGGACGTGGGTCCAAAGGAAGACCGAGGCGGCGCTAGCCGTCCGCCCTGGCGAGCCGTGCGATCGCAGCTTGTCGTACAATCGTGTCCGTGAACGAAGTCTTAGGCCACCTCACGGCCCTCGGAGCCGACTACGAAACCATCGACTGCGACCCTGGTCTGGCTGACACGGCCGATTTCTGCGCGGCCTACGGCTTCCGACTCGAAGAATCAGCGAACGCCATACTCATCGCCTCAAAGCGACCTCCGGGGCAATTCGGGTTATGCCTGGCTCTGGCCAGTACTCGCCTCGACGTCAACCGGGCGGTTCGCGATGCCATGGCGGTGAAGAAACTCTCGTTCGCCTCCCCCGAACAAACCATCGAGGCGACCGGGATGATGATCGGCGGGGTTACCCCATTCGGAATATCCGCAGACGTGCCGGTCTACGTCGACGAGGCGGTCATGAACGTGAAGCGGGTGATCGTGGGTGGAGGGTCCCGTTCACTCAAGCTCCGGGTCGACCCGGAGGTATTTCGTCGAATGCCAAACACTCACATTGTCGCGGGCCTGGCGGCTCCAATCGGGCCATCGGCACAGAGCATCTGAAGCTCATGAATCGCGTTGCAATGAGCAACGAACGCGGCAAATATCTGGCGGTTCCCGATGTCGTAATACGGGAGTAGGTCACCGACGTCCGCCTCGTCAAAACCGTCCTGTCGCTGGGTAACCAGACAATGATGACCCGCATGCTCAAAGCTGACTGTAACGATGGTGGGTTCTGACCAATCCGGAGCTTTCCACTCGTGCACGATCCGGTTGGGAGCATCCCAATCGAGGACCTCGCCGATCGTGTAGTCGGTGCCGTCGGCGAACCGTTCATGCAGGCGCTCGTTCCGAGCAAAACAGATGTGATCGGCTGCTGTCGACTTCGGTGCAAAGCTGTATGGAAACACACCGGCCCGAGGCCACCAGGTGTTGATCTGGTGCGTAAAAACCTCAAATGCCTTGGCTGGCGACAGGGGGACGGTCGCCGAAACTTCGGTCCACATCCAATAGCCTTTCCACCCTCGACACTAGGCCACCTTCACCCCACGCGCCGATCGTCCGACAGTTTTCTGGCTCGGTTATTCGCGATGGGCAGCCTCGCGGACGGCTTTGGCAACCTCGATCACGACGTCTCCATTGAATACCGACGGGATGATGTAGACGGGATTCAGTTGGGAATCGGTCACCACTTCGGCAATGGCCTTGGCGGCCGCCAGCTTCATGGCCTCGGTGATTTCAGAAGCGCGCGCATCAAGCGCGCCTCTGAATACACCCGGGAACGCCAATACGTTGTTGATTTGATTCGGATAGTCCGATCGTCCAGTCGCCACCACCGCGGCGTACTTGCGGGCTTCGACGGGGTCGACCTCCGGGTCGGGGTTGGCGAGAGCGAAGATGATCGCCTTGTCGTTCATCCGTTCGATCTCTTTGGCGTCGAACAGGTTCGGAGCCGAAACACCGATGAACACATCCGCACCGTCAAGCGACTCCAGGATGCCGCCGGTCAGCCCGGCTTTGTTCGTGTTGTCGGCCATCCATATCTTGGATCTGTCAACCAGTTCACGGCCTTTGTGAATGATGCCTTTGGAGTCAGAAACGATGATGTCCCTGACATGCTCGGCAAGCAACATCTTGGCGATGGCTACTCCGGCCGCGCCAGCACCGGACATGGAAACAACGACTTCGTCAAACGTCTTGCCAACCACCTTCAGCGCATTGCGCAAGGCGGCGACCACGACGATGGCGGTTCCGTGCTGATCATCGTGGAACACCGGAATATCCAACAGGTCCCGTAGACGCTCTTCGATCTCAAAACAGCGCGGGGCGGCGATGTCCTCGAGGTTGATGCCACCAAACACCGGTGCGATGAGCTGAACCGTGCGGATGATCTCCTCCGTGTCCTTGGTGTCGAGGCAAATCGGGAACGCATCGACGTTGGCGAACCGCTTGAACAAGGCGGCCTTGCCCTCCATGACCGGAAGCGCCGCCAGTGGCCCGATGTCACCAAGGCCGAGAACTGCGGTGCCGTCGGTCACGATGGCAACCATGTTCCCCTTGACGGTGAGATTCCGAGCATCTTCCGGGTTCTCGTAAATGGCCATGGACACCCGAGCCACGCCAGGGGTATACGCCATGGACAGCTGATCGCGGTTACGTAGATCGACCTTGGAGTGGACTTCTATCTTGCCTCCGAGGTGCATGAGAAAGGTACGGTCGGAAACCTTGTGAACCGTTACTCCCTCGACGGCTTCGACTGCGGCACTGATGGCCAAAGCATGGTCCGAGTTCGAGGCGTTGACCGTCACATCGATAACGGATCCCCGTTCGTCGGTCTCGACAAAGTCGAAGGCCACCACTTGACCTTCTGCCTCGCCGATAGCGGTTGTCACCCGACCAATTGCAAGTTGGTCGGTCGAATCGGTGATCACCCGCAACGTTATCGAATAGGAAGCGCTTGCCATGTTGGTTCCTTGGTTTGAGTCGTTCAACAAAGCCTAGGACTTCCCGGAGCTCTGTTGCGTTACCCACCATATTGGTTCATCCGCAACGCCGTTTAGCTCCGTAGAAGTGACGAAAGCGAGAGAAGATATGATCCAACCGCTAGAGACCATCACAGTTTCGGCCCCCATCGAAGCAGCCTTTGACTACGTCGCCGGGTTCGAAAACATCGAGATTCGGGACCCTGGCGTCGTTCGTGCCGGCAAGACCTCAGCCTCTCCTGCCCGGATCGGGACCTCCTTTGATCTGGTGACCGTATAGGTCGCGGGAACCATATGACCTGCACGATCACCACGCTCGAGAAGCCTGATCGTCTGGTGCTGGTCGGGGAAGGGGAAATGCTGTCCGCGGTCGACTCACTGGAGTTCGCGGAGACAGCCGCGGGAATGGAAATCCGCTGTACGGCCGAGCTCACGTTCAAGGGCCTAGCCAGAAGTGGCACGCGGTTCGTCCGCAACGACCTAGGCCTGCCAGTTCACGAGCCGCCACCAGACCAAGACCGGAGGTCGCTCCTGTCACGACGCTCCGGCGACCTTCGATCCGAGGCAGAGGAGCGAAGTTGTCCTTGCGCAGACCACACCCCACCGACGTAAAGCTGAGGAGTACCGTCCGGTCGAGGAGCCGATCGAGTCATGAATTCGGTTTCATTCCAGAGAGCGTGCCGAGGCGGTGGCCATACCGTTACATCGAAGGAAAGGCGGAAACTTGTCACGCAAGCGCGTCTATTTCACCATGGCCATCGTCGGCGCAGTAGTCCCGTATCTGTTTTTCGGGAGGCCGGGGGTTTCGCCTCCGACCTTCTCCTGACCTCATTCGTCTCCTGGCTGTGGTCCCTTCATGACGCCCGAAAAATCAAGATCACCAGCTGGTGGGCCATCCCCGTGCTCAATCTGCTCATCGGACTCTCCGCGGCCCTTCCGTTCTACATGTATCTGCGCTACGACAAAGCTGAAATCGCGCCTACACTCACCACATAACCACTCCGGGGAGCTCGGGCCAACGAGCTGAGAGGGAAGCTGACAACGTCGCTTCCGACCCGCAGAACCTGACCTGGATCATGCCAGCGGAGGAAGCGTGTGGAAACCTCATCACAAGGGGGGTCCTCATCCTCCAACGGAGGAGGATTGAACTTGAAACTTCTAGTCGCCATCATCGTCGCCAGTCTTGTCCTGGCCGCCTGCTCTTCCACCGACACCGGGGAACCAACTGAACTGGTGCTACTCACCCACGATTCCTTCGCCCTATCTGAGGGAACGTTGGACGCGTTCACAGCCGAGACCGGCATCAAGGTCACGGTGCTCGAGGGCGGTGATGGCGGATCCCTCGTCACGCAAGCCGCTCTCAGCAAGGACAATCCGACGGGAGACGTTCTGTACGGAGTCGACAACACCCTGTTGACAAGAGTTGTCGACCTTTTCGTACCCTACGAATCGCCGGCGATGGCCGGTGTTAGCCCGGCCTTGAAATACGATGGTCGGGTAACGCCCATCGATTTCGCCGACGTCTGTATCAACTACGACAAGTCGGCTTTCACCGGCGACCTCGCCCCACCGGCCAACCTCGAAGATCTCATCGACCCTAACTACGCCGGCATGACGGTGGTTGAGAACCCGGCCACCTCGTCACCTGGTCTGGCGTTCTTGATGGCCACCATCGCCCACTACCATGAAGACGGCTGGCAGGACTATTGGCTGGCACTTCTTGCCAACGGGACGGTCGTAGCGCCCGACTGGGAGACCGCGTACTACTCGCACTTCACTGGCGGCGGCGGCACCGGATCTCCGATCGTCGTGAGTTATGCCTCTTCTCCCCCAGCAGGCGTGATTTTTGCCGAACAGCCACTTGATGACGCCCCAACCGCCTCCGTGAGCGAAGGCTGCTTTCGACAGGTCGAGTACGCCGGCATTTTGAAGGACTCGAAGGCCGCTCGACAACTCATCGACTTCATGCTGTCACCCCGGTTCCAGGAAGACCTCCCCCTCAACATGTTCGTGTTCCCGGCGCTGACGACCGCTGAACTACCGCCCGAGTTCGTCAAATACACGGAGGTCCCAACCGACCCATTGACACTGGATCCGGCGCTTATCGACGCCAACCGCGATCGATGGATAGATCAGTGGACCCAAATCGTCGCTCCGTAAAATGGCTCGTCGCCATACCGGCACTGTTCCTGGCGTACTTCTTCGTCTATCCGCTCGCTTCGATCCTCTGGGTAAGCCTCACAACTGAGGGTGGCCGCCCATGGTCCGAGATTCTCGCCAACGCCCGAATCGGAAGGGTCGTATGGTTCAGTGCCTGGCAGGCCACCGCCTCGACGTTTCTGACGATGCTGTTCGGCCTTCCGGTGGCGTGGGCTTTCAGTCGGTTCGCTTTCCCCGGCCGGAAGGTGATGCGGGCCGCCTTGACGATCCCGTTTGTCATGCCAACCGTTGTCGTCGCCGCAGCCTTTCTGGTGCTTTTCGGTCGGTCTTCGCCAATCCCTCTCGTCGAGACGGTGTGGATCATCCTCATCGCCCATGTCTTCTACAACCTGGCGGTAGTCGTACGAGTGGTTGGTGGCCTGTGGGAGTCGATCGACGATCGACTAGTCGACGCGGCACGCACCATGGGAGCCAGTCGCCTGGCCGCGTTCCGAGCGGTAACACTTCCAATCCTCCGCCCGGCCCTGGCGGCGGCAAGCGCCATCGTGTTCTTGTTCTCGTTCACCTCATTCGGCGTCGTACTGCTACTCGGCGGCCTCCGCTATTCGACGATCGAGGTCGCAGTCTGGCGAAGGTATTTCGTCCTTGACCTGCAGGGAGCAGCCACCCTGGCCATCGTCCAATTGGTCGGCGTCACCGTGGTACTCACCGTATATGCCCGCTGGCAGCGGCGCCGCCAGACCCAACGTTCCGTACGGAGCGAACGCCTTCCGGCGCCCACCGGATGGCGCCAGCGCTTCCTGGTCTTCGGAATCATCGGAGTCGCATTGACTGCCGAATTGGGACCGCTGCTGACCCTGGTAGTTCGCTCGTTCGCAACCTCAGACGGGTACGGACTGGCCAACTATGCGGCGCTCGCCAACCCGGATTCGGCCTTCCTCGTTCCTCCGGCCACTGCCATCGGAAACTCCATGAAGTTCGGACTGGCCGCCATGGTGCTAGCCGTGCTGATCGGCGGCCTCGCATCGGTCGTAATTGCTTCACGGCGATCATCGACATGGTTCGACACCTTGCTGATGCTTCCGCTCGGCACGTCGGCGGTGACCATCGGATTCGGTTTCGTCGTGGCGCTCGACTGGCCAATCGACCTGCGCACCTCACTGATCCTCGTGCCAATCGCCCATGCCCTCGTCGCCATTCCATTCGTGGTCCGAACCACCGTCCCGGTGCTTGCCTCGATTCGAGACCATCTTCGAGAAGCCGCCGCAACGCTCGGGGCCACCCCCCGGCAAGTTCTCAGGAAGATCGATTTCCCGATTGCCGCCAAAGCGTTGGCGGCCGGTGGCGGTCTGGCATTCGCCGTATCTCTCGGAGAGTTCGGAGCGACCAGTTTTATTGCCCGTCCGTCCACACCAACCCTCCCGGTCGCCATCTTCCGGTTCCTTGAACGCCCGGCCGAAACCAGCTTTGGAAGAGCCATGGCGATGAGCACCATTCTCATGCTGGTCACGGCCGTGGTGATCGCCGCCATCGACGGATACCGGACAGGGGACCTGTAGTGCTCACCCTGACGGACGTTTCGGTGTCACTCGGCGGGGTGCCGATC
>Ga0326597_10012107_pt1 | contig 11380 bp, 13 predicted proteins | sample RVTome_12_FD_203789 | JGI IMG/M metagenome (GOLD analysis project Ga0326597, IMG submission 203789) | Soil microbial communities from uranium-contaminated site in the Upper Colorado River Basin, Wyoming, United States - RVT100D185 | ecosystem: Environmental > Terrestrial > Soil > Contaminated >...
CTCATCTCGTGCCCTCTCCCCTTGAGGGAGAGGGCGTGAAAGCGTGTCAGCGTATTCGATTGGGTGAGGGGGTCTCTTCGCAAAAGACTTCTGACGAAGCAACCCCCTCACCCATCTGCGCTTGTGGCACCCTTCCTTGAGCCCTCTCCCGCAAGGGGAGAGGGCCCAATAACGACCGGCGCAGCTCGCGGCTGCGCAGCTCATATTTCTGACGCAGTAGTGCTATTCCGCCCTGCGGACCTCCCGTGTGTTATAGTTCGCGCCATGACCGTACTGACCAAGCCGCGCATGACCGTGGACGAGTACCTCGACTGGGCTATCGGTCGCCCGGGCCGTTACGAGCTGTTCCAGGGCGAGGTGTTCGCGATGTCGCCGGAGACGGTCGGACACTTGAAAGCCAAGGGCGCCGTCTACCTGGCCCTGGGGGCCGGCATACGGCAGAAGGGCTTGCCGTGTCACGTTTTGCCCGACGGCGCGACGATCCGGATCGATGAGCATACGGCTTACGAGCCCGATGCCACGGTCTATTGCGATGAGGAACTGCCGCCGACCGCGATCGAAGTCCCAAATCCGGTTATCGTCCTCGAGGTTCTGTCGCCATCGACGCGGCGTATCGATGTTTCGACAAAGCTTGCCGGCTATTTCCGGCTGCCGAGCCTGGCGCACTACATCATTATCGATCTCAAGCAGCGGGTCATCATTCATCATGCGCGTAGCACGGGCGAGGCCATCCTCACGCGTATCATCCACGATGGCAGCATCACGCTCGATCCGCCCGGGCTGGAGCTCGCGGTGAGCGATATTTTCAGCGCGTAGGACGCGTCGGGAAACCGGCGGACCGCAGCTTTGGCCGCCCTACCGCCCTGGCGGCCGTCAATCCCCCGGCCGGGCAACGCCGCCCGGCGGCCGCACCCCGAGGCCGTTTTGGGGATTTACATATAATATGCTTTTTACATATATTATGGATGTTCGCCCCAGGGCCCGGCGGTCGCGGGGGCGGAGCCGAGGGTTCGTGCGCGCCGTTGGGCGGCGTCGGAGGCAGCCTACGGGTTCAGGAGGTCCGTGCATGCGTCGTGTTGTGTTGGTGCTGGCCACGGCGTTGGTTGCGATGCTGGGCGCATTGTTCGCGCCGCCCGCAGCCGCGCGCGAGGTGGTCGCCATGAGCGGCGGCACGCCCGGCTCGATCATCGTGCGGACCAGCGAGCGCCGGCTCTATTACATTCTCGGCAACGGCCGCGCGATCCGCTATCCGGTCGGTGTCGGACGCGCCGGGATGCAGTGGTCCGGCCGCTCCTATGTCCGCGGCATGTACATTCAGCCGGCCTGGGCGCCGCCGCGCGAGGTCAAGCGCGACCACCCCAACCTTCCCGACTACATCCCGGGCGGGGCGCCGAACAATCCGATGGGGGCCGCGGCGCTGACCTTGAACGGCGGCGAGTACGCGATTCACGGCACCAACCGGCCGGGCTCGATCGGCCATTTCGTCTCCTATGGCTGCATCCGCATGTACAACCGGGACGTCATGGACCTGTTCCGGCGGGTGCATGTCGGCACGCCGGTGCTGGTGACGCGATAGCGCATTCTCGGGCATAGTCGTCCCGGTGCCGCAAAGCTTGCGGCGCGGCCCGGGATGCATCGGCGTGGAAGACCGGCAGCAGCTTCTGTTCAGGAATCTCGGCTTCGGCGGCGTGCTCGGCGCCGGCATCGGCATCTTGCAGCTGGTCTCCACCCAGGCCGCGCCGAACATCGGCCAGCTGCTCGGTTATGCGCTCGGCGGCGCGCTCGGCGGAGCCGTGCTGGTGCTGCTGGTATCGGCCATCTTGCGCTGGCTGGTGCGTTAGCCCGCGGCCAGCACAGTCCGCATCGTTCACCGATACCAGTCGGCCCGCGTGGGCGGCAGCCCGGCGGCGCCGCGCCGGCGCTTGCCGGCCAGCGTCTGATAGACGCCGACCGTGTTGCGCTCGAACGCGATCGCACAGCCGGCGAGATAGAGGAGCCACATCCGCGTCTTGCCTTCGCCGACCTCGGCCGCCGCGGCGCCGTAGTTCGCCAGCAGCCGGTCGTGCCAGTGCCTGCAGGTGCGCTGATAGTGTTCGCGCCACGCTTCCACGTCGTGCACCTCGAAGCCGTGCCGTTCCAGCGTGCTCAGCGTATTGCCGATGTCGTCAAGCTCGCCGCCCGGGAAGATATACTTGGTGAGCAGCGCGAATTCCGGCCGCTTGCGGCGCAACGCCCGGGCATCGCGCTTGGCCGGCCGGGTGATGGCGTGATGCAGATAGAGCCCATCCGGCGCGAGCAGGCGTTGAATGGCGGCAAAGTAGCCGTCGGCATTGGTCGGTCCGACATGCTCGTACATGCCGACCGAGGCGATCTTGTCGAACACGCCCGCGACGGCGGCGTAATCCTGCAGCGCGACGGTGACGCGGCCGCCCAGCCCAAGGCGTTCGACCTTGGCGCGCGCATAGGCCGCCTGCTCCTCGGACAGCGTCACGCCGCAAGCGTTGACGCCATAATGCCGGGCGGCATGGCACACCAGCGCGCCCCAGCCGCAGCCGATATCGAGCAGCCGGTCGCCGGGCGCAAGCCGCAGCTTGCGGCAGATCATCTCTAGCTTGTGGTGCTGCATGCGGTCGATGCCGTCCGACCAGTCGGTGCAGTAGCCGCAGCTATAGACCATCTCGGCATCGAGCCAGAGCGCGTAGAACGCGTTCGAGACGTCGTAGTGATAGCCGATGTTCTGCTTGTTGCCGCGTGCCGAACCGTCGCTCGCGCCGGCACGGGATGCCAGCGGCCACGGACCGCCGCGCGGCACCAGCAGAAACCCGCGCAGCGTCCGCAGCAGCAGCCGCTTGTCGAGGGCCTTCAGGATCGCCTTGGTGCGCACCTTGGGCCGGCGCCGAACCAGGTCGAACAGCGACCCGTTGACAATGTCGAGGCGCGCCGTCACCCATAGCTGCGCCAGGGTTTCCATGGTGGGCCGCCGCAGCAACGCCGCAACCACGCCTTCGTCGGCGATCCGGATGGCGAGCGCGTCCGGCGCCAGCGTCTGCGGAACCGTGGTGCCGTCCCACAGCACGAAGCCGAGATCGAGCGCGAGCCGCTCGCGCGCATGCGCGAGCAGCCGCTTGAACCTGTCGAGTCGTTCGGACGCGCTCACGATGCTTCCCGCCGGCCGCGGGCATCCCTACCCTTGGATCGGCATGCGGGCAATCGTGGCGGGACGATCGCGCGTTACCCGCGCATGCGGCGCTATCGCGGCGCGATCGGGCTCAGCACCAGCCCTGGCGCCGGCCGCCGCCATAGCGCCGGACGTGGCCGCCGGCGAGCAGGGCGCCGGACACGCTGCCGGTCAGCCGGGTCGAGGCGTCGGCGACGACACGGCCGCCGTATTTGTCGAGGCTCACCTGGCTGATGCCGACCCGGCCCTGCTGCAACACGGCGGACAGCGCAGCGCGGGCAGCTTCCGCCTTCAGGCGCTCCTCGGCACAGCGCGCCCGCAGCTCCGGCGCATCGATCCCGCGCAGCCTCACCTTGGTGGTGATCTCCAGCCCCGGCCAGACCCGCACCCGCGCCGCGAACGTGTCGCCGTCGAGCACGCGGATCACCTCGGCGGGGTAGGCGGCAGCGGCGGCAAAGGCCAAAGCCGACGACTCCGGGCCGGCCGGCGGAGCCGCCAAGGCGGCGCCGTCATGGCGCGGCCGCTGGATCGCGACCGCGATTGCCGCGGCGGCCATCACCCCAAGCGCAAACGCCGCCGCCGTGCGCGCGGCCACCGGCGCGCCCCCGGGATGGGACAACGATCTTAGCGGTAGGAACATGGTCCTTGATATAGCCGAGTCGCGCGGCCGCGCGCAAGCTAAAATCTATGATAGAAGTTTCTTGTTGATATCTCGTATGGGTTGAAACCAGCCCGCCCTCAAAAATCCGACGCGATCCCCTTCACCTCCCAGCGGACCGGGTCGGGGCCGGTCCCTTGACCTCGCCGGGACGGACGCCCGCCCGCCGATGCTAGGGACTGACCGCGTGACCGGCTCTCTGGGTCGGTGGTGTCGAGTCCAGTAACTCCTCGTCGCACAGCACTTCGACGACCTCTTCCATCCGTTCCATGAAGCGATCGTGTTGCGACACGCTCTCGCCCAACTGGGGCGGCTGCTGGACGACCAGCGATCCCTCAGTCGCGTGCCTGAAGAACAGCGACATCACATGCTGTACGCCTTCCTCGCGCACAGAACGCAGATCGTCGGCAAAATACGATCCTCTCGAAAAGTTGCCGGTGATGATCTCGTAGCTGGGAAAATAGTGGACGTCCGGAAGGGCTTTCGTCAATTCCTCGGCAGCGACCCGAAGGACCGATTTCGAATAGGTCGTCGAAACCAGCACGTGCCGATCCTCGGCGGTTGCGACGAGCGGTACCGGTGAGACTGTCAGGATGACGCGGGCCGCAGGATTCACTTCGCGCAACAGTGCGATCGCGGCGGTCATGTCGGCCACCACCTCCATCGTTGTCAGATTCACAAAAACATGTTGCGCAGGATCGAACGTTCCGCCGGCTACTCCCGGGCATATCTGATAAGCCGTGCCATCGGCGCGGTTTATCCAAAGTTCGGTCAGCCCAAGCGTAAACACGAGAATGTCCAGTTCCTGCATCGCGCGACGCACCGCCGCTAGGTGTTGGCGTCGATCAGCCTCAAACTCTGGCTGCGAGGAAAATCCGCCGCGCTGGATCGTCGGCCGGAACGGATCGATATAGCAATCGCCATCCTTCCAATACGTCTCGACGGGATCGAACCGGCCCAAGGCGCGCTGAAACAACTGCAGAAGTTGACGAGATGTATAGATATTACCGTAGCGCGCGGTAAAGACACCATAATTGAAGGCGACCGCTTGCTCCGCGTTCAGCACCGGATGCGCGGTTTCGGTGATCAGCATCGAGAAACCGCTTTGGCTAAGATAACGGGCAATATGCTGGGCGAAGCAGCTGCCGGCCGTCGCGACTTTGTCGCGCGCCTTAATCTTCAAGGGAAACGAGACGACCGGATCGACTTCCGGCAACCGCTCGGCGAAAGCACGGCGCCACCGCGCATAGTCAGGTACAGTCACGTAGGGATGGTTCATCCCGCCCCAGCCTTCATCCTGGCCAACACCATGGCCCCGTAAAGCCTATTGCCATGGGTCGCGTTTTTCGTCAGGTGCGGAAGGAGAAATCCGTGCTGGTCCATAGATTCGGGAGGAACGGTGAGAAACCGCACGCCAAGTCTGTCACAGAATGATCGAATAATAGTCGAATAAAGGCGCCACAGGCGGTATCGCGTCATCGCATAGCCCGCACCATGTTCCCCAATCTGCTCCCTTGCTTTGCCGGGTCGCTCGCGGATCTCGGCCTCGGTGGCCGGCGGGGGAGATTCGATTTGCGTGAGCTGCCCGTTGTAGCGATCAGACAAAGCCTGCAGTTGCTGGAATATGGACTGCGACTGAAGGGTAAGCGCCGCTTTGATGGCGTTGTAGGGAATCAACTCCGCCGCCGGATCGAGCGGTAAGTCAGGTTGCTCAGGCAGAACGAAGTCGAACGGTCTAGGATGCCGAACGAGGCCAAGGCGGTTGTGCCTGTTGCCACCAACAATCGAAAATGCCGGCCCACGATGAACACCAATCGCCCTGGTAACGTCCGGGTGAAGCTGCAACGACTTGTGCTTCTGAACGAATGGAGTTTGGAACGACCTAAGATTGATAACGCATACACCTTCTCCAGCGTCCTCGGCCGCTGCGGCAATGGCGTTCGTATGACTTCCTCCGATGCAGATCACTTGGACTCCTTGCGCCGCGCAAACCCGAACAGTATACACAAGCGCGTGACCTCGCAAAAGTCCTGCCGTGATCCGGGCTAGAATCCGCTTTACGCCCCGGCTCCCGCTAAAAATCCGACGCGATTCCCTTCACCTCCCAGTCGCCGTAGCGGACCGGGTCGGGGCCGGCGCGCCCCGGGTGCTCGCCGGCCTGGGTTTTGGCCGCTTTGTCCCGCTCGGCGCGGCGCGCCGCCGCTTCCGCCAGCGCCCGCTCCGCCGCCGGGGTCAACGGCTTGCGCGCCGCCGCCGGGGCGGTGCCGGGGCTCTGCGGCGGGGACGCCGGCACATCGGAGTCGGATGCGGTCATCGCTTGGACGTGGCGGCAGGGGCAAAAATAATCAAGGCAACATTGCTGACGCATCCGCCGCTCTTGCAGCCGGGGCCCGCGCACACAACATTTTCACCGCGCCGCTTGGATCTGCGGCCAACCGAGGGTGACATGAACTACTTCAAGACCGCTATCCTGCTCGCCGGCATGACCGGCCTGCTGATGGCCGTTGGCTTCCTGATCGGCGGCCAGGCCGGCGCGCTGATTGCGCTGGTGATCGCGGGCGCCATCAACCTGTACAGCTACTGGAACTCCGACCAGCTGGCGCTGTCGTCGCACGAGGCGCAGGAGGTCGACGAGCACACCGCGCCGGAACTGGTGGGGATGGTGCGCACGCTCGCCGGCCGCGCCGGGCTGCCGATGCCGCGCGTCTATCTGATGGACGAGCCGCAGCCGAACGCGTTCGCAACCGGCCGCAATCCGCAGAACGCCGCCGTGGCGGTGACCACCGGGCTGCTCAACACGCTCAACCGCGACGAGGTCGCCGGCGTGATCGCGCACGAGCTCGCGCACATCAAGAACCACGACACGCTGATCATGACGGTCACCGCCACCATTGCCGGCGCGATCTCGATGCTGGCGCAGTTCGGCATGTTCTTCGGCGGCGGCAACCGCGACAACAACGGGCTCGGCATTATCGGCACGCTGGCGATGGTGATCCTGGCGCCGATCGCCGCGATGATCGTGCAGATGACGATCAGCCGCACGCGCGAATACGCCGCCGACAATCTCGGCGCACGCATCAGCGGCCAGCCGCTGGCGCTGGCGTCGGCGCTGGCGAAGATTTCCGACACGGCGCAACGGGTCGAGAACGACAGCGCCGAGCGCAATCCGGCGACCGCGCATCTGTTCATCATCAATCCGCTGTCCGGCATGCACATGGACAACCTGTTCTCGACCCACCCGGCGACCGAGAACCGCATCGCCGCCCTGCGTGAGCTCGCCGGCGAAATGGGCGCGGGCGGATACGCGCCCCGCGCCGCGAGCGCGCCGCGCACCGCGCCGAACCGTGCCTGGGGCGGCGGCGCCCGCCGCGGCCCGTGGGGTTGAGGCGATGGCGAGAACGCGCTGCCGTCAGCGGATGACGGCAAACGCCTTGTCGCGCGCGCGGCCGTAACGGTAGACCGCGAAGTCATCGTCGAAACTCGCGACTCGCGTCAGCCCCAGCCGCTCCATCACCGCAAAGCTGGTGCGGTCGACAATCGAGAAGTTCTGGTCAGGAAAGGATTCGCCGATCGCCCATGCGGCTTCCAGATCGGCGGCGCCCGCGGTCTCGATGTGCGCGGCGCTGCGGCGAATGCGATCCCAGAAGCGCTCGGCCGCGTGCCGGTGATACCGGCTGTTCAGCAAGAGCCACGTTTCGACCACGATGTGATCCGTCGTCACATGCACGGTTTCGCTTTGGAGAATGAACTTGGCCCGGCTGTTGTTGCGATCGCGGGCTACGACCAGCGCAAACCATACGGACGAGTCGATAAAGATGCTCAACGAGGGCTTGCCTTGGCGCGGGATGAACGACGCGGCTTACGACCGGTCTTGCGCAGATACTCCTGCCACAGTGCCTCGCCGATCATCTTATCCTTATCGCGCGCGATGTCGGTCGGTGGTCCTTCGTCGACGAGATCGAACAGGATGGAGATATCCGCCTTCCGCTTCGGCGTGCCGAGGTCGTCGGTCACCAGACGGCGGATATACTCGGCAAACGAGATGCCGAGCTCGGCGGCCTTGGCCTGCGCCCGCCGCTGCGTCTCCAGGTCCATCGTGATCTGGGTTCGTGCATTCATGATGGCGCCATCATGCCATCATCCGTGCTCCTCGGCAAGGACGGCGTCCCTGCCGCTCCAACCGTGTCTCTTGCCCATCTCGGCAAATCAGCAAATTCGTGCCAAGCATCGTCATGCCCCCACCGCACCGCCAGCAGGCTCCTGAAGTTCCCGGCCTCGCCGCCCGCCGCGTCGCCGCCGACCTGCTCGACGGAACGCTGCGCCGGCACCGCCCGCTGGACGAGCAGCTGGAGAGCAAGCCCGGCAATGCCGGCTTCCTGGCGCTGCCCGACCGCGACCGTGCGCTGGTGCGCCGCGTGGTCGCGACCGTGCTGCGCCGGCTGGGAACGCTGCGCGCCCTGATCGGAACGTTCCTCGACCGCGGCATTCCGCAGGATGCGCCGCGGATCGAGAGCATCCTGCTGACCGGCGCGGCGCAAATTCTCTGGCTCGACGTTCCGGATCATGCGGCGGTCGATCTTGCCGTGCGGCTGGCGCAGGCGGACCGCCGCGCCGGACGCTATGCCGGCCTGGTCAACGCGGTGCTGCGGCGCGCCGCCCGCGAAGGCCGTGCCCGGATTGCCGATTTCGACGTCGCCGCGCTCGACACGCCCGCCTGGCTGCTGGCCCGCTGGCGCACCGCTTATGGTGACGCCACCGCCGACGCCATTGCCCGCGCCAACGGCGAGGAGCCGGCGCTCGACCTGACGGTGCGGTCGGACCCGGAGCATTGGGCGGCGCGATTGCGCGGCCAGGTGCTGCCGACCGGCACGGTTCGTACCATCGCGCACGGCCCGATCACGCTGCTCCCGGGCTTCGCGGAAGGGGCCTGGTGGGTGCAGGATGCCGCCGCCGCGCTGCCGGCACGGCTGATCGGTGATGCGCGCGGGTACGCCGTTGCCGACCTTTGCGCCGCGCCCGGCGGCAAGACCGCGCAACTCGCGCTCGCTGGCGCCAACGTCACCGCGGTCGACCGCTCGGCCCCGCGGCTGACGCGGCTGCGCGAGAATCTCGCGCGCCTGCGGCTCGAAGCGGTCCTGGTCAATGCCGATGCGACGGAGTGGAGCGCGGGGCCTTTCGATGCCGTGATGCTCGATGGACCATGTTCTTCCACCGGCACCATCCGGCGGCACCCCGACATTCCCTGGCTCAAGCAGGAGGCCGATCTCGCCGGTCTGGTCGCTTTGCAGCGGCGGCTGCTCGACCGGGCCGTCACGCTGCTCAAGCCCGGCGGCACCTTGATCTACTGCACCTGCTCGCTGGAGCCTGAGGAAGGGCTTGGCCAAATCGAGGACCTGCTCGGGCGCGAACCCCGGTTGCGGCGGCGGCCGATCGCGCCGTCCGAGATCGCCGGCGCCGGCGAGTTCGTGACGCCGGCCGGCGACCTGCGCACCTTGCCGCTGCATTGGCGGGCGGCGGAGCCGCGCATGGCCGGGCTCGACGGGTTTTTTGCGGCGCGGCTGCAACGCGCGGGTTAGCCATCAACAGCAGCGGACGGGCCGGTTGGAGGGGCGGCAGCCCTCCGGTATTGTGACAAGCCGCTGTCGGGCGGCGGCCATTCGGCGTCTTATCGCTTGGGAAAGAGGCAATCGCGTCCATGTTGCGCGTCGCGGAGCGATCCAGGCTGTCGATCGTGGTGCTGCAGCGCGGCCTGCGGCAGCTCGCCAGCCGCCTGGCGCATCCGCTGGTGCGGTGGCGCTTCGTGCCGTCCAAGACCGACCGGCTGGTGATCGCCCCGCAGGACCTGCGCACGGCGGATGCCACGCGCGCCGGCGAAATCTACGCCGGCCGCTTCGTGTTCGCCGGCAAGATCGTCATCTGCGACAACCGCTCACCGTTCGAGCTGGTGCCGATCTCCAACGAGTGGGCCACCGCCCTGCTTGGGTTCGGCTGGCTGCGGCATTTGCGGGCCGCCGATTCCGGGATCACCCGCGCCAACGCTCGCGCTCTGATCGACGAATGGATCCGCGTGCAGGGCCGGTGGAACGCAACGGCGTGGCGCATCGATGTCCTGTCGCGGCGGATCATTTCGTGGCTCAGCCATGCGCCGCTGGTGCTCAATGACGCCGACCTGCATTTCTACCGCCGCTTTCTGCGCAGCCTGACCAGGCAGGTGCGCTTTCTGCGCCGGCGCATCGACGATGCGCCGGACGGGATCGTGCGGCTCCAGGCGCTGATCGCCCTCACGGCGGCGGCGCTGTGCCTGGCGGGACAGACCGGCCATCTGCGCGCGACCCTGCGCCGGCTGGTGGAGGAGCTCGACCGGCAGATCCTGCCGGACGGCGGCCACATCAGCCGCAACCCTCAGGCGCTGACCGAGCTGCTGCTCGACCTTCTGCCGCTGCGCCAGGTGCTCGCCTCCCGCAACGTCGCGCCGCCCCCGGCCCTGCTTAACGCCATCGACCGGATGATGCCGATGCTACGCTTCTTCCGGCACGGCGACGGCAATTTTGGGCATTTCAACGGCAACGGCCCGACCGCGCCGGAGCTGGTGGCGACGGTGCTGGCCTATGACGACGCCCGCGGCGCGCCGGTCGCCAATGCGACGCACTCCGGCTACCAGCGCCTCGATGCCGGCGGCAGCGTCGTACTGATGGACACCGGCAAACCGCCGCCGGTGAACGTCAGCCGCGAGGCGCATGCCGGCTGCCTGTCGTTCGAATTCTCCGCCGGAGCGCAGCGCATCGTCATCAATTGCGGACTGCCGGTCATTAACCGTGAGATCTGGCGCGCGGTGGCGCGCGCCACCGCGGCGCATTCAACCGTGGTCTTCAACGATGCCTCGTCCTGCCGGTTCCTGGAGTCGGGATCGTTCAAACGGCTGTTTGCCGGCGCGCCGATCGTCGCCGGCCCGAATGCCGTTCCGGTCACCCGCGAGCAATCGAACGGCGCCGTCATGGTGCGGGCGTCGCACGACGGCTACGCCGAACGATTCGGCATCATCCACCAGCGCACGCTGATGTTGGCGACCGACGGCAGCCGGCTGGAGGGCGAGGACACGTTCCTGCCCTCCGACGGCGATCACATGCCGCGCAAGGACGAGTTCATCGTGCGCTTCCATCTGCACCCGATGATCCAGGCGAACCGCTTGACCGACGGGCACGGGGTGATGCTGGTGCTGCCCGACCGCGACGTATGGACCTTCAACGCCTACGAGGATCAGGTAGAGCTGGAGGAGAGCGTTTATCTGGCCGGCCGGGATGGACCGCGGCGGACCACCCAGATCGCGATCTATGGCCATGCCCGCAAGGTGCCCCGGGTGCACTGGTTGTTCACCCACCGCAATCCCATCGCCGCCGGCGCCCGCGACCCGCGGGACGAACAGCCGGAATTGCCGCTGTAGAAAATGGAAATGACCGATCCCTCGCGCAAGACAATCGTTCGTGCCCTGATCTCCGTCTCCGACAAGACCGGCCTGATCGATTTCGCCCGCGCCCTCGCCGGCC
>Ga0326597_10012108_pt1 | contig 11380 bp, 7 predicted proteins | sample RVTome_12_FD_203789 | JGI IMG/M metagenome (GOLD analysis project Ga0326597, IMG submission 203789) | Soil microbial communities from uranium-contaminated site in the Upper Colorado River Basin, Wyoming, United States - RVT100D185 | ecosystem: Environmental > Terrestrial > Soil > Contaminated >...
GCCTGTTGGATGCCCTCACCGAGGCCGCCAGCTACCAACTCAAACCGCTGCCCAAGCAGCTCGGCCAACGCTATGGGGCGCGCTTCCCGGCCATCCGCCAGGCGGTCCTGGCGCTGGAGGCGGATCAGGCGGCCGCTCGGTTGGTCGCCGGAGAATCAATCCAGGTCGAGTTGGACGGTGAACCGGTCACGCTGACCCCCGAGGAGGTCGAGGTCCGGCTGGAGGCGCACCCCGGTTTCGCGGCCGCTTCCGAGGGCGGGTATCTGGCGGCGTTGGACACGCGGCTGACTCCGGAGCTGGAACAGGAGGGGCTTACGCAAGAGTTTGTCCGGAGGGTCCAGGTGACACGGAAGGAAAAAGGGTTCGACATCTCTGACAGAATACGTATTGTGCATTCCTCCAGCGCCGGTCTATCGAGTGCGATCGAATCAAGCAGCGACTACATCGAAGGTGAGACGCTTGCTTCAAGAATATTTGGTAGCGACGAGGTCAAGGACAGCGATGATGCTAGTCACTTCGACTTCGGCGGAGAATCGACCTGGTTCCGCCTCTTGCGGGACAGCGGCGAAACGACGGGTGAAGAAACAAGTAGCTAATCCCGGTGCCACTTGATGGGATAGAATTCCCCTTGCCGTAGAATGAGGAATCGGTCTGGACAAGGTCAGGGCATATCTCAGCTTGGCAGGCATCTCAAGTCTGGTGGTTGCCGCCGATCAGTGGAGCAAGTACCTGATCCGTCTGCGGCTGGTCCCCGGCGAGCAGTGGGCGCCATGGGAATGGCTGCAGCCCTATGCCCGCCTGATCCACTCCAGCAACACCGGGGCAGCTTTCGGCATCTTTCCCGATGGCGGCCTGATCTTCACCGTGATCGCTATTCTGGTCTCGGGTGCCATTCTCTACTACTTCCCACGGGTGCCCATCGGGCAGTGGCACGTGCGTCTGGCGCTGGCCTTGCAGCTGGGCGGGGCCGTCGGCAACCTCATCGATCGCCTGCTGCAAGCCGGGCGGGTGACCGATTTCATCTCGCTCGGTGGCTTTCCGGTTTTCAATCTGGCCGACGCCAGCATTTCCGTCGGTGTCGCCATCCTGGTCGTTACCATGATCCTGGAGGAGCGCCGCGGACAGCGCTCCGCGCAGGAGCTCGAAGGTGAAGTGGCGGCCAGCGAACCGGAACACAGCCCGAGCTGAGGCCCGACACCGCGGGCAGAGCCCGGCTCTGCCCGGCGCCCCCCAATCGGCCGCCACCTTGGCCAGCCGCCCGCGACGCAAGATCCGCCTGAGCATCTCGCCGCCCGGCGGGAGGCTGGATCGAGTCCTTTCCGATCAGCTGCCGGAGATGTCCCGCAGCCGCTTGCAGAGTCTGATCCGGCAAGGATGGGTGCAGCTCGACGGGCAGGTGGTCTCCAAACCCAGCCTTCCCGTTCGGGGTGGGGAGGTCGTCGAGCTGGCGATCCCGCCGCCCATTCCCTCCGAACTGATCCCCGAGCCCATTCCGCTGGATGTGGTGTTTGAGAACCAGGACTTGCTGCTGGTGAACAAGCCGGCCGGGATGGTCGTCCACCCGTCCCCCGGCCACCACTCCGGCACCCTGGTGCACGCGGTCCTGGCCCACGCGCCCGACCTGCTGGGCATCGGCGATCAGTTGAGGCCGGGAGTAGTTCACCGTCTGGACAAGGGAACCTCGGGCCTGATCGTCTTGGCCAAGCATGAGGCGGCCCTGCGGGAGCTGCAGCGCCAGTTTAAATCGCGGGAGGTGGAGAAGGTCTACCTGGCCCTGGTGGCGGGCCGCCCGCCCACGCCGGCGGGCAAGGTGGAGGCCGCCATCGGCCGTGACCGCGCCCACCGCCAGCGGATGGCGGTCGTTCCGGAGAGACGCGGCCGGGCCGCGGCCACCCACTACGCCACCCGCGAGCAGTTCCCCGAGTTCACGCTGCTGGAGGCGCGCCCCATCACCGGGCGCACCCACCAGGTCCGCTTGCATCTGGCCCACCTCGGATGTCCCATCGTCGGCGATCCGGTCTACGGCCGCCGCCGGTCCCCCCTGGCGCTGCAGCGTCCCTTCCTGCACGCCTGGCGCCTTTCGTTCCGCCTCCCCGGGGAAGACCGGCCTCGTCAATTCGAGGCCGAGCTGCCGCCTGACCTGGAATCAACTCTCGATGAGCTTCGCCAGGATTCCCGGCCCTAGGGCCGGAGGAGCGAGCACGATGGATTGGATTGACCTACGGTCGGACACCGTCACGCACCCCACCCCGGAGATGCGCCGCGCCATGGCCGAGGCCGAGGTGGGCGACGACGTCCTTGGGGATGATCCCACCGTCAACCAGCTCGAGGCGCTGGCCGCCGAGATGCTGGGAAAACAGGCGGCGCTGTTCGTGGCTTCCGGGACCATGGGAAACCTGGCCGCGGTGCTTGCGCATTGCGCCCGCGGTGATGAGATCATTCTGGGCGACCAGTCGCACACCTTCATCAACGAGGCGGGCGGTGTCTCGGCTCTGGGGGGCGTGCACCCACGCACCGTGCCCAATGAGCCCGACGGTACCATCGCGCTGGAGCACCTGAGGTCGGCGATTCGGGAAGACGACATTCACTACCCGGTGAGCCGGCTGATCCTGCTGGAGAACACCCAGAACCGCTGCAGCGGGGCGGCCCTCAGCGCGGAGTACACTCGCCAGGTGGCCGATCTGGCGGCTCGCTACGGGCTCCGATTGCACCTGGACGGGGCCCGCATCTTCAACGCCGCGGCTGCCGAGGGCGTCTCGGCAGCCGAATTGGCCGGCCCGGCCGATTCGGTGACGTTCTGTTTGTCCAAGGGTCTGTGCGCGCCGGCGGGCTCCCTGCTGTGCGGGGAGGTCGAGTTTGTCGGCCAGGCCCGGCGGATCCGCAAGCAGCTGGGCGGCGGGATGCGTCAGGCGGGGATCCTGGCCGCGGCGGGCATTGTGGCCCTAGAGACCATGCCCGGCAGGCTGCAGGACGACCACCGGCGCGCTCGCCAACTGGGGGAAAGGCTGCGGGGGATTCCCGGGATCCGGCTGGAGGTCGATCCTCCACCCACCAACATGCTCTACCTGCGCTTCGGCCCGGAGGCGCGCATGAACGCCGTGCAGCTGGAAGAGGCGGTCTCGGCCGAGGGCATCAGGCTTTCGGCCCGCGACGCGGCGCGCATGCGCCTGGTCACCCATTACTGGATCGACGATGCCGCGGTGGAGCAGGTGGTCAGAGCGTTCGAGCGGTATCTGGCGCCCGGCTGAGGCCACCGCGGCGAAGGAGATCGCCCACGGGGTCGCCCGTCCGTGCCCCGCTTGTAGAGCGCAGCCTGCCAGCTGGGAGCGGCCGTGCCCGCCGCGCCCCGGCTTGACCCTGCTTCACACGCCATGGTAGACTTCGCCGCGCCCGGGGGTGTAGTGTAGCGGCCTAACACGCTGCCCTGTCAAGGCAGAGACCGCGGGTTCGAATCCCGTCATCCCCGCTGGACCGGCGAAGGCCAGGCGATGCCAACCGCCGCCTTCGCCGAACTGTTCCTCGGCAGGCCAGGCGGCACTCTCCGGCTGCACTGTGCCTGCGGCAAATACGGTAGTGTCGCCTCGGAAATACGGCAATCCCACGGATGTTCGCTATCGGAAGTAGCAGTATGGTTTTCCCCAAGCAGAGCCGTCTGCCAAAAGGAGAGCCGAGATGGTAAGCATCCTCATCTTCGCAGTCAGTGGGCTTCTAGTGGTCCTCTCGCTCGGAACCGCACCCGACTCGCGCGAGCACATTCCGTCTGAAGAGGAGAAGCTCGCATCCTACGGAATGAGCTGGGGCGCTCAGGAGGACTACCAGGATCAACTCGCCCTCGCCGCTGAGATCCGTGCGGCCCTACAGCAGTATCGGGCGAGGCGGTCCGCCGGAGGGGATTTGGTCAACATCCAGGAGAGCCAAGAATGGGCCGCTCGTCTTGCAGCGTGAAGCGCAACGAGCCAATCAAGCTAGAGCCGCCCCGTCCACGTCTGCACGGGTAGGCGCGGGTGGCCAAGATCTGCCGACCATAAAGGGGCCCCATTGGTGAACGGACTGATCGGGAGGCAGCGGGAGCAGGCTGAGATCCAAAAGGCCCTCGCGGCCGCACGCGAGGGCCAGGGTTCTCTCCTGTTGCTGGCCGGCGAAGTGGGAGTAGGCAAGACCCGCCTGGCCCAGGAGTCGCTCGCCGCGAGCGGGTTGCCTCTCTATTCCGGGGCCGCGATGGAAGGAGGTCCGATCGCATTCGGGCCGGTCGTCGGCGTCATCCGGTCCTTCCTGAAGAGACAGCCTGAGGGCCTGCGGGGTTGTGGAGGCCTCGAAAGCCACCTGGCAATACTGCTGCCCGAGCTGAGCCCGGTGGCGCAGGTAATCGATCGCGCAACGCTGGGGCACGCCATTCAATGTGCCTTCGAGAGCCTCACTCGGGACGGACCCGCAGCGGTCATTCTGGATGACCTCCAGTGGGCGGACAATGCCACCCTCGAGCTGCTCCCGACACTGGTGGGTGGGCTTGAAACGCAGCCGATCCTGATTCTCGCGGCCTATCGAAGCGACGAGATCCCCCGAGGTCATCCCATCCGCCGCATGCGAATCGAGCTAAAGAGGGGCAAACGGCTGCACGAACTAGTCTTGCAGCCGCTCGACCCGGCCAGTTCTGCCGGGCTGGTCGCACGGGTCATTGGAACCCAGCCGAGCCCGCGGCTGGCCGCCACGCTCTTCGATCGCACCCAAGGTGTCCCCTATTTCATCGAGGAGTTGGCGGCGGGCCTGGCCGTCAGCGGTCGGCTGCGGTCCGGCAGCGGCGGCGCCGAGCTGGTAGGGGAGCAGGATGTGCCCATCCCCGATACGGTCCGGGATGCCGTGCTCCTCCGCCTGGAGGGACTTCCGGCTGCGGATCGAGCGTGCCTGGAGATCGCGGCGGTGGCGGGGGTTGAGTTTGACTTGGAGACGGTCGCTCAACTGGCCGGGGGAGGAGAAGGTTTTGATGTTGCGCTGGAGCGTGGGTTGATCCGGGAGGTCTCTGCCGGCCGTGCCGTCTTTCGGCACGCGCTCACGCGTGAAGCCGTTTACACGGAGATTCCCTGGTCTCGACGGCGATCGCTCCATCGAGCGATGGCGGCCCGGCTGGAGGCGACTGGAGCTCACCCGCGGCTGGTCGCCGAGCACTGGCTGGCAGGCAGAGAGCTGGACCGGGCCCGCCTCGCACTGATCGCCGCGGCCCAGGCCTTGTGCGCGGTGCATGCCTATCGAGACGCATTGCAGGCGTCGCGCCTGGCGCTCGACTTGTGGCCAGAGGAGGCGGATGAAGACCGCCGGCTCGACGTTCTCGACCAACTAGGGACATGCGCTGAGCTCTGCGGCGAATTCGCCGAGGCCGTGCGGGCATGGAGAGAGGTTGCGGAAGCCAGGCGCCAGCAGGACGACCTGCGCCTGGCAGCCGAAGTAGAACGTCGCCTGGCTGCAGTACATGAGTTACAGGGTGCCTGGGATAGGGCCATCGGCTCGCGCCAAGCGTCGGCCGATGGCTTCGCGGCTTTCGGGCTGCCAGGCGATGCCGCAGCCGAACGGCTTGCCATTGCGGCTCACCTAAGCGGGACGGGTGATTTCGGGGCGGCGCTCGACTTGGTCCTGCAGGCGCTCGAGGAAGCCCGACAGTCAAGTCGGGAGGATCTGGTTGCGCGCTCCCTGGCCCTGCAGGGCGCCTTGCGCGGCAAGCTGGGCGATGTCCCGGGCGGATTGGCTGCGGCTCAGTCGGGTCTGACGCACGCACTGGGGCACAACCAGGTTGGTTCGGCGGCGGAGGCCTTCCAGCGGTTGGCCAGCATCTACGAACAAGCCGCGGACTATACCGGGGCGCGCGAGGCCTATCAATCTGGCTACGACTACTGCAGTCAGAATGGGGTGACCGGATGGGCTCAGGTCTGCTGGGTGTGTCTGTCGCTTGTGCTGCGCAGGACCGGCGAGTGGTTGCGGGCGGGGGAAATCTGCCGCCAGGTCCTTCGGGCCGCGGATAGTCCGCTCCTGCCTCGGACTGTCGCCGCCGCAGAGCTGGGTCTGATCCTCGCCCACCAAGGAGGGGCCTCGCGGGCGAGGCCATTGCTGGTGCAGGCCGCGGTCCAGGCCCAACGGCTTGAGAGCGTAGCGCTTGAGCTCGAGGCCGGATGGGGCCTGGCGTTGGTCGACGAGCTGGAGGGGGCTTTCGAATCCGCGGTTGAGCGATGCCAGGCATTGCTCGATCGGTGGAAAGGCACCCAAGACCTTCACTATGTGGTGCCGCCCCTGCGCTGGAGCACAACCTTCCTGGCCGGTAGGGGGGAGGGAGCGTTGGCCCGCGCCTGCGCCGAAGCACTGGCCCAAATCGCCGCGGCTTCGGCAAACAAGGAGGCTCTGGCCGCGCTCGCCCACGCCCTGGGTGAGCTCGCCTCGCTAGAAGGGGAGCATGAACAGGCCGCGATGCAATTCGCGCAAGCGCTGGAATTGCTGCGAGAGATCGAAACTCCGATGGAACGCGCCGAAACCCAGTGGCGCGCCGGAGTAGCATGGATATCACTCGGCGAACGGGATGTGGGCATCGAGCGATTGACGGATGCCTATCGGACGGCGCGCAAGCTAGGTGCCCGCCCTCTGGCTGAGCGCGCCGCCCACGAGCTCGAGGGTCTGGGAGAGAAGATCGAGCGCAGACTGGGACGCCGGGCGGCCCGCCAACTTGAAAGCGGCGGGCTTTCGCGCCGGGAATTGGAGGTCGTGCGGTTGATTGCGCTCGGCCGCACGAACCGGGAAATCGGTCAGGAACTCTTCCTGAGCCCGCGCACCGTGGACATGCACGTTCGCAACCTACTGAACAAACTGGATGCCAGCTCGCGAGCGGAGGCCGTTCGCAAGGCGGCCGAGCTGGCTCTACTGGACTGACTCCCCGGGTCAGCTTGCCCCGGATACACCCCCGTTCGCCCACGCACCCTGACGGCCGTGCTAGGCAGCGCCCGCTTGACTCACGCGGAATCGCTGTGGTATGCTCTGCCGGCTCCCCGCCTGGCCAGCAACCAGATTAATTAGAGGATTGGACGTGGCGAACACCAGGCGCTATTGGATCGGATTCAACAAGGTCAGCGGAATCGGCCCCGTCCGCCTGCAGGCCTTGCTTGACGCCTTTGGGGGCATTGAGGCGGCCTGGAATGCCCCCGCCGAACTGCTGCGGCAGGTCGGGCTGCCTGCTAAGGTTCTGGAGGCACTGCTGGAGGCCCGGAAGAGCTTCGACCTGGACCAGGAGCTGGAGCGGCTGGACCGCTCCGGCTATACGGCGATCACCATGGAAGATACATCCTACCCGCAGTCGCTGCGAGAGATCGATTCTCCGCCGCTGGTGCTGTACCTTTGGGGGGATCTGCGCCCCGAGGACCGCTGGGCCGCCGCCATTGTGGGCACCCGGCGGGCCACGCCCTACGGCAAGGCCGTCGCCCGCGAGCTGGGGGCCGGATTGGCCGCCTCCGGTCTGACGGTCGTGTCCGGCCTGGCCCGCGGAATCGATGGGGTCGCTCACGAGGCGGCCCTGGAGGCCGGCGGGCGCACGCTGGCGGTTCTGGGGTCGGGGGTGGATCGCATCTATCCGTCCGAGCATCGCAACCTGGCGCGGGCCATCTCGCAGTCCGGGGCGGTGCTGAGCGACTATCCCCTGGGCACCGACCCGGAGGGGACCAACTTCCCGCCGCGCAACCGGATCATCGCCGGCTTGTCCCTGGGGGTGATCGTGGTGGAGGCCGGCGACAGCAGCGGTGCCTTGATCACGGCCGACTTTGCCCTGGAGCAGGGGCGGGACGTATTCGCCGTGCCGGGCCGCATTTACGATCGCGGCAGCCGAGGGGCCAATCGCTTGATCCAGTCCGGCGCCATTCCGGTGACCTCGGTGGAGGATGTGTTGGAGGCGCTGAACCTGGAGGCGGTGGCCGGCGAAGCACCGCTCCAGCCGAACCTGCCGGAAGACGAGACCGAACGCCAGGTGCTGCAGGCGCTCGGCAGCGATCCGGTGCACATCGACGAATTGCAGGCCCGCTGCGCCCTGTCCATCGCCCAGGTCACGGCCTGCCTCTCGATGCTGGAGCTGCGCGGGCAGGCCCGTCAGGTCGGCGGGATGCACTATGTCCGGGTGCGGGAAGCTACGGCGACCTATCGGGTGGGCTGATGCTGGAAGAGACCTATGCGGTCATCATGGCCGGCGGGGGAGGCACCCGGTTGTGGCCTGCCTCCCGCCAGGCCCGGCCCAAGCAGAGTCTGCAGTTGGTGGGCGAGCGCACGCTCTTTCAGTTGGCGATCGAGCGGCTCCTGCCCGCCCTGCCGACGGAGCGCATCCTGGTTGTAACGGTCGCCGAGCAGGTGCAGGCCTTGCGCCGGCAGGCTCCACAGCTGGGCGACGAGTGCTTCCTGGTGGAGCCGGCGCCCAGGGGGACGGCCTCCGTCATCGGGCTGGCCGCTGCCAGATTGGCCAGGTCCGCCCCCGGTGCCATCATGGCCTGCCTGACCGCCGACCACTACATCGGCAACCCGCAACAATTCCTGGAGATCCTGGCCGCCGCCGAGGAGTTGGCCCGGGAGGGGGCGTTGGTCACCCTGGGGATCTCACCCGCCTACCCAGCGACTGGATATGGCTACATCCACATTGGCCCACCCGTGCGTCAGGTAAGGGGCTTCCAGGCCAGCCGGGTGCTGTCCTTCACCGAGAAGCCCTCGGCGCAGGTGGCGGCGGACTATGTCCGATCCGGCGAGTATGCCTGGAACTCGGGCATGTTCGTCTGGCGCGCCGATCGGATCCTGGAGGAGATGCAGCGGGTCATGCCCGAGCTGCACGCTGCATTGATGCAGATACAGGCCGTCCTGGGAACCGCCGGCGAAGCCGCGGTGCTGGAGCAGGTCTGGCACGGCCTGAAGACCCAGACGATCGACTACGGCGTCATGGAGAAGGCCGCCGGGGTGGTAGTAGTGCGAGCGGACGAGTTGAACTGGTTTGATATCGGTAGTTGGGATCGGCTCTTCGAAGTCGTCGAGCCGGATGCCTCCGGCAACCTCCTGCGGGCCGGCAAGGTGATCGCTCTGGACACCTCGGGCACGCTGCTTTACCAATCCAGCGACCAGGCCAGGCCGAGACTGGTGGCCACCCTGGGTGTGGAAGATCTGGTTGTGATCGACACCGAGGACGTGCTGATGATCTGCCGCAAGAACCAGGCAGAGCGGGTCAGGGAGCTGGTGCAGGCGCTGGCGGCTCGCGGCCTGGATACCTATTTGTGATGGAGTAATGGTGGAAGCGTACTGTGTGAAGTGCAAGCAGAAACGTGAGATGCATGAACCCCAGGCGGTGTTCACCGCCAGTGGCACTCCCGCCACGCGGGGTGTCTGCCCCGTGTGCGGAACGACCCTATTCCGGATGGGCCGTACACCGGCCCATGAGGGGCTGGAGCCTCCCCCCGCGGCCAAGCGCAAGCGGTCCACCAAGAAGGGACGCAACTCGCGCAAGGGCAATCTGGTCATCGTGGAGTCGCCGGCCAAGGCCCGCACCGTCGGCCGCTACCTGGGCCAGGGCTACTCGGTGAAAGCCTCCGTCGGCCACGTGCGTGACCTGCTGCGCTCTCAGCTCTCGGTGGACGTCGAGAACGCCTTCGAGCCCAAGTACCGGGTCCCCAACGAGAAGCGGGAGGTGGTCAAGGCGCTCAAGCAGGAGGCGGCCAAGGCGGAGAACATCTTTCTGGCGACCGATCCGGATCGCGAGGGCGAAGCCATCGCCTGGCACCTGATGGAGGCGGCCGAAATCGAGCCCGAGCGCGCCAAGCGGGTCGTCTTCCATGAGATCACCAAGCCGGCCATCGAGGAGGCCTTTTCCCACCCGCGTGCACTGGACCTGGATCTGGTGAACGCGCAGCAGGCCCGCCGGGTGCTCGACCGGCTGGTCGGCTACAACATCAGCCCGCTGTTGTGGGCCAAGGTGCGCAGCCGGCTCTCGGCCGGAAGGGTGCAGTCGGCGGCCTTGCGGCTGGTGGTCGACCGAGAGCGCGAGATCGAGCACTTCCAGCCTCGCGAGTACTGGTCGATCGACGCCCAGCTAATCCATCCTGACAAGCCCCCGGCTTTCCTGGCACGCCTGGTTCGCATCAACGGGGAGGAGCCGCAGCTGCCGAACGAGGCCGCAGTCCGTCCCATCGTAGAAGACATGCGCCAGGCGGCCTACCGGGTGGCCGAGGTCAAGCGCGGCACCCGGGTCCGGCGCCCCTTTGCGCCCTTCACCACCAGCACGCTCCAGCAGTCGGCCTCCCGTCGCCTGGGGTTCACCGCCCGGAAGACCATGGCGGTAGCTCAGCAGCTCTACGAGGGGTTGGACCTGAATGGCGAGCAGTCTTCCGGCTTGATCACCTACATGCGCACCGACTCCACTCAGGTCGCTCGCCAGGCCCAGGAAGAGGCGCGCAAGGTGATCGAGAACCAGTTCGGACGATCCTACCTACCGGACAAGCCGCCCTTCTACCGGACGCGCTCAAGCACGGCGCAGGAGGCCCACGAAGCCATCCGCCCCACCTCCCCGGGCAGGACGCCCGACTCGGTGAGGGCCTTCCTCAACGAAGATCAACGCAAACTCTATGAGTTGGTCTGGAATCGTTTCATGGCCTCCCAGATGAAGCCGGCCGTGTACGACACCCTCAGCATTGAAGTGGAAGGGAAATCGGGGACCGGTACTTATGCCTTGCGGCTGGCTGCTTCAAGCCTGCGCTTCCCCGGGTTTCTGGCCGTCCACGCGGACCAGCGGTCGGAAGACAACAACCTGTCTGAAGAGGAATTACCGGAATTCAATCTGGCGCAGCTCCCGGAACTGGAGACGGGCGACGATCTCACGCTACTGGAGCTGGATCCGGAACAACACTTTACCCAGCCTCCCCCGCGCTACAGCGAGGCCACCTTGGTCAAGGCCCTGGAGGAGAACGGCATCGGCCGCCCGTCGACCTACGCGCCCATCCTGAGTACGCTGCAGCGGCGGGGCTACGTGGAGCGGGTCAAACGCCGCCTCGAGCCGACCGAAATCGGCATGGTGGTCAACGATCTGGTGGTGGAGCATTTCCCCGAGATCGTCGATCTCGGTTTCACCGCCAAGATGGAGCAGGAACTGGACGAAATCGCCGAGGGCCAGCGGGGCTGGGTAGACGTGGTCTCCGGCTTCTACGGGCCCTTCTCGGTTCAGGTGCAGCGGGCGGCCGAGCTGATGCCCGAAATCAAGCAGGAGCCGGAGATCATCGACCGCGCCTGCCCCCTATGCGGAAACCCACTGGTGATCCGCCACGGCCGGTATGGCAAATTCATCGGCTGCAGCAAGTTTCCCACCTGTAGGCACACCGAACCGATCCTGGAACTG
>Ga0326597_10012109_pt1 | contig 11380 bp, 9 predicted proteins | sample RVTome_12_FD_203789 | JGI IMG/M metagenome (GOLD analysis project Ga0326597, IMG submission 203789) | Soil microbial communities from uranium-contaminated site in the Upper Colorado River Basin, Wyoming, United States - RVT100D185 | ecosystem: Environmental > Terrestrial > Soil > Contaminated >...
CCCCGCCTTGGCCGTTGTCGTCTTCTTCGCTCTCTTGGGACTAGTCCTTTCGCAATTCGTCGAATTGGCCGTGTGAAATCAGGCGAATGTGCCTAGCGTGAGCCTCCGATGCATCGCTTGCTCCGACCCCGCAATCTGAGTCTGTCCTTCGCCGCGCTCGCGCTGGCGGCCGCCTCGCTGGCAACCACGGCGGTCTTCCAGGCGCCGGGGCCCGGAATCGATCTCTCGCCGATCGGAAACGCCGATCAGGCGATCGAGATCCTCCAAGGCAGCCAGAACATCCTCTGGAGCTCACTTTCGGGATCGGTTGTTTCCTACCGCGTTGAAGGCTGGCCGGTGTCGATCGACCACAACGATCTGGCAGGAGGTCTCGTGATCGAACGTCCCGAGAACGGCTCGGCCGGTGTCATCGGCGTCGCTGAGAAGCCGAGATCTCTCAGCTTCGAAATCGACGGCTAGACCGCCAGATACTTGTCGAGCTCACCCTCGTCGAAGGGGCCGACCGCACCAATCATTCGCTGACCGGTGAACAGGTCAGTGGCGATGGACTGAACGTCCTCGAGGGTCACCGCATCCAGCTTGGCCAATCTCTCATCTACCGACAGATGCGGCATGCCCACCAATTCGTCGCGGCCGAGACGGATCATGCGGCTGTTCGGGTCTTCGAGGGCGAGGGCGAGCCCACCTCGCATCGAGCCTTTGGCCCGTTCCAGTTCTTCGGCGGTGATCCCGTCGTCGACGACCTTGGCCAGCTCGTCGCGAATGACGTTCATAACCGTGTCCACCTGATTCGGAGTTGTGCCGGTGTAGACACCCCACGCGCCCGCATCGGCGTAGGCCAGCTTGAACCCGTAGACCGCGTAGGCGAGACCGCGCTCCTCTCGTATCTCGCGGAAGAGCCGGGACGACATCCCGGAGCCCAACACGTGGTTCAGGACCTCGAAAGACCAGCGACGCTCGTCGCTCCGGTTGAGACCCTTGCCCCCGATTATCACGTGCGCCTGTTCGGTTTCTCGGCGGGTGACCTTGGCCACCGGCCAGGGCGCGGTTGGACCGTGCTCGTGGTCGACCGCCTCGCCGACCCAGTCCCCGAATCGCTCGGCGACCATGTCGACCACGTGGTCGTGATCGACCGATCCAGCAGCTGCGACCACCATTGACCCCGCCCCATACCGTCTGTTCCAATAACCGTGGATGTCATCCCGGGACATCGTCCGGATCGACTCCCGCGTTCCGAGCACCGGGGCCTCGAGGGGGTGGTCGACGAAGACAGCCACACTGAAATTCTCGAACGCCACGTCGTCGGGATCATCCTCGTTCATGTTGATCTCTTCGATCACCACCTGGCGCTCGGCATCGATCTCGTTCTGACGGAACGCCGGTCGCTGGATCATCTCAGAGAGGACGTCGAAACCTGTCGCCAGGTCCTGGTCGAGCAGACGAGCCCAGTAGCAGGTGCTCTCCTTGGAGGTGAAGGCATTCGACTCGGCACCTATGGCATCGAAGATCTCCGAGACCTGGCGGGCCGAGAGCATCTCGGATCCCTTGAACAGGAGATGCTCGAGAAAGTGTGAGGCGCCTTCTTCGTTGGGTAGCTCGTCCCGGGTCCCGGTGTCAACCCAGCAACCGAGGGCGACCGAGCGGAGAGAGGGCATGGGCTCGGTGATGACGCGAAGCCCGTTGGGGAGGGTTGTCAGGTCGTAGTGCACGTCGGGAGTGTATGAGGCCGGGCAGCGTAGGCAGGCAGCCTCATATCGGTTCCAGAACCACCGTCAGGCGGTTTTGACACCTATGAGACAATGGCCCGCTATGCGCGGACGCGACCAGACATTCCTCGCCGACCTGATCGGCCCCGAAGATCAGGCGATTGAGTCTGTCGTCAGCCGCTATCAGCGGGTGGCACCGGCCGTGACCCGATTTGCGAGGTCTCTGTCCAAGAACCCGAACCTTCGGGTCCGGCTCGGGTCAGAGGCAGCCGCTTCCAATGACGAGGTCGTTTGCGACCCACGCATCTTCCAGGCGGCGTACCACCGCAACGCACCCGTCACCCCCGACGAGGTCGCCCTGGCCTCGGCGCTTCATGAGGTGATGCACCTCGTGACCACCAATCTCGACGAGAAGAGGGAGCTTCCCGAAGGATGGCCCGTGGATGGCGAGGTGACCGAGACGGCAACCGTCGATCTACTCACGGCACTGGAGAGAACCAACAAGCCCGTCGCAGAGGTTCTCTTCTTCTCCCTCGAGGACGCGAGACAGGAACACCAAGGGCTGTCGGTGTATCCGGGCGCTCGTTCGGTGCTCGTCGATCTCTACCTCTCATCATTGGGCCAGGCCATCGCCCGCTCGGGCGCCCTCAGCCAATTCGTGCTGGGCTGCTTTCTACTAACCGGGAGCTACGTACAGCGTGACCTGCTGGAGAAGCGATTCGACCCGCGGGCCGCGGCCGCGATCGACGACGGCGCCCATCACTGTGAGATGGCGGCGGAGTCCGACGACCCCTGGGAGGTCGCCCAGCTCGCCCTGGAGCTGGAGGCGATCGCAAGGGCACACGGCCTGATCACCGAGGTCCAGGCCAACTCCACACACGCCAAGCGTCAGACTGCGGCCCAGGGCGACGCCGAGAAGGCCCGAGACGGAGTGGATGCCGTCCGGATGACATCGCCGATCGTGATGGACGCCGAGTCCTATCAGGACACCAGACGCTCAGCCGATTCCAGGTCGGGTGCCTCCGACCGGAGAGGCGCCTCCGACATCGCCGGTGAGGAGGGCACCGACCAGTTGCTCCGTGTCAGCCAGTCCCCCAATGTGTTCCTGCCCACGGGTCAGGGAGGCAAGCTGGTCATCGGGCCGATCCCGGCCTCGTTCTCCCGGTTCGCGAGCGAAGGCAACGTGGCCCTGGCCCAGGCCGCAAAGAAATGGGGGGTGGCACAGAGAAGAGTCTCCGGTGAGCTCTTCCCCTTGTTCACCGCCAATCAGCGTCGGGGTTTGCGCTCGGGCTTCGATCAGGGTGATGTCTCACCGCATGCCGCCTTGTTCATCGGTGCCGGCCTCTACCAGCGACTGTACGAGAGGCGGGCCGCACGCACCAGAAGGGCATACGCGGTGTCGCTCCTGGTCGACGCGTCGGCTTCCATGCTCAGCCCGGGCAGGGGGGGAGGGACGATCGGAACCTCGTGGGCGATGCCGGCTGCACTGCTCGGGGCGTGGACGATGGCCCATCTTTGCGACGAGCTCCAGGTCGACTTCGAAGTCGCCCTCTTCAACCGCGGATATGCCGCCCATCCCGACGACACCGAAGACTCGTATCGACGCAAGCGGGACGCCGCCACGGCAGGATTGCGACGAACCCAGGGCACGGCCGCCGACCGGTTGACCACAACCGTCAATCACTATGTGGTCAAACCCTTCGAGAGACGCTGGCGTGACGCGGAGCCAGCGCTGGCCGGTCTGTTCTACACGGCAGCCGAGCCCCGCAAAGCCGCAACCCTGGCCCGACGTGACCCGACCTCGGCGCCCCCCGTCTCGTTGTTCGAGAAGGCCGCCAACGTCGACGAGTTCAACATCATCCACGCCGCAGAGCGGATGGCGCGGCTTGGAGCGCAGGTGAGGGTGCTGATGGTGCTTGCCGACGGCATGACCCGTGGGTCACTCGATTCGCTTGCCGCTTCGGTTGCCGCCGTCGAGGCAGGTGGCACCACGGTCATCGGGATCGGGATCGGCGATCACACGGTCGACGAGGCCTATCGTCGACACGAAGTCGTCTCACAGCCCGAGGACCTGGCCCAGGCCATGATCAACGGCACCCGGAACGCCCTGCGCAGGAGTCTGGCCCTATGGGGTATGGACACCTGGTGGCTCAGGGCATCAGAGTTCAAACCGACTCAGGAGTCAGCAGTTGCCTGAACAAGCCGTATTCGAGGACCCGTCGGGCGAAGGACCACCAATCACGCTCGAGAAGTACAAGGTCACCAAGGACGCCGAGGACCTCGAGCTCAGACTGCGGAAGATCCCCGAGCCAGATCCACACTATGTGGATCTCGGGATGCTCTACCGCTTCGCCCAAATCGAGAAGACCCGGGTGTCCGGCGCCGAGGGCCTGGTTCCGCTCCACATCGCGGTTCGCGGCCACATGGGAACCGGAAAGGACCATGACATCGAGCAGTTCGCCGCTGCGATGGGGCTCCCCTACTTCCGCATCCCACTGACCGGTGAAGTGCGCGACGTGACGCTGATCGGATCGACACGGCTCCACGGTGACGGGAAAGGAGGGACGGAGAGTCGGTGGGAGGACGGGGACATAACACGTGCGCTGCGCGGCCCGGCGCTCCTCAATCTCTCCGAGCTGAACGCTGCCGGAGCCGAGACTCTCTTCGCCCTGCACGGACTGCTCGACCGGTATAGCGCGCTCGACCTTCCGACGGGCGAGACCGTCAAGCTCCGGCACGACGTGCGCATCTTCGGGACGATGAACCCCACCGATCTCCGGGACTATGCAGGTACTCAGACCCTGAACAAGGCGTTCGCTGATCGCTGGGTGATCTGGGAGAAGAACTTCCCTGGGAACGACCAGGTCGAGGCCATGCTCACCAGACGCTATCCGAGCCTCAACGAGCAGTACGTGACGGCTATCGCCCGACTGGCCGTCGAGGTCAACGCCTCGTTCGAGGCCCAAGACTCCGGAGTCAGGGTGGAGACACCGTTGTCGCTTCGTTCGGTCCTCGACCGGATCCCAACCGGACTCGTCGTCCATGCTGACCGGACCGACCCTCTCCGGCACACATGGGAGGAGTATGTGCTTCCCCACGTCGATCTCTTCGATCGCGACCACTACGAGACTGTCTGGAACGCCGTGGTGCGAAAGGGCCCAACCGTCAAGCCTTTCTGAAGGATCGCCGAGAGTCGTCCCTAGGCCCATTCACGCTCGGGCCTGCCGTCTTAGTAGCGTCCCGACCATGCCTTACGACATGGGCAATGCCGAATTGGACGCAATGGTGACCGAGTTGGTTGCCGCCGCTAGCTCGAATCCGGGCGGAACCTTCATCGGAGAGATGATCGTCACCGCCCTCAAGCTCGGCCGTGACGATGCTTCGCTCGCCGATCTCAAGCTGATCAACACCGCGCTCAAAGAGATGCGCTACTCAAACCTCGTGTTCTCCCGGCACGACGAGCCCAAGGTGACGATCTACGGATCGGCCAGGCTGGGCGAGGAAGACCCGAACTACATGATCACCACCGAGTTCGCCGCGACCATGGCGCGCAGCGGTTGGGGCATCATCACCGGTGCCGGCCCCGGGATCATGGAGGCCGGCAACCGCGGAGCCGGAAAGGACCACTCCTACGGCGTCAACATTCGCCTCCCCTTCGAGTCAGACGCCAATCACTTCATCGCGCCCGAACGCGTGGTGAACTTCAAGTACTTCTTCACCAGGAAGCTGGGATTCGTGAAGGAGGCCCATGCATTCGTCCTGCTCCCCGGCGGTTGGGGAACGCTGGACGAGGCATTCGAGCTGCTCACTCTCGTGCAGACCGGCAAGAGCGACCTTCATCCCATCGTCCTCCTCGAAGCCGAAGGCACCGATTACTGGGGGCCGATGATCGAGTTCATCAAGGACCGACAGCTGGCGAAGGGGCTCATCACCGAATCCGATCTGTCGATCTTCCTCCACACCCTGGACGCCCGGGCCGCCGCCGAGCACATCTGGCACTTCTATGCCAACTATCACTCCCAGCGCTACGCAGGGGGCAAGTTGATCCTCCGACTACGGGAGGGCCCCAGCGACGACGTTCTGGAGAGCCTGAGCCAGGAGTTCTCCGACATCGTCGTCGAAGGCCGACTGGAGCGGGCCGAGCCGAGCCAGGCCGAGATCGACGATGTCGACGCCCTCGATCTCGACCGCATCGCCTTCGTGTTCGATCGGCGACATTTCGGACGTCTCAGAATGCTGATCGACCGCCTCAACGACATTGTCGTATCTCCGAGAGAATTCGATTTGCCCGAGCCGATGACAGAGGAGCACGCCGAAAGACCCTGGTAGCGACCATTTCACCTGGGAATAGCACAGAGCCCGGGACTAACATCGGGTTGTGCGCGACATCCTCTCCGACCTGGTAGCCGAGCAACAGTTTCTCGATCAGTCTCTTCAGAGGATCCCGATCAAGATCTGGGACATGGTGACGCCGTCCAAGCCGTGGACCGTCAGAGACACCATCGCCCACCTCGCCGATTTCGAGGAGTTGGCCGCGGACACGATCGCCGGGGGTGACAAGCTCAAGCGCTGGCAGACTGCTCCGAACCTCGACTCGCTCAGGAGCGAAGCGATCAAGAAAGGCCGCGCCATGCGGCCCCAGGACGTGATCGAGTGGTGGCGCGGGGGCAGGGCAAAAGTGGTTGAGCCGCTCTCCCATATGGACGCCGACTCCCGAATCGAGTGGATCGACGGCGACATGAGCGCCCGCACCTTTGCCACGTTCAGGCTCATGGAGACCTGGGCCCATGGTCTCGACATCTACGCGACGCTCGATATCGAGGTCGAGGACACGACGCGAATCCGCCACGTCTGTTGGCTGGGTTGGAAGACACTCCCTCATGCCTTCAAGGAGGCAGGGGAAGACTACGAACCGGTTCGTGTCGAGGTGATCGGGCCGGGTTACGCCAAGTGGGTCTATGGACCGTCGGACACACATCAGGTGATCAAGGGTTCTGCGTCCGACTGGGCGCGGGTCGCGGTGCGACGGCTCAGCCCGCAAAAGACGAGGCTGAAAGCAACCGGTGAGTTCGCCGAGAAGGCGCTGCAGGTGGCCAAGGCCTACGTGTGAGGCTTTGTCGCGGTCCAGGGGCCAACGGGCTCGGCTGACCTGGATCCCGGCTCGGCAAGGGTCAGATCGGACGGGCTCTCCTCGAAGAGATCACGCCAGTGTTGAAGCCGCCAAGATGAAGCTTCCCGGAGAAACGGGCGTGTTCGATCTTGAGACACCGGTCCTGCACCACGAGAAGCCCGGCTTCTATCGCTTTGGCGGCCGCTTCGTCGTGACGCAGACCCAACTGGAACCACACCACTTTGGCTCCTATCGCGATTGCCTCGTCCACCACGCCCGGCAACTCCTCCCGGCGCCGAAACACGTCGACGATGTCGGGCACGACCGGGAGATCGGCCAGTGACGGGTAGCTGGTGAGACCGAGGATCTCCTCGTACATCGGGTTGACCGGGTACATCTCGAGATTGGTGCGGACCAGATAGGTGGCCACGAAGTTCGACGAGCGAAGTGGGTTGGCCGAGACCCCGACCAGAGCCACGCTCCGCGCCGACTGGATGATCTGGAGACGTTCCAAGGCGCTGGCGTCCTGAAGCACGGTGGTCACGCCTCTGCACCTTCCAGCGCCTGGCCGAGATCCCAGAGAATGTCCTCGATGTCCTCCAGGCCCACCGAGATCCGGATCATATCGTCGGTTACTCCTGCCGCTCGCCGTTCCGCCGTCGGCACTTGCTGATGTGTGGTGCTCGCCGGATGGATGACGAGTGTCTTGGCGTCGCCTACGTTGGCCAGATGAGATGCGAGCTCGACCCGGGAGATGAACCGGGCCGCGGAGTCGAAGCCGCCGTGGACTCCGAAGGTGAAGACGGCCCCGGGTCCCTCGGGGAGGTACTTGGAGGCGAGTGAAGTCCATCGGTTGTCGTCGAAGATCGGATAGCGAACCCAGGCGACTCCGGGGTGCCCACCGAGGAATTCGGCGACCCGACGGGCGTTCTGGGTATGTCGCGCCATGCGCAGAGAGAGTGTCTCGAGGCCGAGGAGAAGGATGAACGAGTTGAAAGGCGACAGCGAGGACCCGGTGTCCCGGAGAGTCTCGACCCGGACCTTGGTCAGGTAGGCGTATTCACGGAAGTTCTCCCAAAACTTGAGATCGTGATAGGCGGGTGAGGGCTCGGTGATGCCCGGGAAACGGCCGTTGTCGAACGGGAACAGACCCGATTCGACGATCACGCCCGCAATGGCCACACCGTGCCCACCGATGAACTTGGTCGCCGAGTGGACCACGATGTCGGCGCCATGCTCGATCGGACGGCACAGATAGGGAGTCGCAAACGTGTTGTCGACGATGAGGGGGACCCCGTGATCGTGGGCCACGCCGGCTACTGCCTCAATGTCGAGGATGTCGGCGGCGGGATTGCCCACGGTCTCCCCATAGATCGCCTTCGTCCGGTCTGTGATGGCATCCTCGACAGCCCCGAGATCCGAGATGTCGACAAACGTGACGTTGATGCCCATGCGGCGGAGGGTCACGTCGAATTGGGTGTAGGTGCCCCCGTACAAGGACTTGGAGGCGACGACCTCGTCACCGGCGTTACACAGTGTGAAGATCGAGATGAGCTGCGCCGCCTGCCCCGAAGACGTCGCCACTGCGCCCAATCCCCCTTCGAGCGAAGCCATCCGTTCCTCGAAGGCGGCGGTGGTCGGGTTGCCGATCCTGGTGTAGATGTTCCCGTAGGTCTGCAAGGCGAATAGATCTGCGGCCTGCTGGGCATCCTCGAATACAAACGACGTGGTGGCATAGATCGGCATGGCGCGGGCGCCGGTCTCGGGGTCCGGACGCTGACCGGCGTGGATCTGGCGGGTGTTGAAACCGTATTGGTGCTCGCTCATTCGTCCGTGCCACTCATCGTTCAGGCATGCGCCTTTCGGCGCGGTCGCCGTGGTGTCATTGCCCATGTCCCCTCAACCGCTCTCGATGAGCGCGGCATCTCGCTTCGAGACTAGAGATAACCATCTGAGCGGGCCGCCTCCAACTCGGGCCCAATGGCCGCCTCGCATGACTAGTCAGACTGACCCCAGCCATATAGTCCATTCGGCCCATACATTCTCGCGCCGCGGGTGACGAGACTGCCCGGGTGGGTAAAACTGCGATGAGGGAACTACCAAGAGACATCTTGATCGAGGTCATGGAAGACGTGATCGAAGACCTCCATGGTCACGTGCACCGGGTCTCCGATCTGTCGGTGAACCTGGGCACCGGACTCGGCCTTGGCGAAATCGACCTCGACCGACTGGCAATGGCGGGAATACTCCACGATGTGGGCAAGATCCATCTCGATCCCGGCATCCTCGCCAAACCAGGCCCACTCGACGACAACGAGCGGGAGCTCATGAACCGTCACCCCGAGCTCGGTTTCGCCATGACCCGCAACCGGCTCGATCCCAAGGTTGCAGAGGCGATCCTCTATCACCACGAGCGTTTCGACGGCCGAGGCTATCCCTTCGGGCTCAACGGCGAGGAGATACCCATCCTGAGCCGGATCATCCTCGTGGCCGACGCCTTTGACGCCATGACCTCGACCCGCTCCTATCAGCCGGCGCTCCCCGTCGAGTTTGCCGTGGCTGAGATCCGCAAGCACTCGGGAAGCCAGTTCGACCCCCAAGTGGTCGGAATGTTCCTCGAGCTGGCCGCCATCAACCATCTCCCGCTCGAGCTCTCGGCCTAGCTCCGGCCGCCGGCCGGCCGCCGGCCACCCTTCCTCCCATCTCTCTCCCGTCTTCTCTCCCGTAATCGGGACCCACAGGGGTCATATACGGACCTGTCCGTCCATATTTCGGGGTAGATATGTCTCTCACCCCTGATACCTTCCTGGCGTGGACCCCCTCGGCTCATTCACCCCGGCAACCCGCACCTGGTTCGAGGCTTCCTTTCACCAGCCCACCGCGGCCCAGGCTCTGGGATGGCCGGCCATCGCCAACGGGCATCACACACTGATCCATGCGCCGACCGGCTCAGGAAAGACGCTGGCTGCATTCCTCTGGACCCTCGACCGGCTGCTCACCGAGCCCCTGCCCGACAAGGCAGACCGGTGCCGTGTGCTCTACGTCTCCCCGCTGAAGGCACTGGCCCACGACGTCGACCGCAACCTGCGCGCCCCGCTCGCCGGGATCCGTCACGCCTCCAGTCGGATCGGGGGGCCGACCCTGCCGACGATCGAAACCTTCCTGCGCACCGGTGACACACCCCAGGAAGAGCGCAGACGGATGCACCGAAACCCTCCCGACATCCTGATCACGACACCGGAATCGCTCTATCTCATCCTCACCTCGGCGGCCCGGGAGATCCTGCACAGCGTTCGCTGGGTGATCGTCGACGAGGTCCATGCCGTGGCATCCACCAAGCGTGGAGCACATCTCGCCCTCTCGTTGGAGCGACTCGAAGAGATCACCGATGTGCCCCCGCAACGCATCGGTCTTTCTGCAACCCAGCGTCCTTTGGAGACGATTGGACGCTTCCTCGGTGGTGGCACCGTGGAGGAGGACAACTGGTCTCCGCGTCCGGTCACGATCATCGACGTCCCCCACGATCGCGACATGGACATCGAGATCATCGTCCCCGTCGAGGACATGAACGAGCCGGGCGAGGCTGACCCGCTCGATCCCGATCACACCGTCAGCCGATCGATCTGGCCCGCCGTATATCCCCGCCTCCTCGAGCAGATACAGGCGCATCGGAGCACGATTGTCTTTGCCAACTCGCGCCGACTGGCGGAAAGGATCTGCTCGGAGATCAACAACCTGGCTGGAGAGGAGATCGCCAGGGCCCATCACGGGTCCGTGGCACGGGAGCAGCGGCTTCAGATCGAAGAAGCGCTCAAGCGTGGCGAGCTGAAGGCGGTCGTGGCAACTTCATCGCTCGAGCTCGGCATCGACATGGGTGCTGTTGACCTCGTGCTACAGGTCGAAGCGCCAACTTCGGTCGCCTCCGGTTTGCAGCGCGTCGGCCGGTCAGGTCACCAGGTTGGGGGCGTCTCCAAGGCTCGGATCTTCCCCAAATATCGCGGGGACCTCCTGGTCTCCACCGTGATCGCCTCGGAGATGCTGCAGCGCCGGGTCGAGGGCACACGAATCCCGGTCAACCCACTCGACGTCCTCTCCCAACAGATCGTGGCTCGAGTGGTGGCGGGTGCGACCACCGCAGACCAACTCTTCGAGCTGACCCGTCGGGCTGCTTCCTATGCGGATCTGAGTCGCTCGGTCTTTGACGAGACTCTCGACATGCTGGCCGGCAGGTACCCGTCCGACCTCTTCGCCGAGCTCCGCCCGAGGATCAATTGGGACCGGATGACCGGCGCGATCACACCGCGACCTGGTGCCCTTCAGCTCGCGGTGACCAACGCCGGGACCATCCCCGATCGCGGCCTGTTCCGGGTGACTCTCCCGGACGGAAGCCGGGTCGGCGAGCTCGATGAGGAGATGGTCTATGAGTCACGTGAAGGTGACACCTTCCTCCTCGGCAGTACCGCATGGCGGATCAGCCAGATCACACATGACCGCGTAGAGGTGATCCCCGCGCCTGCAGAAGGAGCGGCCAAAATGCCGTTCTGGCACGGCGACATCCAGGGGC
>Ga0326597_10012110_pt1 | contig 11379 bp, 8 predicted proteins | sample RVTome_12_FD_203789 | JGI IMG/M metagenome (GOLD analysis project Ga0326597, IMG submission 203789) | Soil microbial communities from uranium-contaminated site in the Upper Colorado River Basin, Wyoming, United States - RVT100D185 | ecosystem: Environmental > Terrestrial > Soil > Contaminated >...
TTCGAGCAGATCGACCAGCGCTTTGAGCAGGTTGACCACCAATTCAATCACGTTGCTGGCCGCTTCGATCAGATGGACCGCCGATTCGACCAAGTCGACGGCCAGATTGCCGAACTGCGACGCGAGATGCTCGGCCACTTCGACGAGATTTATCGCCGGCTCGAACGGCTCGAGCAGGAGTATCAGGCGATCACCCAAGGGCTGCGCCGGATCGAGGCGAGCCTTAGCGACGAGAGCGGGCGGCGCGAGATTCTCGCGCGCGACCTGGCCGAGCTGAAGCAACAGGTGACGGCGCTCCAGTCCCGCATCGAGGATATTGAAGCGCGGCTCGCCCGCTAGAAGAAACCCAATCCGCCCGCATCGCCGAGACGATTCAATATCGGAGTTTGGATCGGAGAATGTAAGATTCCCTGACTCCTCGCGCTATGGTCTCGGCCAGAGGGACATTGCGCCAGGTTACAAACCAATCGACGCCTCTAGCATCTACGACGCGCCATCCAGGTCGCTGTGAACATATTTGCTTAATGCGTGCCGGTTGGCCAAGCTGCACCTTGCTTGAAAAACAGCGCGCGAGGGCCTAGTTAAAATGTGTGAGAAGCGTTCGGCCGCGCTATATTTCCCTCCCCTACCAGGACGCACCGGATTCGGGGCGTTTGATCCTGCGCGACGGCTCGACCGCAACGGTGAGAACAACGCGATCGGATGACAAGGTAGCGCTGACTGCGTTCTTTGGTTCCCTTTCAGATGAGTCGAAGATCCAGCGGTTTTTCGGCCGGGCAGTACCGAGCGCGAAGATAATCGAGTCATTTTGCGATTCTTCAAATCCGCGCGCGTCCCTCAGCCTGATCGTAACCCGGCTTGCCGAACCGCAGGCGCGCATCATCGCCGCGGGCACTTATATGGCTCGCAATGAGACTACCGCGGAGATCGCGCTCACGGTGGACGACGCATTTCAGGGCAAGGGGATCGGCACCCTGCTCTTGGAGCGGTTGGCTTTGCTGGCGGCGGCCAACGGATTCCGCCAGTTTTGGGCCGTCACGATGCTCGACAACCGGGCCATGTTGGACGTGTTCCGCGATTCAGGATTTGCCTGCCGCACCAAGGCGGACGGCGGCTATATCGAGATTGATCTGTCGGTCATCCCGAGCGAGGCCAGCGTCGCGCGCGCCGAGCTGCGCGATCGCGTTTTGACCACAGCGTCGCTGCTGCCCTTTTTTCAACCCGGCGCGGTCGCCGTTATCGGGGCGTCGCGCAATCCCGCCAATATCGGCGGCAGGATTCTCAGCGCCCTCACGGCCAACGGCTTCAGAGGACCGGTTTATCCGATCAATCCCCAGGCATCCACGATTGCCTCCTTGACGGCTTATCCCTCCGTTCGATCCTTGCCGCAAGACGTGGATCTCGCCATCGTCGCGGTTCCGCGGGACGCCGTCTTGCGGGTCATCGACGACTGCGCCGCGCGCGGTGTTCGAGCGGTGATCGTGATCACCGCTGGGTTCGCCGAAGCCGGCGCTGACGGACGCGAGTTGCAAAATCGTCTGCTGGAAAAAATCCGCGGCTATGGCATGCGCATGGTCGGGCCCAATTGTATGGGCCTCCTCAATGCCGATCCGGCGGTGCGTTTAAATGCCTCCTTCGCGCCCGATTTTCCGCCTTTTGGTCGCGTCGCGTTCTGTTCCCAAAGCGGCGCGCTGGGCTTGGCCATCATTTCACTGGCGCGGGAGCGAGAATTGGGCCTCTCGAGTTTCGTCAGTGTCGGCAACAAGGCGGACGTCTCCGGCAACGATATGCTGCAATTCTGGGAGCAGGACAACAATACTGCGGTCATTCTTCTCTACCTGGAATCCTTTGGCAATCCGCGCCGCTTCGCGCGGATCGCCAGTCGGGTCAGCCGGCAAAAGCCGATCGTCACGGTCAAAGCCGGCCGCACCGGCGCGGGGCGGCGCGCCGCCGGCTCCCACACCGCCGCCCTGGCCGCAAGCGACGTCGCTGTCGATGCGTTGTTTCACCAAACGGGTGTGATCCGAGCCGAAACTCTCGACGAGATGTTCGACGTTGCCGCCGCGCTGAGCACGCAACCGCTGCCGGCCGGCCGCCGGGTCGCGATCCTCACCAACGCCGGCGGCCTGGGCATTCTTTGCGCGGACAGTTGCGAAGCGGCCGGACTTTCTGTCCAAGAACTTGGCGAAACGACCAAAAACCAACTGCGAAAATTCCTGCCGGCAACGGCCAGTCTAGCCAACCCGGTGGACATGATCGCGTCAGCCGCCGCCGAAGATTTTCGCAAGGCCGCGGAGATTCTGCTGGCCGCGCAGGAAGTGGATTCGCTGATCGTCCTGACGATCCACGTGGGTCTGGCTGACACGGCGGCGATTGGCCGCGCCATTTGCGCCGGCGTCAGCGCGGCGCGGCGGCATGGCAGCCAAGGTAAGCCCGTGCTCACCTGTATCATGGACAGGGCGAATGCCGGCAAGCCCATTCGAGCGGACGGCGAGCAACTTCCCAATTATGCTTTTCCGGAGAGCGCCGCGCGGGTTTTGGGAAAGCTCGCGCGTTACGCCGAGTGGCGCAATCAACCACCGGGGGTCGTTCCCGACTTCGATGATATTCAGCCCCAAGCCGCCCGCGCGCTAGGTCGAACGGCGCTGCAGCAAAGCGGCGCCGGTTGGCTTTCCGCTGAACAAACGCGCAGCGTGCTCTCCGCCTTCGCCTTGCCACTGCCGCGTGCCGGCGTCTGCCGGACGGCGGAAGAAGCCGCCGCGCTGGCCCAGGACATCGGCTTTCCGGTGGCGCTAAAACTGGCGTCGCGCCAGATCGTCCACAAGAGCGAATTCGGCGGCGTGCGCTTGAATCTTCAAGATGGGAGCGCCGTCGTCAAGGCCTTCGGCGAAATTCGCGGCCGGCTCGTCAAGGAAAAGCAATTGGATGCTTTCGACGGCGTGTTGGTCCAACCGATGATCGGCGGCGGCGTCGAGCTGATGGTGGGCGTTACCCAAGACCCGATTTTCGGACCCTTGATCGGTTTCGGGCTGGGTGGTATTCACGTCGAAATCCTGAAGGACGTTTGCTTTCGCGTCACCCCGATCACCGACCGAGACGCGGCCGAGATGGTTCGAAGCATCCGCGGCTATCCCCTGTTGGAAGGATACCGCGGCCATCCGCCAGCCGATATTCCCGCTATCGAAGATCTTCTCCTCCGGGTCGCCCGGCTCGTGGAAGAAGTCCCGGAGATTTCCGAGCTGGACTTGAATCCGATCATCGCGCTACCGCCGGGGCAGGGTTGCTTGATCGTCGATGCGAGAATTCGAGTGGATCCCATCGGTGGATAAAAGCCCGGAGTGGCGGCGCCGTGAATCAAGCTTTACTTCCACCAACATAAAGGAGGCCTCCTTGGATTCTGAAGACAAGCGAGCAGCGCCACCTTCACAAAGTCGTTTACCAGTAAAGAGCAGGCAAGTGCATAACCTATAATGAGCGCTGTCTGGCCAAGCGGGAGCGGCTCGAGTTCCGCCAAGCCGTAGATTCCGATCATTACGCCCGCACAGGCATCACCAGCGAGCGCCGCGGCGAGCAGAAAGCTCGGAGCCGAGGCCCAGAACGCGCGCCGCTCGCGAATCGATAAATAAGAGGGAGAACAGCGCAAAAAAGAGCAGGGTCTGGAAGGTAAAAGTCCTAAGTTGCCCGTCGTGATGACCGAAGTCGAATCCATGCCAGCCGATGGCGAGAAGTCCCAGGGCCTCGACTAGCATGAGTAGTCCCAAAACGACCGCCACCGCAACCAGCGGACCGATGTTCCAAGTTTCCGGCTTTTGCGACGGCCGCACGCGGTCCGTCGAGAGCGCGATCTTGACGAAGTCGGTCATAAATACGAGCAGCACCATACCCAGTGCGGAGATAACAAACTTTCCGGTCACCAGAAGCGCGACCACTACATACCCTGCTTTCAGGATCGTGCGGCTCACCTTGTTAATAATCCACGTGAGCACCCGCTGGTAGATGGCGCGTCCGTTCTTTACCAGATCGATGATGTTCGCCAATCCCTCCGTCGTTAGGACTACACTCGCGGCGCCCTTGGCCACGTTAGTCGCGCCGCTCACGGCGATTCCGACTTCCGCCTGGCGCAGGGCGGGGGCGTCGTTTACGCCATCCCCGGTCATGCCGACGACATGACCGGCGGCTTGCAAACTTTTCACGACCAGAAACTTATCCTCCGGGAACACCTCCGCGAATCCGCCGGAGTCATCAGCCAACTCGGCGGCGCGCGTTTCCGATTCCTTCTGCGCAGCTTTGAGGTTGGGGGCGCGAACTATTTCACCCAGGTTCAATTCCTGTGCGACCACGCGAGCAACTGGGAGCGCGTCGCCGGTCAGCATCTTGACACCGACGCCGAGCGCCCGCAGCGCATCGATGAGGCGGCGCGAATCAGCGCGCGGCGCGTCGTAGAGCATCGCGACACCGGCGAGCCGAAAAGGTTCTTCTCCTTGCCCGCGGGCCACGGCGAGGATGCGAAAACCCTTTTGAGCTTCGTCGTTCGCCCTTGCCCGCAGAGCTGCGCGCGGCCCAGCATCGAGACCGACAACCTCCGCCACATTCTCTACCGCGCCTTTTATAACCCGGACGGTGCTATCTTCGATTTGGACAAGCGCTTCGGTCCTGCGCGTCTGCGGCGAAAAGGGGACGAAAGAGAGTGTTCTCTCCGTACCCTGGAGCAGCTTCCGCTCCTGAGCGGCGCGCAGGAACGCAAGGTCGATCGGATCCTGATTCGCTTCGTTCGACGCAAGCGCGCCGTAGCGCAGCACGTCGGCTTCAGTGAATCCCGGTTCCGGCAGCGCACCGGTGATCGACAGCCGATTCGCCGTGAGTGTCCCGGTCTTGTCGGCGCAGAGGACGTCCATGTTTGCCGCATCCTCGGCGGCACTGAGTCTTGTGATCAGGACGCCACGGCGCGCCAGCTCGACGGCGCCTACCGCCATGCTCACCGTAAACATCACCGGCAGCGCCACCGGCACCGCGCTCATGAGCAGCACGAGCGAAAGCGGCAGAATCTCAAAGAAGCTGAAGCCTTCGATCAGCGACGCAATCACGACGACGGAGACCAGCGCGCCGACGATCACAAACAACCACTTCACGACACGGGTAATGACCTCCTCAACGTGGAGCTTCGGCCGCGCGCTCTCGACGAGTTGCGCGGTGCGCCCGAAAAAAGTCCTTACGCCGGTCGCAACCACAACGGCGGTCGCCTCACCTTCCCGGACCAACGAACCCAAATATACGGCATCGTCGCTCGTCTTCTGGATCTCGCGCGACTCACCAGTGAGGGCGGACTGGTCGATCGCCAGTGCACCGTCCACGATCTGGACGTCCGCGGGAACAAAGTCGCCGGCGCGCACACGTACCACGTCGCCGGGCACGAGGACGCGCGCCGGCACGGCCTGCCATATCCCGTCGCGAAGCACGCGTCCCATGATGTGGAGCCGCGCGCGCAGCGCGGCCACCGCCGTCGAGGCGTGCTGCTCCTGAACGAAGCTCAGCACCGCGTTCACCAGGAGAAGCAAAAGCGCCACCCATAGGTCCGCGTGTTTTTGCAGGATGAAGGAAATAAGGACAATGAGCTCGAGCATCCACGCGGAAAGGCCCCAGAACTTCCACGCGAAGCGAACCAGCGAGCGGTCTCGCCTTTCCGGGACTTCGTTCGGCCCCACTTGAGCCAGCCGTGTCGTTACAACGGCGGTGGAAAGACCAGCCTCGGCCGTGGCACCGAGAGAAGATAGCGTCTCCAGGGCGCTCTGCGCCGGTGCGGATGGGTTGCTCCGTCCCGGAAGTTTATCGAGCGGGATCACTCTTCTGCGCGAACGACCAGAACCGGACATGCGGCGTGGCGTATCACCGCCTCGGCGACGCTGCCCAACAGCAGGCGCTCGACTCCCCCGCGTCCATGACTGCCGACGACGATGAGGTCCGCGAGCCAGTCTTTAGCTGCCTTCACGATCTCGACCGCCGGCTTGCCGACATGAATGAAGTCCAGAGGTGCCGGCTGCAACGCGGCACGCTGACCGAATGTGGCAAGCAGTCGTTTGCCATCCTGCTGAGCCAGCGCGACGAGTTCGCTTGCCGGAATCCCACCCTCGGGAGCATAAGCGACAACTGAGGGATCGACCACATGAATAATTGCCACCTCAGCCCCCAGCGAACGCGCCAGATCGAACCCGACATCGGCAGCGCGCGCCGCAAACACGCTCTCATCCACCGCAACAAGAATTTTCCGAAAACTCATGAGAAATCTCCTCGGACCTAACGATGCTTCCCGCGGTTGCTAGCAATCCATCAAACTCATATCCCTTTACGATTGAGCCAGATCAAGGCGCCAGTCACAACGATGACGAATGGGACAATCACGTACCATGACCCGACCCCGAGTAACACCGGAACCGTCAACTTACCGTAATCGCCGACCATGAGAAAATTGTCTTTAATGAACGGATACACTTCCGAGTAGAGACGGGCACCGATCAGAATACCAAAAACGCCGCGAAACAAGCCATCTAAACGGCCTTCGCCGAAGGCCGCGGCACAGGTGCCGGGTCAAAAGCCCAAGAGAAGCATTCCGACGCCGAAGATCAATCCACCCGCGATATTCGCTCCAAGCAGCATCGGCTTGATGTGGAGATTGACGAATCCAAGGTCATGCAGCGCATAGACACCGACCATACCCGATAGAATCGCCGCAAACATAACCTTCTGCACCGTGAGATCGCTCCAGCGGAAAAACGACACGATCTTTTGGTACTTGGTCACCTGGCCTTTTTGCAGAATGAAGCCAAAAAGAATTCCGGTTGCGAGCCCGAGCACAAGCCGCGCCAGTCCGGTAATTTCCAAAGGTCCCATCCCTAAACCCTCCTGAAGATTAAGCGCGCGATGATCGTTCCCGAGATCATCATCGACACGAGAAAGACCCAACTGCTGACGGCCAACTGGAGCCCTCCACTGAGGGCATGCCCGCTGGTTCAGCCGTCGGCTAGTCGGGCGCCGAAGCCGACAAAGATGCCTCCGAGAATACCGACGACCCAACGCTGCGCGTTACTTGTGCCGAAACGGCTCACCCACATGTCGGGAAGCGAGCCGCTGAACGTAACGGCTTTTTGACTTAACCGTGCCGCCAGATAGGCGCCGATCGGTATGCCGAGAACCAGCATGAACTGCCAGTCGACAATCGGCTTAACGTTTTGCCAGTAAGCGTTTGCCGCTATATGTTCCGGCGCGACCAGTCGAACCAGCATCCCCGCGGCTCGTGAGAAAGTCGTCGAGACCGACAGATAATAATTCGCGGTGTAGAACGCGGCTATGTTAAGCAGCCCCAGTAATAAACCTGCTTGCCACCACGGCCACTCTTCTTTTTCGAGCCAGTTCATAAAAAATTCTCCGCCAAACATTGGCGGCGAAAACTATGCGCAATTCGGAATTCACCGCCGCGTTACCCGCTGTATTTTAGCCTCCCGTGCTAGCGTCGCCGCCACCCGCTCCAAACCGGGAAGCCGCTGTCGTCGCGCAACTTCAACACTTCATCGCCTTTTTTCACCTCTGCGGCGATAATGGCGGGCTTTCCACCGAAGGTAATCCGAGAACCTTTCACTTCAACTTTGTCTTTCGGCTCAATCTTCACGTCCTGGTTTTCGAGGTACCAACCGGGACCAAGGTGAACCGAAATCGTCTCCTTATCGGTCTTTACGTTCATGTGTATCCCCGCCGACATTCCCTTGCTAGGCGTTATACGAGACACACTGACGACCTCTCCGGTTATAGTTTCCAACGTCTTGGGATCATACATTCTGTTATAGGAAGTCCCCGGACCCCAGCCGCCACTGCTCCGCCACATCATTCCAGGTCTCGGCTGAGCATATAATGAAACCCCGGCGAGCAGCATCGCGATTACGGAGATTACCGAACACACATATAGTTTTCTCATTGATCGTTGCCTCCCTCCTTACTGGTTTTGACCATTTCAAGACTCATTAGCCCTAGCAGCAATGCCCATGCCACGAGGGGATCTTTAGTTGCTCGTCTCATGAAGTAACAATTTCTTCAGGATTGCGAAACTATAGTTGATCTATTTGCAGCAATGGAAAATCTTATTTCGAATTTTTTCGGCAGACGTGAACCGAAATTGCGCGCGTAGTTTAATCAAAGGAGGCGAGAATAGATTCGACTTGTCTTAGCGCCAGGGTCTAATTACATGGCCGCCTTCACTTCCCAGACGTCGATCGGATAGCCGATGTTTTTGAGCTCAACGGTACCAATGGGGCGCAGAAGAAAACGATCTTGCACTCGTCTGACCGTCTCGGGACCGACGAGAATCTGGCCGTCACGGGCGAGGTCGCCCAGGCGCGCCGCCAAATTCGTGCTGGGCCCGGAAGCGGTGAAGGTCCAACGCTCTCCCGCCACAGCGCGAAATTTCGTCGAGCCGACGTCGCACTCGCCCGACGCTATTCCCATGTTGATCACCAACGCGGGATGTTTGCCGCTCCCCTGAAGATTGTTTGCGGTGGTTATTTCCCGGATGGCCAGCGCCACTCTGACGGCTGAGGCCGCATGCTGCAGGGGAGATCGGTCTTGAAAAATCATCATCAGCCCGTCGCCCGCAGTTTCGTTGATGTCTCCGCCGGCGGCGCGAATGTCGGCAAGGTACATGGAAAAGTAATTCTCGACGATTTCGTTCAGCAACGCCGGCGGCAATTGTTCGCTCAGGACCGTGTACCCCTGTATGTCCAGGAATAGGACGGTTACATCCTTTACGCTTTTATGAAGGGCGGGCGACTTTGGATTTTCCTCGATCAGTCGTCTCACCGTATCGGGTACAAACCGATCGAGACCTCGCTTGACGGCCTCTAAATATGCGACTTTGTCCAGAGCATCCGCGAGCTCCCGATTCTTCGTTTCCAGGGCTTGGTAACTTTGTGCGATCCTTTCGGTCATCTCGTTGAACCCTAATTCGAGCGCGCCGATCTCGTCGTGCGATCCGACGGCAACCCGTACGTCCAGATCACCCCCTCGAACATCCTCCATCGCGTGCTCCAGGCGCCGGAGAGGGTCGACCATCGTGCGAGCGAGAACCCAAGCCAGGCAGGCCCCTCCCAGGGCTGCAGAAAACCCGATCAGGATAATCGCGTACATCACCCTTGTGTGGACCGGGTCCGCAGCGGCCGCAATCGCCTCCAGGCGCACGTAAGCAATCAGAGCCAGAGCGCTCAGCGGAAGAAAACCAATGGTTGCCCAGAACATGATGAGTCGGTGAAGAAGTCCTATTCTCCAAATACCCGGATCGCCTGCCACTGTCCGGTTGGCAAAAATGACCGGCCACACCTTCCATCGACAGATGAATTCCGCGGCGAAATAGACTCCAGTTGTTGCGATTAGTCCCGTAAGAATGGGACGGATAAAAAAATGCGCCCACAAACCAGGGGTCAGATTGGAGACGGTAAAACGAAGCCGCAGTAAAGTTACAACACCAATCAATGCCCAAACCGCGGCCGTAAAGATACCGAGTGTAACCGGAGCATTTGCCGCCCTCTTAGCTCCCCGCAGCGGAATATCCGCTCGCGACTCGCCGCTGACCGGCCACTGGAACACAGGCCAGAGAAAAATGAGACTCGCGGCCGTGGGCAAAAAAAACAAAAGAGCGATAAACCCAACCATGGGCTGCCCAAGGATCCTGACCGTATCGTGAGCAGGCAAAAAGGGCCTGAGATTCAGGTGAGTGTAGGCATACAGAAGCCCCAGAGCGAACAGGTTGGCGACAAGAACTCCGGCCGGCAGCAAGCCAACCCAAGCCCTAATCTTTCCTTTCTGGCCGTTCATAGAATCGTTTCTTTCTTCTGGCCCTCAACACGCTGGCGATTTATTGCTGCTACACCGTTAAAAGGGAATAATACAATCGCAATGAAGAGAAGAGATTTCCGCGCCAGTTTTCACGCGGGCCTGGTCGAGGAGATTACCCCGATAGGGCGCAACTGCTACACCCACCGAACCATTTCTTCTCTGCGCGTGGGGCGCCTGGTCGAAGAGGTGCCGGAGATTTCCGAGTTGGACTTGAATCCGATCATCGCGCTACCGCCGGGGCAGGGTTGCTTGATCGTCGATGCAAGGATTCACGTTACCCCGTTACACTAGACATCGTCGCGCTAAAAAGCATGAGGCGCCGCGTTGAGGGGGTTCTCTTCGGCGTTTCAATTCCCTGAGGGTGATCCTGCTATCCCGACACACCGGCTTTTCGTAGCGGGCGATTTGTGGGTTCCGCGACAACGAAGAACCGCCGTTGAAACCACAGAGCTACATGCACCAGACCAATCAGAACAGGCACTTCCACCAACGGCCCTATGACCGTGGCAAACGCCGGCCCGGAATTGAGGCCGAAGACGGCCACCGCCACGGCGATGGCCAGTTCGAAATTGTTACTCGCTGCGGTGAAAGCCAGCGTGGCGGTTTGGGAATAATCCGCGCCAATTTTGCGCCCCATATAAAAACTCACGAGAAACATCACAACGAAATAGATCATCAGAGGGATAGCGATTCGCACAACATCGAAAGGGAGCCGGACTATTAGATTCCCCTTGAGACTAAACATCACCAGAATGGTAAAGAGCAGCGCGATCAAGGTAATAGGGCTAATCCGCGGGATAAAATGCCCATGGTACCATTCCTTCCCCTTCGCCTGGACTAACACAAGCCGCGTGAGCATGCCGCCAAGGAAAGGAATGCCAAGATAGATGAATACGCTCTCAGCGATCTGCCGAATACTCACAACCACCACACTGCCGTGCAGGCCGAAGAGCGGTGGTAACACGGTAATGAACAACCAAGCGTAAACACTGTAAAAGAACACTTGAAAGACACTGTTAAACGCCACCAGGCCAGCCGCGTACTCGGTGTCTCCGTTGGCTAGTTCGTTCCACACAATCACCATAGCTATACAGCGGGCCAGTCCCACCAAAATCAATCCCACCATATAATCCGGATAGTTTCCAAGAAAGAGAAGCGCAAGGATAAACATCAGCATGGGGCCGATTAGCCAGTTTTGTACTAGTGATAACCCCAGGACCCGCCAATTACGAAATACCCGTCCCAATTCTTCGTAGCGGACTTTGGCCAGCGGCGGGTACATCATTAGAATCAACCCGACCGCAATGGGGATATTGGTTGTGCCCATCTGGAAGCGATGGACAAACGACTCGACCCCGGAAAGGCAATAACCAATGGCCACTCCCGTGCCCATTGCCAGAAAAATCCATAGCGTGAGGAAACGGTCAAGAACGGACAGTCGCTTTGGATTGCTCATAGAAATCTCATCTTCATAATCATAGACCAGATCAGGACAGCGATCGGTAC
>Ga0326597_10012111_pt1 | contig 11379 bp, 10 predicted proteins | sample RVTome_12_FD_203789 | JGI IMG/M metagenome (GOLD analysis project Ga0326597, IMG submission 203789) | Soil microbial communities from uranium-contaminated site in the Upper Colorado River Basin, Wyoming, United States - RVT100D185 | ecosystem: Environmental > Terrestrial > Soil > Contaminated >...
ACGACGTTTCGACGGTTTTTTGATGACATTTTCGAATTCTTTCCGGGGGCGGTTTTGCCTAAGGAGCTTGTCGGACGCAAGTCCGACAAGCTCCTAGGACGGTAAATTCCATGCAACACTGAACTGCGGCCGGTGGCGCTTTCGGGTAAAATCCGCTTTTACGGACAGCGCGCCGACTTCATGCCGCAATTCCTCAGCCTGCGCGGGCGCAACGCCCTTTCCGAGTTCCGCTTAAGCAAGCTCCGGCAGGCGCTGCGGCAAGTCAACCTCAGGCTCTCCAGCATCGGTGCCGAATTCCGGCATTTCGTCAGTGTCAGCCGGGCGCTAAGCGCTGCCGAGAACGCGATACTCGATCGCATCCTGACCTACGGCCCCACCGCGCGCGCGGTGCCGGAAGCAGGGCAGTTGCTGCTGGTGGTGCCGCGCCTCGGCACGATTTCGCCGTGGTCCTCGAAAGCAACCGACATCGCGCGCCACTGCGGCTTGGGTGCGGTCGAGCGTATCGAGCGCGGCGTTGCCTGGCACGTGGCCAGGTCTAATGGCAGCGATCTTTCCGCACCCGAAGCCGCCGTGCTGCTGCCGCTCATACACGATCGCATGACCGAGACCGTGCTCGCTGCGCCCGCAGCCGCGGCGCAGCTGTTTCATCACTATCCGCCGCAGCCGCTCGATTCGGTCGACATTCTCACCGGCGGCGTTGCGGCGCTGGCGCGCGCCAACCGCGAAATGGGGCTCGCGCTCTCCGGCGACGAGCTCGACTACCTGTGGCAGAACTTTTCGCGCCTGCAGCGCAATCCGACCGACGTCGAACTGATGATGTTCGCGCAGGCTAATTCGGAGCACTGCCGCCACAAGATCTTCAACGCCGAGTGGATGATCGACGGCAAGCGTGAGGAGCTGTCGCTGTTCGCGATGATCCGCAACACGCACCGGCAGCATCCGCAGGGAACCATCGTCGCCTATTCCGACAATTCCGCGATCATCGATGGCGCGCGCGTGCGGCGCTTTTATCCGGCGGTCGACGGCAGCTACCGCTATACCGACGATGACACGCACATCCTGATGAAAGTTGAGACTCACAATCATCCGACCGCGATTTCGCCGTTTGCGGGGGCTGCGACCGGCGCCGGCGGCGAGATCCGCGACGAAGGCGCGACCGGACGCGGTGCCAAGCCGAAAGCCGGGTTGACCGGCTTCAGCGTCTCCAACCTCAACATCCCCGGCTTCATCCAGCCGTGGGAGCAATACCTCAAATCGCCCTCACCCCCAGCGCCTCTCCCGGAGGGCAAGGGGAGCGTCGAGCACCTCACGAATCACGAATCACGAACCACCAATCACCAATCACCAATCACGAATCACCGCACTTACGGCCGTCCGGCGCGCATATCATCCGCGCTGCAAATCATGCTCGACGGCCCGCTCGGCGGTGCTGCGTTCAACAACGAGTTCGGCCGCCCCAATCTGTGCGGCTACTTCCGCACCTACGAGCAGGTAGTCGCGGGCGAGGTGCGCGGCTACCACAAACCGATCATGCTCGCCGGCGGCATCGGCAACATCTCGGCCCAACACGCGCACAAGCAGGAGTTCGGGGCCGGCGCGCTGCTGATCCAGCTTGGCGGGCCGGGCATGCTGATCGGGCTGGGCGGCGGCGCGGCATCGAGCATGCAGACCGGGAGCAATATCGAGGACCTCGATTTCGATTCGGTGCAGCGCGGCAATGCTGAAATGCAGCGCCGCGCGCAGGAGGTGATCGACCGCTGCTGGGCGCTGGGAGCGGACAATCCGATCCTGTCGATCCACGACGTCGGCGCGGGCGGATTGTCGAACGCGCTGCCGGAAATGGTGCACGCAGCGCAACGCGGCGGGCGCTTCGATCTGCGTGCGATACCGAGCGAAGAGCCCGGCATGTCGCCGCTGCAGGTGTGGTGCAACGAGGCGCAGGAACGCTACGTGCTGGCGATCGCGCCGCAGCGATTGGATCTCTTCACGGCGCTGTGCGAGCGCGAGCGCTGCCCGTTTGCCGTGGTCGGCCAGGCCACTGCCGATCGAGAGCTGGTAGTCGGCGATCCCGGATTCGGTAACAATCCGGTCCACATGGAATTGTCGGTATTGCTCGGCAAGCCGCCCAAAATGCTGCGTGACGTGAGGCATCGCGCTGCCAACCTGTTGCCGTTCGATGTCGCGGGGTTCGACCTGCACGAGGCGTGCTTCAGGGTGTTGCGGCTGCCGGCGGTTGCGGACAAGACGTTTCTGATTGCGATCGGGGATCGCACGGTCGGCGGCATGGCGGCGCGCGACCAGATGGTCGGCCCGTGGCAGGTGCCGGTTGCCGATGCGGCGGTAACGCTGCTCGGCTTTCACGAATACCGCGGCGAGGCGATGGCGATCGGCGAGCGCACGCAGCTCGCGCTGATCAGCCCGGCGGCGTCGGGCCGGATGGCGGTCGGCGAAGCGATCACCAATATTGCCGCGGCGGCGATCGCCGGCATCGGCGACATCAAGCTTTCGGCAAACTGGATGGCAGCCGCCGGTCATCCCGGAGAAGACGCGGCGCTCTACGACACAGTGCGCGCGGTGGCCATGGAGCTGTGCCCGCAACTGGGCATCAGCATACCGGTCGGCAAGGACTCGATGTCGATGAAGACCGCGTGGAGCGACGGCGCGGCCAAGAAGGAAGTCACCGCTCCGCTGTCGTTGATCGTGTCGGCATTTGCGCGCGTGACCGACGCACGTAAAACGCTGACGCCGCAGTTGCGTACCGATTGCGGCGACACCGATTTGATCCTGATCGACCTGGGACTGAACCAGTGCCGGCTGGGCGGCGCGGCGCTGGCCCAGGTCTATGGTCAGACCGGCAATGCCGCACCCGATGTCGATGACCCGAGCCTGCTGCGCGCGTTTTTCAGCGCCATCCAGCAGCTCAATGCCGCAGGCCTGATCCTTGCATATCACGACCGCTCCGACGGCGGTTTGTTCGTCTCGGTATGCGAGATGATGTTTGCCGGCCGCTGCGGCGTCGATCTGGAGATCGCGGCGCAACCGAGCGCACCGGCGCGGGCCGCACAGCTTTTCAATGAGGAACTCGGCGCAGTGATTCAGGTGCGGCGCGCTGACGGTGCGAAGGTGTTGCAGGTGCTGGCCGAAGCAGGGCTCGGTAACGCGTGCCGCACCATCGGCCGCGTGCAGGCTTCAGGCAGGCTGATAATCGCCGCGGGTGGTGCGCCGATTTTCTCTGCAACCCGGGTCGAACTGCACCGCGCCTGGTCCGAGACGACTTTTCACATGCAGCGCCAGCGCGACAATCCGCAATGCGCGCAGCAGGAATACGACCGCATCCTCGACGCCGGCGATCCCGGCATCGCGCCGCACCTGACGTTCGATTTGGCTGCCGAGGTGGCAGCGCCGTTCGTGAATGCCGCCAGGCCGCGAATTGCGATCCTGCGCGAGCAGGGCGTCAACGGCCAGGTCGAGATGGCGGCGGCGTTCGACCGGGCCGGATTCGAGACTTTTGATGTGCATATGAGCGACATCATCGCGGGACGTGTCAGGCTGTCGGACTTCAAAGGCTATGCCGCCTGCGGCGGGTTTTCCTACGGCGACGTACTGGGCGCAGGCGAGGGCTGGGCCAAGTCGATCCTGTTCAACGGCAGAGCGCGTGACGAGTTCGAGGCGTTCTTCAGACGCACCGATACCTTTGCGCTTGGCGTGTGCAACGGCTGCCAGATGATGAGCAATTTGCACGAAATCATTCCCGGCACCGAGGCGTGGCCGCATTTCGTGCGCAACCGATCGGAGCAGTTCGAGGCGCGCTTTGCGATGGTCGAGGTGGTGCAATCGCCGTCACTGTTCTTCGATGCCATGGCGGGCAGCCGGCTGCCGATTGCGGTTGCGCACGGCGAGGGTTATGCTGAATTCGCCACTGCCGAGCAGCGCAGCCGGGCGCAGCAGCTGATTGCCATGCGCTTTGTCGACAACCGGGGTGCCGCGACCGAAGACTATCCCTGCAACCCCAACGGTTCGCCGGCGGGGATCACGGGCCTGACCACGCCCGACGGTCGCTTTACAGTGCTGATGCCGCATCCCGAGCGCGTGTTCCGGGCGGTCCAGAATTCGTGGCACCCGCAGCAGTGGGGCGAGGACGGGCCGTGGCTCAGAATGTTCCGCAACGCTCGGCGCTGGGTGGGCTGACGCCCACCCGCCTCACTCGCATCATTCGATCTTGGCTTTGGCGCGCAGATCGCTGATTATTTTCGCGACGGCTTGCTGCTGCAATTGCTGCTGCACCTGCGGCTTGACTTGCTCGAAGCTCGGCACTTTAAACGCGCGCTCGTCCTCAAGCCGGATCACATGCCAGCCGAACTGGGTCTGCACCGGCGTATTCGTCAATTCGCCTTTCTTGAGCTTCTTCAGCGCCTCGGAGAACGGGGGCACATAGCGGCCGGGCAAGCTCCAGTCGAGGCTGCCACCCTGGCCTTTGGAGCCCTGATCCTCGGATTTTTCCGCGGCGATCTTCTCGAAGGTCGCGCCTTCCTTCAACTGCGCGATGATCTGCCTGGCTTCGGCTTCCTCTTTCACCAGGATGTGGCGCGCTTTGTACTCTTTGTCGGGGGCCTGCGCCTTCTGCCGTTCATATTCCTGCTTGATCACATCTTCGCTGATGGGATTTTGTTTGAAGTAATCCCGGAAATACGCGTTGGCGAGAATTAAGTGCCGCTGAATCGCGATCTGAGCGGCCACATTGGCGCTCTTGTTGAGTCCTTTCTTGGTGGCTTCCTGGGCGATCAATTCCTGTGCGATCAGATCGTCACGGAAACGGCTGCGCATCTCGGGCGACTCGGCCTGGCCCCGGGCCGCTGCGTTTGCCACGAGCAGATCTACCCAGTTTTGCGGTATCGCGACGCCGTTAACCTTGGCCACCGGGGGCGCGCTTTGGGCGGCGTTGCTCGCACCGCTTGCGAGCACGCCAGTCAGAGCGAGCAGCAGCAGCGGGATTTTCGTTGTGTTCAGCATGATTTCCTTGGGTGGCGAATTAAATTTCGTCGGGAGTATACGCCTTGATCGTCAAGGCGTGAATATCGCGTTCCAGCATCTTGCCAAGCGCGGTATGGACCATGCGGTGGCGCGCCTGGGGCGACTTGCCCTCGAACAGCGGCGAGACGATGATCAACTGAAAATGCCCGCCTCCTGCTTGCGCACCGGCGTGTCCTGCGTGCTTCTCGCTGTCGTCGATCAACTCGACGCTGTCGGGCGACAGCACCGCAAGCTTCTGTTCGATGAGTTCCAGCGTGTCCGTCATGCTGGCAGGTCTTGCTTGCGAATCGCGCGGCGCATTACTTCGAACCGCCGGTGTCGACGTATTTGGAGAGCATCAAGGCCTGCAGCACGATGAACACCAGCATCAACCCCATGCCGCCGAACAGCTTGAAATTGACCCACGTGTCGGTCGAAAAATTGAGCGCAACGTAAAGGTTGAGCACGCCCATAACCGCAAAAAAGCCGCCCCAGCTCATGAGCAGCTTGCGCCATACGATCTCCGGCAGCGCCATCTGCTTTCCCATCATCGACTTGATCAGGTTCTTCTTGAAAATCAATTCGGAAATCAGCAGCACCGCCGCGAACAGCCAGTAGAGCACGGAAGGCTTCCACTTGATGAACATCTCGTCGTGCAGCAGCAGCGTCGCACCCCCAAAGAAGACGATCACACCGAGGCTTACCCACAGCATGTTATCGATCTTGCGGTGCCGGTACCACACCCAGCCGATCTGCACGAAAGTCGCGCCGATGGCGACCGCGGTCGCAATGTAGATGTCGTAGACCTTGAAGGCAACGAAAAAGAGGATGACCGGAAACAGGTCGAACAGGAGTTTCATAAGGGCATGATTATCGGGCTTTACCGGGCTTTTCGCAAATGCTAGACCGCGCCCGGTCCTGCACCCCTGGCCCTCGTCATTTCGGTTCGAGCTTGAGCGCGGCCGAGTTGATGCAATAGCGCAGTCCGGTCGGCGCGGGGCCGTCTTCAAACAGGTGCCCGAGATGCGCGTCGCAGCGGCCGCATAGCACTTCGGTGCGCTGCATGAAGAGACTCGCGTCGCTTTCGGTCCTGACATTCTCGCCCGCTGCCGGCTGCCAGAAGCTGGGCCAGCCGGTGCCGGAGTCAAACTTGTGCGCGGAGTAAAACAACTCGGCGCCGCAGCACACGCAGCGATAGACTCCCGGTTCGTGGTGGTCCCAATAGGCTCCGCTGAAAGGGCGCTCGGTGCCTTTTCGGCGCGTGACTTCAAACTGCTCGCGGCTGAGCAGCTGCTGCCATTCCTGGTCGCTCTTGACGATCTTCCCGCTCATGACGGACTCCGCCGGAATTATCCTGCGGCTCCGAGTTCGAGCCGCGTCGCGCCTTTGGAGATCGCGATGCGGCCCGGCGTGCGCCGTTTGGCAAGTTCCTTGAGCAGGCGCACGATCGGCTTGTCGAAGTGATATTCGGTCTGCATGGGCCCCGCCGCGCGCATGTCATCGACCTGCGATCCGGCGTAAAGATGGCGCAGCAGCCGCTCCTCGTCGCTCAGGTGCGGATACTTTTTGCGCAGCCGCGGCACCGCCGGCGCCAGAGGCTGGGGTTCGCGCGCAATGGCGGGCGAGCCGTTGGCGATAATGCGGTCGAGCACGTCGGGTTCGACCGGCGCGAGCAGCTTGCCGTAGTAGCCGAGCGCATACTTTTTGACCTCGTCCGGAACGGTGCGGTAGCGCTCTCCCTGCATCACGTTGAGCACCGCCTGCGTCCCGACGAGCTGCGAAAACGGCGTCACCATCGCCGGCCAGCCGAGCTCCCTGAACACGCGCGCCGTCTCCTCGAGCACCTGGTCGAACTTATGCATGAGGCCGGCCTGCTGCAGCTGGAATTTCATGTTGGTGAGCATGCCCCCGGGGATCTGGTGCTCGTAATGGAACTGATCGTATTCCATCGGCACGCCAAGCGGCAGGCCCGCGTGTTCGGCGACGCGGCGGAAATGCGCGCCGACTGCGGCAACGAGCCGGTCGTCGATATTCACCGTGTAGCCCTGGCTGCGCAGGTTGCGGACTACCGTCTGGGTCGCGGGCTGCGCCGGGCCATTGGCGAGCGGCGCGATCGAGGTCTGGATCTGCGTGACCCCGAGCCTGACGCCCTCGAGGTACACGAGCGGCGCGAGTCCCGTCATGCAGTGGCTGTGCAGCTCGAGCGGCACCTTGCCCGTGACCTCGAGCATCGCCGGCACCAGCGTGCGGATGCGATCAGGGGTCAACAGCCCGCCGGGGTCTTTGATCATCAATACGTCGATGTCGGCACGCTCGATCAGTTCCCGGGTTTTCTGCGCGTAGAACGCGTCGGTGTGCACCGGGCTCTGGCAGAACACCACCGAGCCGACGGATTCCATGCCGAGCTTCTTCACCAGCCGCAGGATGTCGACGATATTGTCGAGGTCGGACAGCGCATCGATCGCGCGCACGCGGCGGACGCCGTTTTTCGCGAGGCACTCGACCCACAGGTAGTTCACATCATCGGGCTGAACGTCGAACGACAGCAAGCTCTTGCTGCGCATTGCCGATTGCATCCGGGTGTGGGTGACTTTTTGCCGCATCAGCCGCAGCCGCTGCCACGGATCTTCCTTGAGATAGCGCACGCAGACGTCGAACTGGATCGCGCTCATCAGATCGATCGTTTCGAAACCCGCACGGTCCATCTGCTCGGCCACCGGCAGCATCATCGCCGTGGTCATGCGCGTCGCCCACAAGCTTTGGTGGGCGTCGCGCAGCGTCGTATCGATTACTTTTATTTCGGTCATGGTGGTTGCAATCAATCCGGTTTGATCACGATCAGCGGCTGGTCCGGCTCGACCAGCGTTTCGTTGGCGAGCGGGATCGCCGTAATGATACCGGCAACCTCCGCCTTGAGGGTGCTGAAGAGTTTCATCACCTCGAACACGCAGACCGGGTCTTCGGGGCCGACATGGTCGCCGATTTCAGCAAACGGCTTGGCGCCGGGTGTATCGGCGCGATAAAACGTGCCCATGGTCGGCGCGCGCACCGCGACGTGCCCGGGCGGAACCTCGAAGACGGCGCTCGGCTCGGCTGGGGCGGCCGGCACAGTGGCCTGATCGGCAGGCCGTGGCGGTTCGGGGTGCGGCGCCGGCTCAGTCGCGGTGGCCTGAGCTTCGCCGCGGCGGCTGACGTGCAACTTGAGGTCGCCGATCTCGAGGTGAATGTCGCGATCGCCCATCTCATCGATGATCTTGAGGATCTGTTGGACGTCGTCGTGGGTCAATTCCGTCATTGCGGTTTCTCCGGCGGGCGGCGCGGTCAAAGCACTTTGCCCGGATTCATCAGATTGTGCGGGTCGAGCGCCTGCTTCAGTGAGCGCATCAGTTCCAGTTCGACCCCGCCCTTGTAGCGCTGGAGCTCGCCGCGTTTCGCCTGGCCGATGCCGTGCTCGGCGCTCACGCTGCCGCCGAACCGGTACACGATATCGTGGACCACGCGGTTGACGTCGGTGGCGGCGCGCGCCTGAGGGTCAGCGCGTTCTCGCCCCGGAACGAACGCATTGAAGTGCAGGTTTCCATCGCCGACGTGACCGAAGCAGATGATGTGCACCCCGGGGAAGTGCGCCTCGAGCGCGCTGCTGGCGGTGGCAATGAACTCCGGAATGCGGCTTACGGTAACCGCAACATCGTGACGGTACACCAGTCCCTCGTTGCGGGCGGCATCCGGAATCGTGTCGCGCAGCCGCCACATTGCCTGCGCCTGCTGCTGGCTCGCCGCGATTACCGCGTCGCTCACCAGCTTGTGCTCGATGCCGGCGGCGAGCGCACTCTCGAATTCGGTGCGGATCGCGCTGCCTTCGCGGGTGTCGGTGAGCTCGGTAAGGATGTACCACGGCTCGGCCTGCGGCAGCGGATCGCGCGTGCCGGGAATATGCCGCAGCACCATGTCCAGGCAGTTGCGCGACAGGATTTCGAAGCCGCTGATGCGGTCGCCGCAGTGCCTGCGCAGCAGTGCGAGCAACTCGACCGCGGCTTTCGCGGAGCGTATCGCCGCGATCGCGGTGACGCTGGCGCGCGGGCGCGGAAACAGCTTCAGCACCGCCTTGGTAATGATGCCGAGCGTGCCTTCGGCGCCGATGAACAAGTGCTTGAGGTCGTAGCCGGTGTTGTCCTTGCGCAAGCCGCGCAGCCCGTTCCACACGCGCCCGTCGGCGATCACGACTTCGAGCCCCAGCACCAGATCGCGCGTGTTGCCGTAGCGCAGCACGTTGCTGCCGCCGGCATTGGTGGCAAGATTTCCGCCGATCTGACAGCTGCCTTCGGCCCCCAGGCTCAGCGGGAAAAAGCGGTCTGCTTCCAGCGCCGCCTGCTGAATGTTGGCGAGTATGCACCCGGCTTCGACCGTCATCGTATTGTTGAGCGTATCCAGCTCGATGATCTGGTTCATGCGGCCCGATGCGATCACAATCGCATTGCCGCTGGCGTCCGGCGTCGCGGCGCCGCACATGCCGGTGTTGCCGCCCTGCGGCACGATCGGCGTGCGCGCGTCAGCGCAGAGATGGACGACGGCTGCGACTTCCCCGGTGCTCGCGGGGCGCACGACCGCCACGGCACGCCCTTGGTACAGGTCGCGCCAGTCGGTGAGATAGGGCGCCATTTCAACCGGATCGGTGATGAGGCCACCCGGATCGACGGCCGCACCGAGCCGCGCGATCAGGTCGGCGGAAATCTCCGGCTGAGCGCTCATCGCAGCGCGCACGGGCATTGCGTCAACTGCCTTGCATCGCAAACGGCATGCAGCCCATGCTGAGCTGCTGATCGGGGCGCACTTCCGAAACTTCAGCGCGTGCCGGTTGCAGCGGCGTTGCCGCAAGCAACCGCCCTGCGGACGCAGGTAGAGCTAAACTGCGAAACTTCATTGACCTCTCTCCGGGTGCGGCGATGAGCGGGTATTATACGGGCAAAAAACAAACCGGGAGCTTGCGGCTCCCGGATTGCCGATTGCGCGGGTCCGGGTACCGTGTATTTGTAACGGGTCCCCAAGACCCGTGATGCCAGGTCGTGCAGGAGATCTCGCAATTCTGAGTCTGCTACGGAAATGTATTTGTTTCTGGCGACGAACTTGGGGAGGGTCAGAATTGGATCAGGGCTTTCCCGAGTTGCCTGAATATCCCTCTCCAATAGGTCTGAGAATGCCCCTGAGTTTTGAAGCGCGTAAATGTAGAGCTAAGCGGCGCGGCGCTTTTGCCCGCGTCCGCTTGAGCGCGAAGTTAGAGGTTGCGCATGATGCTCAGCGTAGGCATCAAGCAGCCGCCGGATCATTTTCTGATACTGAGTGTTGTGCTTCAGTGCCTGGCTTTTGAAGAATTCGACACTGCGCTTACTTAGAGCGAGCGTTACCTTGACTGCATCATCCCGGAAGACGAGATCCTCCGGACTTGGAAGGAAATCTGCAACAACCTCAGGGTTTCCGAGTGGCTCGTTTGTGTACCTTATTTTCCCGCTCATAGATCTGTTTTCCTTTGCGCCAATATCCTGCCCCAAAAATACGGATCAGATCGTCCCGATACACGAATCTGACAGTAAGGATTCCGCCTTCCACAAGGCCGAAGCAAAAGTGCCGCTTTTCACTTGGGCTATGCGAATGATCCTCAGCTATGACGCGCTTCGGGTCGGCGAATGCAAACTGCGCCAGGCTGAACGCGACGCCGTGCTTGTCCTGGTTTTCCTGATCCTTCTTCGCATCCCATTCGAACCGGATTCTTGCCATGACAATAGATTAGCATAGATATGGTGATTTAGCCATACCGGTGTATGGCTACGCGATAGGTCAGCCTGCGACCCCTGACGAAAAGGATTTTATCCACCATGCTGCCGCATGACGGATAAAATCCTTTTCGCTTACCGCTTTGACGCCGAGCAGCTGCGGGCCTTTGGCCTCCCAGCGCATTTCCTGTAAAGTAAGCGTCGGCAGCACCTGCATCCATTCACCACGGGAGTAACCGGCAGTGCCCAGAACAGCCGAAATCATTGCACAAGCGCTGTACGAAGAAGGGGTCAGACATGCGTTCGGCATCCCGGGCGGCGAAGTGCTCGAATTGCTCGATGCGTTCCGCACGGTCGGCATCAAGTTCGTGCTGACCAAACATGAGATGGGCGCAGGCATGATGGCCGAGGCGAGTTACCAGCTGACCGGCAAACCCGGCGTGCTCGTCGCAACGCTCGGCCCCGGTATCACTAACACGACGACGGCAGTGGCGCAGGCGCTGCTCGACCGCTCGGCGCTGCTGGTGATCAGCGGCGAAGCCGCGGCGTCGCTGAAGCCTATCTACACGCATCAGATCATCGATCAGAAGGCGCTGCTGCG
>Ga0326597_10012112_pt1 | contig 11379 bp, 17 predicted proteins | sample RVTome_12_FD_203789 | JGI IMG/M metagenome (GOLD analysis project Ga0326597, IMG submission 203789) | Soil microbial communities from uranium-contaminated site in the Upper Colorado River Basin, Wyoming, United States - RVT100D185 | ecosystem: Environmental > Terrestrial > Soil > Contaminated >...
GCCAGGATCGCACCCGACTTTATCATTAGCGACGAGTGCCAAAAACTTAAGGATCCAGGCACAGCTACCACCGCAAGGGTACTCCGTTACTTTAAGGAAAACCAGGGTACACGCTTTGCAGGGTGGACCGGATCACTCACCGATAAGAGTATTCTAGAATACGGAACGCTCGCGGGTATTGCGCTTAAAGAGGGATCTCCCCTGCCCGTCGATGGTCAAATCCTAGCCGAGTGGGCGAGTGCTATCAACCCTAGCGACTTTCCCGCACCGGCCGGGGCACTGTTCAAATTGTGCAAGCCAGGTGAGACGATGCACGAGGGCTATCGTCGACGCCTCGTCGAGACGCCTGGCGTGGTCATCACACGCAAAGCCGCCATTGACGCAAAGCTTACGCTCAAGACACGCACTGCGCCGGAGATTCCTGATGCCGTGCGCGCGGCACTTGCCGACCTTCGAGACAATTGGATCAGGCCCGATGGTGAGGAGCTCGTTGAGGCTTACGAGGTCGCGACTAGCGCTCGGCAGCTTGCCTGCGGTTTCTTTTACAAATGGGACTTCCGACACGGGGAGACGACCGAGCAAAAGTTGGCATGGTTGGAAGCGCGCAAGGCGTACAATCAAGAGCTAAGGGAAGTGCTGCGCCCGCGCCGTCAATTCCTCGACTCACCAGCACTCGCGGAAGCCGCCGCTCGTCGACACCTTAAGCTAGATGCGGATGATGCCTGCCGGTTCTGCCGAGGTGTAGGGAAGATTAATGTTGCGCCGCAGGAGTATCACGAGCCCTGGGAAACCAAGAAATGCGCCGAGTGCGCAGGTACAGGCAAGGCTGAAGAAGACGCCATGCCTGTATGGGAGAGCGAGCATTATGCCCGGTGGGACGCCATAAAGCACACGGTAAAGCCTTACACGATAGCGGAGCGCCTCGACCCGTACCTGGTCCACGACGCGGCCGAATGGGGCGCGCGTAACCGGGGGGTGATCTGGTATCTGTACGATGCCTTTGGCCAATGGGTAAGCGAGCTAAGCGGCTTGCCGCTGCATGCCGGCGGTCCCAAGTGCGGCGAGCGCATCGCCCGCGAGAGGGGCGATAGAAGCATCGTCGCGAGCATCAAGGCACACGGTGTAGGGCGCGACGGATTGCAGCGCATCTTTCATAAGCAGCTGATCGCGAACATACCTAGCAGCAGTACGGCATGGGAACAACTGCTAGGCCGCTTGCATCGATTGGGCCAAAACAAAGATCACGTGTATGCTGATATGTACTTGCACACGCCGGAGTTTCGGGCTAGTTTCAATACAGCATTGAGTAGGAGCCTTTATGTCCAGGATACTCTGGGATCGGCTCAAAAATTACATTTAGAGGGATAGAGAATATATGAGTGAATTCAGTTTAGGTGCATTGCTTGAGGGGGCCAAAGAGCCCGGAGACGGTTACAATTACATCGGCCTGGGGAGCCACGATCTGATTCTCGACACGTTCGAGCACAAGGCCGCCGACCCTATCAAAGGCACGCCGCACAAATTCTTCGCCGGCTTCTACGTCGAGGCAAGCGAGCTACACAAGCCGGGTGAGCGTGTAAGCCGCGTCTTTGTACTCGCGGATAAGAACTTCGCAGGCCAGCGCGAGCAAGTCGCCGGGGAACTGCAAAAGATGATCAAGCGTATCATCGGCACCGAGGACACACAGAAGGCCCTCGCGCAGATCGACAAGCTCGCCATGAAAGAACAGCCCGGCCGAGGTCTTCGCGTCAAGGCCAAAGGCTTCCAAAAGAAGAAGAAAGACGGAAGCGTTAGCAGCTTCGTTAACGTCGACTTCACCGCCGCCGAGAACACCAAGGAGAGCGTAGCCCAAGGCCGAGCTCTTATCGAGGGTAGCGCACCGGCCAAAGCCGAGGCGCCGCCGGCACAAGTCGCCGCCCCTGCGCCCGCACCGGCCGAGCAAGACCCGCTCGCGGCACTCGGACTGCTCTAAAAGATATAGGCGTAGGTCCACAATGGACCGGCCAGAGCGCGGGGTAGGGGCGACTTTGGCACTAATTTGGACTACACCATAAGGGGCGGGGTTTTTATTGTTTCTTCCCTCATTGAGCGGCAACGGCGCGCGCCGCGAGACCCCGAAAGCGCGCCACCTTTTAAAACGAAAGTGGGAACTATGAGCGATACAGAGCACCAGCTATACGTGTACATCTCGGAGCTCGAGGCCGAGCGAGATAAGCTACTATCTGAGAACTTTGATATGCGGCAACTGTTATCCCAGAACGTGGGATCTGTAATCCGTGCCAACGCCTGGCGCGCCGCCGCAATGGCACTACAAGAACTGATACCCTGGGAGGACCCCGACGACTGCGAAGAGTACTACGCAGATGCTCGCCAACTCCTCGACACCGCCGCGAGTTTGGAACGATAACCATGAGAACAATTCTAATTATGCTGCTACTCGCGGCCTGTGGGCCGATGACGCCCTATGATCGTGGTATTGAAGTGACCGACGCTATCGGAGTCTTAAATCAATCAAAGGCGCTATTCTCCGCTCAGATCGCCGTGGAAGACCATTACGGCGTGCGCCTCGGTGATATGCACACGGACGCGGTAGTCTATTGGACCGATACCAAGTGCCCTAAGAACGGCCAATACGCGGTCATCTACAGGGGGACGTGCGTATACGGCCGGATGTGGTCGCTTGATGAAATCTATGTAGCGCTCTCTAACAAAGACCCTGAGCGTACTTGTGGCAGCGCGTTGATCCACGAGTTTGGTCACGCAATGTATATGGAGATGTTTGACCGTGACGGTAACGCCGCGCACGATGATGATGAATTTTGGGACGTGCTAGTAGCACCAATGCAACTTGCTTGTGATAGGGGATGGTAATGATAAGAATACTTTTTGTAGTGCTTTTAGCGGCATGTAACACGGGGCGTTACACGGTACAAGATGCGCCCACGCAAGCAAGCACGGGCGATGCCGTCGACACTCTAACGCGCCTAGGGTTTACTATCGATAGTGCCGACTCGAGCCAAGTCGTCACGACTTGGGAGCGCTACAACGTCGGACCCGTGCGCTATGCTCTGGTCGAGGGTGCTTACCGCAAGGTGCATAACGAGGTCTCTCTTAGGATCATCGTCGACAAAGGTCATGCACGCGGCGAGTGTGCCGAGCGTAACACGGCGGTCTGGTACTTCCGACCATGCAAAAACCAGGCGGCGCTAGACCACATATCTCAAGCAATCGAGGCACTATGAAAGACCTAATCAAAAAGAAGAAATTTAGCATGGTGCGGTGTTGCGATAAGAAAGACTGCAAGCTCTTCAAAATCGAATACGATCTATTCGACGATGAGACCGGGGATCATACGCCCGGCATCGTGGGACTACTCTTCGCGGATAAAGAGTTTGCCGCGCCTATCATGTACACGAAGCGCAGCGCGGAGAAACTCGTTCAGACACTAAACGAGGTTATGAGCATGGCCTCACAAGGGGGAGGTAACTAAGTGCGCCTCGAGCGCCTCAAAGAGCTTCCCACTAGGGGCTACGCCTTCGACACGGAGACGCATCTCATCGAGGCGGGCAAGTACCCGCCCGAGCTTGTCTGCGGATCACTTGCCCACAAAGGCAAGGGCCAGCTCTTAGACGAAGCTCAGACCGTTCAGGCTTTCCGCGCGCTCATCGCGTCCAAGATTATTATAGGCGCTAACATCTCGTTTGACATGAACGTGATGATCAAGCGTGCCAAAAAGCTTGGCCTTGATATCTACACGGAAATCTTTGAAGTTTACAAGGATGATAGGGTCTTTGAGATTCAGATCGCCGAGCAATTGCACGCCCTCGCACAAGGCCATCTCGGCCTAGACCCTAGATCAATGAGTGATTGGGTCTCGCCGAGCTCGGGCAAGCGCGGCTTTTATAGCCTCGAGATGGTGACTGATTTAGTCTTAGGCCGCACCGATGCGAAGGCTAACGACGGGTGGCGCATGTCTTACGCCGAGCTTCATGGTCTACCGCTCGAGCTATGGCCACAACAAGCGAAGACATACCCGATTGACGACGCTCTCAACACGGAAGAGGTAGCGCTAGCCCAGGCCCTCCGTAACCGCAACCTAAGCGACCTTAGCTTTCAGACCTTCACTGCCTTCTGTCTTGACCTGGGAAGCGCCCACGGGCTTACGGTCGACCCTGAGCGTATCAATACGCTCCGCGCCGAGACGATAGCCAATCGCGCGACTCAGCAAGGCCGGCTCCTAGAGCTAGGCTTTCTCAAATACAAGACCGAGAAAGGCGAGCAGAAGCTAGCGAAGAATACCGCGCGCATCAAGAAACTCACCGCCGAGGCTTACGGGTGCAAGGCGGCGTGCCGCACCTGCGCTGGTACCGCGCAAGTGCCGAGCACGGTCAAGTGCAAGCACTGCGGAGGGTCCGGCAAAGTTGCCGTGATCTTAGATGATGCGTGCAACACTGAGGATGCTGATTGTATAGAGTGTGAAGGTGGCCGAGTCATCGCCACACGCAAGCACAAGCCATGCAAGGGTAAGGGCTGCGGCGATTGTGACAACACCGGCAAGGAAATCTCAAAGTACCGGGGCTGCCCGGACTGCTCGAGCTCGGGGTATGACTTGACCGGAGCCGCCGTGCCGCTCACCGAGACCGGTGGCATCTCCACCGGACGTGATGCGCTGTATGAGAGCGGCGACGATCAGCTCATCGAGCTTGCTACCTACGATGAGACTGCCAAGGTACTCACAACGTATATACCCTGGCTTGAGAAAGGTATTGATAAGCGCGGCAACGTCCAGCCTCTTAACCTGCGCCCACGGGTCCTGAAAGAGACGGGGCGCATTGGCTATGGTGACGTTGTGCATCAACTCCCACGCGATTTAGGCGTGCGTGAGTGCATCGTCTCGCGCCCCGGTCACACCCTCATCGCGTGCGACTGGGAGGGGGCCGAGCTCATCACGCAAGGCCAGAACTTGCTTGAAACGGTCGGCTGGTCTAACCTGGCCGCCGCTCTCAACTCGGGAATCAAGGTGCACGACGAGTTAGGCGCGCGCCTGGCGGGGGTGTCCTACGAGTACATGCTCGAGCACCGCAAGACCGATAAGCTCCTAGGCGCACGCAGACAGGCCGCCAAGCCCGCCAACTTTGGTTTCCCTGGCCTCATGGGGGAAGCTGCCCTAGTCTTCCAGCAGCGGAAACAGGGCGAGGATACAATCGGCCCCGATAGAACGAAGTACAAGGGTCTGCGCTTTTGTATTCTCGCTGGGGGTAAAGACAAGTGTGGTGAGGTCAAGGTTACAGAATGGCGAGGCCGGCCGGTCAATCCCGTGTGTCTTGCGTGCCTCGAGACGGTCACGACTATAAAGCGTATTTGGTTTGAGACCTTCCCCGAGCACCATGAATACTTCGAGTGGTGCAAGGCGGTACACGAAACCGGATCAATGGTCCAGCTTTACACCGGGCGCATCCGCTCGGGGATGAGCCTTTGCGCCGTGGCCAATGGTCGATTCCAGGGCCTCGCCGGGGACGCTATGAAGCTTGCAATCATTCGCATGAGCGAAGAGATGTATTGCATCAAGAGCTCGGACCTATACGGGGCTAGGCTTATCCTGCCGATCCACGATGAGGCGTTTTGCGAAGCGCCCGACGATCAGGCCAGCGCCGCCGCTAAGAGGCTCGCGGTCGTGATGACCGAGGCTTTGCAGGAGTGCTGCCCCGATATGGCCGGTGCGGTGCATAGCGAAGTTGCTTTGATGAAGCGCTGGACGAAATCGGCCGAGCCTTGCTATAACTCAGAGGGGGATTTGATACCGTGGGAGCCAACATGTTAGCGTCTATGATATTCTCATCTTTCTTGCTTCTGTTCTGTGTGGGCCCTATCGTCATTCTGCAACGCGCCGAGCGTAGGTCTAGCAAGGCCAGGGACGAGCTAATCAAAGAACAGAACGATATGCTTGAGAATCAGATCAAGCATATCATCGCCCTGCGTGAGCGCACGGAGATACTATCCGAGATAAACGTTGAACTCATGATGCAGATAGACGACTTGAGAGAAACCGAGAAACGCATCAACTAGGAGAAAGTATGAAAAGCAAAAACGACAAACGGACACGAGACAAACGCGCCGCCGAAGTGGCTAGGCTTAAGCGCCTCTATCTCATCGAAGCACGAGCACTGGCGTTAGGTCTTGTACAGTGAACGTGCTAGCGGTAGATCCGGGCCTGAATCGCTCGGGTGTGGCAACGTTCCGCGACGGGGTTTTGATTCGCGCCGGGGCGCCTAGCTTTAGCGGTATAGACAAGGCGCCTTTGCCTGCTAGGATAGCGGCAATGGGCCTCAGAATAGCACTTAGCGCACCGCGCGGTATCTACACCTTGGCGATGGAGTGGCCTCAAGTTTACGCGGTGGGGAAAAGCAAAGGCGATCCTAACGACTTGCTGCCACTCGCCGGTATATGCGCCGATGTCGCCGCTAGGCTAAACGCGCCCGTGGTTGTCATGTACTCCCCCCGCGAGTGGGCCGGCAATACGAAGAAATCTGAGACCGTCAAGGGTGCCAAGACTTCCATGCGCGCGAAGCGTATCGAGTCGCGACTAACCGGCCCTGAGCTCGAGGTCTGGGCCGGGGTCAAGTATCACGATACGGTCGATGCTATTGGAATCGGATTAAAAGCGCTCGGTAGGTTTGAGCGCAGGAGGGCTTTCCAGGTATGACCATGATCCGCGTAGGTTGTAAGGACTGCCAGCTAGGCCAAGTGCGCGACGGTGTGATTCGGTGCAAAGCCCGCCCGCCATCAACCGGGCCGGATGGTAAGGCCGCGTGGCCTATCGTCGACCCTATGGACTACTGCAAAGAGTTTAACTACAAAGTGGAAGGGTTAGAGTTATGAGTTTTCTAGACGTTTTCAGATCACCGGGTCGACGCCTCACACACGATGAGAGCGCCGATATCGCCCGTAGGCGGGGCCTCATCGAGCGCGAGTCTCTACCGGATAGGCTCAAGCGCCTACGCCGTGAGGCCGAGACAGATCGCCAGGAGAAGGAGAAGCTAGAGGCCTTGCGCCTGTTGCCGGCTATATTGGACCGTATCGAGCAACGCACTAAGGAGGGGCACACGTGGCACTACTTCGACAACAGCGAGTTGGCTGCCCTGCTACGTAAGCTAGGTCTAAAAATAAGAAAGTCCGATATCCGCTCTTGGGAGTACCGCGTCAAGCTGCCACGCTAAGCGGCGCTACAGAGCATATCAAGCCCGGGGATAGGTATCCTCGGGCTTTTTGCTTTGGGCCGCTTCCCAGGCCGCGAGTACTTCCGCGCTAGGGGCTTCATAGCCCGGGCGCTCGTTGGCAGGTATCGTAGGCTGGCGAGCAATGCTCAGATAGGATGAGTCAATTCGGAGTGTGTCGCGGTGGGTACGTCGGATCATACATCTAGTATAGACACGGGACAATGTAGGCCAGCAAACGAAAAAAGCAGGCATAGAGCCTGCTTGATCGTTTTGTGCGGGGCTTATCTTACATCGCCCGACGTGCGTAAGATCCCGGGCAGTCGTCGCAGGGCGCGCCCGTGCGGCGCCCGTGCCGGCACTGGTCGATGACTGTGACACGTATCTTACATGTTTTCCCGCACCGGGCTGATTCGGAGCCTTTGCAGGCACACTCGTTCCGCGCCTCGTGGATCACAGGCTTTTGCGGAACGTGCGGCGCGGTGGGCTCATCGTCGATAGTGTCGGGGACGGCATCGCCGTAGAGTGTGACCGAGAACTCTTGAGGCCCGACGTGGTACTCCTGCTCTATGTTGCCCTCGTGCCAGGGCTCGTCATCCTTAAAGACGGGATACATGCTCGTATCCTCGAGCTCTTGGATAAGCCGCTCCGCGTACCACTGGGCTTTGCGTAGATCCTCTATCGCCTTGCCCTTACGATTGTAACGCCAAAGGTACTTGATAGCGTTGCCTTGGCAGAAAGCCTTAAAGCCCTCGACACCTAGCGCGCTTTTAATCGCGTCAATACATTCGATGTCCCCGGCCTTGTAGTGGTCGGGGTTAGTCGGATCACTCATTGTCTCTCCTAAAGATTGTTTTAGCTCAAAGCCTACCCACTAAACTCTAAGCATATCTATACCAAAAATGTTTTGACCAATGCGGCCCCGCTCTTTATGCCACGTCACAAGCCGAATGTCACGCCCTGAGCGGTATCCTTGCCCGTGGTGCCAAGCATCGGTAGGAACGAGCACGCGCACGGACTCGACGGTACAACCCGCCATATCTTTGACACTCTCATGGTGGATATGCCCGGTGTACCAATGACGATGAGTGGTCTCGCCCCAGTCTTCTTTACGGTCGTGCGCCATAAGCAACGGTAGATCTGCCGCCTTGACCGTATCGCCGTGGGTACAGCCAATCAAGCACGACCCGTGCCGGAAAAAGTGAAACTTGCTAATCCCCTCGTCTATCTTAACGCGGGGGTTTTTGCTGTAGAACTTGCGCAGGCAAGCGCTTAGCGCGATGGCCGCCTCTGCATCGTGGTTGCCAGCGGCGCACACGAGATGTACATTCTTATGGGTCTCTAGCCCGCGCTCGATGGCATAGCAAAGTATCTCAATGCCGGCGCTAAAGACCTTGCCCCACCTGCCATCTACGTCAACGGGGGTGCCTTTTGTCGTGGTATTCTTCCCGCCGTCGCTATGAAAGTAATCGCCCACGTTAAGGATTAGCAGCGTGTCCGCTTTAGGCGCCGTGGCTAACGCGGCATCGAATGCACGCTGGTAGATACCCTGCGCTATCTCTAGATCGTAGCTCTCCCCTACCTCTTTACACCACGTCATAAGCCCAATATGGGCATCGCCAATAGGCAAGATGTTTAGCAGGTCCTCGCCTTTGTACGGCTTAGGAGGGGCTATCTTAGGTGCTTTGCCTTTGACGTTGGAAAGCACTACCTCGAGGCACTCTAGGAACTCTTCGAGCCTGTCGCCTTGATACCGCTCGCTCTTAAGCCACTGCGTTAAGACGTTGCCCTCGCCGTCGACTTGCTGAGACACGCCTCGAAGCCTGTATCCGGCCGGTAGGCGCTTGTTCGCGTAGTCGTGTTCCTTGACATCCACCCTAGCATTGCGCCGCTCACGGGCCTTAGCGCGCTGTGCTTTGGATCTGCAAGCGCTGCACTTAGCGCGCCCCGCTTGCATCTCTTTGACCTTCCCACAAATGCGGCACTCTCGCGCCGCTTTGGCTTCGCCCATAGGCTTACTCCCTCTGATTTAGATAATACCCTAGACCAAAGCCGGCAGTAAGCGCAGCGGCGATCTGATACCAGCTTACACCGCTTCCGGATTCTTTGTAACTATTGTTTTCTGCCGTAAGGCGCGTGACATCGTTCTCTAGGCCGGTGTAAAGCCGGTCAAGATGCTGCCACTCGGGCTCGGGAATGTAGCGCCCGGGGGCAATGTCGACCTTTGATCCGCCCTCCGTGGTACACTGCGCCGGGGTTTTAAACCTCAAAGGGCCATCGGCGCGCGCATGCCCCGCGAGGGAGACAATCACGAGACACGCACACGCCAAGGCCAAACTTTTACGGAAAAACGACAGCGAGAGACACACGCACGCCGCCGCCCAAAGCAGTTTTAGCTTACTCGACATCGGTAAACACGATAGGTACGCCAGCGCCTGGATCGGATGACACGGCATCCTCACCGGCCTTTTTGGCCTTAGCATCGGCCGCGCCTTGCTTGGCATCGAAGACCATAGATAGGATGGCGAGCAGGGGTTGTGCCCACGGGAACTTGCTGCCAAGTAAACCGATGTAGGGCTTTAGCAAAGCGTATCCGCCGGCACTGAGAGCGGCGATCTTAAGTGCCGCCCAGAGCGTACCAGCGTTGACCGGGGCGCCCGCGCCGAGCGCAGAGGCTACCGCGCCGCCAAAGGCCGCGACGAGTACCAGGGCAGGGGCCACGAGCTTGTGACTAAGGATAGGCCAGCGTGATCCACCGTAGCGCCTAAGCAGGGCCACGAGCAGCACGACGCCCATAGCGGCGGCGAAAGCGTACTGGCCAGAGGTAGCGCCCTCGTAGATGGCTTTAGCAATGGCGCTTAGGTCTTCAGGGTCTGCTGCGGCGAAAGCCGCCGCCGTGCCGAAGAAAGATAGAAAGAAGAAAGCAATCGACGTTAGAACAATTCGCATGGTTAGACTCCGCATGTTATAAGGGTTACTTTGGAAAGCGCGTTACAGGCCGCTTGGTAGTCGGGGGGCGCATAGGTGCAGGCTACTGCTAGCGCCACTCCGAGAGCGATGCTAGCGATTTTTACCTTAGTCGATTTAGACTTTTTCTTAGGCTGGGACATTGCCCGCCAATCTTGCTGTACACGCAACCTTCATCGGTCCCACCCACAGATCGCACTCAGCGTCTGCGCCAGCCACCGAGCCGTGGCTAACGCCGGGGGAAAATCCAGAGGTAGACAAATCCGACATAGTCGGCACACTGCCATCCGAGATCGTCGCCTCGAGCACGCCATTGATGAAGAATCGAACTACAGGAGCGTCGCTATTGTCGACACCTAGCGGCGTATTCGCGCCGTGATACTCGATGCGAAAGGTAGAGAATTCGGTCATGACGGACGAGACGCCCGAATCTACTGCGGTGATATTGGTGCCGTCGCCAACTACACAGTGCCAGGTCGTCTCAGTTGCAGGAGAGTTGTAGTCCGCGCGGAAGTGCACGAACGCTTTCCCGGTTTCATTGAGCGCCGCCGCTGAGTAGCCTCCCGAGTAACCATCTTCGCTAAATCCGCAGTAAGCTGCAATCTGCTGATCGGACTCGAAACAGAGTTCGGTCTCGAGCACAGCGCACTGATTATCGAGATCGCCGATAGTCGCCCCGTTGGCGCCCTGTGCTGCTGAGATGTTCGCTTCGTCCTGCGCGCCGCCGCTTAGGATTTTGAGCCGAGCGCGGGGGGCGCCGAGCGCGGGCGCGGTAGCGCTCGGGGGCATGACGCGCACAAGCCCGCCAGAAATTGCCTTAGCGGTCATCTGAGCGCCGCCGATAGCCGCGCCGTGAGAGGCGTTGGCGCCCGAGTTGACCGGCGCCCATACATAAGTTTCTTGTATGGCCGGCCCCATGATGTACCCTTCGGGGCCGAGGTAGTGCCTAGCGCGCCCGTCACGATCTGTGGTCGCGAATACTGGTGTTCTGTCTGTCAAACCGGAGCGAGTAAGATACCCGCTGTTAAGCCAGTCTATCCAGTCTGAGATATTGCCCAAGATCCAGTTAGCATGCTGCGCCGCCCACTTGGCCGCGACGGCAAAACCCGCCGCTTTCTGACCAGAGCTCGGCTCGGTCTTGGTTCCTGAGGTCGCCCACGATGGGGTTTTAGTTGGTTTCGCCATAGTCTATTCTCCC
>Ga0326597_10012113_pt1 | contig 11379 bp, 7 predicted proteins | sample RVTome_12_FD_203789 | JGI IMG/M metagenome (GOLD analysis project Ga0326597, IMG submission 203789) | Soil microbial communities from uranium-contaminated site in the Upper Colorado River Basin, Wyoming, United States - RVT100D185 | ecosystem: Environmental > Terrestrial > Soil > Contaminated >...
CGACACGGCAACGCTCAGGGCAGGCTGGGCCCTCGCCGCCGAGCCGACGCTCACCATCGGCGGAGCCGGCGCGCCGGACGCGGAACAGCTGTATCAGGTGAGCGGTGCGCTTCGCCTGCCGGACGGTCGGATTGCCATTGCGAACGGCGGTGCCGCGCAGATCCGGATCCACGCCGCGGACGGGACCCTGCTGGCCACCTGGGGACGCAAAGGTGAGGGCCCGGGCGAGTACACGCAGCCGACACTCGCCGGCCGGATGAACGGCGACAGCCTCGTCGTGTTCGATGCCAGCCAGCGCCGGGCCTCCGTCCTGACCGCCGATTCCGGATACATCCGCTCGTACGCCGTGGGAACCGAAGGCGGCGGCTGGCCCATCGCGAAGGGCACGCTGCCCGACGGCAGCATTGCGATCGGCGGCGGCATGTACTTCTCGAGCGCGGACGGATTCCCGAACGGGTTGATACGTGCACCCTCGAAGTACGTGATCATCGCGCCGGATGGCACGACCCGGCTCGACCTGGGGGATTATCCCGCGGCCGAGATGTTCGCACGCGCGGACGGCAACCGATTCAGCGCTTCCGTCGTCCCATTCGGCCGGCTGACCGGCTACGCTGTGACACCGGACCGCATCTGGATCGGAACGGGCGATGCGTGGTCGCTCAACGCCTTCACGCTCGATGGCCGGCTCGAACGCGTCGTACGATTCGATCGAGCCCGCCGTCCCGTGACCGCCGGGATGAAACAGGCCGCCATCGATGAGAAGGTCGCGGACGCCAGCAACGAGAACGAGGCTCGCGAGATCCGCGCGAACATGGCGGAGATGCCCATACCGGAGTATCTGCCGCCGTGGGAGCTGTTCATCGCCGACGCCGCCGGCGACATCTGGATCGGCGAGGTCCTGGCCCCCGGCGAACAGGCCCGGACCTGGACCATCATCGACCCGCTCGGCCGCGTAATCGGCCGGCTGACTACACCTCCACGGACGTTGCCCCTCGACATCGGCGCCGACTACATCCTTGCTCTCACGAGCGACGAGCTGGACGTCGAGAGGCTCACCCTCTGGTCGCTGCAACGGCCCTCGAGCCATTGAGCACGGGAGGATTTGCCGAACACTGATATGAGAGGATTTGGCGAACGCTGACAGGAGAGGATTTGCTGAACGCTGGCATGAGAGGATTTGGCGAACGCTGACAGGAGAGGATTTACGGAACGTTGACATGAGAGGACTGCAGGGCTGATTCCGGCCAGGCTACCATGAGGTTCGCGCAGCGCGACAGTCCCGCGACGGGCGCGCCACGCGAGTCCTCAGCACGGAGCCGCGAATGCCGAAACACCTGCTCGTTGCCACACTCGCCGTTATCGCCTCGACCGCTGCGCCAGCGCGTGCGCAGCAGGCGCAGAACCCGCTTCCCGCAAACGTCAGGCAGTGGATGGAATCGGAGCAGGTCCAGCGCTGGGCGAGGCTCATCCAGGCCGGGGACAGCCTGTTCAATCAGGGGTCCTGCACGCGTTGTCACCGCGAAGGCGGTATCGGCGGTGAGCGTGCGCCGAATCTCACGGATGCGCAGTGGGATCACAGCGATGGCAGTCTCGAGGGGATCAGGGAAACGATCTTCTGGGGCGTCCGGCGAAAGGACTTCAAGGATCCGAAGCGACCGTTCGAGATGAACCCGACCGGCGGCATGAATCTCTCCTGGGATGAGGTCAGGGCGCTCGCGGCATACGTCTGGTCGCTCAGCAACGGCAATTACCTGCCACAACGTCGCTGACACGTCTCCCGCGTCGTTCGGCTGCGTGAAGTGGCGGAGGCGCGCCGGCGTGCGCATCATTCCGCGGACGCGAAACGCGACTCCGTGGAGGATGGATGGACGCGGACGAATTCCGCCGGACCGGGCACGACGTCATCGATCGGCTGGCCGACTACCTCGGGACCGTGGAGGACCGGCGGTTGTTTCCCGACGTCGAGCCCGCGACCCTTGCCCGTTTGTTCGCCGAACCGCTGCCGCGACAGGGCAGCTCCGCGCAGGACGTGCTCGCCGAGCTCGATGAGAAGCTGCTTCCGTACTGCACGCACGTCGGCCATCCTGGCTATCTCGGCCTGATCACACCCAGCCCCAACCCGATAGGCATCATCGGCGATCTGATCGCCTCCGCCCTCAACCAGAATCCCGGCGCATGGACCATCGGTCCGTCCGCGGTGGCCATGGAACGGCAGACGGTGCGCTGGCTGACGGAGCTGGTCGGCTGGGGCGCCGCGGCCGGCGGCAATCTGACGAGCGGCGGAATGATGGCGAACTTCATCGGCGTGAAGCTCGGCCGTGATGCGGTCTCCGGCGATGCCGCCCAGCAGACCGGCGTGCGCGGCGAGTGGGCCGTCTACACATCGGAAGAACGGCACGTCTCCGTAGACAAGTCGGTCGATGCCGTTGGCCTCGGCCGCGATGCGCTTCGCGCACTGCCGACCGACGACCACTTCCGCCTGCGCATCGACGCGCTCGAAGAGGCCATTGCCTCCGACCACCGGAAAGGCGTCAAACCGCTGTGCATCGTCGCCATGGCCGGTACCACGAACAACGGCGCCGTGGACGATCTGCGCGCCCTTCGCCGCATCGCGGACCGGGAGGGCATGTGGCTGCACGCGGACGCGGCGTATGGCGGTGGCATGCTCCTCTCCCGCGATTCGGCCGCTGTCCTCGATGGCCTCGATCTCGCCGATTCCATCACGATCGATCCGCACAAGTGGTTCTTCGCGCCGCTCGATGCGGGCGCGATCCTGGTGCGGGACGCCACCCGGCTGACCGCCTCCTTCGGACTCGCGCCGCCCTACCTCGTCGATCGCAAGGACGGATCCGGTGAACGCTACAACTACTACGTTCACGGATTCGAACAGTCGCGCCGGTTCCGCGGGCTCAAGGTATGGATGAGCTTCAAACGCTACGGCGCTGATGAGATCGGCCGCTGGATCGACCGCAACGTCGCACAGGCCCGGCACCTGTACGGGCGAGTGATAGAAGGCGATGACTTCGAGGCCGCCTGCGCGCCCGTGATGTCCGCACTCTGCATCCGCTGGCGCGCGCCCGGCATCGAGGAATCCGTGGCCGGGCCGCTGCACGCGGACGTGGCCCGACGCATCGAGGAGAGCGGCCGGTTCTGGATATCCACCACCTCGCTCAAGGGGCGTACCTGGTTCCGCATCAACCCGGTCAACTTCCGCACGCGTTTCGAGCACATGGACGAGCTGCTCGAGTTGCTGCGCGCGGAATGCCGGCGGGCATTCGCCTGAACGGCCCCTGGATTCGGCTGCGGACTCCGGCCATACGATGCGCCGGCCGGTGAGGCACCCGGGAGTTTCCGCGGCGGCGGGCTCGGCGATATGATATCCGCCATGATTCCCCCCGCCCTCGCCCTCCGCCTGATGAAGTCCTCGTAGGCCGATGCGCATCGTCCACTCGTTCGAAGGTCGCGACACCACATTCGAGACCGATCGTGGCCGCGTCGTCATCGGGCGCGCCAAGCCGGGTGTCGCCATCGACCTCGACCTCACCCCGGACATGACCGTGTCGCGACCGCACGCGGTCCTCATGTCGGAAGGCCCGCTCTACTGGATCGAGGACCTCGGGAGCGCCGGGGGAACCCTCCTCAAAGGCGAGGAGATCAAGGGGAAGGGCCGGCGGCGCATCCAGCCTGGCGATGCCGTGCGGATCGGCGTAACCACGCTGCGCCTCCAGGCGGCCGAAAACCCGCCGACGCTCGGCGGCGCCATCACGCAGACGATGGATGCCGGTGCCGAATTGTTCCAGGGCGAGGAGGCGCCGGGCAGGGAGATGAGCCGGCGCCTCGCGCTGCTCTACGACCTGCCGATCCAGCTGAGCGGCGAGGGCAGGCTGGACACGCTGCTGAAGGCTGTCGTCGAGCGCACGGTCGCCGCCATTCCCGGCGCGGCCCGCGGCGCACTCCTCGTCAAGGACGTCGCCACCGGCCAGCTCCTGCTGAAGGCTCACGCGCCCGCCGGCGATCCGGCGGTGAGCGTCAGCCTGGCTCGCCAGGCCATGGAGCGGGGCCAGGGTTTCGTATGGCGCCGCGGCCAGGACGCCGATGTTACGCTGCTGCTCGGCAACCAGGTGGCAGAGTCGGGCCTGTACGTCCCGATCCTGTGGAAGAACGAACCGCTCGGCGTGCTGTGCGCCGTCAATTTCGAGGCGCCTGACGCTTTCGGAGTGGACGATCTGCGTCTCGTGATCGCCGTCGGGCAGTATGCGGCCATGGCCATCGTGCAGCGCCTGATGCAGGAGGAGCTGCGAACCAACGCGAACCTCATGACGCGGCTCCTCACCAACTTCTCGCCCAGGGTGCGCGAGCGGCTGCTCGCGAACGCGCGCACGGGACGACTGCGCCTGGGCGGGCAGAAGTCCGAGGTCACCGTCCTCGTCGCCGACATCCGCCACTTCACTCGCCTGAGCGCGGGCATGGACGCCGAGGACGTAGTCGACATGCTCAACGACTACTTCGCAGCCCTCGTGGACGTCGTTTTCCGCTTCGACGGAACGGTGGACAAGTTCATTGGCGACGCCATGCTCGTCGTCTTCGGCAGCCCCGAACCCGACCCCCAACAGCACGACAAGGCCGTCCGCGCCGCCCTCGGCATGCAGGTCGCCATCCAGACGGTGAGCCGAACGCGCGCCGCCCGCAAACAGACGACGTGCGAAATGGGTATCGGGCTGCATTGCGGCGAAGTGCTGCATGGCTTCATCGGATCCAACGAGCGGATGGAGTTCACGGTGATCGGTGACACGGTCAACCGCGCCACCCGCTACTGCGAGGGCGCGGGCCCCGGCGAGATTCTCATGAGCCCCCAGGTCCACCAGTGGGTCTGGCGAAGTGTGCTGGCCGAACCCGTCAGCGTTGCCATCAAGCATGAGGGCGAGCTGCCCGCCCTGCGACTGAAGGGGTTGCGAAGCTAGAGGGAGACCTCGTCCCTCAGTCTTCGGCCAGCGCACCTTGGGATCGACGCGCGCGGCGCGTCCGCCCCGGCGAGTTTCAGTCCGTGCCGCAGTACCATGGCGACGATCGCGCGCCGTGTCTCGCCGCGGGTCGGGACGCGACCGCGGGCGATGCCGTGAGCCGTACCGGGCTTCAGGCGATCCGCGCTCCCCTGTGGATGCATGTGGATGGCGCGTTTAGTCGCGCTCGACCTGCAACAAGTGGCTCTACGTCCCGATCGGCGTCGCGTGCGCACTCGTGAACGATGCGGCAGCGCACCGGGCCCCGTTCTCGCCGCCGGCCAGCTATCTGACCCGGCTGGATCGCGGTGCGGCGGCGGGTCAGGAGAATTTCTCCGTACTCTCACCCGAACTGACTCGGCTCGAGTGGCGCCCACGTGAAGGCGCTTTCTCATTCGGCGATCTGCTGCGCCACATCGCGGCCATGGAACGTTGGATGTTCGCGGAGAACGTCGCGGGAAGGCCGGGCCGTTACGCAGGCTGCGGCCCCGAACTCGCCAGCGGATTCGATGACGTTTTCGCGTACATCGATCGCATGCACGCCGAAGCCATGGCGATCTTCGCCAGCCTCGCACCCGGAGACCTCGAACAACGCTGCGAACAACGCTGCGAACAACCCGGCGGCGGCTCGATGCCCGTCTGGAAATGGCTGGGCGCCATGGTCGAGCCTGAAGTCCACCACCGCGGACAGGTCTACCTCATGCTCGGCATGCTCGACATGCTCGGCGTCACCACGCCGCCACGATGGCCGAACCCGCGCCGGCCGCGCGAGTCCGCGATGTCGCGTTCGACTTTTGTTCGTCGCCGGCCGTCAGTCGGCGTTGAGCGTTCTGGCGGGATCGACGCGCGACGCGCGCAGTGCGGGCAGCCACGTGGCGGCGAGTCCGACGAAGCCGAGCAGGCCGAGGACGGCGGCGAAGGTCGCGGGATCGCTGGGGCTCGTACCGTAGAGCAGGTTTCCGAGGAGCCTGGCGAGCGAGAGCGCGACGACGCTGCCGAGAGCGAGTCCGACGACGGAGAGGCGGAAGCCCTGCCAGACGACCATGCGTCGCACGGAGGCGGGGTGGGCGCCGAGCGCGATGCGGAGGCCGATTTCACGAATGCGTTGCGCGACGATGTAGCTGATGATGCCATAGAGCCCGATGGCGCCGAGGAAGAGCGCGAGGGTCGCGGCGATGACGAGGGCGAACATGGTGAACGAGATCTGGACCATGGAATCGGCGACGATGCGGTTCATCGGGTTGACGGCGGCGACGGGCAGATCGGGATCGATCTGCCAGACGGCGGTGCGGACGGCGCTGGCGAGCGTCTCGGGCTGGGGCCCGCGGACGACATAGGTCATCGAGCGGGCGGGCAGCCGGCTGGCGGGCCGGCCGTCAACCTCGCCCATGAGGTTCGCGGACAGCATGGGGAAGTAGACCATCAGGCCCGGTTCATCCTGGAGGCGGCGTTCCCGGACATCACCGACGACGCCGACGATGGTGCTCCAGGGTTCGTTCGAGTCGCCGCCGCGGATTCGACGGCCGACGGGATTCTGGCCGGGCCAGAACTTGTCGGCGAGGGACTGTGAGATGACGACGGAGCGGCGCTGGGCTTCGCGGTCGATGTCGTCGAAGGTCTCTCCGGTACGGATGGGTATGTCCATGGTCTCGAAGTAGCCCTGGGAGACGCTCGTGTACCAGAACATCGGATTCAGCTCGTCAGCGCCGACCGGGTGGTCTTCGACGGCGAACGCGGTTCCGCTCGCCGAGGTGGCGAGCGGCGCCTCGGTTATGGCGCCGGCGCCCAGCACGCCGGGCAGCGCGCGCAGCTGCTCGAGCAACCGGTCGTGGAACCGGGCGGCGCCGGCCGCGTCGCGATAGGTCGCGGGCGGCAGGGAGATCCGGAAGGTGAGCAGGTCGTCGGGATCGAAGCCGGGATCGATCGAGCGCAGTTGCGAGAAGGTGCGCAGCATGAGACCGGAACCGACGAGCAGAACGACGGCGAGTGCGGTCTGCACGATGACGAGAGCCTGGCGGGCGCGATGCCGGTCGCGTCCGGCAGTCGTTCGCGAACCACTCCGCGAGACGAGCGCGAGCACGGCCGGCCGGGTCATCCGCAGCGCCGGGATCAGGGCCAGCAGGATCGCGGTCACGACCGTCATGCCGGCCGCGTACAGCACGACCATGGGCCGGATGGCGACTTCGTCGATGCGCGGCAGGTTGGGCGGCGCGAAGCGCACGAGCGATCCGGTGCCGATTGCGCCGAGCGTGAGACCGAGTGCGCCGGCGATCACGGAGATGAAGACACTCTCGGCCAGGAACAATCGGGCGAGCAGGCCCCGGCCCGCGCCCAGCGCGGAGCGCACGGCCACGTCACGCTGCCGGTTCTCCGCCCGCACCAGGAAGAGGTTCGTCACGTTCGCGCACGCGATCAGCAGCACGAGCGCCGCCGTCCCCAGCAGAATCAGGAGAGGCCGCCGCAGATCCCCGACGATGTCTTCCTTCAACGGCCGCGGAATCGGCGCAAACTTGCCGGCCTCGAGGAACGCGTGGAACTCGCGCTCGTCCGGGTAGGCATCCGCCAGCCGATTCACGACCGATTGCAGCTGCGTCTGCACCTCCGTCTGCGTGCTCGACGGCCGCATCCGCGCAATCGCCGCGAACCCGAAATTGCCCGGAGGCGACGTGGCGAGATCGAGGCGCAGGGGCATCCATAGCGCCATGTCCCGACCCGGAAACGAGAAGCCAGCCGGCATCACACCCAGGATGACGCGGTCCTCTCCGTTTACGCTGATCGTCGAGCCGATCACCGAGGCGCTCGCTCCGTACCGGCTCTGCCAGAAGTCGTGACCGAGCACCACTGCGCCGCTCGCACCCGGCACATCCTCTTCCGACGTGAAACCGCGACCGATCGCGGGCGCGACTCCCAGCGCGTCGAACAGCGTGTGCGTGCTCGTGAGCGCCGTCACACGCTCGGGCGGCGCACTCGCCGACGTCACGTTCATCGTCTGAACCGAGTACAGCCCGCTCGACTCGATGGCCGTCACGTTCTCCGCGTACTGGTAGTAAAGCCCCGGCGAGATGCCGAACCTCGGATAGCCCAGACCGGGCGCCGCATGCCGTAGCACCAGGAGACGACCCGCATCCGGATACGACAGCGGCTCCAGCAGTATCGAGTTCGTCACGCTGAACACGAGCGTGTTCGCCGCGACCGCCAGACCCAGTGTGAGTACCGCGGCAATCGCGTACTGTCGGGCGTGAGCCAGACTGCGCGCCACCTGGCGGATCTCGTTCAGCAAGCCTCGCATGCTCCACAGCTCCCGGCCACGTTTCCGTGCGCCCTTCGTCGTCGTCGGATGGAACGGGCCCCACCCGATCCACCGGTCGCGCAGCACCCGAACCACGATCCCCGCCGCCTGCCGACTGTACCACCGATCCGCCGCACGCGCCCCCGCCTTCGCGGCCAGCACCGACCATTCCGACCGCAGATCCCCCGCGATCGCCTCACCCACATCGCCCAGCGGCTCCAGCGCCGATTCCAGCCAGCCAGCCACCCGCGCCGGAGGCCCCGGCGGCCCCGTCCTCTTCACGGTCCCGCCTCCTCCAGCGTCCCCTCCAGACCCGACCACAGCCGCATCAGCGCCGAACGGTAAGTCCGTAACGCCGAGATCCCGGCCATCGTCAGACTGAAACGCCGCTTCCGGTGCCCGCCCCGGTCCTCATCCGCGCCCTCGATCAACCACTCCACGAACCCCTTCTGCTCCAGCCTCGCCAGCGTCGCATACAGCGCTCCCCGTGAAACCGACCGGCCCACACGATCCTCCAGGTACCGCGCCATCGATGGACCGTACGCCCCCTCGCCCAGCTGCAGCACCGCCAGCAGCAGCATCTGCTCGAACTCGCCCAGCACGAAGTCCTGTGCCATGCACCTCCGGTGTCCGTCGGGGAGGCCATTTGTCTACAAAATAGACACTCTACGAATCGCAGGTTCTCGGGCTCGGGACAAGGGCGGCGGGACGAAGCGAACCGACGGAGCGGCGAGCTGGACCGGTCCCGGGTCGGAAAGCGAGACACCGGGGGGGTCGAGTTGGATCGTAGCGGGGGCCGGTTTGGATCGAAGTGTTGTCCGTGTCTTTGCGATGGGGGTTGACGGAAGGGGTTTGAGGCTTCTAACGTCCATTTACGTAATGCGGCATTATGTAACGCCCTGGGACGCCGGTGAGGACGAGGTGAGCGCATGAGGATCCCGGACCTGAGTCATTTGCAGTTTCTCGTGTTGAGCGGTCTGCACGGCGGCGAGTCGAGCGGTCGCGAGATCCGCGACGAGCTGAAGCGCTATCGGGTCCGGCAATCGGGACCGGCGTTCTACCAGATGATGGCGAGGCTGGAGAAGGGGGGTCTGGTGAAGGGTTGGTACACGCAGGATGTGGTGGATGGCCAGATCATCAAGGAGCGACGTTACCGGATAGCGGCGGCGGGTGAGCGGGCGTGGCAGGACAGTCGGAAATTCTACGCGACCGCGATCGACGAGGTTGAAGGTGGGGCGGGTCTGGCGCATGCGTGATTCGACAGGCGATGTGCCCGTGTGGGTGGCGAAGCTGTTGAACGATCGGGTTCTGAGGGATGCGTACGAGCCGGCGTGGCACGAAGCGCGTTCGAAGTATCTGTCGAGGCGATCGGAGGCGGGACGGCTGGGCCGGGTGGTGGCGAGCCTTGCCTTCCGGCTTCGGACCGTGGAACTGCTGCTCGAGTGCCTGGCGCTATCGTCGCGTTCGGCGGGCGGAGACGGCGGCGCGCGTCTGTTCGGACGGGAAGTATTGGTGGCCGCGCGCGGCCTGCGGCGCAGTCCTGCGTTCGCGGTGATCGCGATCGGGACGCTTTCGCTGGGCATTGGCGTGACGACCGCGATTTTCGGCGTGTTGAGCGGCGTCCTGTTGCGTCCGCTGCCGTACGAGGATCCGGACGAGCTGGTGACGATCGATGCGACGGCGCCGCAGGGATACGGCATGTCGATATCGATTCCGAATCTGCGGGACTGGCGAGAGAGGACCCGCGCATTCTCGGCGGTGGGAGCCGAGGCGGCGTGGAACGTGACCATGACATCGGAGCAGGGCGCGGAGGTCATCGGCGCTCGCCTGGTCGCCGGCGATTTTTTCGGCGTTCTGGGCACCGATGCGGCGATTGGTCGGGTTTTCGGGGCGGAGCAGTCGGAGCGGGGAGCGGCGACGGAAGTCGTTCTCGGCCACGCCTTCTGGCAGCAGCGTTTCGGCGGGGACCGGGGCAAGATCGGTCGATCGATCACGCTGGACGGGCGGCCCGTGACGGTCGTCGGAGTGATGCCGGCCGGGTTCGCGTACCCGGAGCCGGACGCCGCGCTGTATTTCCCGCTGAGCTTTCTTTCGGCGACGCTGCCGTGGGACGATCGCGGTTCGGGCTTCGGCTTGCGTGCGATCGCGCGGCTTGCGCCGGGGGCGACGCTCGCGTCGGCGCAGCAGGACATGGATCGTGTGATGCGCGGGATCGAGGAAGAGGCAGGCCGTCCCATCGCGACGACGCAGGTTCTATCGCTTGCGGATTTCACGATCGGTTCCGCGCGCGGCCGGATCTGGCTGTTGATGATCGCAGCCGGCTTCGTCCTGCTGATCGCGGTCGTGAACGTCGCGAATCTGCTGCTTGCGCGGTCGGAGAGTCGAAGGCAGGAAGTCGCGGTGCGCGCGGCGCTGGGTGCGGGCCGGTCGGCTCTGGCGCGTCAGCTCCTCGCGGAAGGCGTGACGCTCTCGTTCGCGGGTGCGCTGCTGGGCCTTGCCGTGGCCGTGGGCGGTGTGTCGCTGATCCGGCGTTTCGTGCCGCTCCCTCCTCTGCTGGCGCACCGCGTCGCCATCGATGTCCCGACCCTCCTCTTCACCATCGCCGTGAGCACGCTGGTGGGGATGGCGTTCGGCCTGATTCCGGCGTTTCACGGTGGTGGGACGGGTTGGGCGGCCACGTTGCGCGCCGCGGGTCGCATGACGGAGGATCGGGGTCGCCAGCGCCTGCGTTCGGCCTTCGTCGTCGCGGAGGTCGCGGCCGCGATGGTCCTCGCGGTCGGCGCCGGCCTCGTGGTGAGCAGTCTGCGGCGGCTGGAGGCGACGGACGCGGGTTTCAACGCGCGCAATGTTCTGACAGCCAGGGTCCGGGGTCCGAGGGCGGCCCCGGATGCCGCGCGCTGGCGCGGCTTCTACGACGAGATTCTGCAACGTGTGCGGGCCCAGCCGGGCGTACTGGATGCAGCGGCGACGCTGATCGTGCCGCTCGCGAACCGGTCGTGGGAGCTGCTCGTGCAACCCGAGGGTCAACCCTTCGACGGGCACACGGGCGAGTCGGTCCTCTACAACATCGTGTCCCCGGACTACTTCAGC
>Ga0326597_10012114_pt1 | contig 11378 bp, 5 predicted proteins | sample RVTome_12_FD_203789 | JGI IMG/M metagenome (GOLD analysis project Ga0326597, IMG submission 203789) | Soil microbial communities from uranium-contaminated site in the Upper Colorado River Basin, Wyoming, United States - RVT100D185 | ecosystem: Environmental > Terrestrial > Soil > Contaminated >...
GGTCGGGATCGACAGCCGCCGAATGGCGTTGACGTGTTGGCGGGCCATCTGACCCGCGCCGATGAATGCCACGCGAAGCGTCATGGCGCGGCTGAGCGCGGGCGAAGAGGGCTCACCCGCGCTAGGGGCGGGCTCACGGCCCGCCGGTCTAGTAGGACAAACGCTCCGTAGAATGTAGGAAGAAAAACGAGGCTTCACGCCTTTGTCCTACTGAGTCAGGTATCTGCGGATGCGAGGGCCGAGGTACCGAGTGACGGCCAGCGGCAGATGCCGCCAGGATCCGGTAAGCACTGCGGCAGAACTGCCGCGAGGCGGCACCATTCGAGTGCGGCTTCCATGAACGGGGATCGCGTACCAGAACAAGGGCTGCTCCCGGGCCCCCCATTGGCGTTTGAAGCGATAGGTTCCGGAGCCGCGAGTCGAGCGGCCAAAGTTGAAGTGCCTGAACCCTTCGCCACATCCGTGTCGCAGGGTCTCCCAGTACAGCAGCATGTTCGGGCACATCGTGAAGTACTCACGCAGACACGACGCCCACGGCACGGCCAGGATATCTTTGAACGCGAGCGCGATCAGCCCGCCGATCGGCGTGGTGCCCTTGCGCACCACGGCCACGCGCGCCCGGCTCCCGAACGCGTCGACGATCGCGCCAAAGAACGGCCGCCCGTGCACGGGCGACCCGAGCTCGCGCATGCGGGTCGCGAAGATCCCGTAGAAATCATCCAGTTTGTCCGCTCCGCCACATTCAACGGTGAGGCCCGACCGCTCAGCCTTCCGGATCTGGTTGCGTACACTGCCGTCGAGCTGTCGCCAGAGACAATCCGGGTCCGAGGGCAGCAAAAGCGTGAGGGTCACTTTGTGCTCCATCGGCGGGGTCGGAAGGCTTAATCGTTGTGTGCAGCGCAGCTCCACGACCGTGGCATCTATCCCGCGCGCTTCGACCATGAGGCGTTCCACCAACGCATGGGCAAGACCTGTCGAGGAGGCACACGGTCCGCCGGTATCGAGGAACGGCATCGACGCGACCACGGTCCCGAAGAACGGGCGCCGCACCACGAAGGCAGGAAGCACACCGACGCGCCCCGCGCCGTCTTCCGCCATCAGGTACAGCGGCTCATGCCCGTACGTGTGGCGGATGGCCGCGAGCCATTCAGATGCATGAGCCAGCGTCGACTCACTCAGCTCGCTGACGAGGTGAGACCACGCGCCGTTGATGTCCCGCTCGGCGCGCATGATGCGCACGTCCGATCCGTTTGAAGGTGCCATCAGAGAAGCTCCACCCCAGCGCGCAAAGTCCGCGCGCTGGGGGCCCCGGGCTGGGCCGCCTTCGCCGAGGCTTGCGGCGTATCTCGATGAAGCGCAGCGAAATCGAGCTCCGGTACGGGAAGGGACGCTGTGGAGAGCAGCGCCGCTGGTTGTGGGTGCATCTGGAGCACCTCGCACGCCGGGGCGAAGCGGAACTCCGCGAGCAGGGCCGAGAGCTTCGCGGCTTCCTTGTCGAGACCGACGTAGTGGCGACAACGGTGGTGCCAGGCCATGGGGGGGCGCGGCTGATCCGGGTCCAGCTCCCAGGGATGCAGGTAGAACATGACCGGCTGCCGCTCGCGCGCGTTGACCCGATGAATGCCGAGTCGAACGAGCGCGAACGGCAGCAGCCGGAAGAAGCCCCCTCCTCCAATCGGAAGGTTGACGCCGAGAACGCGCGCCGTGCCAATGGGAAATTCGATCAGACTGTGGGGTCCGTCGCGCCGGATCTCATACGGGAAGCGGGGCGCATGCGGTTGCCCGTAGCGATCGTGAAAGATTGGATGGACGCTCGAGTCGTAGCCAAAGCCCTCTTCGAGGAGGATCTGATAGGCCCAGGACTGCTGAGCGCGCCGGATCGAAAAGTTCGGCGCCCGATAGCCGATGACGGGCCCGGCCACGGCGTCTTCGATCCGCGCTTTCGCATGCCGGATGTCCGCCCGGAATCCTTGGGGGCTCTGCAGGTAGACATCTTCATGCCGATTGCTGTGACACCCGATTTCATGACCCTCCGCAGCGATCCGCCGCACCATCGCCGGGTGGCAGGCCGCGACTTCCCCCAGGACGAAGAACGTCGCGCGCGCGCCGTGCTCGTCGAAGAGCGTGAGAAGCCGGTCGACGCTCTGCTCGACCCGGCTCTCGAAATGGCGGTGCGAGAGCGCGCCCACTCCGCGACGGAAGATGGCCGCGTGGTAGTACTCCTCGAGGTCCACGCTCAGCGCGTTCGTGATCATGGCTGGTGTCCCCAGAATGGGGTTTGGGGCGCTCGGGACGGTCAGTGGGGCTCGACGCGGGGAAGTGCGCTGACGCGATCCGAAGGATTCCAACTGACAATGCGATCGCCCCGGGCGAAACGAAGCCACGCCGTCAGGACGGCAAGGTTCGTCAGGACCAGAAACATCGGGATTTTCAGAAGCGGGGACCTGATCCACAGCCCCGCCAGTGCTGCGGCGTAGACGCCGACCTGCAGGAGGAAGGTCACGCCATACAACGGCGAGCGCGACAGGAGCAGCGCGTTGCTCGTGGCGGCGGCGATCATCGCAAAGGGCACGAGCCAGCGGCACAGCTTGTGGCTCGCAAGCTGCCAGGAGAACAGCCCGTAGCGGAACGGGTTCAGCAAAGTCGCGTTGGCGGCGAGCACGGCGATTCCCCTCGCCACAGTCCGGACCTTGCGGTGGAACTCCTGCCGGTCGTCGGCGATGTTCCGGTAATAGCCGACACTTTCGGTGTCGAGCACGCCGCGCAGCCCCAACCGCACCGCGTTGAGGAGCGTGCTGAAGTCGCTCTGGCGATCAGCGGCCCAGCGGCGGCACACCTCGCGGCGTGCGGCGAAGAACGAGCCGCTCAGGCCGACCAGCGTGTTGACCCGGCTTTCGAGCGCGCGAAGCCACATCTCATAGCGGACATAGGCGCCCTCGCCGCTCACCGTGCCCTGCTCGTCCACGAAGCGATCGGTGCTGCTGACGCAGCCCACGGTCGGATCCGCAAAGTTCTTCACAATCGTCGCGACGGCATCGGGCGCGAGGGCGGTGGCGACATCTGAAAACACCAGGATGTCCCCTATCGCCGTTCGAACCGCGAGCTGCTGCGCGGCTTCCTTACCTCGTCGCTCTCTTGCGCGAACCAGCCAGACGCGTGGAGAGTACGAACGGACCAGGTCATCCGTGCGATCCGTCGAGGCGTCGGAGGCGACGACGATCTCGAAGGCGTCGGCGGGGTAGTTCTGGGAGAGGCTGTTCTCGATCTTCTCGGCAATGCGCCGTTCCTCGTTGTGCGCCGCGATGATGAACGAGACGTGCGGGCGAAGACCCGCGCGTGTCACCGGCCGATGTCTCAGGCGCGACAGCACCATCAACGCACACGGGTACCCCGCGTACGCATAGAACACCAGGGCGATGGAGCACCAGAAGGCGAGCTCGGTCATCAGCAAGGCTTCGCCCCCTTTGGTGCTCCCTCTAGGTTTTCGGGGGACCACCTGAACATTGCGAATGCGTGACGCCCGCGCACGGCCGCTGTGACGGCGCGCACGGTTCGATGAATATGACACGGCCCAAGGGGGGCTGCCATCAGGTAATCCCCTGAAACGCCAAGGGAAGATCCGGTGAGTGTCTGAGGGAAGTCACGGAGCGGGCGCGTGGACGTCAGGGCGGCTCGTGACCGGAAGGCACCCGGCGCGCGGCCGCGGCTGCTCGTAAGCGCGATCGACGGTCATCTCGACGCATTCGGCAATCGCCCGCTTGTCCTTGTCCGAGAGCCAATGGTGCGTGGGAAGCGTGAGGATGTGGTCCGCCACGCGCCGGGCGGCCGGAAAGCGCTGGCCGTCGAAAAGCCGGTTGATCTCGGGAATTTCGTTGATCGGCGTCGGATACGCGAGGCTGAGGCCCAACCCGTGCTGCTGCGACACCGAATGCATCTGCTCTCTTTCCCTTGGAGTCTCGGCAAAAATCGGCAGCCGCAGGTAGGGGTGCGCCGGTCCGGCGATCCTCGTAGTGTCCGGCTTCAGCCGGACCAGACGGCGACAGAAAGATTGCGCGGATCGGGAGCGGATCCGGTTGGACTCGGCGAGGCGATCCCGCCAGTTACGGAGGACGCCAGCGTGCATCCCGGACAGTCGCTCGAGCGGAATGTCTTTGGGAAAAATCGTCTGGCCCAGGCGGAGAAACGGCAGCGCGGCCGGAACCCAATAGAGGCTCGGCCGGATGAAGATCGCCATGAGCACGAGCTGGACGAGCTCCTTCAGCACGTTGAGGGGGTAGGGCGATTTGAGCGTGCGCCACTCCCTCTCGATTGCCTCGGCGATGTGATCGGAGTTCGTCACGATAATGCCGCCCGATCCACAGGTGATCTGCTTGCCGCGGCCGAGGCTGAAGATGCCGGCGTCCCCGAGCGTGCCGAGCCTCCGGCCATTCGACTCGACCCCCATCGCCTGGGCCGCATCTTCCACGAGAAAGATTCCGCGCGGCTGGCAAAGCGCTCGAAGGCGCTCGATATCCGAGGGGATCCCGAAAAGGTGGTGAGCCACCACACACAGGGTGTCGTCGTCCAGTGTGCGCTCAAGGAGCGCGTAATCGAAATCGAACGTGACCGGATCGATATCGCAGAGCACCGGCTGCAAGCCAGCCTTCAGAACGGCGGCCGGGACCGAGAAGCAGGTATAGGCGGGGATGACCACCTCTCTCCTTGGGGCCAACGATTTCAAGGCCCTCAGCGCGACTGTGAGCGCCGCGGTGCCCGAGGACACCAGGAAGATGCGTCGCACGCCGAAGTAGGAGCGCAGGTTCTCTTCGAGCGCTCGCAGCGAGCGCGCAGGGGAGATGGCGCCGGGGATCCCCTGGAAGAGATCCGCCCAGCAGAGGGGCGCGGCCGCCGGCGGGATTGTGCGGTGAATGTTCATGGATGGCGCGTGACTTTGCTCACCGTGGGCCGACCTGAAGGTCGGCCGCTACGCGTGAAATGAAAACGCGGCGAGCGCTGATTCGGGCTGCTCTCAGGGGGTCACGTCGAAGGCGTCCACGACGATGAAGAAGTCGATCGCGGCTTCGTCCTTCGTCCCCGTCACCTCGATCGCCAGCGTGTGCGGCACCGACGCGTCGAGACCCGTGGCTGCGAAGAGCACGGCCTGCACCGTCTCGGTTTCTGCGTACGCATTGACGGTCGCTACGAGGGTGCCGTCCAGGAACACGTTCGCGATGCCCGTCTGCGGGCCGCGGAAGCCGATCCAGCTCACGCCCGTGCCGGTGAAGCTCAGCGTCGCCCGGGCGAGGGGTTCGACGGAGAGCGCGGCGGTGTTGCCGCTCCACTCGCGATCCATGTTGCCCTGGAGCCACGTACCTGTGTAGGTGATGATGTCCGTTCTGGTTTCTTCGATCCGGGTCACCGCCGGGGGCGCGGCGTTAGCCACGGTGACGGTGACGCCGGCGGACGTGGCGGCGTTGCCGGCGGCGTCACGCGCCACTGCGGTCAGGGTGTACGACCCGTCGGTCACGGTGGTCGTGTCCCACGGGACCTCGTAGGGGGCCGTGGTGTCCTCGACGCCGATTGCGACGCCGTCGACAAAGAATCCCACCCCCGCCACCCCGACGTCGTCCGAGGCGCTGGCCGTCATCGTGGTGGTGCCGGAAACGGTGGCCCCGCTCTCCGGGGCAGTGATGGCGACCGTCGGCGGCGTGGCATCCGGCCCGGGGGCGTTGGCCACGGTCACGGTGACGCCAGCGGAGGTGGCGGTGTTGCCGGCCGCATCGCGCGCCAGTGCGGTCAGGGTGTACGACCCGTCGGTCACGGTGGTCGTGTCCCACGGGACCTCATAGGGGGCCGTGGTGTCCTCGACGCCGATTGCGACGCCGTCAACAAAGAATCCCACCCCCGCCACCCCGACGTCGTCCGAGGCGCTGGCCGTCACCGTGGTGGTGCCGGAAACGGTGGCTCCGCTCTCCGGGGCAGTGATGGCGACCGTCGGCGGCGTGGTGTCCGGCCCGGGGGCGTTGGCCACGGTAACGGACACGCCGGCGGAGGTCGCGGTGTTGCCGGCCGCATCGCGCGCCAAGGCGGTCAGGGTGTACGACCCGTCCGTCGTGGTCATCGTGTCCCAGGGCACCTCGTAGGGGGCGGTCGTGTCTTCGATGCCGAGCGGTGCGCCGTCCACGAAGAACTGGACGCCAACCACATCCACGTTGTCCGAGGCGCTGGCAGTGACGATGACGATGCCGGACACGGTGTCCCCGGATGTCGGAGATGTGATGCTCACGGCCGGCGGGGTGGTGTCCCCGTTGGACACGGTCACGGTCACCGCGGCCGAGCTGCGGTTACCGGCGGCGTCGCGGGCCACCACGGCCAGGGTGTGCGAGCCGTCGCTCGCGGTGGTTGTATCCCAAGGCACCGAGTAGGGCGAAGTCGTGCCCTCGGGGCCGAGCGCCACGTCGTCGACGAAGAACTGGATGCCCACGACGCCGACGTCGTCCGAGGCCTCGGCGGTGACGGTGATGGTGCCGGAAACCGTGGCCCCAAATGTCGGGAACGTGATGCTGACGGTCGGCCGCATCGTGTCGGCCGTCGGCGGCGCCGCGTTCGCGACCGTGACGTGGACAGCGGGCGCGTTGCCGAAGTTGCCCGCCGCGTCGCGGGCCTCCGCGAACAGGAGGTGAGTGCCGTCGGCCACTGCGGTCGTGTCCCACACGACCTCGTAGGGGGCCGTCGTATCCTCGACACCGATCTGTTCGCTGTTGACGAGAAATCGGACACCAACCACGGCAGTGTTGTCGGACGCACTGGCAGCCACCGTTACTGTGCCGCGGACCGTCGCGTCGTGCGCCGGCGAGGTGATCGCCACCGTCGGAGGCGTGTTGTCAACTGTCACAGTGACGGCGGCCGAGGTGGCGGTCTCGCCCGCGATGTCGCGCGCCACGGCGGTGAGGATGTAAGACCCCTCAGCGACCGTCGTGGTATCCCAGGCAATGTCGTACGGCGGGATTGCGTCCTCGGCGCCAAGCGCCACCCCGTCGACGAAAAACTGGACGCCGGCGATGTCGGTCTCGCCCGAGGCGCTCGCGCGAATCGTGATTGTGCCGCGGACGAAGGATCCGGACATCGGAGATGTGATCGTCACCGTAGGCGGCCACGCCAGAACCCAAGGCGGCGCAGCCCACGCGAAGCTGAGAATCGCCAGCAGCGCCCCGAGATGAATCCGTCGCAGACGGTTATGACCGTCATCCAGTGCGGGTGTTCGCGTTTTCATGTGTCTCTTCCTGCGGCACTCGACCCGTTCCAGAACGCCAGTCAACGGGCGCTGTTTTCTGAGATGTTTTCTGAGATTCCCAGAGCGCCGAAGAAATGAAGAATAGTGAAGGGTTGCCGTTCTGGCAATCGGGTTATCCCCAAAGGTTGTCGGATGTTGTCACTTGCTACCGGCCGCGAGAGAAGATGGAGATGCGGTTCCTACCGAGCGCCGCTGGAATACGTGATCACCGACTCGCGCAACGCCGATTCTGGAACACGGATCGTGCCATTTGGACCGATACGAACCGCTTCCAGTGCACCCTTTTCGATCCAGCGCCGGACGGTTTCATAGTGGACGTTGAGCCGCTCGGCAACTTCACGAATGCTATAGAGCGGTTCCACCCCGGCGCGCGCGGTAGCAGGAATACTTCGCGGCCGCATCACACCTCACGACAGAGCGCTACATTCACAAGAGCCCACGAATCAGTAGACGTCGAACGCGTCGATGACGACGAGATAGCCGGCGGAGCACGGAGGTGGAGTCGGGCCCGGGCCCGGAGTGCATGAGTCTCCCCCATGCTTCGTGCCGGTGGCCTCGATGCTCAAGGTGTGCGTCCCCGGCGCCAGGTCTGTGGCGCTGAACACCGCCGCCTGGAATTCGTCTTGAATCGGGGCGAACAGATCGATCTCGCCGACCACCGCCCCATCGATCGACACGCGCGCGATGCCGGCGTCACGTTGGCGGTGGCCGATCCAGCGCACCGCAGTGCCCGTGAAGGTGAACTCCGCGCGGTCCCCTGCCGTACTGGTGAAGGCGACTGTCTGGCCACTGAAGAGGCTGTTCGGGGCACTTTGCGTCCAGCCCCCGGTGTAGGTGACAGACGGATCCGTTTGCTGGACGCGGCTGACCGGCGGCGCCGACGCGGGTAACAGCACGTCGAAGGCATCCACCACGACGAAGGCCGCGCTCGCAGCCGGGTTGCGTGTGCCCGTCACCCGAAGCGTCAGCGTGTGGCTCCCTTCGGGCAGATCCGTCGCCGTGAAGACCGGCACCCAGAGCTCCTCGGTCGCGGCGTACAGATCAACGGTGCGAACGAAGCCGCCGTCCAGGAACACATCCGCCAGGCCCGCGATGGGGCCGCGGAAGCCGATCCAGCTCACCGCCGTGCCGCTGAACGTGAGCTCGGCCAGTGCCCCTTCGGTCGCCGACAGGGCGGCCGTCCCGCTGCCCGTATTGGCCGAGGTCCCGCTCCAGGCGCGATCCATGTGCTCCTGCGTCCACGTGCCGGTATAGCGGACCGACGCGTCCCGTTCTTCGACGCGTGCGCGGACGTCGAAGGCATCCACCACGATCACGCTGTCGGTGGCGCTCGCGTGCTTCTGACCGGTCGTTTCGATGGTTACCGTGTGGCTCGCGGGCGCGAGTCCCGTGATGGTGAAGACGACCCCCTGGATGTCGGTCGGGGAGTAGGTGTCGACCCGAGCATGGAAGGCGCCGTCGAGGAACACGTCCGCAATGCCGGTGGCGGGCCCGCGGAGCCCGACCCAGCGGACTTCCGTCCCGAGGAAGGTCAACGTGGCGCGCTCGCCGCCGGTCGTCGGCGAGAGCGCGGCCGTCGTCCCGCTCCAGGAGGGCTTCGAGGTGTCGTCGGGGGTCCAGCCGGCCGTGTAGGTGACCGACGTCTGTTCCACGCGCGTCCCTGTGGTCGGCGGCGGTGTGGCGGGCGCCACGTCGAAGGCATCGACCACGACGGCGTTATCCGTGGCATCCGGGTTCTTCGTGCCGGTGACTTCCACCACCAGCGTGTGCGAACCGGATGCCAGGCCCGTCGCGGTGAAGGCCGGTATCTGGTCCTCTTCGTCCACACAGCCCGCAGGCCTCGGCTGCGGGCAGGGGGGTAGGAACAGATCGACTTCCCCGACGAGCACCCCGTCCAGATACACGTTGGCGATGCCGGCCCAGAAGCCCCGGAAGCCGAGCCAGCTCACCGCCGTGCCGGTGAACGTGAACGTGGCGCGCGCGCCCGCCGAGCGGTTGAACGAGGCGGTGCCGTCGCTCCAGCCTCGACTGCGACTGCCATGGAACCAGGCGGGCGGCGCAGAAGCGGGATCACCGGGCGTGTAAGTGATCGAACGGTCGGTGTTCTCGAAGCGTGTTGCCGTGGGGGGCCGAGACGTCTGGTCCACCGTGACGGTGATCGGGGCGGAAGCGGCCGTGTTGCCCGCCGCGTCGCGCGCCACGGCGGTCAGCGTGTGCGCGCCATCCACGGTCGTTGTCGTGTCCCAGGCAACCGAATACGGCGCCGTCGTGTCCTCAACGCCCAGCGCTGCGCCGTCGAGGAAGAACTGCACGCCGGCCACGCCGATGTCATCCGAGGCGGTGGCTGCAACGGTGATCGTCCCGGAGACCGTGGCCCCGCCCGCCGGCGAGGTGATGGCGACGGTCGGCGGCGTCGTGTCCGTGGTCGTGGTGCCGGCGCCCGTCACGTCGAAGGCATCCACGACGATGAACCGGTCGGTCGATGCCGCATTTTTGTCTCCGGTGACCTCGATCCGGAGCACGTGTGGCCCGTCAGACAGTCCGGCGGCGGCGAACATTACGGCCTGGATTTCTTCACTGGCTGCATAGGCGTCGACCGTCGCACGCAGCGTCCCGTCAAGAAGGACGCGGGCGATGCCGGTCTGCGGTCCCCGGAAGCCAATCCAGCTCACGCCCGTGCCGCTGAAGGTCAACTCGGCGACGTGGCTGGCGTCGAAGCCGAGGGCCGCAGTGCCGCCGCTCCACGCGCGGTCCGTGTTCCCCTGGATCCAGGCGCCGGTGTAAGTGACGGCGGGGTTGGTCTCCTCGATCCGGGTCACTGTCGGCTCGCCGGCCGTGACCGTGAAGCTGCCGGCGCTCATCGCCGTGCCGCCCGGCGTCGTGACACTGATGGACCCAGTCGTCGCGCCGGTCGGCACTGTCGCCGTGATCGACGTGGACGAGGTGACCGTAAAGGTCGCGCTCACGCCGTTGAAGGTGACTGCCGTGGCGCCGGTGAAGTTGGTGCCGGTGATCGTCACGGTCGTGCCGACGGGCCCGCTGGTCGGTGTGAAGCTCGAGATCGTCGGCGGCGTGGGACTGGGTGTGGGGCTACTGCCCGTCACGTCGAAGGCGTCGACCACCACGATGACGTCGCTGGAGTCGACGCTCTTGGTGCCCGTGACCTCAATGGCCAACGTGTGTGAGCCGGCCGCGAGGGCAGGCGACGTGTACAGGACGGCCTGAACCATGGCCGTAGACGCGAAGGTGTCCACGGTGGCGACCTCGGCCTCGTCGAGGTAGACCTGGGCGATGCCGGTGTCCGGCCCGCGATAGCCGATCCAGCTCACGCCGGTGCCGGTGAAGCTCACCGTGGCGCGCGCGCCCGGGTCAACGCTGAAGGCGACCGAGCCGCCGGAGAACCCGCCGGGCGGGCCCGTGTAGTTCAGGTCCCAAACGCCGAGGTAGGAGACTCGCGCATCGGTCTCGTCGATACGTTCGGTGCCGCCGGTGTCGCTCGACACCGTGAAGGAGCTGCTGCTGGTCGCGGTCCCGCCCGACGTCGTGACGCTGATGGGCCCGGAGGTCGCCCCGCTCGGCACCGTGGCCGTAATCGAGGTGGACGAGGTGACCGTGAAGCCCGCGCTCGTCCCGTTGAAGCGGACGGCGGTGGCGCCGGTGAAGTTCGTGCCGCTGATGGTGACGCTGGTGCCGACACCGCCGCTGGTGGGCGAGAAGCCGCTGATCGTCGGCGGCGGGATGACCGTGAAGTTGCTGCTGCTGGTCGCCGTGCCGCCCGGCGTCGTCACACTGATCGGGCCGGAGGTCGCCCCGCTCGGCACCGTTGCGGCAATCGACGTGGACGAGTTGACCGTGAAGCCCGCGCTCGTCCCGTTGAAGCGGACGGCGGTGGCGCCGGTGAAGTTCGTGCCGCTGATGGTGACGTTCGCGCCGACACCGCCGCTGGTGGGCGAGAAGCCGCTGATGGTCGGCGAGGGAATGACGGTGAAGTTGCTGCCGCTGGTCGCCGTACTACCCGGCGTGGTCACGCTGATCGGGCCGGTGGTCGCCCCGCTCGGCACGGTCGCCGTAATTGTAGTGGAGGAATTGACCGTGAAGCCCGCGC
>Ga0326597_10012115_pt1 | contig 11377 bp, 7 predicted proteins | sample RVTome_12_FD_203789 | JGI IMG/M metagenome (GOLD analysis project Ga0326597, IMG submission 203789) | Soil microbial communities from uranium-contaminated site in the Upper Colorado River Basin, Wyoming, United States - RVT100D185 | ecosystem: Environmental > Terrestrial > Soil > Contaminated >...
CTTTCTTGACTATCCCGCCTGAAGGGTAAAACCGACCAAAGAACCTGCTTCGCCGATTCGATTTCCGGTGAACGCGCTCGCTTGGGAAATTTTAAGCAGTCTATTCTGGATAGGTTGCCCACTCTCTTATTTTCCACACTTGCCGCATTCAGATTCCACGCGCCGTGCTTCTGGCTTTGATGCCGCCCATAAGGCAAGAGACTTAAAGCGCCGAATCCGGCCAAGCTTTTGACAACGCCGTTTTCCTGTGGATATGGTAATTCTCGTCTGATCATTCACGCGTTGAATTCGCGAGGTCCAATGAAAAAAACGTCCGTTATGTTGGGTTTTCTTCTCGTTGCGATGCTAGGAATGGGCTCGGCGACCGCCCAGCAAAGGATCGCGGCGAGCTATCCGGGTATCGCGGGCTACAACATTCCATTTTGGGTGGCTCTGGATACCGGCGAATTCAAAAAGCTCGGCTTGGAAGTCGATTCGGTGTTGATCTCAGGCGGATCGAAGAGCATGCAGGCGTTGCTCTCTGGCGGGCTCGACTTCGCCCATACGAGCGGCGGCGTGCCGGTGCAGGCGAGCCTCAGCGGCGCCGAGGTCACCATCGTCGGGACCGCGTCGAACTCCATGTCTGCCGGGGTCATCGCCGCGAAAGAGATCCGCTCGTATCAGGACCTCAAGGGGAAGAAGATCGGCATCGCCAGCTTCGGCGGCAACAACGATATCGGCCTGCGCTTCGCTTTCAAGAAGAACGGCATCAACCCGGATAAGGACGTGACTTTTCTCCAACTCGGCGGCGAAAGGAATCGACTGACCGCGTTGGAACGAGGCGTGATCTCCGGAACCATCATGTCGCCTCCGGGGTTGTTTGTCGCGGAAGCGCAAGGATTCAGCCGGCTCGGCGACTTGAACGCGATGGGCATGCGTTACCCGGAGTTGTCCATTGTGGTACGCAAGCGCGACTTGAAGGAACGACGAGACCTGGTGCGCCGTTATCTGCGGGCATACTTGGACGCGGTGCGCGTCATGAAAACCAACCGCGAGGCGACCGTGCGGGTGATCGAGAAATACATCCATGTCGGCTCGAAGGTTGAAGCGATCAAGACCTACGATTACTTCGTCAAGAGTATTTCCGACACCCTGCGAACTGAGCGAGAGGGCCTCACGGAATTTCTCGCAACGCTGGAGCCGAAAACGCCGGGCGCGTCGAAGCGCAATCCCAATGACTTCGTCGACGAATCGGTGTTGGAAGAAGTGCTCAAGGGGCGTTAGCGCCACCCCCACTCTAACTCTCCCCCGTCGAGGGGGAGAGAATCGGACCAAGGCGCGCGTGCATTCATGAAAACCGGAGGCGACTAAAGTCATCTTTCGCAAAACCTCCGCGAACTCCGTGTCTCTGTGGTGAGTACCTCTTTATGACCGACCGCAACAAACCAAAATAAAATGCCTCAGCCTTCCGTCAATCCGATCACCGTCGAGGTCGTACGCAACGGCTTGGCCCACATCGCCAACGAGATGGCCACCGTGCTGCGCAAGACTTCCTACAACATGATGATCTACGAGGTGCGCGATTACTGCGTCGGCATCGTCGATCCCGAGGGCAATATTCTGTCGCAAAACTTCGGCGCGCTGCCGATTTTTCTCGCCGATCTCGGCCCGGCCATCGTCGACGGCGTGCGCCGTTACGGCAAAGGCGGCTTTGCGCCGGGCGACGTGCTGATCATGAATCATCCCTACGTGTGCGGGCAGCATTTGAACAATGTCGTGATCTACACGCCGTTCTTTTACGAGGGCGAGCTGGTGGCGTTTCTCACCGTGCGCGCCCACTGGATCGATATCGGCGGAACGCGCGTCGGCTTCGGTTTCAGTGGCACCCGGGAAGTTTTCGAGGAAGGATTACAGCTCCGCTCGCTCAAGCTTTACCGCGGCAACGAGCCCGATCAGGACATCCTGCAAATCATCACCGACAACGTGCGCTTTTCCGAGTCCTGTCTCGGCGACCTGCGCGCGCAGATCGCCGCCTGCCGGGTCGGCGACCGGGGCCTCGGCGCGCTGGTCGGGCGCTACGGTCTGGCAACGTTCATCGAGTGCGTGCATGCGATTTGGGACCAATCGGAAACGCTGGCGCGGGAACAGGTCACCCGCATCAAGCCCGGCAAGTATGAAGCCGAAGCGCTGTTCGACAGCGACGGCGTCGATCTCGATCGCCCGGTGCCGCTGAAAGTGAAAGTGGCGGTCGGCGGCGGCGACATGACCATCGACTTTTCCGAGATCAGCGATCAGGTGCCGGGCTCGATCAACTCCGGCGAGTCGGGCGCTGTGGCGGCGGCGCGGGTCGCCTTCAAGTCACTCGTCAACCCATTTTCGCCCATCGACGAAGGATGCTTTCGGGCGCTGAAGGTCGTCATTCCGCCGGGGAAAATCTTGAGCGCGACTCCGCCGGCGCCGGTGGGCAACTGGAGCCGCACGCTGCCAACCGTCGTCGAGCTCATTTTGAAAGCGCTGGCGCCCGCGCTGCCGGAGCGCGTGGCGGCGGGACACAAGGGCGACATGGGCGGCTACGCCTTCTTCGGTACCGATCCGCGCACGAGGCGACGATTTTTGTGCCAGACGATCATGGGCGGCGGCTGGGGCGGGCGGCCGCATGAGGATGGTGAGAATGCCACGGTGTCGATGTGCCAGGGCGACGTGCAAAACGCGCCGGTCGAGATGCAGGAAATTTATTACCCTGTGCTGGTGGAGCATCATCGCCTGCGCGAGGGCAGCGGCGGCGCGGGCAAATTCCGCGGCGGACTGGGGATCGAAATCTGCGTGCGCGTGCTCTGCGAAGCGCTTACCAATATCAATGTCGAGCGCCAGCGCACCCCGCCCTGGGGACTTTTCGACGGAAAGTGCGGTGCAGCCGCGAAGGCGCTGGTGAAACAGTCGCCGGAGGATCCCGGCGTTTGGCTTACCAAGAAACCGAATTATTCGTTGAAAGCAGGCGGCAGCGTGACATTTTTCACCGCCGGTGGCGGCGGCTACGGTCCCGCAGCCGAGCGGCAGCGCGATCTGATCGAGCGCGATCGTCGGCTTGGTTACGCCCGGTCCAATGTGTAAGATGCCAGCCAGTTCCCAACCGGTTCAAGACGTTCAAAGCGTTCAAGTAGTTCAAAACGTTTTGAACAGAGCGAAGCGGTTGAACGGCTTGAACGATTTGAACGGCGCCGCTCGCACCGCGAGGCAGCGCCCTGAGGATAGACCATGAACGCCCAACAAGAATTTTACAGTCGCATAGCAAAGGTCCGTCAGTCGATGTGCGACAAGGGACTGCAAACGCTCCTCGTCTACGATTCCGGGCGGCATAATTTTCTGCGTATGAATTACGTTGCCTATCTGACCGACTTCATTAGTGTCGGGCCGGAAACGATGCTGGTTCTACCGCTGGAAGAGGCGCCGGTGCTCTATCTATCGCCGGTCTGGGATATCGCGCGGGCGCAAGAGGAGTCATGGGTTTCGGATATCCGACCCTTTAAAGATCTCTGGCCGCGGCTGGCACATCTCACAGGCAAAGTCGGCATCGTCGGGCGAGAGGCGTTGAGCGCCGGTCTCCACGATGAGATCGTCAAGTCCCTCGGTCAAGCGCCCGTTAACGCAAAGGACATTATCGAGAACATGGCGCGCTGCAAGACCGACTTCGAGTTGGCGCGGTTGAAACGCGCGGCGGAGATCGCCGACGCGGGCGTGCAGGCGCTGCATGAGGAAGCGCGGCCCGGATTGAAGGAATACGAGCTTGCGGCCATCGTCGAGTACCGCATGCGCTCCCTCGGCGCGGAAGATAATTTCGGCATGGTGGTGGCGAACAGCCACAATCACGCGCTCCATCCGCCCACCGATCGCGTCGTCCAGCCCGGCGACATTATCATCGGCGAGATCACGCCCTGCATCGGCGGCTTGTTCGTGCAGATCTGCCGTACGATGGTGTTGGGACAGCCGGCTCCGGTGGTTCAGGAAAAATACGCCATTCTCAAAAAGGCGATGGGCTTGGGCATGGAAGCGGCGCAGACCGGCGCGCCGGCGAGCGCGGTGGCGAAAGCGATCAATGGCGCGTTCGTTGAAGCCGGCTACGAAAAATATTGCCGGCCGCCGTTCATGCGCGTGCGCGGACATGGACTAGGCTGCGGCTCCTTTGCTCCGGGCAGCTTGGAGGACGGCAACCAGACGACGTTGGAAGAGGGGATGACATTTATTATTCACCCGAACCAATATATTCCCGAGACCGGCTATCTTACGCTCGGGGATACCGTAGTGATGGGTAAGACGAAGGCGGACTCGCTGATGGAGTCGTCGTGGAATATTTACATCAAAGACTAGCCAAACATATTTGAAATTTTGGGATCACAAAATTCGAAGCACGAAAGCGGCCCCGCGGACCGAAATCCGAAACAAATTCAAATGACCAAAAAACTAAATGTTCCAAACAACCCTGATTCGGATTCCTCGTTTTGGATTTTCCGTAGTTTGGATTATTTTGTCCGCGTTTGTTTCGAATTTCGTGCTTCGGATTTCGGATTTATTTCGCAGTCGTACTGGCGCGGTAAATCCGTTGAAGTCGTAAATCGGATTCGTAATTGATGAGGCAAAGATGATTTTCGGACGACATTCAGTGTTAAAAAGAGGTTGTTCCACCTGGGACAAAGCGCAAATGCCGCAAGCGGAGTTCCAGACGCGGCTCGATGCCGTGCGCAAGGAAATCGCGCGGCGCGATCTCGATGCGCTGGTGATTTATGGCGATAACTATTCTTTCGGCGACCTTTGCTACCTGACCAACTATTTTCCCAAAGTGCGCGGCGGCATCGTCGTCGTTCCGCAAAGGGGAGCAATTTCTCTCTTGCTCAACATCGGCAGCCGCGACGTGCCGTTCGCCAAGACGCTGACCTGGGTCGAGGACGTGCGCGCGTCCAATCAAGTCGGCGGCGACGGAGCAAAGCTGCTCAAGGAAAGAGGTTTAGACAAGGGGGAAATCGGCTTGGTGGATTCAGGCCAGGGTTTTCCGCTGCCGCAGCTAGAAGAGATGAAGGGCGGGTTGCCGCAGGTAAGCTGGCAGGATTGTCATTCGATGCTCTTGCCGTCGCGCCGGGTGAAATCCGGGCGCGAGATCACCGCCATGCGCGAAGCCGGACGGGTACTAAAAGAAGTCTGCGACGGCGCGCAAGCATTCATCAAGCAGGGAAGAAAAGAATACGAGATCATAGCCGACATCGACCGCCTGGCGCGCGACAAGGGCGCCGAAGATATTCGCATTCTCGCCGGCGAAAAGCGCTTGAACCCGCCGAGCTTCAAGCAATCCACGAATCTCGGAAATCACTGGGCGGTTTACCTGGCCGTGCAGCATGAGCGCTACTGGGCCGAGGCGGGACGCAGCTTCGTTTTGTCCAACGATGCAAAACTTCAAGCGGCGTACCAAAAAGCCCAGGAGATCGTAGGCCAGATGGCCGCACAGTTGAAACCCGGTTGCACGGTGGCGGCGATCGATGAAACCGCGCGCCGCGCCCTTGGCGAATTCTACTCGACGGCGTCCATTTACGGTCTCGCCAACGGCATCGGTCTCAATCAGTGGGAGGCGCCGTTTTTGAATGAAGACGACGCGCGCCAGGTCGGCGCGCCGTCGATGGGCGCGACCGTGCTGAATGAAGGCATGGCTTTGGCGCTGCGCGTTGCCTTAGAGAGCGAAGGGAAAATGATTCTGTTCGGTGACAGCTATGAGGTGGCGGGGAGTGGGCCGAGGTCACTGGTGGGATGACTCCGTCGGATCGAATACGAGATTCCTCGCTTTGCTCGGAATGACAACTCATAAGGCTGTCATCCTGAACGCAGTGAAGGATATCGCCTTGTTCTTAGTTCCTTCCCCCTCGACGGGGGAACGTTAGGATCGGGGTGCTGCGCACGCTATTGAAATTGTTGGGCACCCCTTCCTCAGTCCTTCCCCGTCGAGGGGAAGGAAGTAACATTGGAAGCGGGGGGATCGGTCTGTGCGCCGAGGGTAGTTTACTGAGAGGAACCTTTAGGCTCGATGAGAATTGCCGTTGATATAGGTGGGACATTCACCGATCTGGTGGCTGTCGACGACCAGGGTCAAATCCGCCGCAGCAAGTCGCTGACGACGCCGGACGACCTGGCGCGCGGGATTCGCGATTGTCTGAACGGCGCGAAGATCGACGCTTCGCAGGCCAGCTTCTTCGTCCACGGTTCCACGGTGACGATCAACGCCGTGCTCGAACGCAAAGGGGCGCGTACGGGTCTCATCACGACCCAAGGGTTTCGCGATGTCTATGAGATCGGCAGGGGCAACCGCCCCGAGGGCTACAATCTCTTTTTCAAGCGGCCCGTGCCTTTGGTTCCCAGGGATTTGCGGCTGGAGGTCGACGAGCGCCTTTACGCGACCGGCGAGGTGCTCAAATCTTTAGACGAGCCGTCGGCGAAAATAACGATCGGCGCGCTCACGGCCGCCGGGGTGGAAAGTGTCGCCGTCTGCCTGCTTCACGCCTATGCCAATCCGGTTCACGAGCGGCGTTTGGGAGAGCTTTTGCGCCAGCGGTTTGCCGGGGCCTATGTTTCGTTATCCCACGAAATCCTCCGCGAGTTCAGGGAATATGAGCGCACCTCGACGACTGTGCTGAATTCCTACGTCGGCCCCCTGGTTAGCCGTTATTTGGTTTCGCTGGAAAAGTTGCTCGGTGAAGGTGGTTTCAAGGGTACGTTCCGCGTGATGCAGTCCAACGGTGGTTTGATGTCGGCGGAGACGGCGAAGAAAATGCCGGTGACGATGATGGAGTCCGGGCCCGTGGCCGGCGTCATCGCGGCGGCGAGTCTCGGCGAATCGCTGGACTGCCGCCATATTATTTCCTTCGACATGGGCGGCACTACGGCGAAGGCGAGCCTGATCAAGGATTTCCATCCGGAAGTGACCAGCCATTACTATGTCGGCGGTTACGTGTCGGGCCATCCGATGATGCTGCCGGTGGTGGATATCGTGGAAGTCGGCAACGGCGGCGGCAGTATCGCCTGGATCGACCCCGCGGGCGGCTTGAAGGTCGGGCCGCAGAGCGCTGGCGCGGCGCCGGGTCCGGCTTGCTACGGCCAGGGCGGCACTGAGCCGACCGTGACCGACGCCAATTTGATTGTCGGCCGTATCGACCCGGAATATTTTCTCGGCAGCGGCATCCGCCTGCAGCGCGGCCAAGCGGCGGCGGCGATCACGGAAAAAATCGCCAAGCCGCTTGGAATGTCTTTGGCAGAAGCGGCGCTGGGAATTTTGACCATCGCCAATTTCAACATGTCGCTCGCCGTGCGCGCGGTCTCCGTCGAGAAAGGCTATGACCCGCGCGACTGCGTCCTGGTGCCGAGCGGCGGCGGTGGCGCGCTGCACGCGATGGCCATCGCCCGCGAACTCTCTGTGCCGCGCGTTATTATTCCACCGATGCCGGCGCATTTTTCCGCTTTCGGCATGCTGCTTGCTGATCTCAAACACGACTATGTGCAGACCTTCGTGCGCGAGCTGAGCGAGACTACCGGCGCGCAAATTGCCAACGCTTTCGCCGTTCTGGAAAAGTCCGCCACCGACACGCTGCGGGAGGAAGGAGCCGGGCCGGAGCAGATCCTGCTGCGCCGCTTTCTCGACATGCGTTACCGCGGCCAGGAGTACACGCTGGCGGTGCCGCTCACGGAGGATTTGCGCGCGCTCAGTAATTTCGACGCCATTCGGTCGCGCTTCGATCAGCTCCATCAAGAGCACTACGGCCACTCGGCGCCCAAGGAGCCCGTGATGATGGTTAATCTCAGGCTCTCGGCGCTCGGCCGTCTCGATAACCGATTACCGCTGGCGTCGGCTGCGCTTGGCGGCGACGGCGGCGAGCGCGGTAATCGGCCGGTGATCTTCGTGGACAAACCGGTTCCGTGCCCGATTTATTTGCGCAGCGGTTTTAAAGCCGGCGACCGGTTGGATGGTCCGGCAGTGATCGAAGAGGTGGGTGCGACGATCTTGCTTTATCCGGGCGACCGAATGGAGGTCAACGAATTCGGCCACATGGTGATCGACGTCGGGAGCTGATTGATTCAGCCCATATACAAATGGCCGAAGAAACTCTCAGCGAGAAGCTTGCCCGTCATCATGCGGCGCTGCAACTGAATCAAATTCCCGCCGCCGTCGTCGAAGCGGCGAAACTGCACATCCTCGACTCACTGGGTTGTTTGTTGGCCGGCTGCCGATTGGTGACTGGCAAGCTCGCATACAATCTGGCCATCGCGACCAGTGGTGATTCAGGTCCAAATGCGACCGCGATACTCTTCGGGACTAACGCACGCGTTTCGTATCTTGATGCCGTGCAAGCGATGTCGGCGGCGGCCCACTGCGGCGAGATGGATGACATCCACGGCGGTGCCGGAACCTGCATCGGGGCCATGGTTGTGCCGGCGCTCCTGGCGACCGCGGAAAGATCCGGCGGCAGCGGCCAAGACTTTCTCGAAGCGGCCATCGCCGGATACGAAACCATCGCCCGAGTTGGCCTTGCCATCGATGCGCCGGCTCTGTTCGCGCGCGGCTGGTGGCCGAGCACGGTTTGCGGCGCCCTCGGCGTAGCCGCCGCGGGCGCGAAATTGTTGGGCTGGCCCGCGGAAAAAACCGCCAACGCCCTTGGCATCGCCGCGCTCCAGACTGGCGGCATGATCACCGGCGGCAACGAGGGCGCGACCGCGCGCCACCTGGCTTTCGGCCGCGCGGCGCAAAACGGCATCCTCGCACTCCTGGCGACCGAACAGGGGCTAACGGGGCCGAGGCGGGCGTTCGAAGATCCGCGCGGTTTTTGTCTGACGCTCTGTGGCGAGCCCCGCTGGGAATTCTTGCAGGATGTCGAGCGATACCATCTGCCCGACGTCGCCTTCAAGCCCTACGCCTGCGCGCGCCAGCTCCACGCCGGCGTCGAGGCTCTGCTCACGCTCATCCGGCAGCATTCCATTACCACGAGTTTGATCCAGGAGATCGAGCTTTCGGTGCCGACGCCAAACGCCGCGATGCTCAATCGGCCGGCGGTGCCGGCCGGCCACGCGGCCGCCGTCGGCAGCGGGCAATACGTGATGGCAGTCACGGCGCTCAGGGGCCGAATCGATCTCGCGTCTTTCGAAGAGGAATTGTTGCGCAGCGATTCGGTGCGGGAGTTGATGACGAAAGTGACAGTGAAGGGTGACGCGTCACTGGATAGACATTTTCCCAAGCACTGGCCCGGCCGGGTGCGGGTGAAACTCTTAGACGGTCGTTCGGACGCTCAAGAAGTAATTATACCGAAAGGCGAGGCGGGCAATCCGATGACACCGGAGGAGTTGGAGGAAAAGTTTCTGTCGCTGGCTGCGCCTGTCCTCGGTGACGCCAAAGCCCACGCCGTCATGGGCGAGGTCCAATCGCTGGCTAACCGCGAATCACTCGAACCGCTGATTTCTGCATTCCGGCTTCCCTGATCTTAGTGATTCAGTAATGTGAGGTAACGGGAAAAGTGCGTCAGGATTCGTTTTCTTTGATCGCGCGTGAAAGGGTGACCTACTGGTTTGCAAGCCGGCAAAATCCGTGAAAGATTAGCGCCGGAAAGAACTCCATGCCGGTCAGCATTCTCAATTATATTACCGTCGTCGAGTGTGCCACCTTCGTCACCGGACCTTATGCCACCGCGCTCCTGGCCGATCTCGGCGCGCGGGTGATCAAGATCGAATCGCCGCCCGACGGCGATCCCTATCGCACCTTCGCGCCGGACCCCTATTTCAGTTTCAACTTCGCCCATCTCAACCGCAACAAAGAAAGTCTGGTACTCGATCTCAAGGCAGCAAAGGGCAAGGAGATATGTCTGGACTTGCTCAAGCGGGCCGACGTGTTCGTCGAGAATTTTCGTCCGGGCACCGCCGATCGTTTGGGTCTGGGGTACGAAACTCTGCGCGCCCTTAACGCGCGCTTGGTTTACTGTTCCATATCAGCCTTCGGCCAAACGGGTCCTTACGTCGATAAACCCGGTTTCGATACGCTGGGCCAGGCGATGAGCGGTTTGCTCAGCCTGCTCAGCGATCCGAATGATCCTAAAGTCATGGGCGTCGCGGTGTCGGATTATGTCACGGGGCTTTCCGCCGGCTACGGCATCCTCGGCGCGCTGCTCGCGCGCGAGAAGAGCGGCGCAGGTTGCCGAGTCGAAACCTCGCTGCTCCAGGCGACGTTGTCTTTCATCGGCGAGACCGCCGCCGGGTACATGCGCACCGGCAATGTGCCGAACCGCATGGCGCGGGTGAAGAACGCCCATGCCTTCGCGTTCGTCTGTAAAGATAAGCTGCCGCTGGCGATTCACTGCTCGGTGCCGGAGAAGTTTTGGCTCGCTTTGCTCAAGGCGATTGACCGGATGGACATCGCGAAAGATGAGCGATTCAAAACCCGCGACGGCAGACGGCAAAACTACGAAGCGCTTGAAGCCATGTTGGCGCCGGTCTTCGCGACGAAGACGCGGGAAGAGTGGCTGAAGCAGCTCGAAGCCGACGATGTTCCGGTGGCGCCGCTCTACAACGTCGCCGAGGTGCTTGCCGATCCGCAAGTCAAGCATCTCGACCTCGTCGAAGAATTGACTCACCCACAGGCCGGGAAGTTGAAATTTATTGGCGCTCCTGTACGTTACGATGGATTGGCGCGGGTGAAATCAGCGCCGCCGCCGCTGCTCGGCGCGCACACGCGAACTATTCTCAGGAACTTAGGTTACGATCAAACGGCGATCGATGAGCTGGCGCGGCAAAAGATAATTCGGGTCGCTTAGAGTTCAAAGGTTCAAGAGTTCAAGGGTTCCGGTCCCAATCCAAAATCGAAAACCTGTCCAGAGTGAAACCGAAGGATCTAAAATCCAAAATAGGATGGGGCAAAGAATTTGAAGGGAAGGGGCTATGATCTACGACGTTGAGATAAATTCCGCGGCGCACTATCCCGCGGCGCAAGTGCCGGGATTGGTCGCGTTGGCCGAGCATGTGGGCTTCGGCGCCTTCTGGAAAGGCGAGTCGAACAGCACCGATCCGCTGATCTTGCTCTCGGCGGTCGCCAGCCGCACCAAAACGATCAAGCTCGGCACGGCGATCTACCATATATACGGGCGCAGCCCGGTGACCCTGGGGGTTCAGTCAGCGACGTTACAGGACCTCTCCGGCGGCCGTTTGCTGCTTGGTCTCGGCGTTGCCAACAAAGCGATCGCGGGCTGGCATGGCGGCGTGTTCGACCGGCCGCTCAAGCGCGCCCGCGAATACATCGAGATTGTTCGCAAGGTCGCCGCCGGCGAGCGCGTCGAGTACGAAGGCGAGATCTACCAGACCGGCAAACGCTTTCAGTTGTCGTGGAAAC
>Ga0326597_10012116_pt1 | contig 11376 bp, 11 predicted proteins | sample RVTome_12_FD_203789 | JGI IMG/M metagenome (GOLD analysis project Ga0326597, IMG submission 203789) | Soil microbial communities from uranium-contaminated site in the Upper Colorado River Basin, Wyoming, United States - RVT100D185 | ecosystem: Environmental > Terrestrial > Soil > Contaminated >...
GCCGAGTCGCGCTTTTCGGGTGATGGCTCGGGCGCCGCGCGCCAAATCAGGTCCATCGCCTGGTCCTTGAAGATCCCGAGCGGCTCGCCGGTGGCCGGGTCGCGGACGATCTCGCCGCCGGGCGGCGTGGGCGTCGCCTTGGTGACACCGGCGGCGCGCAGCGCCGCACCGTTAGCGAGGGCCATGTGACCATCGAGGCGGTTCACGAACACCGGACTGTCGGGGGTGACCGAATCGATCCAGTCGCGCTGCGGCAGCGGCGTACCCCGCCACAGCTCGTGGTCCCAGTCGCCGCCCGTGATCCATTCTCCCCGCTGCAAACGGGCGGCGTATTCTTTCAGGCGCCGGGTGAACTCTTGAGGGGTGGCGGCGTCGCGCAGGTCCACCGACGCGAGCTGGAAGCCCCCGTCGATGAAGTGGGTGTGTCCGTCGGCGAACCCGGGGAGCACCAGGCCACCGTCGGCGCGCAGGATCTTGGTCTGACCGCCGACGTAGCGGGCGATCTCGGCCGAGTCGCCGACGGCCAGAATCTTCCCGTCCGCGATAGCGACGGCGCCCGGCTGCGCTTGGCCCGTCGAGAGCCCGGTCCACACCTTGCCCCCAGTGATGACGAGATCCGCCTTGCGCCCGCAACCGAGGAGCAGCGGACCGAGCAGGGCGAGGACGACGGATCGCGAACGGGGCACAACCACCTCCTACCGAAGACGGGTGATGCGGCGGATCGTCTCGAGCGCGGCGACGGGATCGGACGGGGGGGCGGGGGGGGTGGGGGCGCGCGGCGCGCCCGATCCGGCGAGCGTGTCGCGGATGTCGAGCAGGACCTCGAGCAACAGCTGCTCGCGCTGGTAGGCGGCGTCGAGGTCGGCCATGCGGCGCTCATCGTGCGCCGCCTTGGCACGGTCGTAGGCTTCGCGGTAGACCGCGTCGAGATTGTCGAGAATCTGCTGGCGTTGGCGGGGCATGACCCGGGAAAGCTACTCCTGGCAGGGCTTCAGCACCAAGCCACTCGGCACCTTGGGCGCGAAGTAGGTCGACTTGGGCGGCATGACGTCGCCCGCATCCGCGACGGCGAACACTTGCTCGACCCGCGTGGGATTGAGCAGCACCGCGGCGCTCGCGCCGCCCTCCCGCACGGCCGCGAGCGCCTCGCGGGCGTCGGCGGTGTAGCGCAGCGTGGGCGTGGACGTGTCGGCGTGGAGGATCGGCTTCACGACGAGGGCTTCCACCCGCGCCACGTCGAGCGAACCCACCGCGGCGCTCGCGCCCAAGTCCCGGACCTGATCGAGTGGCGCCTCAGGTTTCAGGCCGAGACCGAGTATGCTGCCGTCCGGCGAGGCCACGAGACACGCGGTGCGGTCCCGCCCGAGCTCGGCGAGGTGCGCCACCGGATCGACCCCGGCAGGCACGCGGGCGACGTCGAACCAGGCGCGCCACAGCGCCAACATGGCATCGGGCCTTCGTCCGGATCCGTAGATCAGCCGGTGCGTCGGCAGGATGACGAGCCCCGGGTCCCGTGCCGACGCCACGAACGCGAGTACGCGATCGGCCGCGGGGTTCTCGCGCGCGTAAGCAGACGCCGTCTCATACCGGTGGTGGCCGTCGGCGATGTACAACGGAGCCTCGGGCAACGGGAAACGCGAAAGGTCCGCGCCCCGCACCGCCCAGAGCCGGATGGTCGCGCCGTCGAGCTCGGCACTCGCATCCTGAGGGCGCCTGGCGATCTCGGCGAGCGCGTGCGCCAGCGCCCCGTCGCGATCGGGGGCCAGCAAGAAAATCGATTCGAGGTTCGTGCGCGTCGCGCGCAGCAACGCCAACCGGTCGGCCTTGGGCCCCGAGTGTGTCTTCTCGTGCGGTCGCACGCGGCGCGGCTCGTACCCCTCGGCGGCGAGCGCGACGAACACCCCCAGGCGCGAGCCCTGCGCCATCACGTACACGGCCGGCTCCGCATCGCGCACCAGCACGCCCTGGCGCCGCCACGCCGCGAGCTGCTCCGCGGCCCAGGCGTAGCGGTCTCCAGGGGGGGGCGCTTCCGGCAGCATCAAGTGGACGATATTGTGCTCGTCGAGCGCCGCCAGCCGCGCGCGCTCCGCCGGATCGATCACGTCGTAGGGCGGCGCGATGAGACGGCCGAGCCGCTCGCGCTCCCGGTAACGCTCGCCGCAGAACGGCACCACCAGCTCTTTCATCGGGAGTCCCCGTGAGCTTTCGCGAAGCGCAGGATGCCGTCGATCGCTGGGTCGGCCAGTTCGAAGACAGCTACTTCCCCCCCCTCGCCAACGTCGCGCGACTCGCGGAGGAAGTTGGCGAGCTGGCGCGCGAGGTCAATCACCACTTCGGGCCCAAGACCAAGAAACCCGACGAACAAGCCGGCTCGATCCCCATGGAATTGGCGGACATCCTGTTCGTCGTGATCTGCCTCGCCAACTCCCAGAAGATCGATCTCGACGAGGCGTTCACGCGGATGATGGCCAAGGTCACCGTCCGCGACGCCGGCCGCTGGACCAGGAAGGCGCGCTGATCTCCTCGTAGATCCGCTCGTAGGAGACGAGCCGGTCTGGATCGAACGCGGCCGCCGCCCCGGCGCGCCGCACGGCGCAGCCGGGCTCGGCCAAGTGGCGGCAGTTGTCGAAGCGGCACTGGTCGAGGTAAGGCCGGAAGTCCGGGAAGCAGGCGCCGAGGGCGTCGGGGTCGATGCCCCAGGTCGCCACCTCCCGGAGGCCCGGCGTGTCCACGACGTAGCCCACGCCCGCCACCGGCACCAGTTCGGCCGCCGTCGTCGTGTGCTTGCCGGTGCGCCATTTCTCGCTGATCGCGCCGACGCGCAGCTTCAACCCGGGCTCGAGAGCGTTCAAGAGGCTCGACTTGCCGACCCCCGACGCGCCGGTGAACACCGAATTCCGGCCCCGCAAGAGATCGCGCAGCGCGGGAATACCCTCGTCCGCCTTCACCGAGGTGGGCAGGACCTGGTATCCGGCGGGAGCGTAGCGACGTGCCAGCGTTTCGGCGGCAGCGCGGTCGAGCTCCACCTTGTTGACCACGAGCACGGTGGGCAGGCCGTTCGCCTCCGCGATCACGAGGAAACGATCGAGCATCCGCGGGCTCGGCTCGGGGTCGGCGGCGGATGCGACCACCACCACCTGATCAACGTTCGCCGCCACCGGCTGCGACCGGCGCGCCCCACCGCCCGACCCGCCCTGAGCCGCGCGGCGCGCGAGCACCGAGCGCCGCGGCCGGATGCCGGTGATCGCCGCTTCCCCATCCCCATGCAGGTCGAGTTCCACCACGTCCCCGGGCACCACCCGATCATCGTCGCGATGCTTGAGCTTGCCCCGCAGGGTCGCCGCGACTTCACCGGCCTCGGTGTGAACGCGATAGACCCCACCCTCCCGGACCAGCACGACGCCGGTGGTCACGCTCACACCCGCTCCCGGGCCACGCACCGATCGAGATGATCCCTCACCTCGCGGAGCGTGAGCGTGAGCACCGGCGCGAGCGCTTCGTCCGGAGTGCGGCCGAAGGCGAGGTAGTCGGTCTCCACGTGACCGACCGGCCGCTCGCCGCCGCCCCACCGGACGAACAGCAACGCGGCGCCGTAGCGGCCGGTGGCGTCGGGGGCGTCGTCAACCCATGCAGAAACCGAATAGGCCTGCCCGTCCGCGCCACCGAAGGCGGGGGGGCGCTGGTGGACGCGTTGATAGCCGCCCAACGTCGTGTCGTCGCTCACTTCCGCCGTAGGGACTCCTTCACGACGTTGCCGACGATGAACATGATGTTGGCTGGCCGCTCCGCGAGGCGCCGCATCAGGTATGGATACCAGTGGGTGCCGAAGGGAACATAGACGCGCACGTTGTAGCCCTCGCGGTGCAGCGCCTGCTGCAGGTCGCGGCGCACGCCGTACAACATCTGGAACTCGTAGCGCGCGGGGGGGATGCCCCGCTCCTTGGTGAAGGCGTTGGCGTGCGCGATGATCGTCTCGTCGTGCGTCGCGATCCCAGGATAGTGGCCGTGCTCGAGGAGCCGCTCCATGCACGCGACGTAGTTCGCGTCCACATCGCGCTTGGCCGGAAAGGCGACGGTTTCGGGCTCATTGTACGCCCCCTTACAGAGCCGCACCCGCGCGCCGAGCGCGATCATGTCGTCCACATCGTGGGGGGTGCGCCGCAGGTACGACTGCAGCACGACGCCGACTGAATTGCCGAACTCCGGGTAGAACGTCTGCGTGAAAAGCTGCAGCGTCTTCTCGGTGTAGCTCGACTGCTCCATGTCGATCCGCACGAACGATCCGTGTGCCTTCGCCCTGGTGATAATCGCCCGCAGGTTCGCGATGCACAGGGCTTCGTCGATGTCGAGCCCCAACTGCGTGAGCTTGACCGAGACGTTGGCGTCGGCGCCGGCGGCGCGGATGCGGTCGAGCGTGCCCATGTAGGTATCGCGGGCTTGGCGCGCCTCTTCGGCGTTCTGCACCGATTCCCCCAGCAGATCCAGGCTCGCCGAGAGGCCTGCGCCGTTGAGATCGCGCAGGGCGGCGACGGCGGACTCGACCGTTTCACCGGCGACGAAGCGCGAGGCGAAGCGCCGGGCCAGCCCGTTCCGGCGCACGAAGCGGAAGACCTGCGGCTGCTCGCTGAGCCACAGGAGACCGGCGCGTAGCATCTAGGGATAGAACTTCGCGTCGCGCCGGGCGAGGTCCCGCAGGACGTCGCAGGGCGCGAACCGCGGCCCGAGGCGCTCGGCCAGCCGCTCCAAGTCGGCGACGAGCCGGCCGGCACCCAGGTCGTCGGCGTGGCGCAGTGGGCCGCCGCGGAACGGCGGGAAGCCGAACCCGAAGATCGCGCCGATGTCGCCGTCGCGCGGAGTCCGCACGACGCCCTCGCCCACGGCGCGCGCCGCTTCGTTCAGGATGCCCAGCACGAGGCGCTGGAGGATCTCCGCCGGCCGGGGGCCGCCGTTCGGATGGACGCCGAGCAGCTCGTACACGCCCGGGTCCACGCCGCGTTTCTTGCCACCCTTGTAGATGTAGAACCCGCGCCCCGACTTGCGTCCCAGCCGGCCGGCCTTCACGAGCGCCGCCACACCGGTGGTGGGCTGGAGGCGGTCACCGTAGGCGGCCATCATGACGTGCGCCACCTTCTCCGCGACGTCCAGACCAACCTCGTCGAGCAGCGTCACCGGGCCGACGGGGAAACCGAACCGCACCGCCATCCCGTCGACGTCCTCGATGGAGGCGCCTTCCGTGAGCAGGTGCCCGATCTCGTTCGCGTACGGCGCGAGGATGCGGTTGACCCAGAACCCCGGGCTGTCCTTCACGACGATGACGGTCTTCCCCATCCGGCGACCGAACGCCACGGCTGTGCTCACGGCCCCCGGCGCGGTGCGGGCCCCAGGGATCACCTCGAGCAGCGGCATCTTCGCGACGGGCGAGAAGAAGTGCATTCCGATCACGCGTTCGGGGGCGCGCGCCGCGTCGGCGATACTCGTAATGGGGATGGTCGAGGTGTTGGACGCGAAAACGCCGGCATCCGACATCGCGCCTTCGATCTCGCGCAGCACCTGCTGTTTCACGGCGATGTCCTCGAACACCGCCTCGATCACGAGCTCGGCGCGGCCGAAGCCCGCGTAGCTGTCGCCGCCCGAGAGGAGCGCCACGAGCCGGGCGTGCTCGTACTTGGTGATGCGGCGCCGCTTCAACCGGTCGCCCAAGATCTCGCGCGCGGCCCGCAGCCCCTGCGCTACGCGCGCGAGGTCGGCGTCCTTCATGCGCACGTCCACGCCCGTCTGGACGACCGCGGTTCCGGCGATCCCCGAGCCCATGAACCCGGAGCCCACGATCCCGAGACGCTTGACCGGTACCGGCGGTGGGGCGCCGGCGACTCCCGGATCCTTTTTGAGCTGATTCGTGGCGAAGAAGATCTGCACGAGCTTGCGCGAGACATCCGTCACTGCGAGCTGGCCGAAGAGCTGCGCCTCGCGCTTCAGGCCCGCGGCGAGCCCGTGCCGCAGGCCGTGCTCGACCGCCTCGAGCGCCGCGAAGGGCGCGGGATAGTGGCCGCCCGTCTTCACGGCGAGCTGCTTGCGCGCCGCGCGGAACACGAGGAGCCTCCCCAGGGGATTGCCATCGAGCAACCAACCCACGAAGCCGCCGGGACGCTTCCGCTTGCGGCGCCACCCGCCGGCCATCCGCTGCGCCGCGGCGAGCGTGACGGCGCGCAGGATCGGCGGCGGCACCAGCTCGTCCACCATGCCGAGCCGGAACGCTTTGGCCGCGCGCTCGGTCTTGCCGGCGAGGATCATGTCGAGCGCGGCGCGCGCGCCGACGAGCCGCGGCAGCCGCTGGCAGCCGCCGGCGCCGGGCAGGATGCCGAGCTGGATCTCGGGAAGGCCGATCTGGGTCTTGGGGTGGTCGGTCGCGATGCGGTAGTGGCACGCGAGGGCGAACTCGAAGCCGCCGCCCAGGCACGCGCCGTGGATGCCCGCGGCGATCGGCTTCGGGAACCGGGCCACACGATCGAGCAGCTCCTGGCCGTCGGCCGAGAGCCGCTCGGCCTCGGCGGCTGAGGTGAGCCGCACGAACTCTTCGATGTCGGCCCCGGCGATGAAGTTCTCCGGCTTACCGGAGAAGAAGGCCACGGCGCGCACGCTCGCGTCGTTCGCCAGAGCATCGAAACAAGCGCGAAACTCGTCCTTCACCGCGCGGGAGATCGTGTTGACGGGGTGGCCCTTGCAGTCGAGAACGACGACGGCGATCCCGTCCTGGACCTCCCACGTGAGCGCGGGCCCGGCGGACGGGGGCGGCACTAGCGGCGCTCCAGGACCATCGCGAACGCCATCCCACCCTGCGCGCAGACCGAGACGAGACCGAACTGCACGCCGCGGCGCCGCATCTCGTTGGCGAGCGTCGTGACGATGCGTCCGCCGGTCGCGCCGAAGGGATGGCCGATGGCGATCGATCCGCCCATCACGTTGATGATGTCCTCGTCGATCCTCCAGCCCTTCGAAGCGAACCCCTGGAGGTTCGAGAGCACCTGCGCGGCGAACGCTTCGTGGATCTCGATCAGGCCGAGATCCTTCCATTGGATGCCGGCGCGCTCGAGCGCCAGCGGCACCGCCCACACGGGGGCCTGGAGCAACTGCCACCCGGGATCGACGGCCGCCACCGCGTAGGAGCGGATGTAGGCGAGCGGCTCGTACCCCCGCGCCCGCGCGGCCTCTTCGCTCATCAGCAGGACCGCCGAGGCGCCGTCGGTGAGGGGCGAGGCGTTGGCGGCGGTCACGCTGCCGTACTTGCGGTCGAACACCGGCTTCAGCTTCCCCATCTGCTCGAGCGACGTGTCGGCCCGGACGCCGTTGTCCTGCGTCACGATGGGGTCGCCGGCGCGCGCGGGGAACCAGGGAGCGATCTCGGCCGTCAGACGGCCGTCGGCGGTACCCTGGGCCGCCAGCTGGTGGCTGCGCAGGGCCCAGCGGTCCTGCGCCTCGCGCGTGATGCCGTTTTCCTTGGCCATCTTCTCGGCCGACTGCCCCATCGACTGTCCGGTGGAGGGTTCGGCGATGGCGGGCGCGACCGGGATCAGGTCGCGCGGGCGGATCTTCAGGAAGGTTCGCAGGCGCGCCCCGAGCGACCTGGCCTTGCTCACCTCGACGAGAATGTCAGCGAGGCGCCGGGACGCGAGGATCGGGATGTCCGAGAGGGCTTCGGCGCCGCCGGCGATGATCACGTCGGCGTGGCCGAGGACGATCTGATCGTGGCCCGCGCTGATCGCCTGGGTGGCGGACGCGCACGCGCGGTTCACGGAGTAGGCGGGAATCTCTTTGGGGAGCTGCGGCAGCAGGCTCACCTCGCGGCCGACGTTTGGCACGAGGGCCGACGGCACGACCTGCCCGAAAATCACCTCGTCCACATCGGCACCGTCGAGATTGGTGCGTTCGATCAGCTCGCGCGCCGCGTGGCGGGCGAGATCGACCGCACGCGCGTCCTTGAGCGTCGTGCCCGCCTTGCAGAACGGCGTGCGGCACCCGGCGACCACCGCAACGCGCCGTCCGTTCCCAACCGGCATTAGATTCTCCCCTCGCAATTGTAGGAAACCTACCACCACCCCCAAGGGGAGGGGAGTTGGCCGCCGAGACACCGTTCTCCCATCAGACGCGCGCCGCCGCGCTGGCATCCATGGCGGCGGAGCCGGTGGACCTCCTCGTGATCGGTGGCGGGATCACCGGCGCGGGCATCGCGCGCGACGCCGCGTTGCGCGGGTTCCGCGTGGCGCTCGTCGACAAGGGGGATTTCGGCTCGGGCACGTCGTCCCATTCGTCGCGCCTCATTCACGGCGGCATCCGCTACCTCGAGCAGGGCGACCTTCGCCTCGTGTTCGAGGCCAGCCGGGAGCGCCGCGTGCTGCTCCGGATCGCGCCGCATCTAGTGCGGCCGCTGCCGTTCCTGTTCCCCGTGTATCGCGGCGCGCGCGTCCCCGCGTGGAAGCTGCGTGCCGGGATGTGGCTGTACGACGTGCTGGCCACGTTCCGCAACGTGAAGCGTCACCGCTGGCTCGGGCCCAAACAGGTGCGCCGCGCGGAGCCCGCCCTGAAGGACCGCGGCCTCACCGGCGCGGCGCTCTACTGGGACGCCCAGACCGACGACTTTCGCCTCGTGCTCGCAACGATGCGGAGCGCCGCCCGGGCCGGCGCTCTGGTCGCGAACTACGCCGAGGTGACGAGCCTCCTGAAGCCCGACGGCCGCGTGCGCGGCGCGGTCGTGCGCGACGTCGTGAGCGGTGAGACCCACACCGTGCGCGCGCTCATCGTGGTGAACGCGGGAGGGCCGTGGGTGGACGCACTCCGGCGGATGGACGATCCCGCCGCGCCACCCCTGTTGCGGCTCACCAAGGGCGCCCACGTGGCGGTGCCCCGCCGACGCATCGGGCACGAGCGCGCCATCACGTTGTTCTCGCCGATCGACGGCCGCGTGATGTTCGTGCTGCCGTGGGGCGAGTTGTCGTACGTCGGCACGACCGACACCGACGCCGACACCTCTCCCGACGCCGTGCGCGTCACCGCCGACGACGTGACCTACCTGCTCCGCTCGGCCAACGCCGCGTTTCCGGAAGCCCACCTCGCCGCGAACGACGTCGTGTCGGTGTGGGCGGGACTGCGTCCGCTGCTGCGCCAAGGTCAGGCGACACGGTCGACACCGGCGGCGGCGCCTTCGGAGGTATCCCGCGAGCACCGTGTCGTCGAGAGCGCGCAGGGCTTGATCACCATCGCGGGCGGCAAGCTCACCACCTACCGGGTGATGGCGCGCGACGCGGTCGACCGCGTGGCGGCGCGGCTGCACGAGCTCGACGGCCGGCCGATCGCCCGCCGTCCTCCCACCGACCGCCTCCCGCTGCCCGGGGGCGAGGCAGCGGAGCTCGGCGTACTGGTCGAGGGCGCGCGGGCTCGGGGCGTGCCGGACGCCACCGCCCGCCATCTCGTCGCGAGCTACGGCAGCGAGGCTCCGGCGATCCTCAACCTCGTCGATCGCGATCGTCGTCTGGGGGAGCCGATCCTGCTGGGGCGGCCGGAGATTTGGGCGGAGGTGGGACACGCCGTCGAGCGCGAGATGGCGTTGCGCGTTCAGGACGTGCTCGTCCGGCGGCTGCATCTGTTCTACGAGTCCGCCGAGCAGGCGACGGCGGTAGTGACGCCGGTCGTGCAGCGCATGAAGAAGCTCCTCGGCTGGGACGAGGTCCGCGAAGCCGAGGAGCTTGTCGACTATTTCCGGCTCGTCGAGCGCGCCCGCACGTTCCGAACCGAACTCAGGACTTGATCTTCACCCGGGGGTGGGTTGCCGCCTCGCGGAATGCCGGTATTATCTGGCCTCGTGAGCGCCCCTCGCGCGTTGCTGATCGCGGCCTTGTGGGCCGCGGCCGCCTGCCGTGCGGACCAGCCGCCCCCCTCCGCCGACGCCCCCCCCTCGATCCCCGCCGGCCCCCTGGGCGATGCCGTCCGGCGCGGGCGCGCGCTGCTGGTGGCGACGCGGGAGAGTCTTCCCGAACACGTCGGCAACCGATTGCGCTGCGTGAGTTGCCACCTGGACGAAGGCCGCCGCGAGAGCGGCACGTGGGTCGGGGTGTTCGCGCGCTATCCGCAGTACCGGGCGCGCAGCGGCACGATCGAGACGATCGAGTTCCGCGTGAACGACTGCTTCCGGCGCAGCATGAACGGGACGGCGCTCGACCCGGCGGGCCGCGACATGGCCGATATCGTCGCCTACCTCGCTTTGTTGTCCCGCGGGGTTCCGGTGGGGGCGCCACCAGCGGGCGCGCGGCTGCAGCATTGGGCCGCCTTCAGTGCCGACATGGCGGCGGGAGGCCGGGTGTTCGAGGCAACGTGCGCCAAATGCCACGGCCCGGACGGCCAGGGAACGGTAGGGGCGCCCCCGGTGTGGGGACCCGCGTCTTACAACGTCGGCGCCGGAATGACGCGCGTGCGCTCGGCGGCCGAATTCATCCTGCGGAACATGCCCTTCGACCAGCCCGGGACTCTCACCGACCAGCAGGCGTTCGACGTCGCCGCGTACGTGAATGCGCATCCACGTCCCGACTACCGCGGTAAGGAAGACGATTGGCCCAACGGCGACCCCCCGCCCGACGCCGCGTACCCTACACGGGCGGCGCAGCAGAAGAAGCCTCATTAACTCATCCCATAGGAGGTTGACTGATGTTCCGTATCGACCAGCTCCACACGCACCGGCGCGGATTCCTCGGCACGCTCGCCGCGGCCGCCGCCGCCGGTCTCGCCAGCCTGACGCCGCTGCGCGCCGCGGCCGAACCCGCGCCCCGGCGCCGTGAGCCGAGCGGCGCAGCCGACCCCGCGTTCGAAGCGTGGCTGGACCGCATCACGGGCAAGCACAAGATGGTGTTCGACGCGCCGGAGGTGAACGGCGGCATGGCCGTCGTCTGGCCGCGCGTCTGGCTCAACGGCAACAACGACAACTACGGCACGACCGACGCGGAGAATTCCGGCGTCGTCATCCTGCGTCACGCGGCGATCCCGCTCGCGATGCAGGACGCGCTGTGGGCCAAATACAAGTTCGGCGAGGTGTTCAGTCTCAAAGAGGGCGACGCGCCCGCGACGCGCAACATCTTCGCGAAGCCGCTCCCGCTGCCGCTCCCCGGCACCGGGGTGGAGCAGCTGCTCGCCAAGGGCGTGCTGTTCGGCGTGTGCAACATCGCGCTCACGATCTACAGCGGCGCGGTCGCGCAGAAGATGGGGATGGACGCGGCGGCGGTGAAAGCGGAGTGGGTCGCCGGCTTGATCCCCGGCGTGCAGGTCGTGCCCTCGGGCGTGCTGGCGGTGAGCCGCGCGCAGGAGAAGGGGTGCGGCTACTGCTTCGCAGGGTGA
>Ga0326597_10012117_pt1 | contig 11376 bp, 11 predicted proteins | sample RVTome_12_FD_203789 | JGI IMG/M metagenome (GOLD analysis project Ga0326597, IMG submission 203789) | Soil microbial communities from uranium-contaminated site in the Upper Colorado River Basin, Wyoming, United States - RVT100D185 | ecosystem: Environmental > Terrestrial > Soil > Contaminated >...
TCCTCCCAGCGTAGCCCCGATTTAGAACTGCCTTTGTTTGATGGTCCCGCCTCCCGAGCTTCTCGACGAGGGCTCGGCGCGCGGTCTGAGCCGGACGCGGGCTTTGCGCGCTGGAACGGCAATTGCTTGAGGTGCCCTGAGGGGCGCCCGACCTGGCGGCACCCGAAGCAGAGGAGGGAACCATGCCGACCTACGTCCTGCCCGATCTCGATTACGACTTCGGCGCCCTGGAGCCCCACATCTCGGGCGAGATCATGGAGCTTCACCATGGGGCGCACCACAAGGGATACGTCAAGAAGGCGAACGAGACCCTGGAAAAGCTCGACGAGGCGCGGGAGAAGGAGGACTTCTCGCGCATCGGGGGGCTGGAGAAGGCCCTCGCCTTCAACCTGTCCGGTCACGTGTTGCATTCGATCTTCTGGAAGAACCTCACGCCCAGGGGCGGCGGGGAACCGAAGGGTGAGCTCGGTCGTCTCATTGCGCGCGATTTTGGTGGCTTCAAGCCCTTCAAGACCCAGCTCACCGAGGTCGCGAGCACCATCATGGGTTCGGGATGGGCGGCCCTCGTGTGGGAGCCCCTGGCCCGAAAGCTCATGACCGGCCAGATCTACGATCACCAATCCAACCTGAGCCAGGGCGGCGTGGCCCTCATGGTCATCGACGCCTGGGAGCACGCCTACTACCTCCAGTACCGCGACCAGAAGGCCGCCTTCTTCGACGCGGTCTGGAACCTCTGGAACTGGGAAGACGTGAACGCTCGTCTCGAGGCGGCGCGCCGGCTCGATCTCCAGGTCCCCGAGTCCGTGGGACCTGCGGCGGTGCGCGCGCGCACATTGTAGAAACGGCGCCCGCGCACGCTACTCGCGAACCAGCGCGCAGCCGCGGCCAGGGGCGAGAAACCGCCCTTGCGCCCATTCACGACCGCAAGGTTCAGCGCCGAGGCGCTCCGCCCTGTGGCAGGAACGTTGCAGAGCAATAGCTCCAAGCGAGCGTGGGCGGTCCCCGCGCGAGCTTTTCGAGGAGGGAGGAGGCTCTTATGGGCCGGATCCGAAGGCTGGTGGTGGTGGTGGCCTGTGTTGGGGCGTTGTTCGTGCTCGAAGGGGCGAGCACGCTCATGGCCCAGGCCAGCACTCCGAAATACACGAATGCCGAGGTGGTCACGATCAAGGCTCAGGAGCGGCTGCTCGTGGTTCGCACCAACGAGGGTGCGGAGCAGACCCTCGAGCTCGACGACCAGGTGGTCGGCTTTGGCGACCTCCGCCCGGGCGACCGGGTGATCCTGACTCTCCGGGGCGAGCCGGGTCGGGCCAGGATCGAGGCCTTCTCCAAGGCCGCCGCGCCGCCCGCGCGTGCGCAGTCCACCGAGACGTCCAAGGCCGTGATCGCGAGCACCACCGAGGAGGTCAGGGCGGAGGAGGCCTTCGAAGAGCGCGTGGCCACCCTGGCCCAGCAGGCCAGCCGAGTGGACAACCTCTGGAACGGCTTCCGGACGTCCTGCAACGTCACCCTCCGGGGCGGCGACTACGAGGGGGCCCGGGAATGGCTCAGCCTGTGGGATGAGCAGGCTCAGGTCGACTTGTCGAGCGGTACCTGCCGCGACCTCTTCAACCAGATCGTCGGCCTCGGGCAGTCCGTGAACAGCGGAATGGTGGCCGCCGAAAACACGGCGCGAGCCAAGCTCGAGCCCGGGCAGATCCGCGAGATCCAGCGGCGGCACTCGCTCGACTGGGCCGGGTGGGGCCGCACTGCCCCGGAGCTCCGCGATCCCCAATAAGATGACAACAGGAGAGGAGTGAAGTGATGACCACCGAGAGAGTTCGTCAGTTGTGTGACGGCGAGGAGCTGGTCGTGTGCGAGGAGCTCGAGCCCTCGTCCCTCACGGTCGAGGATGCGGATCCGCGCGCAAGGACGGTCGAGCGGCGACACCGAGCGCTCGCGGAGCGCCGACCCGAGCCAGCCCCCCGGCCATTGCGGCCGACCACCCTCGCCGCCCCGGTTCGATGAGCCCGCGGACCGGCGCGAAGGCCGCCCCCGCGCCCGCTCCAGAAACCGAGGGCCTCGATGCCCTCGACCGTGATCGCGCCGCCTCCCTGGCCGACGAAGGGGGCGCCGCGGGGGCGATCGTGGAGAGCCAAGAAAGCCAGCCGCCACAGGTGATATCCCCGATCGCGCTTGCCCTCACCGCCGCGGCGGGAGTGCTCACAGCAATCGTGGCCTGGCGACTTCTGAGGAGATAGCGATGAAGAACGCATACATGCCGACACCCCAGCCGCGCCCTCATCCGTCGCAACCCCCTGGGGCGGAGCCGGAGCGGCCGCCGGTGGAAGACGAGTCGAGAAAGACCGGGAGCATCCCTGGCTTCGACGATCAGTGCCTGACGCCCGCCCGCCCCCGCCCGGTGAGACCCCCCAATCCGGAGGGTGACCGATGAGGAGGCTCGGCTTCATGGCCCTGGTGTTCACGCTCGCCAGCGGAAGCCTGCACGCGGAAACCCTGCTGTCGCCCTCCGTGGGGCTGGCCTTTGGCGGCAAGACCGACGACAGCAAGATCACCTACGGCGGAACGCTGACCTTCAAGGGATCCCTGGTCGGCTTCGCGGTCGACTTCGGGTACACCCCCGACTTCTTCGGGAGCGGTCCGCTGGGCAACAACAACCTCGTGACCCTCATGGGCAACCTGGTCGTGATGTCGCCGGGACCCGTGCGGGTATACGGGTCGGCCGGCCTGGGCCTGGTCAAGTCACGGGTCGAGGACGCGGCCGGCCTGTTCGAGGTGGACAGCAACGAGCTGGGCCTCGGCGTGGGCGGGGGCATCCTCATCTTTCCGAGCGACGGCAACCTGGGCATTCACGGCGACATCCGCTACTTCCGCAGCCTCACCGACCCCGAGCCCGACGACGAGTTCGACGTCGACCTGGGGAACCTCGACTTCTGGCGAGGTGAGGTCGGAATCACGATCCGTTTCTGAGCGGGAGGCTGCGTGGACTCGGAAGCTCGGGTCCAGGACCCGGGGAGGTGAATGGTGGCGAGACGCAGGCAGAGGAGTCGCAAGACGGACGGCACGAGCCGTCGAACGGGCCGCAGCCGCCGGTACGGCCGCAAGGCTTCGGAGAAGGTCGAGAAGGCGATGCACGAGATGAAGCGCGGTCGGCTACGCTCGGGCCGCTCGGGGAGGAAAGTCACGAGCCGCAAGCAGGCCGTCGCGATCGGGCTCTCGCAAGCACGGCGCCGGGGCGCCAAGGTGCCCCGTGCTCCGCGCGGTCGCGGCGCGGCGGAGGTCTGAGGAGTCCTCAGGCCGCCCAGGCGGGGAAGGCGCCGTCCGCCTCGTCGCGGCGCTCCTGGCACTTCACGCAGGTCTGCGCGAAGGGGAGCGCGCGCAGGCGCGCCGGAGCGATGGGCCCTTCGCAGTCCACGCAGCGGCCGTAGGTGCCGGCTCGGAGCCGGCGCAACGCATCTTCGATCGATTGTACGGTCTGGGCGGAGATCGACAGCAGCCCGGCCCCGAGACCCCGCGCGTCGCGCGCGAACCCCCACTCGCTCTCCGCGCGGAAGCCGCCGTTCCCATCGGTCAAGGCGTCGCGAAGGGCCTGCTTGCGTTCCTCGAGCTCGCGGACGTGCTGTTCGAGCATCTGTTCCAGTCGGCGAAGCATCGTCGAGTTGTGCATGGTCTGCATGAGTGCCTCCCTCGATCTGACGTCGCGGCGGAGAGAGCAAGAGCGATGCCACCTGCAGGCCCGCCGGGAGCGGACGAACAAAGGAAGGGAAGCCGAGCGCCGAGCGATCCTCGGCCTGCACACTCTACAAAGCGCCGCCGTAGCGCGAGCCGAGCGTAGACCGGAAAGGCCTTTTGCAGTGGTCTGCCTCTTGCAGAAGTGCCGCCATGGCGACCTGGCGTGCCTCGCGCGTTCTGGCCCCGTCGCTCGCGGTCGTCCTCGCCAGCCTGACTTGTCTGGCCAGGAAGGCCACGCCCACGGCGCAAGAGGTCACGTTGCGGCGTCAAGCCGCGGATACTGCGGGTCCAGGGGAGCGGCCGGTCGCGCGCGCTTCCCGCTGACTGATTCGTAGGGAGCGCTGGTGCTCGCGTTCATGCCAAAATGGGACCCCTTGGCCTTCTGGAGCCGACGCAAGCCCCCGGAGGACGCGCTTGCGCATCTGGCCGCCATCGTCGAGTCCTCCGACGATGCGATTCTCTCCAAGAATCTCGACGGCATCATCCAGTCGTGCAACGCTGCGGCCGAGCGCATATTCGGCTACTCGGCGGCCGAGCTCGTCGGTCGGCCGATCGGCATCCTGATACCTCCCGAACGGCGAGACGAGGAAACGGAGATCCTCGATCGCCTCCGCCGCGGCGAGCGCATAGACCACTACGAGACGGTGCGCATCGCAAAGGATGGCCGCGCGATCGAGGTCTCGCTCATGATCTCTCCCATCCGCGGCGCCTCGGGTGCCATCATCGGCGCCTCGAAGATCGCAAGGGACATCACGGACCGCAAAAAAACCGAGCTGGCGTTGCGGCGAGCCCAACAGGTGGCCCGGTTCATGGCCAACGTGAGCTTGGCGCTGGGGGCCGACCTGTCGGACCACCGCACCATCTTGCACAAGGTGGCGAGCCTGTCCGTCCCCTTCTTCGCGGACTGGTGTACCGCGGACATCGTGGGCGAGGATGGCGTCCTGGAAAGGCTGGTCGTCGTACACGGCGAGCCTTCCAAGGCGGGGCTCGCCCGTGAACTCGCCCGCCGCTGGGTACCGGAGGCAAACGATCGAATGGGTCCGGGCTGGGTCGCGGCCACCGGCAGGTCGGAGATGGTGGAAGACGTCCGGGGGGAGGATCTCATCTCATGGGTACGTGATGACGAGCATCGTCGGGCGGTGCTGGAATTGGGCTTCGCCTCCTACCTCAGCGTGCCGGTGATGAGCAGGAGGCGCAATACGCGAGCGGTGCTCACGTTCGTCTCGGGCCGGCCGGAGCGCCGCTACGAGTCCATGGATCTTCGAGTGGCGGAGGATTTAGCCCAGCGCGCTGCCATCGCCATCGACAACGCCGTGCTCTACCGGGCGGCCCTGGAGGCGGACCACCGCAAGGACGACTTTCTGGCCGTCCTGTCCCACGAGCTCAGAACGCCTCTCAACGCCATCGTGGGATGGAGCCACCTTCTCCAGGAAGGCACCGCGAGCTCCGAGATGGTCTCGAAAGCCGCGGAGACCATCCACCGCAATGCTCAGGTCCAGGTCCGGCTGATCTCGGATATCCTCGACATTTCGCGCATCGCCGCCGGGAAGATGCGCCTGGATGTGCAGCCCGTCGAACTGCCGGCCGTAGTCGAAGCCGCGATGGACACGCTGAAGCCAGCCGCCGAAGCCAAGGGCGCGCTCCTGGAAGCGATACTCGACCCGCAGGCGGGGTCCATTTCCGCCGACGCGAACCGATTGCAGCAGATCGTCTGGAACCTCGTGTCCAACGCGATCAAGTTCGTTCCCGAGGGGACGGGCCACGTTCAGGTCCGACTGGAGGCAGTGGACCCGCACGTCCGCCTCACGGTGGAGGACAACGGCCCCGGCATCGATCCCGCGTTCCTGCCGCATGTCTTCGAGCGCTTCCGGCAGGAGGAGTCGGGAGGGAACCGCCGCTCCCAGGGTCTGGGACTCGGGCTGGCCATCGTGCGACAGCTCGTGGAGCTTCACGGCGGCACCGTCGAGGCCGCAAACCGCCCAAACCGCGGGGGAGCGACCTTCACGGTCAAGCTCCCGCGCCGAAGTGTGCCCCGCGCCGTCACGGTGACGGGGGCGAGCGAGCGGCTCTCCCAGGTGGAGCAACCGCTGTGGCTGGACAAGGCGCCATGGTTGGGGGGAGTTCGGGTCCTCGTCGTGGACGACCACGAGGACGCGCGCCAGCTGCTGAAGGCACTGCTGGAGCGCTGCGGTGCCACGGTGGCGGTGGCGGCCTCGGCCCGCGAAGCCCTGTCCATCGTGCCCAGCGAGAAGCCGGACGTGCTGCTCTCGGACGTGGAGATGCCGGAGCAGAGTGGATACGACTTGCTTCGCCGGCTAAGGTCGCTACCCGCGGAGAGAGGCGGCCAGATACCGGCAGTGGCGTTGACCGCGTACGCCACGGCCCAGGATCGGGTGAAGCTGCTCCGCGCGGGCTTTCAAATGCACGTTCCCAAGCCAGTGCAGCCCGCGGAGCTCGCGACCGTGGTGGCGAGCCTCGCGAAGAAAAGCGGCTGAGTGCCTTCGACCTTGGTCAGGCGCAGGCTTCGACGGGAATGACGTGCGTGTGCAGATTGCGGAGGGCAGGCGGAAAAACCCGCTCCTCGCTCCCCTTGGCATCGAGGCAATAGGCGCAGAACAGCGAGATCGAGTGTTCCTCGATCACGTCGTTCCAGAGCTCTTCGAGACGGGCTGCCGCGGGCAGGTTCTCCGGCCACAGCAGGTCCACCATTTCGCCGTACACACGCACGTTTCGGAAGCGGCGAGAGCCCTTGACCGAACCGACGAGCTCCCGCATGGCGGCCTTGAACAGGGCCTCGTCGGGCGTCCCCTCCACCATGAACCGGGACAAGACCTCCTCCGCGTCCCGGCTGTCGAGCTGGCCCCAGCTCTTCAAGGTCTTGACGTCGAAGCCGTCGTCTTCGAGCCGCTGCTCCACCGCTTGGGCGTGCTGACGCGTAGCGACGAGAATCACGGCCTCGTTGCGGCCAAGCGCGGCGCCCGTGAACAACGACACCGCCTCGATCAGGACGCGGTCGTCGCGATAAACCTGAACAAAATGGTCCCGTGACACGGGTTCCACGATCAGGTCTCGCCAGGGATTATAGATCGTCATGGGTGCGCCTCCCGTCCAGGCTTCATCGTAGCGGAACGCTGAGTGTCCTTGCAACGAGCGTGCCACATTCGGGACTCAGGCGTTGTAGACGTTCAGCCGGTTGTAGAGGGTCTTCAGGCTGATCTTCAGCAGGTCCGCCGTCTTCTTCTTGTCCCCTGCGCAGTGCTCGAGGGTGGCCAGGATCAGCCGGCGCTCCGCTTCCTCGATGGGGGTGCCGACGCGAATGGAGAGGCTGGTGCCGAGCCGCTCCTCCACGATCCCGAGGGGCAACGCGTCGACCCCGATGTCGTTCGGGGCCAAAATGAAGGCGCGCTGCACCACGTTACGCAGCTCGCGCACGTTCCCGGGCCAGCTGTGGGCCCGCAGGCGATCCAGGGCGGCCTTGGTGATGCTCTTTGGCGAGCCCTCGCTCTCGCGGTTCAGGTCCTCGAGAAAGGCTTCGGCCAGGAGCTCGATGTCGTCTTCCCGCTCCCGCAGTGGGGGGAGCTGGAGGGGGAAGACGTTGAGGCGATACAGGAGGTCCTCGCGCAGCTTGCCTTCCGTCACCGCCTGCTCCGCCGGACGGTTGCTGGCGGCGATCAGGCGCACGTCCACCTGCACCGGCTCGTTCGCTCCCACCCGCAGCACCTTGCCCGTCTCCAGGACGCGGAGCAGCTTGACCTGCAGGTCGACCGGCATCTCCGAGATCTCGTCCAGGAAAAGCGTGCCCTCGTGCGCGCGCTCGAAGTGGCCACGATGGCTGCGCTCGGCCCCGGTGAAGCTGCCGCGCTCGTGCCCGAAGAGCTCGCTTTCGATCAGGGTGGGCGAGATCGCCCCGCAATTGATGGGAACGAAGGGCTGCTTCTGCCGGCGGCTCATCTCGTGCAGGGTCTGGGCGACGAGCTCCTTGCCGGTGCCGGTCTCGCCGAGCACGAAGACGGAGGCGTCGGTGGGGGCGACCTTGGCGATGAGATCGTAGACCTCTTGCATGCGCCGGGAGCCGCCGATCATGGAGCCGAAGCGGCCCAGTCGACGCAGCTCGCCGCGCAGGGCCCCGACCTGGCGGGCCAGCTCCCGCGTGCGCGAGAGGTTGGCGAGGGCCACCTTCACGCGCGCGAAGTCCACGGGCTTGGTCAGGAAATCCGTGGCCCCCAGTTGCAGGGCCTCCACCGCCAGCTCGATGCTCGAGTTGCCGGAGATGAAGATGACCCCCGGCGGAAGCCGGCCCTCCGGCGCCTGCAGGAGCTCGAGGCCGGAGCCGTCCGGGAGCTGCATGTCGACGAGCAGGGCGTCGGGCTCCTGCTCGCGCAGGGCCACGCGGGCCTCCTGGAGGTTGGAAGCCGTGCGCACGTCGAAGCCCTCGCGCTTCACGGCCTCGGCCAGGCCGAGCACGAAGCCGGCGTCGTCGTCGACCAGCAGGGCGTTGGGCATGATCCTCTAGCTCTGGCTCCCGGCGAGGGGAAGGTACACCAGGACCCTGGTGCCACGGTCGGGCGCGCTCTCCACGTGGATCTCGCCCCCGTGCAGCTCCACCAGGGCCCGGGCGACGTAGAGACCGATGCCGCTGCCTCCCTCCTTGGTGCTGAAGTCGGGCTCGTAGATGCGGGCGAGGTCCTCGGCAGGGATTCCGGGCCCGCTGTCGGCGAACGTCACCGTCACCCGCCTCTCTTCGCGACGGGTCTCGACGACCAGCCGGCCGCCGCGGGGCATCGCTTCGAGGGCGTTCACCGTGACGTTCAGGAAGGCCTGTCGGAGACGGTCCGGATACCCGCGCATGACCAGGGGATTGTCGCCGAGGTCGGTCCGAAGCTCGATGCCCAGGCGCCGGGCCTGGGGGGCGAGCAGGGTCGCGAGATCCCGGAGGGAAGCCGCGACGTCGAACTCTCGCGCCTGGGCGTCCGGCACGGTCTGGGTCAGGATGCCGTGGAGGGAGCGATTGAGACGGTTCAGCTCCTCCCGGAGCACGTCCACGTATCGCCTTTGGCTTTGCGCGTTCCCGGGCTCGGCGGCCTCCATCGTCCCCAGGCTCTCCCGCAGGAGGTCGAGGTTGATCATCATGGCGCTGAGGGGCGCGCGCAACTCGTGGGCCATGGTGCGGTAGACGCGGCCGAGGCCCTCGAGCTGGCTGGCGAGGCGGGCGTCCGCCTCCAGGGCCTCGAGGGCTCGCGGGTCCCGCAGGAGCATCAGGTAGTCGTCGCAGTCCTCGCCTTCCAGCCGATGGAGCTCGGCTTCGATCCGGCCTCCCTCCGCGGGAGCGTCGAGGCGCACCGGCCAGCTTCCGTCGAGGCCGGGCGCGCCCTTCACGACCTCGCGCACCGTGGGGCGGAAGCCGTCCCACCACGCCTTGAACGCGCCCTGATCGGGGCTGCCCATGATCTCGAGGGCCCGACGGCTGGCGTGGTCGACTTCGAGGTCGCGCCGGAGCAGGACCACTCCCACCTTGAGCAGATGGGCGAGCGCGCCCATCTGCTGGCCGCGGCGCTCGGTCTCCCGGCGCGCGATCTCGAGGGCACCCTTCACGCGATTGGCGGCCTGGAGGGCGCGCGCGAACTCGTCGGTGGGGGCCAGGGGGGGCGCGGGCGACCGCCCTTCCAGGACCGCGGTGATCGTCGCGGCCCGGCGTGAGAGCTGGACCTGGAGGAACGCCCCGAGCGCGCCGATCCCGGCGAGACCCATGAGCGCCAGGCGCATCAGGCTGGCCCGCCCCTGCTCGTAGAGGGAGGCGATCCGGTCACTGTGCAGGACGATCCTCAGGTAGCCCCAGAGCTCTTGGCCATCCAGGAGCGGCACATAGGCGACGTAGTCGCCTCCTCGAAGGAACGATCCCGGCTCCAGCCGATCGACGCGCGCCTGTGGGGGCTGCCCGAGCACCTCCCCCGCGGCGGGGAACCGCTCGTGCGGAAGCGGATCGTCGCTTTCGACGACCTGACCGTCGGCCGTGACCACGGCCAGCGAGGAGACGACCTCGGAGAGCAGGGTGAGGTCGCGGATGCGCTCGCGCAGGCGGCGTCTCGACTCCGCGTCCGGGTAGCGGAGAGTCTCGAGGCTGCGTTCGAGGACGAGGTTGGCCTGCTCGCGAGCGATGAGGCGGACGGTGTCCTCGCCCAGTCGTGCTTCGAGCGACATCAGCCAGTGCTGCAGGCCCAGGGCGAAAGCGGCCATGAGCAGGAGATACCCCGCGAACAGTCCAAGCGTGCTCTTGAGCCCCAGCTTCACCGCGGAGTCTTGTATTCCACATCGATCGACGTGTCCACCGCCGGTGCAAGCGCCCCCCGGAAGAGGCCTTGCGTCCGTACCGAATCAGGCGGAAGGCCGAACCACCGGCGGCGGCGAAGACAGATCGGCCAGGAGCCGATCGAGGACCGCCGGCTCCGCGGGCTTGACGAGGTGGTGGGTGAAACCCGACTCCTGCGACCGGCGCCGATCCTCCTCCTGGCTCCACCCGGTCAGGGCCACGATGGGAAGAGCCCGGCCCCAGGCCTGGGCGCGGATCTGTCGGCAGACCGCGTGGCCGTCGAGCCCCGGCATCCCGATGTCGAGGAAGATCAGGTCGGGCCGAAAGGCCTCGGCCGCCCCGAGCGCCTCGCGGCCGTCGTGCGCCGTATGCACCTCGTTGCCCTTCATCTCGAGCAAGAGGGCGAGGCCGGTCGCCGAGTCCTGGTTGTCATCGACCACCAGGATACGCCGCGCCGGACGGGTCGGGGTCGCGCTCTCGGGCGGGTTCGACGCAACCCGGGCCGACGCGGACAGGACGGGGAGACGGACCACGAACTCGGCGCCTCGGCCCGGTCCGTCGCTCAGCGCCTCGACCGTGCCGCCGTGCATCGTCACCAGGTCTCGCACGATGCTGAGGCCGACGCCGAGGCCCCCGCGAGACGCTCCCGTCGACCGATCGACCTGAGTGAAAATGTCGAAGACGCGAGGCAGGGAGTCGGCAGGGATCCCGATCCCGTCGTCCCTCACGCGGACGACGACCCCTCCGCCCTCGCGCCGGGCCTGGAGGCGAAGGTGGCCGCCCTCGTCCGTGTACTTGACCGCGTTGTGGAGGAGGTTGGCGAATACCTGGGCGAGCCGCGTGAGGTCCGCCTCCAGGAGCACCGGCTCCGCGGGGAGATCGACCACGAGCTCGCGCCCCGAGGCGTCGAGGGCCGGCCTCATGGTTTCGAGGGCGCTCTCCAGGACCGCGGCCAGGGTCAACTGCTCCTTGTGCAGCTCGACCTTGCCGCGGCTGATCCGGCTCACGTCGAGGAGGTCGTCGATGAGCCGCACCATCTGCCGCAGCTGCCGCTCCATGATGCCGCGGGCTTGCGCCAGTGCTTCCGTGTCCGCCCCTCCCGCGACCCGTACGACCTCGAGGGCGTTGCGCAGGGGAGCCAGCGGGCTGCGCAGCTCGTGAGCGAGAGTGGCCAGGAACTCGTCCTTGTGGCGGTTCGCCTCCCGCAACGCCTCCTCGCTGCGGATGCGCTCGGTGATGTCGATGGCGATGCCGCCGATCAGGCTCGTACCGCCGACCCCCGCCGGAATCGGGAACTTGCTGACCAGGGAGTGATGCACGCCGTCCTCGTGCTCCAGGGT
>Ga0326597_10012118_pt1 | contig 11376 bp, 8 predicted proteins | sample RVTome_12_FD_203789 | JGI IMG/M metagenome (GOLD analysis project Ga0326597, IMG submission 203789) | Soil microbial communities from uranium-contaminated site in the Upper Colorado River Basin, Wyoming, United States - RVT100D185 | ecosystem: Environmental > Terrestrial > Soil > Contaminated >...
CCGGAGGTTGTCGCGCCGGATTGCCTCCAGGCGCGCCATGTTGGCCTCGGAGGTGATCGCGACCACGAGGAACGGCCGCCCCTCGGTGGTCTTTCCGACCTCGTCGACCCGCACCCGCGCCGACGCCGCGTCGAGGCGGCGGAAGTAATCGACGATCTGCGTCCAGTCGGCGAGCTGCCGGTCGGCGCCGACCCGGAACCCGAGGACCGCGTCGGGGGAGGGGACGGTGTCGGCGGCAAGGGCCCCGCCCGCCAAGGCAACCGAGATCCACACGACGCGCAGCAACACTTTCACCCGCACCTTTCGCCGGGGCCGACGGGCGCCCGAGGCGTCAGGAGAACACGCAGGGGCCGAGGGTGGCAAGGCCGGGGGTAGAATCGGCTCATGTGGAGGGAGTTCCGTCTTTTCATCCTGCGCGGCAACGTCCTGGAGCTGGCGGTGGCGGTGGTCCTCGGCGCCGCGTTCGGCCGCGTGGTCACCTCGCTGGTCGAGGACCTGCTGATGCCCCCCATCGGACTGGCTTTGGGCGGCGTCGACTTCAAGAACCTGTTCGTCGACCTCTCGAGAGGCGGCTACGCCACCCTGGCCGAGGCGCAGGCGGCGGGGGCGCCGACGCTGCGCTACGGGGTGTTCCTCAACACCGTGGTGAACTTCCTGATCGTCGCGTTCTCGATCTTCCTGCTCGTCCGCCAGATCAACCGGATGTTCCCGCCCGCGGCGCCCGCCGCGCCCATCACCCGCGATTGCCCGTTCTGCCTGTCCCCGGTCCCGCTGAACGCGCGCCGTTGCGCGCACTGCACGTCCGAGCTCACGCCCGCCTAGCGCCTGACGACGGTCCTTTCCAGCGCGCGGCGGTCCCAGGCGGCGAGATCGGCCGCGGCTTCGTACGTCGTCTGCAGGAACTCGAGCAGCGTGGCGTCAGGGTCTTCCGACTGCCGGACGACGTCGTAGGCCAGGATGAACTCCCGAAGGTCGTTCGAGTAGAAGGCCGCCTCCGGCTTCACCGGCGCCTGCGCGAATCCGGCCGGTTCCGGGTAGGCGTACGAATAGAACGCGGGATAGGAAATCGCACCGCCCCCCGCCCAGAAGCCGCAACTGCTCACCTCGTGTGAATAGGCTTCCCGGGTCACCCAGTCCGGCAGGTTCGGGATCCCGCCCGGATGCTCGGGAGCGACCCGCCCGGAAAACCGGGTGACCGCGATGTCCGGGGCGCCCCAGAAGACGTGGACCGGGCTGCATTTGCCGATGAAGCGGGCGCGAAACTCCTTGAAGACCCGTTCCGCCTGCACGAGGACGCGCCAGAAGCGGTTCGCATACTCCCGGTCGTACGCCCGGTGGGTCTCGTCCTCGGCGAACGGGATCGGATCCGCGATCTCGTTGGGCTTCCCGTAGATCTTCACGTGCAGATCGAGCGTTGCCATCTGCTCCCGGAGCCGCGCGTAGAAGACCGCCACGGTCTGCGGCTCCAGCAGAAACCCGGCCTCGCCCCCGTCGCTGGACCGCACCCCCAGCCGATGGCCGACGAAGTCGAGCTCGATCTCGAAGGTGCGGTCGCCATGCGGGATCGGAGACGTCGTGAGCCCGCGCGCCGTCACGTACAGCGTGACGTGCCACGAGTGGTTCACCCAGGGCGACTGCGCGAGGCGGACCTTGCCCACGATCTGCATCCACATGTGCAGCGTCGCGCAGGTGTCGCTCCACTCTTCGAGGGGGAGGCTCGGCCAGGGCTCCGAAAGCGAAGCAGCGGCATTGGTCATGCGATCTGTCCTTCCAATCGTGCCAGCGTCGCGCCCAGTCAACGCGCCGGTGGCACCCCCGTCAGAGTCTCCAGCCAGGCCCCGACCGTCGGAAGGAAGCCAACCGCGTACTGTCGAGCTCCTCCCTGTCCATGGTGTCCTCCAACGGTGAGTCCGTGCCCAGCCTCCGGGACGATCACGACCTGGGAGCCTGGGGCGCCGCTCTGCTGCAGCCCGGCGACCCACTTCTGCGCCGAAACGGTCGTCGGTGCAAGATCGTCGCGAGCGCCCAGGAGGACGAGGGTTGGCACCTTGATCTTCTGGATGTCGGGCAGCGGATCGTATGTCGCAACCCACGCCCAGGCGGGGCGCGATGCCTCGGAGGGAAGGATTCGATCGAGGTTCACTGCCGCGTACCACGACTCTTGCTTTGCGCTGCCGATCCGTTGCATCAGGGCGGCCCGCTCCTTGCCGGTCTCCAGGTAGGAGAAGTACGCATCCAGCAGCTTGGTGGCGGCGGGATGGGCCTCGATCGATGATCCTTGGCTTCTCAGCCGCTGGCCATAGCCGAAAACCTCGACCTCACGTGGCGACGCCCCTCCGCCAGTCACCACGATCAGGAAGCGAGCCAAGCTGGACCGCGTCGCGGCAACGGGCGCTACCCAGCCGGATTGGCTGATGGCCCAGAGCCCCAGGCGAGCCCTGTCAACGTTCGAACGAGCAGCGAGAAATCCCAGAGCCTCCGCATCACTCGCGAGATCGAACAGCGAGGCTGTTGCCCAATCGCCCTGGGAGGCACCGCAGCCGCGTTTGTCGAAAAGGAGGACCGCGTAGCCGCGCTTCACCAGGACCTCGGCGATGGGCCGCATCTCGTCCCTGGTCGAACAGCCGGAGCCGTGGAGGAACACCAGGGCGGGGAAAGGCCCCTGGCCGGCGGGAAGGAGGAGGATTCCGCCGAGCTGAAGTTCATGGCTCGAGAACCTCACGTCCTCGGCCCGCGGAGACTGGGCATGGAGCGGGGCCACCCAGAGAACGAGAAGCGTCGCTGCGACCAATCGGGCTCTCGGCATTGCTTGGCTATCCTTCGCGGGCTGTGACCTCATCGTTCCGCCTCCGTGTCACGCTTTCATCGCCCCCCATCAGCTACGAAGTGACCGGCACCTGGTTCCGCGACGTCGAGGGTCACGCCCTCAGGAGCGTCGCGCCCCAGTTCATGCCCGCGCCGAACGCGACAAGCATCACGAGGTCGCCGGGCTTGATCCACCCCGCCCGCGCGGCTTCGTCCCAGAGCAGCGGCACCGTGGCCGCGGTGGTGTTGCCGTAGCGGTCGATGTTGTGCGGGACCTTCTCGTCGGGGAGGCCCAGCGCCTTCTGGCAATACTCGTTGATGCGCTTGTTGGCCTGGTGCATGAGCACCAGCGACAGGTCTTCCGCCGTGAGGCCGTTCCGCGCCAGGACCGCCTGCGCCACTTCGATCATGCGGGTGGTCGCCATCTTGAACACCTGCCGGCCGTCCATTACCGGGATGTGCTCGCCGCGGCGGATCTGCTCGGCGTCGATGTACGGCCGGCGCGCGAACCCGGCGCCGGGCACGTACAGCTTGTCGAAGTGCGTCCCGTCGGTGTGCAGCTCGGAGTCGACCACGCCGCGGCCGTCGTCCGCCATCCCCTTCACCACCACCGCCGCCCCGGCATCGCCGAACAGGACGGTGAGATGGCGGAACTTCGTGTTCCACGCGTGCTCTTCCGGCGTGGGAGCCACGTCCGAGCGGCCGTAGAGGTACTCCCAGTTGGCCGCGGTGTACGGCATGAAGCCGGTGTGGACCTCGGCCCCCACCAGGAGCACGGTCCGCGCCAGTCCCGCGCGGATGTGCGCGTCGACGAGCTGCAGGCCGTACAGGAAGCCGACGCACTGCTGGCGGATGTCGAAGCAGGGAACCGTGCGCAGTCCGAGCTTGCTCTGGAGCAGCGCCCCCGCGCCGGGGAAGAAGTGGTCGGGGGTCATGGTGGCGAACACCACGAGGTCGACCTCTTCCGCCGCGACCCCCGCCATCTCCAGCGCGCGTCGCGCCGCGGCCACGCCGAGATCGGACGTGCCGGTGCCGGGGTCGACGTAGTGGCGAGCCTCGACCCCGCTGCGCTCGCGGATCCACTCGTCGGTGGTGTCCATGATGCGGGCCAGCATCGGGTTGGTGACCCGGTTGGGCGGGATCTCGCTGCCGCTGCCGACGATCACCGAGCGCACGGGTGCGATTCTAGTGTCCGGAGCCGTGTCTCGGCTATCCTCGGCCGGTGCCCCCGCTCTCCATCACCGTGGTCTTCCCCATGTTCAACGAGGAAGCGTACGTCGAGCGGGCGGTGAACGCGGCCCGCGACGTCCTCGGCCGGACCGCCCACGACTTCGAGGTCGTCGTCGTCGACGACGCGTCCACCGACGGGACCGGCCCCATCGCCGACCGCCTGGCCCGCGCGGACCCGCGGGTGCGCGTCGTCCACAATTCCTTGAACCTCAAGCTCGGGGGCGCGCTGCGGGCCGGGTATGCCGCCGCCACGAAGGACCTCGTCTTCTACACCGACGCCGACCTGCCCATCGACCTCGAGGAGCTGCCGCGGGCGGTGCGGCTGCTCGAGTACCAGCAGGCGGACGTCGTGGCCGCCTATCGCCACGACCGCACATCGGAGGGCTGGCTGCGGACGATCTACACGTTCGCGTACAACCACCTGATCCGCATCCTGTTCGGCCTCAGGGTGCGCGACGTGAACTTCGCCTTCAAGCTCTTCCGGCGCTCGGTGCTGGCGAAGTTTCCCCTGAGGAGCAACGGCAGCTTCATCGACGCGGAGTTCCTGCTTCGCGCGCGCAGACACGGCTGCCCGATCATCCAGATCGGGCTCGACTACTTTCCGCGCACCCGCGGACTGTCGACCCTGGCCTCTTTTGGAGTGATCGCCGACATGCTCCGCGAGATGGCCGAGAACTGGAAAGACCTCAGGTAGTGACGCGGCCGCAGGCGGCGATCCTCGCCGCGATCCTCGTGGTGGCGGCAGCGTTGCGCGTCGTCGGTCTGGACTGGGGCCTGCGCCACCCGCCCCACGGCGACGAGAGCGCGTTCGTCCTGAACGTGCACCGGATGATCGTGGAGGGCGACCTCGACCACCGGTACTACGAGTATCCGGGCCTGTTCTTCTACGTTCTCTACCCCTTCCTGCGCATGGTGATGGGCAGCGAGCCGCCGACGCCCGCCGCCTACCTGGCCGCCCGCGCGGTGGTCGCCGCCTGCGGCGTTGCCGCGGTGGCGCTGCAGTTCGCGTTCGCGCGCCACCTCGTGACCGCGGGGCCGGCGCTGTTCTCCGCCGCGTTGCTCGCGGTCTCGCTGGTCGCGGTCCAGACCGCGCACTCCGTGCGCCCCGACGTGGCGCTGCAGGCGCTGTACCTCGTCGCGCTCATCGCCATGCTGCGCCTGGACGGACGCGCCCCCGCCGCCCTGCGCGCAGGAGCGGCCCTCGGCGCCGCCGCGGCGATCAAGTTCTCCGGCGTGTTCCTCGTCCCCGCGCTGATCGCGCGCCGGCTCCTGGTGCCCGGCCGCCGCGCCCGCGGCCTCCTGCTCGCCGGGGCCGCCGCCGCCGCGACGTTCGTCGTCGCCTCCCCGTACTCCGTGCTCCATCTCGGCGAGTTCGTGGAAGGAGTCGAGACGCAGGTCTCGCACCACTACGAAGAGAGCCCCGACCCGGAGCTCGTGAAGTCCTACCGCGACATGGTCGTCCTCTACCTCGGGATCTGGGCGAGGGCGCTGAGCATGCCGGCCACGGTGCTGTCGATCCTCGGCCTCCTGGCGGTGGCGCGGGCACCACGGCGGTGGGGGCCGCTGCTGCTCGTGCCCGTGACCGCCATCGCCGTCTTCGCGACGTCGCAGGTCCGCCACGACCGGTTCCTGCTGCCGGCGCTCGTGGTGGCATTCGCCCTCGCGGCCGCCGGGTGGGCGGAGGTCTGGTCGGTCTCCCGCCGCCTGGCCGTCCTCGTCGCGGTCGTCGCGCTGGCGCTGCCGCTGCTCGCCTCCATCCGTTACCTGCGCGACGTCTCGCGACCCGGTACCGGGGACCGCGCGATCGACTGGGCGGCATCGGCGCTGCCGGAGGGGGCCCGCGTGCTCACGCGGCTGGACCTCGGGCTGGACCAGTCCCGGGTGGAGGTCTTCAAGGTGCCGCGACTCGACCGGCGGGTACAGGTGCTCGCATCCGATCTCGTCTTCGCCACCCACCGGGACGATGCCTTCCCGCTCGCCGGCCTCGTCCCGACGGCGACGTTCCATCCCACCGGACGCTACGATGGCCCGCCGATCACCGCCTGGTCGGTGCCGGATGCGATGCGCCCGCAGCGCGCGGCGATCGCGCTGGCCGGCGCCACGCTCACGTCCTCGTCCGGCGCGGCCACGCTTCCGGCCGCGATCGACGGCCGCCCCGACACCTGGTGGCACACCGACGAGATCCAGCAGGCGGGGGACTTCCTCGCTGTCGAGCTGGGCCGCGAGGCCGATCTTTCCGGGATCGAGCTTGGCCTCGACCGGGAGCCGCGCTTCGCGGCCCGCGAGCTGCAGGTGCAGGTTCGGGCGGGCGGCTCCTGGACCCGCCCACCCTGGGTCCACGGCCGCACGCTCCCCGAGGATCAGCGCCTTCCGGCCAGCCAGGTGCTGCTGCTGCTGCGCCCGGTACGGGCGGACGCGATCCGCCTGGTCCTGACCCGAAACGGGGGCCGCCGCTGGGGCATCGCGGAGCTCGCGTTGTGGCACAGCGCACCCTGATCGGGCCCGTGGGTTGTGGCCGCGCCGACCGCCGTGGTATTTGAAGGACGGTCCCCGGCGCGACCCCGATGCTCACCGACCTGTCCGTCACCCCGATCGCGGAGCCCCTGAGGCAGCTTGCCGTCGAGCGCCGCAGCGGAGACCTGCAATTGCAGTCGGGCCGCGCGGTCAAGACCATCTTCTTCGACGGCGGACGCGCGATCTTCGCCGCCAGCAACATGAAGAAGGACCGGCTGGGCGAATCGCTGGTCGCCCAGGGCCGCATCACCGCCGAGGAATACCGCCAGGCCGAGGCCTACCTGAAGGGCGATCGCAAGCTCCGCATCGGCGATGCGCTGGTCGGCGCCGGGCTGCTCCAGAAGGGCGAGATCGGGCGCATGGTCGCCCGGCAGGTGAACCGCATCCTCCTCTCGACCTTCGCCTTCACCGACGGCGTCGCGTCGTTCGAGGAGCGCAAGACCTCGATTCCGCTCGAGTACATGGTCAGCCTCTCCATGCACCGGGTCCTCTACGACGGCATCAGGACCATGGAGAACCAGGAGCTGGTGCTGTCCGGCCTCGGCAACCTGGACCGGTGGGTGAAGCTCAACGCCGTGGCCCCCTTCGGCTTCGATCCCAAGGACAGCCCGGAGGAGGAGATGGACATCCTCGAGCACGCGCAGCGGCGGGTCACGCTGCGCCGCCTCGCCTGGCGCTCGGGAGGACTGTCCTTCGAGCACCTCCGCGCCTCCTACGCGCTCCTCGCGTCGGGAGTCCTCCTGGACGCGGATGCGGCCGAGGAGCCGCAGCCGGTCATCCACATGGAGACGGGGACGTTCCTCCTCTCCGCGCTCCAGCGGCAGCCCGATCCCTCCGCCCGGGAGGCGGTGCGCCAGGAGGTCCGCGACGAGCTCGGGCGCTCCGCCCAGATGGACCGCGAGGCGTGGCTGAAGGTGTCGCGCGCCGCGCCGCGCGAGGAGCTGGTGAAGGCGATCGAGGAGAAGATGGAGCGCTACCACGCCCTCCGCGATGCCCTCGGCGACGATGACCTCCGCACCGATCTCGAGGTGATCCTCGGCCGCGCGTCCGCGATGCTGCGCCTGGCGCGCCATCCGGGTGCGGCCGGCCAGTTGGTGCCGGAGTACGCCGCGCCACCGCGGTCCGCGGCCCCCGCCCCGGCCGCCCCGGCGTCGCCCGAAGGCGACGCCACGCTGGACCAGCTCCTCCTGGAGGCGGAGGTGCGGATGACGGTGTCCGACTACGCGAACGCGATCAAGGCCTTCGTGAAGCTGGTGAACCGCGCTCCCCGCAACGCCTCGTACCGCGCGAAGCTCGCCATCGCCATGGCCAGCTATCCGAAGACGGCGAAGGGCGCCGAGCGGGAGTTCCTCGAAGCGCTGCGCATCGAGCCCGACAACCCCGACCTCCACTACCAGTTCGGGATGTACTACAAGGTCATGAAGCAGCGCGCGCGGGCGCTGGCGGAGATGCAGACCGCGGTGCGCCTCAACCCGCGGCACGCGATGGCCCGCCGCGAGCTGGAGAGCCTGTCGCCGAAAGACTCGGCGCTGGTCAGCCTGAAGAAGCTGTTCAGCTAGTGTCCTGACACCAGGGCCCGGCGCCGGAGCCTGGCGGCGACGATGCCGATGGTCAAAAGCGAGCCCGCGGCGGCCGCCGTCACCCCCGGCTCCGCGAGCCGCAGCGCTTCCACGGCAAAAGCGAGGCCCACCACGCACAGCACGGCCTCTGGTCCGCGGCCTGCTGTCCGAGCCAGCCGCGCAGGCAGGCTGGATTCGACCAGGCTGGATTCGGGATGGGCCGGTCTCCGCACCACGCGCCACACCGTTGCCGACAGGACGACGGCCCAGAAGACCCACCCGCGGCCCTGCTCGAAGGCGCGCTCCAGTCCGAGCGACGTCCAGACGGCGCCCACCAGCACCAGGGCGAGGATACACGCGGCGGCGAGGGCGATGCGCCGGGCCGCCTGGATCGCGAGGCGGCCTGTTTCCGCCCAGCGCGCAGCACCGTAGGCGTACGCGCTCACGATCACGCCCCAGCCGACGAAGTTACCGACGGGCACCCCCAGCCATGGTCCCGGCGGCGTCCAGCGCCAGAGGCCGGCGCGCGTCGCCATCGGCTCGATCATGAGGTCCAGCGTGATCGCGACCAGCGCCGCCGTCCCCGCATGCCACCCTCGCGAGGCTTCGCGCCGACCCGCGACCGCCATGGCGGACGTGATGACCGCCGCCCAGACCACCGCGACGGCGAGCGGCACCCCGAGCGGCGCCATGCGCCACGACGCGTCATACGCATGCGACGCGAACACCGCCATGGCCACGGCCTCGAGCGCGAACCCGTACGCGGCCAGCGCCAGAAGCTCGCCCGCCGCGTGTCGAGCGCCCAGCGCCCGTCGCGCGTGGTGGAAGGCCAGCCCGGCGGCGAGCGGCGCCACCACCGCCTCGAACACCCAGGTGGGCAGGACACTACCTCCGGGTGACCTCGGCCATCCCGTGGCCGCGGCGGCCGAGGCCTTCGTAGCGGGTGAAGTTCTCGTCGAGCAGGAGGCGCCAGGGCCGGCCGGAGAGATGGCGGTGCAGGCGGCGGTCGAGGTCGACGGGCACGGTGATGCTGCGCTCGACCTCGCCGTGGATGCGGAGCGGCTGCCCGTCGGCGGTGGCGACCTCGAGCTCCAGCGCGCGCAGGGCATCGCCCTCGCGACGGGGCGCGAACTGGACGCGCGCGATGCGCTCGGCGCGGCCGTCGCGCCACACGAACCCTCCTTCCACCACCCGCCCGCGCGCGCTGACGATGAGCGCGTGCACGGCGACGTCGTCCCCCAGCCGCATCGTGAAGAGCCGCCACCAGTCGGCGGCCATCCAGTCGCGCCGCCCCCAGGTGTGGTCGCGGCTCCCGGTGCCGGCGACGCGCAGCGTCCCCCCATCGGCCTCGATGGTTCCCGCCCACGTGCCGGATTGCTCGACGTGATGGGCGCCGAGGGGGGCGAGCGCCTCGCTGACGTCGTCGGGAAGCCCGCGGCAGAAGTCGATGGAGGGAGTCGCCGGCGAAAAGCGCAGGTCGATCCGCACCGGGACCTCGTGCGGCGTGAGCAGCAGCGGGACCGGGCCCGGCGGGAAGGGGCCGCGGTGCGCAGCCAGCCGTCCGTCGAACCAGAGCCGAAGAGGAGAGAGCCCGACCTCGAGGGAGTTCACCGCCAGCGCGCGCGGCAGGCCGCCCGCATCCGCGCGATCGACGGCGAACAGCACCTCGCCCGGCCGCAGCGAAAGCGCCAGGAGCGCCTCCGCCCGTCCGTAGCGCCTCACACCGGCGGAGGCAACCAGCGCCAGGCCCGCGGCGGGGTCCTGCACGTTGAAGTACACGCTTTCGCGCGCAAGGGGATGATCCTCGAGCGGATGGAAGTTCTCGTCTACGGGATCGGCGGCGACGAGCTCCTGCGCCCCGCGGTCTTCGGCGTGCGCCGCGGGATCCAGCACCTCGACGAGCCCGCTGCCGCCGTTCACGCGGACGGTCTGCCCGGGCCGGATGCGCCGCGTGGCGTCGCGCACGTCCACCACGCACGGCACGCCCAGCTCGCGCGCCACCACCGCGCCATGGGACAGCAGGCCGCCCATCTCCGCGACCGCACCGGCCGCCGACGCCAGCAGCGGGCCGTACGCGGCGTCCAGCACCGGCGCCACCAGCACCTCGCCCGCGGCGATGGCCGGCGGCTCGCCGGAGCGCAGGACACGCGCCGGCCCGACTCCGATGCCGGCGCTCACCGCGATGCCCAAAAGCGCGCCGTCCGCGGGAGCGGGAGCGACGCGCGGCCGGGCGAGATCGACCTCTCGCGGGACCGGAGAGCGGCCCGCGCGCTCGTGTCGCCGGCGCCTCCGCGCGATCTCCGGCGCCGGCATCAGGGTTCCGGAGGAGGCGGCGCGCAGCTCGGGAAGGGTCAGGAAGAAGACGTCGTCGGCCCGTGCCAGGCGCCCATCGGCGGCCAGCGCCGCGCCCGTCTCCTTGGCCAGCCGGCGCGCGCGGGCGATGAAGCGGACGGCCAGAGACTTCGTGTGCTCGCGCCGCCGCACGCCGGCCTGGGCCTCGGCGATCGCGCGCCGCAGCACGGCGCCGCCGGCGAGGCCGGCGGCGGACAGGAGCGCGGCCTCGTCCGCCAGCCGCCTCTCGGTGGCGGCGGCCCGCGCGATCCCGCGACTCCGCGCGAGGCTGGCCAGGGACAGAAGCACCGGGGCGGGATCGTCGGCCCACGTCCGGGCGGCGAGCTCTCCCTCCGAGATGCCCCGATGGCCGAACCGCGCGAGGAAGGACGAAAGGCGCGCGGCCAGCGCCGGGGGCGCACCGTCCGTATCCACCGGCCCGCCCTCGAGCCAGACCTTCCAATCCGGATGGCGCGCGCACTCCTCGGCCATCTCTTCCAGCGCCACCGTGGGCGCGGCGCTCTCGACGCGATCGAGGCCGGCGGTCAAGCGGTTCACGCGGTCCGCGGGCTCGCCCGGCGCCAGCGCCCCCAGCAGCCGCGACAGGATCGAGAGCTTCACCGCCGACGCCCCGCTGGCCAGGATGTGCGTCACCGCCACCGGCCGGCCGAGCTCGATCAGCCGGTCCCAGGCCGCGAGCGGCTTGGCGCTTGCGTGACCGCCTTCCTGCTCGATGAGGTCCAGCGCGGCGTCGGCGGCTTCGACGCGGGCGGCCAGGCCGCGCGAGAGGCCCGCCAGGCGTCCCGCGATCCCGACCAGCGAGCGCCATCGCCGGGTGACGACCTGCGGGGCCGGCGGCGCTCCGCCGCCGAACACGAGCCGCCCGGCGTCCGCGGCGGAGACGCCGGGGAGGCGCGCGACGATCTCGCGGCACAGG
>Ga0326597_10012119_pt1 | contig 11376 bp, 15 predicted proteins | sample RVTome_12_FD_203789 | JGI IMG/M metagenome (GOLD analysis project Ga0326597, IMG submission 203789) | Soil microbial communities from uranium-contaminated site in the Upper Colorado River Basin, Wyoming, United States - RVT100D185 | ecosystem: Environmental > Terrestrial > Soil > Contaminated >...
CCCGGCCGGCGCCCACTAGTCACGAGTCACCAGTCACGAGTCACGAGTCACGCTTCATCCGAGAAGGCGGCCCCTTGAGCTCGACCGTATTGCCCTCGGGATCGATCACGTAGATGGACGGCCCTTCGCCTTCGGCGCCGTATCGTGTCCTCGTGTCGCCGGCAGCCACGTCCGCCGCTTTCAGTTGCGCCCGGATCGCCAGCTCATCGAAGGGCTCCACCCGGAAGCAGAAGTGATCGAGGTTCCGGCCCTCCGCGCCCGGTGCGGCTCCCCCGGCCCGGCCCAGCTTGCCGTCGATCGGCACGAGGTCGATCAGAGACCGCCCGGCGCGCAACTGCACCAGCCCCAGATCGTCACGCCGCCGCTCGAACGTGCAGCCCAGCACGTCGCAATAAAACCGGATCATCCCGTCCAGGTCGACGACCCGGAGCACCAGGTGATCGATTTCCCGTATGCGAATTCCGCGACTCATCGCTCGTCACTCGTCATGCGCACTCAGGAGGAATTCTTGCCGTGGGATGACGGGCCGTCAACCCGCAGCCGTGCAGGCGCGTCGGGTCTCGCCGGCCTTCGGGCACCCGCCGCGCGGGCCCCCGCCCAGCCGCGTTATCGGTCTGGCTTCCGATGCCTGGACTTCGCCGGCTCCGATCGCGATTCCGGGGCGGACTCCGGGCTCAACTCGGCCCAGATCAGCTTGGGCACGTCGGGCGCGCTCCAGACATCACCGAAGGTAATGGTAGGCGGCGCGGGAAACCAGGCGCTCGATGCCTGATCGTAGCGCTCTATCAGACCCGAGCCGTTCCGCTGCGAGACGATCCGGACAAAGATGCGACCGAGCTTTTTTGGCCCGACCAGCACCCGGCCGGGAAAGGTTTCGACGTGCATCACCTGGGCCTTCACGCTCTGGTGCTCCATTCCGAATCCGTTTGCCCGGACAAGCTTACACGGCGAAGCGGTTGTGGATCATGTTGCCGACGATCAGGAAGCCCGCGGCGCCTGTCAGCGCCATGAACAGCAGGAACGGGTCAAAATCGCCGGGATGGGCCGTTGCCGCGCCGATCATCGGCCCCAGCACGCCTCCGCCCACGATCGATCCTGCCGCCCCGATAACGACCGAAATCACCATGCCCCATCCCGCGCTCAATCCCAGGAGCGCGAAGCCGCCCCACCCCAGGGCGCTGCCGAGCAGTAGCCATATCGCCATATCCATTGATGCCTCCTCATTGCGCCCGCCGCGGCGCGTCGAGCGCGTCGCTTGCGACCGTTTGTGGTTCGAGGCCCATCGTCGCGACCCGCACCCCCACCGATTCGGGCAGTCACCCTATTCGCTGTAGGCTCGGCCCCGACAGCCCTCGCGACGCCTCGAAGCTGGCCGACCGGACTCGGCGGCTCAGGCAGCGCGCGTGCGATTGCCGCTCCGCGGCGGAAAGCGTGGTGGCAGACACCGTCATCGGTGGTCCTTTCGGGACGGCGGGCGCAGGCCTGCCCGGAATGGTTTAATTCCAGGCCCTGAAAGATGCTGCCGCAGGTGCCGGCCCGCGTTGACGCGGGCTCAAGGAGAGGAATCTAAACGCCTCAATCACTTATACGCGGTTTCGGTACAAAGGGCAACGCTCGCCGGCTGCGGCGCAGCGCGCAATACGACGCGCGACGGCTAGCGGCGCGGCTTGCCGCCGCGGGACCAGCGATGGGGCCGGGAGCGGGAACCGCGCGACGGCGAGTTGCCGTGACGGTTGGCCTGTTGCGATGGCGCATTGCCGTGCCGGACGTTCTGCGTCGGCTGCGGCTGCCGCATGCCGGAGGCGAGCATGATCTCGAGCTCGTTGATCTCGTCCCACTCGGCATCGGTCCGTCTCGATTCCGGGATCGCGAGCAGCACCTGCAGGCGCTGCCGGGGGGACATTGGTTGCGGATCGTTCATGGTCGCATTATCTCATTTTGTCGCCCGCAGGTGGGCAATCACCGCATCGACGCCCATCACGTCGGCGTACTTGTGATGCATGTCGAACAGGTTGACCTTGTGCGACAGCAACGACCGGTCGAAACAGCACTCCTCGACCAGCACCACGTTGAATCCGTGGGAAAAGGCCTCCACCGCGGTCGCCCGCACGCATCCCGAGGTGCTTTCGCCGCAGACGATGACGGTGCGGACCCCCAGCTGCGTCAGCTGCGCGGCGAGCGGCGTGCCGAAGAACGCGCTCGCGCGGAGCTTCCGGATGACGATGTCGCCGGGCTGCGGCTTGAACTCGGGCCGGATGTCGAACAGCTCCGGCGGCACCGGCGCACGCGGACGCTTGGTGGCGAACACGGGTGTCGGGCGGCTGTCCGGCCGGGTCTCGGAGGTCGAGTACGCGATCGGCAAGCCGGCTTCGCGCGCGGCGGCGAACAGGCGCACCGTCGGCTCGATGGCCGCCCACGCGAACTCGCCGCAGGACATCGGATAGGTCTTGCTCACCTCCGCGACGGGCTTCGGCCCGCCCTGGTAGACCAGCTCGTAGAGGTCGACGGCGATCAGCGCCGGGCTCGGGCCTACGGAGATCTCGCGGCGGTACTGCGAGTACACCCGCAGGTCGCCATCCGGGATGACGTCCTTCCAGCAATGGTCTTCGAATGCGTCGCTCATGTTGTGTCGTCTCTCGTCCCTCGTCTCTCGTCTCTCGTTGCCGGCGTCAGGCCTTCAAGGCATCGGCCAGCGCGACAAAATCGCTCACTTCGATATCCGGTCGGTGCGGCGACTCCTCGAACGGCAGTCGATAGCGGTTCACGTACGCCCCCCGGAACCCGCACGCCCGCGCGCCCATGATATCGAACGCGTGCGCGGCGACCATCATGATCCGGTGCGGCTCGACGCCCAGGAGGGTAGCGGCGGTGCGGTACACCGACGGGTGCGGCTTGAACTGCCCCGCTCGCTCGACCGAGATCAGCGCATCGAAGCCGAACGGCACGCGTGCCTTCGCCAGCCGCTCGAGGTATGCCTGTTCCCCGTTCGACAGCGCGACGAGCTTGAAGCGGGCCTTGAGTCGGCGCATGCCTTCCGCCACGTCCGCGTGCGGCGAGAGCCGCTCCCAGGCGTCCATCAACTTTCGCACCTCGCTGTCCGTGAACGGAATGCCGTTCAGGCGCAGGCAATACAGGAGCGCCCGCCGGCAGGTCTCGAGATAGCCGCTGTGGCCCAGCAACATGAGGCTGTCCTGGTACTGCTCGATCCGCTGGCGCGCGCGCCACTGGTCCCAGAATCGGTCCGCGTCGATCGCGGCTCCCTTGCCCTGCAGAAACCCCCGCGTCGGCGGCGTGATGCTGCCGGTGAGATCCAGCACCGTGCCGAAAACATCGAATGCCAGCGTCGTCACCGCCGCGATGGAGTCCCGCGTCATGGCCCCGATTTCCGGAAATGGAAAGCGGAACTTTACCCCGGCGCGCCGGTTTCGGGTGACCGGCATCCGGCAGTGCTTTCGGGCGACCGACGATCGATGGCCGACGGCTGACAGCCGACGACTGACAACTGACGACTCGTATTTGTCGTGCACCTTGCAGAAGGTGTTTCGCGACTCGTCCCGCCCGGTCAGCGATCGTCCCTTCCATCGCGCCGGATAGGGCGCGGCACGCGCTCCGGCCCGCGAGGCCCGCCACCGCCCCCGTCACCGGACTCCGGATCGTCGCCGCCATCCTCGACCAGCGCGCATACGACCGCGGCGGCGAGCAGCGCAACGAACATCACCGTGGCGGCATTCGGGAAGCCGGCCCACCACAGCAGGGGCCACGCCGTCGCAATACCCGTCAGAAAGAACTCGGATGGTTTGCCATTGCCCATTAGGTGGGCGAACCCCGCCTATGCGCCAAGCCGCCCGTTTACGATGCTACCGGGCGCCGGCGCGGGCGGCTTGATTCAGATCAAGCCTATCGCTTCTCAGCGACGACACGTCCCTGCGCGTTCACGTACACGCGGTAGCGCATCCTGTTGCTGCAGGTCGCCAGGTAATCGTTGTCGCCCAGCCGCTGCGCGCTGACCACCTTTCCGCACGGCAGCCCGAGCAGCGCGATCGTGGAAGTGAGGTCCTTGGAAAGCGTGTCCGCAGCGAGCGACGGGCTGGCGGCAAGGGCCGCCAGCGCGGCGATCAGCATCCATTCCATGATTCTCTTGCGCATAGCGTGCCTCCTGTCCCTGCTTCGATGCCATCCCCGGTCCGGCACATCAACCCTGAACCTTCGAAAACTTGTCCGGATCCGACAGTATGCCCCAGATCGCCTCGCGCGAATCGCGCACCGCGCGCGCGAGCGTCGGGTCGCCGTCCTGCAGCACCGTCAGCACCTTGAGAATAAGCAGGTCGTAGGGCTGCCGCAGCTCCGCGAGCGTCGTCTTGACCTTGCCCTGGTAGTACGCCCGGAACCGGTTCAGCAGGTCGTCGACCTGATTCTTGAGCGTCAGCTTGGTGAAGATGCCGATCGCGCTGGTTTCCTTCAGCCGCTTCTCCAGCAACGCGAGGTCGAGTGCCGGCGGCGGGGCTGGCGCTGCAGGCGCCGGCTTCACCGCCTTTTCCGATGGCGAGGGCGTTTTGGCCGCAGGCTTCGCCGCCGACGCTTCGGGTTTCGGTTGCGCCGGAGCCGGTGCCGGTGGTGCCGCTGGTGCTGGCGCTGGTGCCGGCGCTGGTGCCGGCGCTGGTGCCGGCGCTGGTGCTGGTGCTGGTGCCGGCATGTCGAGCTGCTCCGCCCGCGGAGCCGCCTTCGGCGCAGCCGGTTCGGGCTCCGCCGGCGTCGCCTCCTTCTTCACCGGCGGCGTATCGACTTTCGGTTCGGGCGGTGCGGCAGGCGCCGGCGCCTCGGCCCGAACCGCCGGCTTCTCGACGCCGGTCTTGTCGTCGGCCACCGGAGCCGCAGCGGCCGGCTTTTCCAGACGCACCTCCGGCGCGGTTGCCGCGGCTTCAGGCTGTTTCGAGCCGGACGGCGCGGCAGTGACCACCCCGCTCGACTCCGCGCGCGGCGGCGGCAACTCGCCGGTCGACCTCGTGCCGGACAGGGAGGCGCAGCCGGACATCAGCGCCAGAAACAGGACACCGGTCGTGTGCAAGCTATGCATTTCACGCCACATGGTCTGCGTCCCGGATACCCCGGACCCGCTTCACTTCAACGCTCGGAAAAGTGAAAGGTTACACGAGTCGGCCCCGATAATGGCCGGCATTGCGCGCCGCACAAAGTCGCCCTTCCGCCACTTGAAATCCGGCCGCGGGCATCCTATTTTTCTCTCGTTCGTCCCACCGGAGAAACCATGACCGCCAAGACCGCCCGGGAAACACTGGGCTTCCAGGCCGAAGTCAGGCAGCTGCTGGGCCTGATGATCCATTCGCTCTACAGCAACAAGGAGATCTTCCTGCGCGAGCTGATCTCCAACGCGTCCGACGCCTGCGACAAGCTGCGTTTCGAGGCGCTCACCGACAACACGCTCTTCGAGAGCGGCGCCGCGCCCGGGATCCGCGTCAGTTTCGACCCCAAGTCGCGGACCATCACCGTCTCGGACAACGGCATCGGCATGTCGCGGGACGAGGTCGTGCAGAACATCGGCACCATCGCGAAGTCCGGCACCCGCGAGTTCCTGGGCCGGTTGACCGGCGACCAGGCCAAGGACGCGCACCTGATCGGCCAGTTCGGCGTCGGATTCTACTCGTCCTTCATCGTCGCCGACCGGGTGACGCTCGTCACGCGCCGCGCCGGCCTGCCCGCGGCCGAAGCCGTCAAGTGGGAATCGGACGGCGCCGGCGAGTACACCGTCGAGCCCGCCGAGCGGGCGGCGCGCGGCACCGAGGTCACGCTGCATCTGCGCGAAGGCAACGACGACCTGCTCAACGGCGACCGCCTGCGAGCGATCATCCGCAAGTACTCCGACCACATCCTCGTCCCCATCGTGATGAAAACGGAGGAATGGGACAAGGACGCGCGCGTCTACCGGACGACCGGGGAGGACGAGACCGTCAACCAGGCAAGCGCCTTGTGGGCGCGGCCCCGGAGCGAAATCAAGCCGGAAGAGTACGAGGCATTCTACAAGCACGTCGCGCACGACTTCGAGGCGCCGCTCGCCTGGGCCCACGCGCGGGTCGAGGGGACGAAGGAATACATCCAGCTGCTGTACCTCCCGGCGCGCGCGCCGTTCGACCTCTGGGACCGCCAGCAGCGGCGAGGCATCAAGCTCTACGTGCGCCGCGTCTTCATCATGGACGACGCCGAGCACCTGATGCCCGCGTACCTGCGATTCGTGCGGGGCGTGATCGACTCCAACGACCTGCCACTCAACGTGTCGCGCGAAATCCTCCAGGAGTCGAAGGACGTCGAGGCCATCCGGGCGGGATCGGTGCGGCGCGTGCTGTCGCTGCTCGAGGACCTCGCGCAGAAGGAGCCGGACAAGTACGCGAAGTTCTGGAAGGAATTCGGCCGCGTGTTCAAGGAAGGCGTCGGCGAGGACCCCGCCAACCAGGCGCGCATCGCGAAGCTCGCGCGCTTCGCCACGACCCACAAGGACACCGACGTCGAAGACGTCTCTCTCGCGGATTACGTCTCGCGCATGAGGCCCGGGCAGGAAAAGATCTATTACGTGACCGCCGAGACCTTCGCCGCCGCGAAGAACAGCCCCCACCTCGAGATCTTCCGCAAGAAGGGCGTGGAGGTCCTTTTGCTCCACGACAGGGTGGACGAGTGGGTCGTCGGCCACCTGACCGAGTTCGAAGGCAAGGCGCTTCAATCGATCGCCAAGGGCCGGCTCGAGCTCGGCAGCCTGGAGGACGAGGAAGAGAGGCAGGCGCAGGAAAAGGACGCCGATGAATTCAGGAATCTGACCGACCGGGTGAAGCAGGCCCTGGGCGACCGGGTCAAGGAAGCGCGCGTAACGCACCGCCTGACGGAATCACCGGCTTGCCTCGTCGCGGACGAGCACGACCTCGGCGCCAACCTGCAGCGGATACTGAAGTCCGTCGGCCAGAAGGCTCCGGACTGGAAGCCCATACTGGAGATCAATCCGCGGCATCCGCTCGTGCGGCGAATGAAGACGGAGAGCATCGGGGGGCGATTCGACGACCTCTGCCACATCCTGTTCGACCAGTCGTTGCTCGCCGAAGGCGGGCAGATCGAGGATCCCGCGGGCTTCGTGAAGCGGCTGAACGAATTGATGCTGGATCTCGCGAGCCGGACCGGCGGCGCGAGCGACGGCGAGTGACGCCATCACAATGCGGTGGCGCAGGACTCTCCGCGAAGGGTGTACCCGGGCGGCGACACCACGCGCAACGGTTGGCGTGAACTTTTGCGCGACGTGATCTTCCACGACCTGCCGCCCGCGCTCGTCGTGGAACTCGGCCGGCCCCCCGCGGGGCATCGCTTCGTTCGCGTCGCCTCGGACATCCTGCTGATTGCGGTCGGAACCGGAATGGTGATCGACGCGATCGAGGACCTCGGGCGGATGTAGGGTTCCCGGTTCGCCGAAGGCCCGCGGGGAGGCGCAACCGCTCCGCGCTAAGCGGCAAAACTGGACCGGAGGTCAGCCGGTAGTGCGGAAAATGCAGCGTGGCGAGGAGCGCTGGTTCGTCGCGCGCGTTGAGCGCGGCGATGTGCGCGTCCAAAACCGCCATCGCCGCCGCGACGGCATCGTGATGGCTCAAGCGCCCAACCGCCATCCGCGCCGTCTAGAAATTGAAGTAAGCGAACGCCGTGTCGCAGGGCGACGCGTAGATCGGGACCCGGTCGACGATCGTCGCAGTCGTGCCCTCCACCGCGCCCGCGGCCGCGATCCAGTTGCACGTCTCCCGCGTGCCGCCCTGCGGCCCGCCGAGCGCCGGCATGCCGGTGATGATGCGGCCCCGCGATCGGATGTCCTGGCTCGTGTCGTCCTCGGGTATCCGGTACGCATCGAAATGCGCGGCCATCGTCTTGATGTCGCCCCTCGCCATGTGCCCCAGCAGAGCCTCGTCGAACGCCTCGTTCAGCCATGCGCCCTTGCGCTGCGGCGTGTGCCACAGGCCGCCCGAGCCGACCAGCGCGACGCGCAGGCCGTCGGGAAACGCCTCGACGATCTCCCGCACCGCCCTGCCGAGCTGGTAGCAGCGCATCGCGGTCGGTTGCGGCGCGTAGTAGCAGTTGACCAGCACCGGCACGACCGGCGTTTCGAGGTCGGTCAACGTCTGCGCGGGACGCAGGATCGAGTGGCCGATGCCCGTCTCCGGCTTCGGCATGTCCATGCAGAACGCGGGGTCGAAGCCCCGCGTCATGAGCCCGGTGAGCAGCGCGGTGCCGAGCGCGGGGTGGCCCTTGAGTTGCGTACGCTTCTGCCGCTCCTTCGGCCGCTCGTCCCCGATAGGCGCCTGCTCGTTGGTGAGATTGCCCTCGAAGGTTTCGCCCACGTAGACCGAGAACGCCGGATAGTTGGAGAAATCGAAGCACTCCATCTGGTCGTCGCCGAAGATCACGACGACGTCCGGGCGCGCCGCCAGCATTTTCTCGCGCAGGATGGCGAAGCTTGCGTGGATGCGGGCGTACTTCCGGCGATTCGTCTCGATATCGTCCAGCGGGACGTCCGCGCGTATCGGACGCCCCTTGCGGGCCTCGTTCCACGCCTCCGGTTGCCGGTAGCAGAACGGCGTGTGAGAGGTCTGGAATACGCCGACGATACGCGCCATGGATCTCCCTACCCTACCGTTCGCACCCCGCTTCCGGCGCGAGCCGCCGTCACTGCACCTTGACCCCGGTGAGCCTGACCATCTTCGCCCATTTCGCGACTTCCGCATGGACGAAACGCTTGAAATCCTCGGCCGAGCCGCGGTGAATGTCCATGCCCCGCACGTTGGCGTTGGCGATGACGTCCTTCTGCGTGAGCGCCAGGTTGATCTCCTTGTTCAGCAGGTTGACGATCGCCCGCGGCGTCCCGGCAGGCACGAAAAAGCCTACCCACGAGCGCTCCTCGAACCCGGGAAAACCGGACTCCTCGACCGTGGGCACGTTCGGAACGCTGGAGACGCGCTTGAGACTGGCGACCGCCAGCCCCTTCATGCGCCCCGCGAGGATGTGCGCCAGCGCCGCCCCCGAGCTGTTGAGCAGCTCGACCTGGCCGCCCAGCACCGCGACGACCGCCGGCCCGCCGCCCTTGAACGGAACGTGGGTCGCGTCGAGCTTCGCCAGCACCCGCAACAGGTAATCGGCCGCGATGTGGGACGACGTGCCGACCCCCGCCGTGGCGAAATTGATCTGCCGGCCCCTCGACCGCTGAATGAAATCCTTCAGGTCCCGCGCCGGGTGTGATGACAGCACCGAGAACACGCCCGCGGCGGACACCGTGTTCGAGACCGGCGTGAAGTCCTTCAGGAGGTCGAAACCGAGATTCTTGTACAGGCTCGGCGAGACGGTGCTCGCGGCCGTGGTCACGAGTATCGTGTAGCCGTCGGGCGTCGCGTCGGCCACGATCCTCGCGCCGTACGTGCCGCCGGCGCCACCGCGATTGTCGACGACGAACGGCTGCCCGAGACGGTCGGCCAGCTTCAGCGCGATCAGCCTGCCGTTGCCATCGGCAAAGCCGCCCGCCGCAAAGGCGACGACGACGCGCACCGGCTTGCTGGGATAGGTCTGCGCGCCGGCAATGGCGGACTGGCCCGCGAGCGCGACAAGCGCCGCGGCGATGATGGCCCTGCCCGGATTGGATCTCGATTTCATGACTCCTCCTCGTTGTTGGAATGGTCGCCTGCCTCGTCCGCATTGCATTATATAGGGACTCTGCCGATATCCTGTCTTGGGCCGCTTACCCGGGAACTGCCAGGCACCTGACCGGGACGCCGGCATTCCGCAAGCCCATACTGCAGGTGACGCATCCAACATATGAAACGCCCGTCGAACGCGGCGTAAATTTTGTATTGCCAGTGCATCCGGATGTTCCTAGAATCGGGCTACGGCGCAGACCGCTCGGCGCCGAAGATTTCAACGAGCCCACGAGGAGAACCCACATGAAAGCCATGTCATTGGCGACAGCCGTCGCCGCAGTCGTGCTCTCGGGTTGCGCCGCCAGCCCCGAGCAGATTTCCTGCCTGCAGCCCAATCGCCGCGTCGAAATCGAGATGAGCGGCATCAAGCTGAAGCCGCCACCCAAGAACAAGCCGAAAGCGAAGCCGGGCCGGCAGTCGGTGGTGCTCAAGGCCAACGTGCAGGGCGACCACGCGTGGGATCACGGCAAGGCCGTGCTCAAGTCCGACGGCAAGAAGGAAATCGACAAGCTCGTCAACCTGGCCACCAAGGGCACGCGGCGCGACAAGCGGCCGACCAAGGTCGGCTCCGTGATCCTGACGGGTCACAGCGACGCCGTCGAAGTGGAAAGCGGCCTCGCCAACCTCGACGAGCAGCGCGCGCAGGCGGTGAAGGACTACCTCGTCTCCAAAGGCGTCGCGCCGAAGCTCATCTACTGGCAGGGCAGCGACGCGAAAAAACCCATGCCCGTGACGAAGTTCTGCGGAAGCTGACCGCTCCAGGCAACTGCGCCGTCACGACACCCCGCTTCGGCGGGGCGTCGCCTTTTTGCACCCTGGAATCCGGCATGGCGATTGCCCGCCGGGCCTGGGGCTCGCCGGTGGATGGCGGCAACGTGTTGATGCGACGCCGCTTTACGAAACGGGTGATTTGATCGGGGTCCGTCCTCGCGGCAGGGTTTAGAATACGCACGGAGATCCGTGATGCACGACGGCCCGGCGATCGCCACCCTCGTGCTCGTGGCGGCCTGGTTTGCCGCGCGGGAAATCCTCGCGCAACTGGAACATCGCAACCAGCGCGCCGCGATCGCGAGCCTGCTGCAGCGTCACCTCGCCCACTGGCAATACGCCGCTGACGAATGGCAGGCTCACTGCGAGCGGGTGCGCCGCGACCTGTGGTTCCACGTCCTCCTGCCCGTCTGCCGTTTTCTTGCACCGGCGCTCGTCCTGGCAATCGCGCTTTCCGCCATCCTTGAACCCCACCCCGACCTCGCGCCGGGACTCGTGACCGCCGTCGTCGCGACGATCGGGCTGGCGGCCGCATGGGTGCTGGTCGGGCCGCCACTGCGGGAGTTCGTCAGCCAGTCCTTGCGCCGCCGACTCCATTACGAGGTCTATGTCGGCGAGCCGGGCGTGCTCGAAGTGTGGCGCGATGGCGACCACATCGAGGCAATGGAAGGTCACCTCTACGCCGGGACGGGCGAAGCGATCGAGCGCGTCGAGGCCATCGGCGTGGAGCCGGCCGAAATCGTGTTCTCGGTCGGACGGGCGTTGCCCTGGGGCGTCCTGCACCTTTAAGAGCATTTCCTCATTCCGCACGGCCACCTGACGGAAGCGCGCACGATCGCCCGGCAGCTCTCGCGAAAAAATTCCGTGACCGGTAACCGGTGACCGG
>Ga0326597_10012120_pt1 | contig 11375 bp, 11 predicted proteins | sample RVTome_12_FD_203789 | JGI IMG/M metagenome (GOLD analysis project Ga0326597, IMG submission 203789) | Soil microbial communities from uranium-contaminated site in the Upper Colorado River Basin, Wyoming, United States - RVT100D185 | ecosystem: Environmental > Terrestrial > Soil > Contaminated >...
CGCGCGATTCAGGTCACGATTCCGGTGATCGTCAAGGGTGAGCCGAAGGGCGTCAAGCAGCAGGGCGGCCTGCTGGAGTTCGTCCGGCGCGAGATCGAAATCGAATGCCTGCCCGGCGACATCCCCGAGCACGTCGAGATCGACGTCAGCGAGCTGATGCTCCACCAGGGCGTCCGCGTGCGCGACATCGCGACCGACCCCAAGTGGACGCCGGTCAGCGAGCCGGAGCTCATGCTCGTGCACGTGATCATGCCGAAGGCGGAGGAGGAGCCGGCGCCGGCGGCTGAAGCCGCGGCGGCGGTGCCGGCCGCCCCGGCCGAGCCCGAGGTCATCAAGAAGGGCAAGAAGGAAGAGGCCGAGGAAGAGAAGTAGCGCCCGGTTGCCGGATCGCGATGAAAGCCATCGTGGGACTCGGGAACCCGGGAGCCGAGTACGTGGGGACGCGCCACAACGTCGGCCTCGAGGTGATCGAGGAGCTGGCGCGGCGCTGGAAGGCGCGGCTCAAGGCGTGGAAGTCGGTGGCCCGCGTGGCCGTGGACAGCCGTCGCGGCGCGCTGATCGCGCAGCCGCAGACGTTCATGAACGCGAGCGGCGACGCGGTAGGACGGCTGGCCGCGTTCCACAAGATCGAGCCGTGCGACGTGCTCGTGGTGGTCGACGAGGCGCAGCTGCCGCTCGGGCGCCTGCGGCTGCGGGGGTCGGGATCGGCCGGCGGCCATAACGGCCTCAAGTCGGTGATCCAGCACCTTGGCACCGGCTTCCCGCGCCTGCGGATTGGCGTGGGGCGCGGCGACCCGCGGTGGGACCTCGCCGACCACGTGCTGTCGGCGTTTCGCCACGACGAACGCGAGATCGTGGCGCGGGCCATCGGCCGGGCCGCCGACGCCGTGGAGCTGTTCGTCGACGAAGGCATCGGCCCGGCGATGAACCGGTACAACGTTTCGGAAGACACGGCGGCCGACGACAACTGAAACCCTTGCCACCGGTTTCGGTGGCCTCGCCCGTGCGGCGAGTCCAGAAGGAGCATCATGGCGGACAGACAGTACGAGCTCGTCTACATCCTCCCCCCCGACAGCACCGAGCAGCAGATCGCCGAGGTGCACGATCAGATCGCGTCGGTGGTGTCCCGGATGCAGGGCGCCATCGAGCGGACGGAGAACTGGGGACGCCGGAGGCTGGCCTACGAGATCGGCCGCTTCAAGGAAGGCGTGTACGTGCTGGAGGTGATCAACGGCACCGGCCAGCTGATGAAGGAGATCGATCGGCGGCTGAAGGTCATGGACCAGGTCGTGCGCCACTTGGTCGTGCGCGCCGACGAAGAGAAGAAGGTCGTCGATCGCACGCGCACCAAGCGGCAGAGCAACTCCGAGCGCCGGCGCGTCAAGCGCGGGCTGCCCCCGGTGCGGCAGCCGGGCGAGGGGCGGCCGGCCGGCGACCTCGACGACGGCGACGACGATCGATTTGACGGAGTGGAGGCCTAACCATGCCATTCGGACAGAAGCGCTCGGCCGGCCGCGGCGGCCGCGGCGACAAGAAGACCGCAGACAAACAGCAGGGGCAGCGGCGGCCGATGTTCCGCCGGCGCAAGGTGTGCAAGTTCTGCGCGGACAAGATTGACGACATCAACTACAAGGACGTGAAGCTCATCGGGCCCTTCGTGCCCGAGCGCGGCAAGATCCTGCCGCGGCGGATCTCCGGCACGTGCGCCATGCATCAGCGCAAGCTGCAGACGGCAATCAAGCGGGCGCGCCAGATCGCGCTCGTCCCCTTTGTGACAGACTGAGATCGGCTATCGCAGCGAGGCAACGATGGAAGTCATACTTCGAGAGCACGTGGACCATCTCGGACGCCGCGGCGAGCTGGTGAAGGTGGCCGACGGCTACGCGCGCAACTACCTGCTGCCGCGCAAGCTCGCCCTGCTGGCCACCGAAGGCAACCGGAAGCAGATCGAGCGCGAGCGCGTCAGGTTCGAGGCGAAGGAGAGCGAAGAGCAGAAGATCGCCGAGGCGATGCGCGATCGCCTGGCGAACGTCGAGGTCGTGATTGCCCGCAAGGTCGGCGAGACCGAGGCGCTCTACGGCTCGGTCACCGCCGCCGACATCGCGGAGGCGCTCGCGGGCAAGGGATTCGAGCTCGATCGCCGCAAGCTGCAGCTCGACGAGCCGCTCAAGCGGATCGGCGACGTGGACGTCTCGGTGAAGCTCCACCGGGAGGTGACGGCGATCGTCAAGGTCAGGGTCGTGGCGGAGGGGCAGACCCCCTAAGCCTTCACCCGCTTCCCGCGTACTGCAGTCCCATGGCCGACGGAGCCATCGCCGAACGCACGCTGCCGCACAATCTCGAGGCGGAGCGGTCCGTGCTCGGCGCCATCCTGCTCCACAACGACGCGTTCAATCTCGCCGCCGAGCTGATCGACTCGGCCGACTTCTTCCGGGACGCGCACCGCCGCATCTTCGACAAGATGGTGCGCCTCTCGGAGCGCGGCGACGCCATCGACCTCGTCACCCTCAAGGAGGAGCTCGGACGATCGGGCGAGATCGACGAGGTGGGCGGCCCCGCCTACATCGCCGCGCTCGTCGACGGCGTGCCGCGCTCGACCAACGTCGAGCACTACGCCAAGATCATCAAGGAGAAGGCCACCCTTCGGACCCTGATCTTCTCGGCCAACAAGATCCTGGCCACCGCCTATCAGGGCGAGGAGGAGGCCGATCTCATCCTCGACCAGGCGGAGCACGCCATCTTCGCCATCGCCGACGACAAGGTGCGCGACGGCTTCGTGTCGCTGCGCGCGCTCGCGCAGTCGAGCCTCGACACCATCGAGAAGCTGCACGCGCGGCAGGAGCTCATTACCGGCGTCCCGACGGGCTTCACCGACCTGGACGAGATGACCTCGGGCCTCCAGCCGTCGGACCTGATCATCGTCGCGGCCCGGCCGTCGATGGGCAAGACGAGCCTCGTCCTCAACATCGCGCAGCACGTCGGGACCAAGACCGATCTGACGGTCGGGCTCTTCAGCCTCGAGATGTCGAAGGAGCAGCTCTTCCTGCGCATGCTGACCTCCGAGGCGCGCATCGACGCGCACCGCCTGCGCGGCGGCTTCCTCGGCGAGCGGGACTGGGGCAAGCTGTCCCACGCGATTGGCACCCTCAGCGAGACGAAGATCTTCATCGACGACACGCCGTCGATTGGCGTGCTCGAGATGCGCGCGAAGTGCCGGCGGCTCGCCGCCGAGCACGGCCTGCAGCTCGTCATCATCGACTACATCCAGCTGATGCAGGGCCGCGGCCGCTTCGAGAACCGGACGCTCGAGATCGCCTCGATCTCGCGGTCTCTCAAAGGGCTGGCGAAGGAGCTGAACGTCCCGGTCGTCGCGCTGTCGCAGCTCAGCCGCGCGCCCGAGTCGCGATCCGACCACCGGCCCCAGCTCTCCGACCTCCGCGAGTCGGGTGCGCTCGAGCAGGACGCCGACGTCGTGGTGTTCATCTACCGCGAGGATCTGTACGCGGACAAGAACGCCCCGCCGGCTGACATGCAGGGCGTCGCGGAGCTCATCGTCGGGAAGCAGCGGAACGGGCCGACCGGCGTCGTCAAGCTCGCGTTCATTCGAGAGTTCACGAGGTTCGAGAACCTCGCGCCCGGGCGCGCGTGAATGACTCCGGCAGGTGACGTGCGGGTCTCGCCCCGATGAATCGTCTGACCGTCGCGCGCGTCGATCTCGCCGCCCTCAAGGCCAACTACCGCCACCTCGTCGCCGCGCTCCAGCAGGCGCCGCGCGGGGCCGCATCGTCGGCGGCGCGGATGATTGCCGTCGTCAAGGCGAACGCCTACGGGCACGGCGCCGGTCCCGTGGCGCGCGCGCTCGAAGAGGTGGGCGCCGATCTGCTGGCCTGCGCCGACATCGAGGAGGGCGCGGCGCTGCGCGCCGCGGGGGTCCGCGCCGACATTCTCGTGTTCGGCGCGCTGAGCGTCAGCGATCTCGACGGTTTGTTCGACTGCCGCCTCACGCCGACGATCTCCAGCCCCGGCGCCGCCCAGGCCGTCCAGGCGGCCGCCGCCCGGTACCGCCGGCGGCTGCGGTATCACCTCAAGATCGACACCGGCATGAACCGGCTCGGCTTCCGATTCGACAACCTGCGCCGCACGCTGCCCGCGGTCCTGGCGAACGACACCCTCGAGCTCGAGGCCGTCTACACGCATTTCGCGACGGCGGACGATCCGTCGAGCGCGCTGTTCGAGCAGCAGCGCCTGCGCTTCGAGCGCGCGCTCGTCGAGATCGCGGAGCTCGGCGCGCGGCCGCGCTATCGGCACGCTGCCAACAGCGCGGCGCTCCTGCGCGACTCGCGTGTCTGGTACGATCGCGTGCGGCCCGGCCTCCTGCTGTACGGCATCGTGCCGCCGCCGCTCGCGTCGACGATCGAGGTCGCTCCAGTCATGAGGCTCGACAGCCGCCTCGTCGCCGTGAAGGGCATGCGCGTCGGCGAGGTGACCGGCTACGGCGGGCACTTCACCGCCGAGCGGCCGACGACGCTCGCGATCGTGCCGGCGGGCTACGCGGACGGCCTCGATCTGCGGCTGGCGGGCCGCGGCGCGGTGCTCGTCCGCGGGCGGCGCGCGCCGATCGTCGGGTCCGTCTGCATGGACATGCTGATGGCCGACGTGACCGGCCTCGAGGCGTCGCCCGGCGACGAGGTCGCGATCATCGGGTCGCAGGGGAGCGACCGGATCGACGCGCGGGAGATGGCGGCGACAATCGGGTCGAACCCCTGGGAAGTGCTCTGCCGGATCGGCTCACGCATCGAGCGCGTGTATGCCGAAGGCGGGTAGGAGGCCGGTGATGGCCAAGCGCCCCACGACGGTTTTCGTGTGCCAGGAATGCGGGGCGCAGTCGCCGAAATGGGTGGGCCGCTGCGCCGACTGCGGCGCCTGGAACTCGCTCGTGGAGGAGCGGGCCGCGGAGGGCGGCGGCGCGTCGGGCGCCCACCGCTACGCGCTGGCCGGCGCTCCGGGGACGGCGCGGCTGTACGCGGAGATCGAGACCGAGCAGCACCCGCGCAGCTCCACCGGCATCGACGAGTTCGACAGGGTGCTCGGCGGCGGCGTGGTGCCCGGCTCGCTCGTGCTGCTCGGCGGCGAACCGGGCATCGGCAAGTCGACGCTGCTGCTGCAGGCGGCCGCGAATATGGCGCGTGCGATCGGCCCGGTGCTCTATTGCTCCGGCGAGGAATCGGAACACCAGATCAAGTCGCGCGGCGAGCGCCTCGGCGTGGGCGGCGCGCCGCTGTACCTGCTCGCCGAAACGTGCCTCGAGCGCATCCTCGAGGAGATCGCCCGCCTCAAGCCCGCCCTGGTCGTCGTCGATTCCATCCAGACCGTGTTCTCGCTGAAGTTCCAGTCGGCGCCCGGCAGCATCGGCCAGGTGCGCGAGGCGGCGACGCAGCTGCTCTTCACGGCGAAAGGGCAGAACGTGCCGACGCTGCTCGTCGGCCACGTCACCAAGGACGGCAGCCTCGCCGGTCCCAAGGCGCTCGAGCACGTCGTCGACACGGTGCTCTACTTCGAAGGCGAGCGCCACCACTCGCACCGCGTCGTCCGCGCGGTGAAGAACCGGTTCGGCGCGGTGAGCGAGCTCGGCGTGTTCGAGATGACCTCGGCCGGCCTGCGGCCCGTGCCGAACCCGTCGAAGCTGTTTCTCGCCGAGCGCCCCCTGAACGCGCCCGGCTCGGCGGTGCTCTGTTCGGTGGAGGGGTCGCGGCCGATTCTCGTGGAGGTCCAGGCGCTCGTCAGCTCCAGCACGTACGGCACGGCGCGCCGGATGGCGAGCGGCATCGACCAGCAGCGGCTGTCGCTCCTGCTCGCGGTCCTGGAGAAGCGCGCCGGCGTGAACCTCGCGGGAGACGATGTGTTCGTGAACATCGCCGGCGGCATGACGGTCGACGAGCCCGCGTCGGATCTCGGCGTGCTCGCCGCGATCGCGTCGAGCGTGCGGAATCGCGCGATTCCCGCCACGGTCGCCGTCTTCGGCGAGGTTGGCCTGGCCGGGGAGGTCCGCGGCATCGCCCAGGCCGCTCCGCGGATCCGCGAGGCGGCGCAGATGGGCTTCCGCCGGTGCATCATGCCCGAGGCGAACATCGACCCGGCCGAGCGCGGCACGCTGGGCGGTCAGTGCGAGCTCGTCGGCGTGCGCACGGTCGGCGAAGCGCTCGATCAGCTGCTGTCCTGACGCGCGCCCCCTCGCCCTATGCCGAATGGCTGATGACCGGATTCCGCGTTGGTGATATCGTTCCGCGGTGGCTTGGCTTGCGGTCGGGCGCGCTCTCATCGTCGCCGCTGTCGCCGTCAGCGCGGCGACGATCCAGCCACTGCCGTTCGGCACCCTCGCCAACGTGGCCTTCGGCGTCGTCCTGGCCGGCCTGGTCGTCGTCCTGGAAAGCCGCCTGCGCGCGACCGCGTCGTCGCGCGTGCTTGGCGCGCTCATCGGCTGCGTGGTCGGACTCGGCCTCGCCCGCGTGATCGGGGCCGGTCTGTCGTGGGCGGACGGCGGCGACCGCCGCGTCGAGTTCCTCCGCGGCTTCCTGCTGATCGTGCTGCCGTATCTGGGCCTCGTGCTCGGCGCCAAGAACGGCGAGTGGCTCGAGCCGGCGCGGCTGGTCGGTTTGTTCCGGCCCGTCGGGCCGGAGCGGCGCTACAAGATCCTGGACACCAGCGTCATCATCGACGGCCGCATCGCCGACGTGTGCGAGACCGGCTTCATCGACGGCCCCTTGGTCATTCCCCAGTTCGTCCTCAAGGAGCTGCAGCTGGTGGCCGACTCCAGCGACTCGCTCAAGCGCAACCGCGGCCGGCGCGGCCTCGACATCCTCCAGAGAGTGAAGAAGATGGCGGGCGTCGAGGTCGTGATCTCGGACGTCGATTTTCCCGAGGTGCGCGAGGTCGATCTCAAGCTGATCGAGCTGGCCCGGACGCTGCAGGGGAAGATCGTCACCAACGATTTCAACCTGAACAAGGTGGCGCAGCTTCGCGGAGTCGAGGTGCTCAACGTCAACGAGCTCGCCAACTCGCTCAAGCCGGTCGTGCTGCCGAGCGAGATCATGAAGGTGTTCATCCTGAAGGAAGGCAAGGAGTACAACCAGGGCGTCGCCTATCTGGACGACGGGACGATGGTGGTGGTCGACAACGCGCGCAAGATGATCAGCAAGACCATCGACATCGTCGTGACGAGCGTCCTGCAGACCACGGCCGGGAAGATGATCTTCGGCCGTTATATCGACCCGGCCGTCGCCGCGCAGGTGACGGCGCCTCCGCCGGCCCCGGCCCCGGCGGCCGACGGCCCCAAGATCGAGTCGCCGGCCGCGCAGCAAAGCTGAGGAACTTCGCCGTCGAGACCGGCCCTCCACCTACAATTGAACGCAGCTTGCGCATTCCGCCGTTTCACTGGTGGCGAACGGTTTTCTATCTGATTCCGGCCATCAGCGTCTACACCCTTGCCCTCGGCGCGCTCTCGATCGCCTCGAGCCTGTTCGACGGCCGCGGCCGCTTCGCGCACCGTTGCGCGCGCGCCTGGTCGTGGCTCATTCTCAGGACGACCGGCGTCCGCGTGACCGTGCGGGGGCTCGAGCGCCTGACGCCCGGCACGACCTACATCTTCGTCGCCAACCACCAGAGCCACTACGACACCCCGGTCATCTTCAGCGCGCTGCCGTTCCAGCTGCGGATCATCGCCAAGGCGTCGCTGGCGCGCTTTCCGGTGCTGGGGTGGCACCTCAAGCGCGGCGGGCACCTGTTCGTGGATCGCCGCAATCCCGACCGCGCGGGCATTCTCAAGCGCTGGCGCGCCCTCGTCTCCGACGGGCTTTCGTTGATCATCTACGCCGAGGGAACGCGCAGCGCCGACGGCCGGGTGGCGCGGTTCAGGGGCGGCAGCTTTCTGCTGGCGATCGAGGCCGGCCTGCCGATCGTACCGCTGGCCGTGATCGGGACGCGCCGCGTCATGCCCAAGGGCCGGCTGCGCACCGAGCCCGCGGATGTCACGCTCATCGTCCACGACCCGATCCCACCGCCCGCGCTCGAATCGCCGACCATCCGCGACGCCAAGGCGTGGGCCGGCCGCGCGCACGCCATCGTGTCGGCGGCGGTCGCGTCGGGCGATTCCCCGGGCCCGATCCCGCGGCCACGAGCCGCGGACGCCGACGCCTGAGCGGCTGACGATATAATCGGCATAATCGGCGCCTGTCCTCCACCATGTATGTGACAGCGATCATCGCGGCCGGCGGCCGGGGCCGGCGGTTCGGCGGCGCCCTGCCGAAGCAGCTCGTGGCGGTCGGCGGGCGCGCCATGCTCGAGCGCAGCGTCCGGATCTTCGTCCGCCATCCGGCGGTCGACGAGCTCATCGTGGCGGTGCCGCCCGAGGTCGCCGCGGATCCGCCGCCGTACCTGACCGGCGCCGCCAAGCCGCTGCGAATCGTCGTCGGCGGGGCGAGCCGGCAGGAGTCGGTCGCTCACGCGTTCCGCGCGGTGAGCGAGCGGACCGACGTGGTCGTGGTGCACGATGCCGCGCGGCCGTTCGCCAGCGCCGATCTGGTCGCGCGGACGATTGCCGCCGCGGCGGAATCGGGTGCGGCGGTGGCCGCCGTGCCCGCGCGCGATACGGTGAAGCGCGCCGTCCCTTTGCCGGCATCGTCCGGGCGCGCCGGAAGCGGCGGAAGCGACGCCGCCGGCGCCCCGAACGACGCGAGCACCGAGGGCGAGGAACGGCCGATCGAGCGGACGGTCGCCGAGACGCTGCCCCGCGAGGCGATCTTCCTCGCGCAAACGCCGCAGGCCTTCCGCCGCGAGGTGCTGCGCGACGCGCTCGCCCTCGGGGAGCGGGACGCCACCGACGAGGCGACGCTCGCCGAGCGCGCCGGCCACGACGTCCGGATCGTCGGCGGCGAGATCACGAACATCAAGGTCACCACCCGGGAGGACCTGCCGATGGCCGAGGCGATCGCGCGCGCGCACGATGGCCCAGCCGCCGCCGGGGTCGCGCGGATTGGGACCGGCTACGACCTCCATCGCCTCGTCGAAGGCCGTCCGCTGATTCTCGGCGGGATCGCCATCCCCTTCGACCGCGGCCTCCTCGGGCATTCCGACGCCGACGCGGTCTGCCACGCCGTGACCGACGCCGTGCTCGGCGCCGCGGCCGCGGGCGACATCGGCCGGCACTTTCCGGATTCCGATCCCCGGTGGCGGGGCGCGTCGAGTCTCGATCTGCTGCGCCGCGCGGCGGAGCTGGTGCGGGATCGCGGGTTCACCGTCCTCAACGCGGATGTCGTCGTGATCGCCGAGCGCCCCCGGCTGGGGCCGTTCATCGAGGCGATGCGCGAAAAGGTCGCCGGCGCGCTCGGGATCGCGGCCGACCGGGTGAGCATCAAGGGCAAGACCAACGAAGGCATCGGCGCACTGGGCCGAGGGGAAGCGATTGCGGTCCATGCCGTCGCGGCCCTGGGCGGGCCGGGCGACCGCTGATCATGCGCCTCCGATTCGCCCCCAGCCCCACCGGGCAGCTCCACGTCGGCAACGCGCGCACCGCGCTCTTCAACTGGCTGCTGGCGCGCGGCTCGAGCGCGGCGTTCGTGCTCCGCATCGAGGACACCGACGCGGAGCGCTCGTCGATCGAGTCGGAGGCGGCCATCCTGCGCGACCTCCGCTGGCTCGGCCTCGATTGGGACGAGGGGCCCGATGTCGGCGGCGCCTGCGGCCCGTACCGGCAGTCGGAGCGGTTGCACCTGTACGAGTCGTACGCGCAGGAGATGCTCGGCGGCGGGCAGGCGTACTACTGCTTCTGCTCGCGCGAGCAGCTCGAGGCCGAGCGGCGCGCGGCCGTCGCCAGCGGCCAGCCGGCGCGCTACGCCGGCACGTGCCGCGCCGTGACGCGCGAGCGGGCCGACGAGCGAATCGCGGCCGGCGAGCGGCCGGCGATCCGCTTTCGCGTGCCCGAGGACCGCGAGGTGGTGTTCGCGGATGCGGTGCGCGGCGAGGTGCGCTTCCGGACCGACGTCATTGGCGATCCGGTCATCGTGCGGGCCGACGGCACCCCCGCCTACAACTTCGCCGTCGTGGTCGACGATGCGCTGATGGGCATCACGCACGTGATCCGCGGCGAGGACCATATCTCGAACACGCCGCGGCAGCTCCTGTTCTACGAAGCGCTCGGCTTCGCGCCGCCGCTGTTCGCCCATGTGGCGCTCGTTCTCGGCCCCGACCACGGTCCGCTCTCGAAGCGGCATGGCGCGACCTCGGTCGCGGAGTTTCGTGCCCGGGGCTACCTGCCCGAGGCGCTGGTGAACTATCTCGCGCTGATCGGGTGGTCGCCGCGGGTCTCCGCCGGCCGGTCCGATGGGGACGAGGAGGCCGAGCTGCTGCCGATCGAGGAGCTGGCGCGGCGCTTCTCCCTCGATCGCCTCGGCCTGAGCGCCGGCGTCTTCGACGAAGAGAAGCTGGCCTGGGTGAACCGCCACTATCTGAAGATGGCGTCGCCGGCGCGGCTGGCGGAGCTCTCGGTGCCCTACTTCAGGCAGGCCGGCGTCGCGATGGCGCCCGACGCGGGCGGGCTGCGGTTTCTCGCCTCGGTCATCGCGATTGCCTCCGCGTCGGTCGATCGCCTCGACCAGGTGGCGGCGCGCCTCTCGTTCCTGTTCGAGTACGAGCCGCGGGCGGCGCTGGCCGATGCCGCCGTGCGCGAGGAGATGCGCGCCGACGGGGCGCGCGCGGTCGCCGCGGCGCTCGCCGAAGCGCTGGCCGGCGCGCCGCGGCTCGACCGCGAGCGGTTCCGGGCCGTGGCCAACGAGGTCAAGGCGCGCACCGGGCAGAAGGGGCGGGCGCTCTTCCATCCCATTCGCGTCGCGCTCACCGGCAGAGCCGAAGGGCCGGAGCTCGATCTGGCGATTCCGGCGATCGACCGCGGCGCCGACCTGCCCGCGAGCGCCGGCCTGCCGGCGATTGTCGGCTGCCGCGAGCGCGCGGCGGCGTTTATCGGCGCGCTCGACCGGACGCCTCGATAGCCGATAGCGCCTCGGTCGTGTGATACGTTCGTCGCGATCTCGTTGTGTCTTCAACCATCTACGGCATCAATCCGGTGCTCGAGGCGCTCCGCGCGGGGCGCGTGAAGGGGCTGCGCGTCAGCGCGCGCGGGGGGGGGCGCCTGGCCGACGTGATCGCGGCGGCCGCGCGCGACCGCATCGCGGTGCAGCGCGTGACATCCGCCGACCTGGAGCGCGCGGCGCGCGGCGGAGTGCATCAGGGCGTGGTCGCCGATCTGCGCGAGGCGGCGGCCCGCGTCGGCATCGACGATCTGCTCGCCGGCGCCGGCGCGCCGCTCATCGTCGTGCTCGACGGCC
>Ga0326597_10012121_pt1 | contig 11373 bp, 7 predicted proteins | sample RVTome_12_FD_203789 | JGI IMG/M metagenome (GOLD analysis project Ga0326597, IMG submission 203789) | Soil microbial communities from uranium-contaminated site in the Upper Colorado River Basin, Wyoming, United States - RVT100D185 | ecosystem: Environmental > Terrestrial > Soil > Contaminated >...
TGCGCGCGTCCGCCTCTGAGCCAGGAGCGTCTCGGCCGCCTCAACGCCGAGAGCCTCGTCTACAGCCTGCGCAAGCCGACGCTGGATGGGCGCACCGAGCTGATCCTGACGCCGCTTGCGCTGCTCGACCGCCTGTCGCAACTGATCACGCTGTTACAAGGGGCTCGGGAGAAGATGGGTCTGCAGGCGGGCGGCTGCGAGGAAGAACCCCGCAGCAAACTCCGCCGAGTCGCCGCGCGCTGCTGGGCGTTGCTGCTGGTGCGGATCTACGAGTGCCTGCCGCTCTTGTGTCCGCAGTGCGGTCATCCGATGCGCATCATTGCCTTCATCCAGGATCCGCCCGTGATCGAGAGGATCCTCCATCACATCGGCGAGCCGACGCAGCTACCGGAAGTCCTGCCGGCTCGCGCTCCACCTCAGGCGGAGATGGATTTCGCCCAGGGAACCGGGCTCGGCGATTGGCCGGAGATGGATCAGACGGCTGGTGGGGGAGACGACGGCTGGGACTGAGTCCACGCAACGAACAGGAGTGAGGGGGAGGGCGCTACCGCACGTGGAGCGGGTGGCGGTTGCCGCGGTGCGTCTGCGATTTGGCTGGCGAGCTCGACGGAGTGCCGGATCGAGCTTGGAAGGGCGATGACAGCCGCGGTGGGAGGGGAGGCGGGAGCTCTTTGACGCTGCGACGCGGAGATTGACCGGCGGGTGACAACGCGGATGGGCGGTTGATGCCTATCCGTTGGTCCTGGAAGCGGATACAAATCGACAAAGACCATGAAGGATTCCAAGGCGTCCCGATTGGCGGGTCTCGTCGATCCATCCCCTCCATTCTGCGCCAACTGCCATGTCGCCGGCTGGAAGGATGACATGCTACAGCGCGCACACGCGCACAAATCCTCGGGCAGTGATTGAAGTAACGCCGAGAGCATGATCGCTCCCACAGGACCGCAGGCCATGGGAGGTCGTGAGGAGATGGCTCGTCACCTGGAAGCCTTCGTGAGGGTAGCGCATCCTCGAACCGTGCGGCGAAATGACTGGCTGCTGCAGAATCGTAAGCTTGCCCCGTCGAGTGGACAGCTGAAAAGTGGAGGCTCCGGCTCCCAGGGCCTCCCGGCAGCCGATCAGCGTTTCGTCTCCCAAGGAGTCGTGCGGTCGCTCTGGTCGGGAATGTTGTCGAAGTCCCGCCCAATCATGATCGATGTTCCTACGAGAGTCCCATCTGAGCCTTGATCCCGGCGGCGAAGGTCGCGTCATCGCCGTCCTCGACACGCGCTCGTGGGTTCCGGTTCTGTCCGAAGCCGGCCAGCCTCAGTTCTTCCGAAACGCCTCGGCCCAGTTCTGCACGACGATGATCTCCGACTCGGTGATCGTGGGATCGCCCACCTGGACCATGAGGAAGCCCGGCCCGCTGGGGTCGTAGGTATAGCCGTGGTTGAGGGCGAATCGGAGATCGGACACGCTGAAGAGGGATCGCGGTGGGCTCAGTTCCAGTCCGCCCTGCCATTCCACATCCACCACCATCAGCTTCCCGCCGGATTCGTAGTAGAGATGCTTTCCGTCGGAACTCCATCGCGGATACTGGCCGCCCTCGCTGGAGACCTGCCAGCGCCGCGCGAGGCCGGGGTTCTCGGGGTCGAAGAGCGTGAGGTAGATCTGGCCGCGGGTGGTCCCCCCGGAGGAGTAGGCGAGGAGGTTGGACGTGGGCGACGGCAGCGGATCTGTCTCATCCTCCGCCGTCGCGAGAAACGCGCGGCCCTCCCCCGAACCATCCAGGGGAACGAACCAGAGATCGCCACTGGTGTTCGGTCCGTGGAGAACGAAGAGGAGATACCTCCCGTCGTGGGTCGGCATGGGAGCCAATTCCGCGCGCTGGAAGCTGCCCTTCCCCGTGCCCTGGAAGAGAACGCGAGGGGGAACGGTCAGCTCCAGGTCGTATGCCAGAATCCGCGTGGAATCGGCGTGGACGATGCCCACGCTGGACTCGGAGATCCAGAACGGATTGGCGAAGCCCTTGGCGCGCGCCAGCAGGACCGCCTGTGTTCCCCGCGCGAGATCGTGCACGAGGGCCTCGCTGTGTGCGCCCCGCTCGGCCAGGTCGAGCAGCTTCTTGCCCGAGGGGGAGAGCGCCGCGTCGTCGATATGCGATGCGTGATCGACGGGGGCCTCGTCGACGCGACCCTCCAGATCGACCTTCACGAGGCGGTGCGCGGCCTCGATCCCATGGGTGTAGACCAGCCTTCCGGCGCTGGTGGCGCTCGGTTTGCCGCCCTGATTCACGACCAGGAAGGGCTCCCCCCGCGCGCGCATCTCGTCCAGCGAGAAGCGAATGGCCCAGATTCCCAGGTTCGGCTGGCGCCGTTGAAAGAGCAGGTGGCCGGCGCTGTACACCGGATTCATCACGGACATGCCCTCTGGAAACTCCCACACGGCGATGCGTTCGCCGTCGCGAAACACGTCCAGCGTTTGGGTGTCGCTGCGCAGCTCGTGGGGGTCGAAGAGGACGCCGCGGCCGTCGGGCAGGAGAGTGGGCGTGTGAAAGTCGTCGTCTCGCTGCGGGTCCGGGGCCAGGACCGTGACGGGCACGCCGCCGGAGGCGGCGACCTCGAACAGTCCGCTGTCGCCGGTGCTGAAGAGAATGCGCCCTTCTTCGTTCCAGACCGCACCCCCGCTGTCGGAGAACTCGGCTTCGGTCTGGCTGATGGCCACGGGCGCCCCGCCGTGGATGGGGACGCGCCACAGGCGGCCTTCGGCCTCGTATCCGATCTCGTCACTTTCGGGAGACCAGAAGGCACAACGCGCGCCCTCGGTCCCCGGTAGGGCGAGGGGCGTCAGGTCATCGAGTTCCCGGATCCACAGCTGACCGGCGGCGTAGTAGAGCACGCGCCGGCCGTCGGGGGAGATGGCGGGCGAGCGCAGGTCCGTCCCCTCGAGTTCCTTCACGGCGATGGCAAAGCGCGTGACCTCGGCGTCGGTCACCACGTCGGAATTGCGCAGTAGGAGTACGGCTGTGGTGAGAGCGAGGGCGGCGTTCAACGTCCAGGGAAGCCAGGCGGAAACCCCGGCGCGGCGTTTCGTGGAGTCGCCCTCCACCGGCGCACCGACACGCTCCTCGAGTTCCGCCATTGCGTCCACGAGCTCCAGCCGTGCATCGGCCAGGCTGTGCAGGCGATTCGACGGGTCGCGCTCCAGACAGCGGCGCAGCAGTCGGCGCAACGACGGCGGTGTCTCCGCCGGCAGCCGGGACCAGTCGAGCTTGTCGCGCAGGACTGCGGCAAGCACATCCGAAACGGAGCCTCCCTCGAACAGCCGTTGCCCCGTGATGCATTCCAGGACGACGCAGCCGAAGGCCCAGACGTCGGCGCGCGAATCGACGGCGCTTCCTCGCGCCTGTTCGGGACTCATGTAGGCAGCCGTGCCGAGCACGACTCCGGCCTGGGTCATGGCCGCGGTGATGGTCGGGGAGTTGTAGGGGTCGGGATTCTCCGCCTCGTCCCCCAGATACGCGCGCGCCAGACCGAAGTCGAGGACCTTCACCCGACCGTCCGGCATGAGCCTCACGTTGGCGGGTTTGAGGTCGCGATGGACGATGCCCCGCGCATGGGCGGCTTCCAGCGCCACTGCGATCTGCCTGGCCACCTCCACTGCCGCCGACAATTCCAGCGAGCCTCGGCGGAGCCGTTCGGAAAGATCCTCACCCTCCACAAGCTCCATCACGAGGAAGCGGAAGCCGCCACCTTCTTCGAAGCCGTAGATGGAGGCGATGTTTGCGTGCTGCAGACTTGCGAGGGTGCGGGCTTCCCGTTCGAAGCGGGCGATCCGCTCCGGGTCCCCGCTCATCTCCCGGGGCAGCAGCTTGATGGCGACATCGCGCCCGAGCTTGCCGTCGCGAGCACGATAGACCTCGCCCATGCCGCCCTGGCCGAGTTTCTCGATGATTTCATAGTGGGCGAGCGTCTGGCCGATCAAGGGGGCTCCGTGAATTCGTGGAAGTCATGAGCTTAGTGATGCGCGGGCCGCCGGTCAACGAGGCGCGTGGGCCCGTAGTGTCCGAAAATACGAATGACGCGTTCACGCGGCCCTCCGGTGATAGTAGCTCAGCATTCCGCCGAGCCGCCGCCTGACCTCGATACTGCCCTCGGACTGCGGGACCGCCCCGCTGACCAGCCGGTTTCCGATACCCTGGTGGCTACGCTCGTCGTGATAGTGCTCCACGAACTCTTTGATCGCTCGGTCGAGCGGCCGCTGCCCCAGGAAGATCATCTGGCCGAGACACTCGGACTTAATGGATCTGATGAATCGCTCGGCGTGCGCATTCATGTTCGGAGCCTGGTAGGCCGTCAGTAAAACCTCGACACTCGCACTGGCTACGATCGACTTGAAGGCTGACGAGAAGATCGAATCCCGATCGATGATGAGGAATCGCTTCCCGGTCAGAAATCCATCCTCCCAATCCGTCAGGTTCCGACCGATTTGTTCCATCCAGGCTGAAATCGGATTCGTGGCGGTGCCGGGGATATGGACCCGACGCGTGGCGATGTCGATCACGACAAGCGTGTAGTGAGTCACCAGACCGCGAGCTGTCCACACTTCTGTCGTGAAGAAGTCTGCCGCGGCGATCAGGTGGGCGTGGGATTGCACGAACGTCGCCCACCTCATGGGCCGATCTGGCGCGGGTCCAATCCCATGGTCCTTCAGGGTGTTGGCAATCGTGCTACGAGCCACTCGATGATCCAAGTGCTTTAGTGCGCCCTGAATGCGAGCGTAGCCCCAGCTTGGGTTGTCTTCGGCCATTTCGACGATCAAGCGGCGGATCTCCTTCATGACACCGGGCCGCCCGACACGTTTCCGCGGGTAGGTCCACTTCGCAGCGATGAGCCGGCGATGCCAGGCCAGGATTGTATCGGGAGTCACGATGGTGGCGATGTTTCTGAGGATTCTGCGGCCCAGTGGCTTCCCCTTGGCGGCGAGTCGCCGGCGCTGGTCGTCTGTCAGGCGCATTCGCCTCCCGCTGGACTCAATCTGTTCCTTCAGAACGCGGTTCTCCTCGACCAGGTATTGGATCACGCACGTCTGCTGACGGCCAACCCAGCCGGCAAACGTAGCGAGAAGTATCTGTAATTGGATGGTGGGGCTCATCCAGCCGGTGTACCAGAGGCCGCCGTAAGTTGTGCCCCATCAGCGCGTTTGAGTTTTCGGTCACTACGCGATTGTGCGAAATGGGCAGTCTCTGCGCGTGAAGCGAGCCAGACCGTCACCGTCGACGCTCGACGACCCAGAGAGGAACTACAACGGCTAGCTCTGGGACTCCGTCCCAAACGCATGATCCAGATCGATCTCTTCCCGCGCCAGCACGAGCACCGCGCTGTTGGGAACGATCAGGTACTTCTCGTTTTCGTAGCTGATCTCGATGGCGGCCTTCTTCAGGAAGAGGGCATAGTCGCCTTCGCGCGCCTGCAGCGGCAGATAGCGCGGCTGGGCACTGCTATCGTGGCCCTTCCACGCTTCACCGCTGTCGATGGGATCGGGAATGGGATAGCCGGGCCCCACCTTGACGACCCGGCCACCGCGCACTTCCTGCTCGTTCACGGCGGTCTGGGGGAGGTACAGGCCCGCTCCGGTCCGCTCTTCGCCCTGGTGTGGACGAATCAGCAAGCGATCGCCCACGACGATGAGATCTTTCCGAATGCGGGCCATGAGTTCCACCCGGCGATTCCGTTACTCGGCTCCTTGCATAAGCTTCTTGATCGTAGGCGAGAGCGCAAGGAGCACGACGCCGGCCGCTACGAGGAACCAGGCGACACCCGTGAAGACCGAGGCGTATTCCTGCACGGCCTGAAGACCCACGAGTGCATCACCGTCGCCGCCGGTCCGCGAGGCGATCTTGGCCGCGATCGTGTGGGCCAACGAGATCGTCAAGAACCACGAACCCATGCAGAAGCCCACCCATTTCTTGGGCGCGAGTTTGGTCACGGCCGAGAGACCGACGGGAGAGATGCACACCTCGCCGGTCGTGTGGAAGAGATAGGTCAGGATCATGAACACGAGCGCCACCATGCCGGCGCTATTGGCGGTGCCGATGCCCCAGACCAGGACGAAGAAGCCGAGCGCAAGTTGGAGCACGCCGAGCGCGAACTTGACCGGGACCGACGGTTCGCGCTTGCGCGCATCCAGGAAGCCCCAAAGCCACGAGAACATCGGCGCAAAGATGATGATGAACAGCGGGTTGACCGACTGGAAGATCGAAGCCGGGATTTCCGTCCCGAAGATCGTCCGGTCCATGTGACGGTCGGTCATGATGTTGAAGGAACTGCCCGCCTGTTCGAAACCAGCCCAGAACATGATGTGGAAGACCATCAGCATCATGAGGGCGATGAGTCGCATGCGGCCGATGCGATCCTGCCGGATTGCGAGATTGATCAGGACGACGAGCACGACGACGGAGATGCCGAGGATGAGCTTCTCCGCGACATCGTGATAGAACAGAGCGAGTGATGCGAGAGGGGCAGCCAAGAAGGCAATCGCGGAGATGATGTGGAGTCGATTGATACCGCCAAGGACTGGGCGATAGAGCGTTTCGGGGTCGTCCGGCTTGGCGTGATTGCCGAGATGCTTCTGGCCCCTCGCGAACCAGATCAGGCCGATGACCATGCCGACGCCGGCGAGGCCGAAGCCATAGCTCCAGTCGATCCTCTCGCCGAGCGGGCCGCAGATCAACGGCGCGGCGAAGGCGCCCATGTTGATGCCCATGTAGAAGATGGTGAAGCCACGATCACGCCTGTGATCGCCTTCTCTGTAGAGCCGGCCGACCGTGCTCGAGATGTTCGGCTTGAACATGCCATTGCCGATGCAGAGCAGGCCGAGGGCGCCGTAGAAGCCGATCGTCGACTCGATGGCCATGGCGAAGTGGCCCATGGCCATGAGGGCGCCGCCGAGCAGGATCGAGTTGCGATAACCCAACCAGCGGTTGGCGACCCATCCACCGATGACGGGAAAGAAGTACACCAGCGCGCCGTAGGCGCCGTAGACCGGGTAGGCCCGCTCGTCCTCGCTGTAGCCCAACTGGTTGACCATGTAGAGCACCAGCAGGGCGCGCATCCCGTAGAAGCTGAAGCGCTCCCACATCTCGGAAAAAAACAGGACGGAGAGTCCGCGCGGATGACCGAAGAAACCGCGGTCGTCCGATGGACTCATCTGCGCAGTCGGCGTCGTCATCGAATTTAGACCTCTCGAATTCCGAGGGGAGGTTGTTCGCCGCGGGCGTGGCCAGGTCTGGAGTCATCGCCGGTGCTCAGCCCGTCGCCGATGGGGGAAAATTCGACGGATCCTACCCTAGGCCCTCCGCAGAGGCAAGAAGCCGCTGATCAGTCCGGGGCCTCACCCGGGGTTGTCCCGGACTCGGCCACGTCCTGAACGATTTCCCGGATCTGGACCTCGGTGAGCACGGAGGAGGACTTCTTGGCGACGGCCAGGATCGCCTCGATGAAGGGCCTGTCCGTGGGCAGCGAGCGGCTGCGCAGGTAGAAGAGGATGTTGGAAGCGCCGGACATATGTCCGACCTCGATCTCCTGCGCGCGGCCGATCCAGCTGGCAGGCACGCCGGAATAGACCCGATCTGCGAGCCATGCGTCGCCTTTGTCCATCGCCTTGAGCACCGCCGCCGCGTGAACTCCCGTGGCGGTGCGGAATGCGTCCCGGCCGACGATGGGAAGGTTCACGGGAATCTCCACCCGTGTCGCCTTCGAAACGGCTTCGACGTAGCGGTTCAGTTGGCTCAGGTCGGCGTCGCGCAGGCCGTAGAGTTTCAGGTTGACCAGAATCTGCTCCATGGGCGCGTTGCCGACGCGCTCACCGATGCCGAGCGCCGTCCCGTGGATCCGCGTCGCCCCGCCCTCGACGGCCGCGAGGCAGTTGGCGATGTCCATGCCCCGGTCACGATGCCCATGCCAGTCGATGCCGACCTCGGCGCCCGTGCTGCCGATCAGTTTCTTCACCCAGCGCACCAGATTGGTCACCCCAAGAGGGATCGCCGCGCCGACGGTGTCGCAGAGGCAGATGCGCGCCGCGCCGGCGTCGATGGCGGCGCGAAAGAGCACATCCAGATCTCCCGGGGCCGAGCGGATCGTGTCCTCGGTGACGTAGAGAACCTCGAGGCCCTCTTTCACGGCGAAGCTCACCGCGTCCTGCGTGTGTTTCAAGATGAGATCGAGATTCCATGCCTCTGCGAATTGACGGATCGGACTGCTGCCGATGAAGAGGGCGGCCCCCATTTTCACGCCGGTCTTCTGCATGATGTCGGCCATGGGTTCGGCATCCTGCTGCAGCGTGCGCCCAGCGCAGAAGGGCTGGACGTCGAGCTTCTGCCCGGCGATCTCCTGGGAGAGCGCGAGCACATCGTCGTACTGGCGCTTTCCCGCGCCGGGCAAACCGATGTCGGCCGTTTCGATGCGCAGCTCTTCCATGAGATGGAGGATCTGCAGCTTCTCGTCGAGATCGGGATCGCGCACCGATGGGCTCTGCAGGCCGTCGCGCAGGCTCTCGTCCCACACCTCGACGCGGTCTGGCCAGTCGCTCATATCCAGTTGTGCCCAGTCGTGGATAAGATCCTTGCTTTGGAGGCTTTCGTCGCTCATGAGAGGTCCGTCCCGTTCTGGTCGCTTGCTCGGCGGTTCGTAAATGGTATAGCCTTATGGAAGGCAGTGCCAAGGTCGACGATTCAGGTGCTTGCACCCCATTGGAACAGTGAAATCGCTCAGGAGCGTGCATGATGTCGGAGATCGAGAGTCTGCAGCGGGACGGGGGCTGCTTCGATCCGTCGCCGGAATTCGCGCAGCGGTCCGTCTTCGGCGATTTCGCCGCGTATCAGGAGCTGCGTCGCACGGCCGCCGAAGATCCCGAGGCGTTCTGGGCCGAGCAGGCCGCCGCTCTCGACTGGTTTCGGCCCTACGACACCGTCTTGGAGTGGAACGAACCCTTCGCGAAGTGGTTCGTCGGCGGCAAGCTGAATCTCGCGCACAACTGCCTGGACCGGCATCTCAGCACAAAGACCCGCGACAAGCCCGCCATTCTCTTCGAAGGAGAACTCGGCGACACGCGGGTGCTGAGTTATGCGGAGCTGCATCGTGAGGTCTGCCGCTTCGCCAACGGACTGACGTCCCTGGGCCTTGCGGTGGGCGACCGTGTAGGAATCTACATGCCGATGGTGCCCGAGGCCGCCATCGCGATGCTCGCCTGCGCGCGTCTGGGACTCGTGCATTCCGTCGTCTTCGGAGGGTTCAGCGCCGAGGCCTTGCGCGAGCGCATGGCCGATGCAAAGGCGAAGGCGGTCATCACCGCCGACGGTGGCTACCGGCGAGGCTCGGTGTTGCCGCTCAAGCCCCAGGTCGACGCATCCATCGACGCGGATTCGACGGTGGAACATGTCGTCGTGTTGCGCCGCTGCGAGAACGAAATCGATTTCGTGGAGGGAAGGGATCACTGGTGGCATGATCTGGTCGCCGATCAATCCGAAGAATGCGAAGCCATCGCACTGGACTCCGAGCACCCTCTGTTCATTCTCTACACCAGCGGCTCGACTGGAAAGCCGAAGGGCGTGCTCCACACGACGGCGGGCTATCTTACGCATGCGCAACTCACCTGCCGCTGGGTCTTCGACCTGCGCGACGAGGATGTGTACTGGTGTACCGCGGACATCGGCTGGGTCACGGGCCACAGCTATGTCGTCTACGGCCCCCTCGCCACCGGTGCGACCACGCTGATGTACGAGGGCGCTCCCAACTATCCACAGCCCGACCGTTTCTGGGAACTCGTCGACAAATACAAGGTGAGCGTCTTCTATACGGCGCCGACGGCCATTCGCGCGTTCATGAAGTGGGGTGACGAGTGGCCGGGCCGGCATCGGCTCGACTCCCTCAGGCTCCTGGGCACGGTGGGCGAACCCATCAATCCCGAGGCCTGGATGTGGTATCACCGGATGATCGGCAAGGAACGCTGTCCCATCGTGGACACCTGGTGGCAGACCGAGACCGGCGGCATCATCATCAGCGCCGTGCCCGGCTGTGTGAGTACGAAGCCGGGGAGCGCGACTCTGCCGCTGCCGGGGCTCGATGTTGCGGTCGTAGACCGCCACGGCAACGAAGCCGGGCCCGATGAGGGCGGACTGCTGGTCATCCGCAAGCCGTGGCCGAGCATGTTGCGCGGACTCTGGGGGGACGACGAGCGCTACAGGAAGACCTATTGGAATGAGATTCCCGGCTGCTACTTCGCGGGCGACGGGGCGCGCTGCGATCGCGACGGCTACTTCTGGATCATGGGGCGCGTCGACGATGTCGTGAACGTCAGCGGGCATCGTCTGGGCACGGCCGAAGTGGAGAGCGCACTCGTTTCGCACGACAGTGTCGTCGAAGCGGCGGTCATCGGTCGGCCGGACGACATGACGGGGCAGGCACTGGTCGCGTTCGTGACTCTCGGTCCGCGCGCCAAGCCTGCGGCCGAACTCGGCGAGGAGCTGAGGTTGCATGTCGCGCATGAAATCGGCGCCATCGCGAAGCCCGCGGAGATTCGATTCGCAGAAGCTCTGCCGAAGACACGCAGCGGAAAGATCATGCGACGATTGCTGCGCGAAATCGCCACGACGCGCAGCGTCAGCGGCGATACGACGACGCTGGAGGATCAAGCCGTGCTCGATCGGCTGGCCGCCGAGGCGCCCGGCGAAGAGTAACGGTTCTGCCCGAAATTCCGGGCACTTTCAGTCCACATCGATCGAAGTTCGTGCTAGACTCGGCCTCGAGTGAGACGCGTGTTAGCCGAACGGACGGTGCCTGGCTCTTCCGCCGAAGCCAGGCACCATCCACGGTAAGAGCGGGTGAACACCCGTAGAAGCCGGCGCGGGCAAAGGTCCGCACAGACTAGAGCCTTGCCGTTGCGAGCCAGTCGCGATCTCTCTTCGACAACTGCGTTTTGCCATTTTCTTCGATGGCCAAGACCGCGTCGCCCAGGGCGATGCGCATCGTCGTGCCCTGCGCCAGAATCCTCCGCAGATCGGGGCGCATGCGCAGCAACTCGTAGTACGCCTCGCTGCCGTGTACGATTTTGAGACGTTCCACGCCACCCGCGCTGAGACGGTCGACCCACGCGCCGTCCTCGTTGCGTTCGAAGTAGCGTCCGCCGACCTGTAGTTTGTTCTTGCCGACGAACGAGTCGTCCTTGTACTCCGTCTCCGCCTCGACCTTGTCGAGCGCCATACTGGACAGCACGCGCTTCTTGCGCGCGGCGTCCTGAACGGCCGCCTGGCCCTCGGTCGGTGCCGGAGCGTTGAAGCTACTGCCCGCCGCACTCTGCGGGTGGATGGACTGCGCGCGCTCGCGGGCCTGGTCGAAA
>Ga0326597_10012122_pt1 | contig 11373 bp, 15 predicted proteins | sample RVTome_12_FD_203789 | JGI IMG/M metagenome (GOLD analysis project Ga0326597, IMG submission 203789) | Soil microbial communities from uranium-contaminated site in the Upper Colorado River Basin, Wyoming, United States - RVT100D185 | ecosystem: Environmental > Terrestrial > Soil > Contaminated >...
GAACGCCGGTGTGTTTAGACGACTCTCGTCGTCGCTCAACAGAAACGCGCGCGATAGAATTGAACGATGAGGGTCCGGTTCTACATCGACCCGGCCACCGGCCACCCTCATGTCCACATCCACGGTGTTGCGGAGGAAGAGGTGGAGGAAGTTCTCAAGTCGCCGGGCGAGGATCGGCCCGGTCGGGAAAACTCAAGGGTGGCAATAGGGCAAACCGATGCCGGGCGTCATCTCAGAGTGATTTACGTTCCGGACCCAGAGCCCGATAGTGTTTTTGTCATCACGGTGTACGAGCTGGAGGGGAAACCCTCGAAGGCCTATCGGAGACGCCAGAGGAAACGGAAATGAAACAAAACAGATTTCCACCGGGGTGGGACGAAGAACGCGTTCGTCGCGTGCTCTCGTACTACGAACAGCAGGATGAAGACGAAGCTGTGGCAGAGGACGAAGCGGCGTTCGAAAGCTCCACGCAGACCTTTGTAGAAGTGCCGAACGAACTGTTGCCTGCTGTTCGGGAACTCATCGCGAAGCACAAAAGCTGAAATACCCGGCCTTCGTGCAGTTCAGTGCTGCTGCCACTGTACCGGCCACGCCCGAAGCGACTCGCGAGATGCAGATCCGAGCTGAGCGTTCCGAGGATCGAGAGGCCGTTTTCGGTGTGAATCGGATGGCCTTCCTTCAGGAGAGCGAAGCGCGCCTGGTGGACGCGCTCCATCGGTCGTCGGCTTTCATCCCAGAGCTGAGTCTTGTGGCGCTTGATGGCTCCGACGTCGTGGGCCACATCCTCTTCACCAGAATCACGGTCCAAGGTGACGACCAAGCCCACGCCGCATTGGCGCTGGCGCCTATGGCGGTGTTGCCGCTCTTTCAGAGAAAAGGCATCGGCTCGGCTCTGGTCAGACGCGGGCTGGAAGAGGCCCGAGGCTTCGGCCACCGTGTGGTCATCGTGGTCGGCCATCCTGACTACTACCCCAGGTTCGGCTTCGTTCCCGCCCAACCTCTCGGCATCCTGCCTCCATTCGAGGTGCCAAGCGAGGCGTTCATGGTGCTGGAACTGCAGCCGAGCGCGTTGCTCGGGATTCAAGGCGTGGTGAAATATCCCGCCGAGTTCAACGAAGTCTAGTCGTGCCGCGATGTCAAGCTCGCCTCACAAGGAGATGAAGACGAAGCAAACGTTCCCAGGCAAGATCCTCGCCGCCATCCGCGACGACAAGATGCTTCGCATTCGTGCCGGCACCGGGCCCCACCGGTTCATCGGCATCTGGGCGGTGGTGGTGGAGGGGCGGGTGTTCGTGCGATCGTGGAGCCTCAAGCCGCGGAGCTGGTACCGGACGTTTCTCGAGGAGCCACAGGGCGCGATCCTCGTCGACGGCCGAGAGGTCGCCGTTCGCGCCCTGCGCACGAGGAGCGATCGGTTGAAGAATGCGATCGATGAAGCGTACCTGGAGAAGTACGACACCCGAGGCTCGATCCAATATGCCCGCGACCTGGGACGGGCGAAATCGAAAGCGACGACTACGGAGCTAGTGCCGTTGTGAGGATCGCTCGGGCCGCGCGCGGGGTGACACCTTCGTGGCCGAGTCGCGGCCGGTGGTTCGTGGAATGAGTGACCAGGAACGCAACATCGACTGTCCGGAGCACGGCTCGGCCGCGTCAACCCTCGTTTGCCAGCACCTGGCGGCGGGACAAGGTCTCGGTTTCCACGTCGGGCCCGATCCCGACGCTCCCGACGCTCTGTGGCCGGACGCGTGGTGCGGCGCCTGCGAGCAGGTGCTGTCGAAGGAAGGCGAGTGGAACGACGCCGCGGTGGCCTACGCCGATTTCCGCATCCTTTGTTCCGGCTGTTATGAGAGGGTGCGGCTCGCGAACTGGCCTCGCGACGATGCGGCCCTCTCGGAGCTCGTCGAGGCTTCGATGGCCTATCTTCATGCGCGGCAGAACGAGCTCGAGGCTCACTACCGGTTAGGCACCTATCCGCGTTACGACTGGCACCAGGACCCCGCCGAGCTCGTATTTTCCGACCAGGGGAAGCCCAAGGTCATCGCGGACATTCAGTTCGTCGGGAGTGTCTCCACCCGCTCGGGAAGCTGGATGTGGTCCTGGGCGAACGCATCCCTGGTCGAATCCGCGAAGTCCAAGGTACGCCAGGTCAGGACCTATGGAGACACCCACTCTCTTCTGAAGCTCGCCTGTGGCTACTGGCAGGCCGAGGAAGTGGACGGCTGGGAGATGACGGCGGTCGCCGCGTATCTTCTCAAGGCGAAGGGAGCGTACCGCTCGCCGGACGAGCGCGGCTTCACGTTCATGATCCTGACGGACGTCCGGTGGGCGCAGTAATCGCCACCCGCGATTCAACGTGACGTAGCGAGGAACAGAAGCACCCAACCGGCGAGAAACGCGGTTCCGCCGATGGGGGTGATGGCGCCGAGCCATCTCACTCCGGTCACGCTCAGGAGATAGAGGCTTCCCGAGAAGACCACGATGCCGAGAGCGAAGGCCCAGCCCGAAGCCTGAGCCAGACTTCCCGGCGTTCGCTCTGCGACCCAGGCTACGGCGAAGAGCGCGAGCGCGTGGTAGACGTGGTAGCGCACCCCGACCTCGAAGACCGCGAGCATCTCCGGTGAGAGACGCTGCCGGAGCGCATGGGCCCCGAAGGCTCCCAGCGCCACCGCGAGAAACATCGCAACCGAGCCGACGCGCACCCACAACATCGCCGATCCTTAGCGCGCCTTCTGCCCGGGGCGCAGCGGCTTCTGGAGAGTCCGCGGCTCGTCGGGATAGAGCCCGGCCACGTACTTCTCGTAGCCGTTGAAGAGGGGTGTCGGGAACTTCTCCTCGTTGTCGAGCCAGTAGGACTCGGCCTGGCTCCAGCGCGGGTGGGGAATGAACGGGTTGATGTTCGACAGGAACCCGTACTCGTGGGGCTGGATCTGCCAGAACGTCTTGGGCTCCTTGTCCACGAGCTCGATCTTCACGATCGATTTCGGATTCTTGTAGCCGTATTTCCAGGGAACGGCGATGCGTACCGGGGCGCCGTGCTGTTTGAGGAGCGGCTTGCCGTAGACGCCGGTCACGACCAGCGCGAGATCGTTCATGGCCTCGTCCATGCGAAGGCCCTCATGGTAGGGCCAGGGATACCAGTGCGCTTCCTGGACACCCGGCATCTCTTCCTTCTTCACCGCGCTCACGAAGCGAACGTACTTGGCGGTGCTCTTGGGCTCGACGGCGAGGAGGAGCTTTTTCAAAGGGAAGCCGCTCCAGGGAACGTTCATCGCCCAGCGTTCGACGCAGCGGAAATGATAGATGCGCTCTTCCTGCGGGAAGCCGAGGAGGTCGTCGAGATCCAACGTCTGGGGCCTGGCGCACTCGCCATCGATCTCGATCTGCCACGGCTTCACCTGGAACGCGCCCGCGTGCCTCCACACCGGTCCGCCGCGGCCGGGGAGGAACTCATAGAAGTTGTTATGGGCCGCAGCCACTTCCCGCGGAGTCAGCGCCTTTCGCTCGATGGCCTCGGGAACCTGGAAGGCTTCGTTGCGCGCGGCGGGGAACGTCTTGCCACCGTCATAGGGCACCGCCAGAAGCGCGGCGTCGTCTTGGGTCGCGAACGCCATCGAGCCGGCGCCCGCGATCCCGGCTCCGAGCGCCGCGAGAAAACGGCGCCGGTCGAAAAAGACTGCTTCGGGAGTCACGTCGCGGGAGGGGACGTCGTCGGCATACTTCTCGGTCATGTTCCTCTCCGGACCGCTATGTTAGCCCGAATGGGCGCAGTGTATCATCCGGTGCGGTGTCGGGGTCGAACCTCTCTTCATTCATGGACGAGCTCGGGCTCGAGTCCTTTTCCGAGCTCCATCGCTTCAGCGTTTCCGAGCGCGAGCGCTTCTGGTCCCTGGTTCTCGACCGGCTCGGCATCGTCTTTCGTCGAAAGCCCGGCTCGATCCTCGATGTCTCCCGGGGCGCACGCGATCCCGAATGGCTCTCCGGAGCGCTCTTCAACATCGCCGAGAGCTGCTTTCTGGCGGACCCGGGCTCAACCGCCATCGTCTACGGGAGCGAAAGCGGAGAGTTGGAGACGACGAGCTACGGGAAGCTCGCCGCCGGCGTCCGGCGCTTCGCTTCGGGTCTTCACCGGATTGGGTTTCTGCCCGGCGACGCCATAGCCCTCTACCTGCCGATGACGCCCGAGTGCGTCGTCGCGTACGTCGGCACCCTCTGGGCCGGGTGCCGGGTCGTTTCGATCGCGGAGAGCTTCTCTACCGAGGAGCTGAGAAGGCGGATTCTGATCGGCGGCGCCAGGGCCGCGGTCACGGTCTCGAGCTATCGGCGCGCCGGACGTGAGCTCGCGCTCTACCCCAAGGTGCGCGAGGCGTTCGAAGGACTCGGAGGGGAGCCGCGCGCCATCGTGGTCGACGCGAAAACGCTCGAGGGCCGCGACCTGGCGTGGGAAGAGCTCCTGTCGGGCGACGACGAGAGCGAAGCCCACGTGGCCTCTCCCGACGAGATCACGAACGTGCTCTTCTCCTCGGGGACGACGGGAGTTCCGAAGGCGATTCCCTGGACCCACGTCACCCCTCTCAAGTGCGCGATGGACGCCCACTTCCATCAGGACGTTCACCCCGAAGACGTCGTCGCCTGGCCCACGAGCATCGGATGGATGATGGGTCCGTGGCTCATCTACGCGAGCCTCCTGAACCGCGCGACGATGGCCCTCTATGCAGGCGCTCCCACGGAGCCCGCGTTCGCGAAGTTCGTGCGGGAGGCTCGGGTCTCGATATTGGGCGTCGTCCCCTCGTTGGTACGGACATGGCGCTCGGAGGGCTCGGTGTCCGAGGAGGACTTCGCGTCCGTCCGGCTCTTCAGCTCGACGGGTGAAGCCTCGACCGAGGAGGACTACCGCTGGCTCATGAGCCGCGCCGGATTCCGGGCGCCGGTCATCGAGTACCTCGGAGGAACCGAGATCGGAGGAGGCCACATCACCAGCACGCTCCTTCATCCTGGAGCCCCATCGACCTTCACCACCCCGGCTCTCGGCGTCGACTTCGTGGTCCTCGACGACGAGGGTCGTCCCGTTCCCGAAGGAGGAACGGGAGAGCTCTTCCTGATTCCGCCCGCGCTCGGCATGTCCCAGCGCCTCCTGAACGCGAGCCACGACGAGGTCTACTACGAGGGCTGTCCCCAGGGCCCGGACGGCGAGTTCCTGCGCCGTCACGGGGATCGCTTCGAGGCCCTTCCGGGCGGCGGCTACAAAGCGCAGGGCCGTGCCGACGACGCCATGAATCTCGGGGGAATCAAAGTCGGCTCCCTCGAGCTGGAGCGCTTGGTGAACGAGCATCCCGCCGTCCTCGAAAGCGCGGCGGTGGGTGTGGCGCCGAAGGAGGGCGGCCCTGAAAAGCTCATCGTTCACGTCGTGCTCCGGAAAGCGGTCGATCCCGATCGCTTGAAGCGGGAGCTCGCCGAGACGATCGCCCGCAGGCTGAATCCTCTCTTCCGAATCGACGAAGTCGTGGTCCAGGCCGCGCTCCCGCGGACGCCGTCGAACAAGATCGTCCGGCGCGAGCTGCGCCGCTTGCGCTAATCTCCCCCGAGGAGGGAGGGGAGGATGTCCTTTGTTTCGTGCCGCGCTCTTTCTCGTTCTCGCTTCCGAGCTCGAGGCCCAGAACTGGCCCCAGTTTCGCGGCCCTGACGGAAGCGGCATCGCCGATCGACAGAACCTGCCCCTCGAGTGGAGCGTCGCGGAGGGTCAAAACCTCCTCTGGCGCGTTCCGATGGAAGGGCTGGCGCATTCGAGCCCCCTCGTCTGGGGGGATCGGGTGTACCTCACGACCGCCGTCGCCGACATTACTGGCGAGCCCACTCTCGTCCTCGGGGACAGCGATGTCGCCGGGATCGATCCCGCTCCGGACATGGTCGCTCATCGCTGGGAGCTCCTCGCCCTCGACAAACGGACGGGCGCCGTCCTCTGGCACAAAACCGCCCATCGAGGCGTTCCCCGGTTGAAGCGCCACGTCAAAGGGAGCCACGCGTCCGCGACCCCGGCGACCGATGGCCGCAACCTGGTGGCGCTCCTCGGCACCGAGGGTCTCTTCTGCTTCGACATGGAGGGCGAGCTTCGCTGGCGCACGGATGTCGGTCTTCTCGACGTAGGGTACTGGGGCGAGCCCGAGTATCAATGGGGAGCCGCGAGCTCTCCCCTGATCTACGAGAACCTGGTCATCGTCCAGAACGATCGGCAGAAGGATTCGTTCATCGCCGCCTACGATCTCGAGACCGGGAAGGAAGTCTGGCGCGCGGCTCGCGACGAGAAGCCCGCCTGGAGCACTCCCGCGATCTACCGGGGCGAGGGAGCGGTGGAGCTTGTCACCAACGGCGCCAACTGGATCCGGGCGAACGACCCCAGGACCGGAGAGGAGCTCTGGAGGCTCTCGCACGGAGACCTCCAGGTCATCACTCCGACACCGCTCGTCGCTTCCGATCGCATCGTCGTGACCGGCGGGAACCCCACCGGGGCGCAGACCACGTTCGCGATTCGACCGGGGGCGCGCGGCGACGCGCAAAGCCACGTCGTCTGGACGGCCGAAAGGAGCTCCCCCTATACTCCGACGCCCGTGGCCTACGACGGGGTCCTCTACGTCATCGTGGACAACGGGATCCTTTCCGCCTACGACCTCGAGACCGGAGAGCGCCTCTATCGGACGCGGCTCGAGGTGGGAGCGGGGTTCTCGGCTTCGCCGATCGTCTCGGATGGAAAGCTCTATCTACCGAGCGAGGATGGCGCGGTTTTCGTTGTCGCCGCGGGCCGGGAATTCCAGTCGCTTGCACGGAACGAAATGGGGGAGCCGCTCATGGCATCCCCCGCGGTCTCCGAAGGGACGCTGTTCGTCCGGGGAAGCCGGCACCTATTCGCGATCAGGGCTCGATGACGACCGGCACGACCTGGTAGTCAACGGCATTCACACTCACCGCCGTGGCGACGGTGATGAGCTGTCGCCCAGTGAGGCCGTTCGTCGGAGTGAGGGTCAGAAGACCGGTATTGAAGTCCACGCGGTACTGAAGACTCGGATTGGCCTGAACCGGGACGGCGAGACCGTTCGACGCGAGGCCGGTCTGGTCGAGGTAGCGGGCCGAAATGCTGTCCTCGACGTCGATCGCCTGGAGCTGGTAGGAAAGGGGAGTATCGACACGGGTCCTGAGCTCCGGGATGTCGGCGAGAAAGGGTGGGCTGTCGATGGCGTCGGGGGTCACGTTCACGCGGAAAGTCTGCCGTGTTTCCTGGCCAGAGGCGTTGCGGACGATTACCGTGACGTCCGCCGCGCCAGTCGCGCCTTCCGGGGCTTTGAGCAGAACGATGGCGTTCTCCTCGTCCACGAAGCTCCGGGCCGACTCGATCACGACATTCGTCACGGGCCGATTCTCGGTGCCCACCGGCAGGCCAATGATGCTCTGGCGAACGCTCTCGCCCTCGACGAGGATCCCGAAGATCGAGTGATTGAAATCGAGGTGCCGCTGCGCCCCCTCGGTGATGAAGAACTGCGAGTCGTTGGTGTCGTCGAAGGACTTGGCCATCGAGAGAATGCCGGTGCGATTGTGCTGGAGGTCGACGTGGAACTGATCGTCGAAGTCGCCGAGAGGGGAGCCTCCCGAGCCGGTTCCCGTGGGATCGCCTCCCTGGATGACGAAGTTATCGATGACCCGATGGAAGATCACTCCGTCATAGAACCCGGAGTCGGCGAGCTGGACGATACGGTCCGTCACCCGCCGCGCGGCGAAGTCGAAGAGCTCGAACACCATCTCGCCGAAGCCCGCGACCTGCATGCGGAGGCTTCGGTTGTCCGCGAGGAGGGTGGCGGTGACGAGGGCGTCGCTCGTCTGGACGCTGACGCTCAGCGGTCCATCCCCCTCCGCATCCAGAGTCAGGAAGAGCGGTGAGCCCCCGAGGAGCTGGACCTCTCCGATGGTCGGTAGTGTGGGCTGCGCCACAACGACCCCGGGAAGAAGGACCAGAACCAGCCCCAATAGAAACCGCATAGGTGACCCGTAGCGTAGCACAGAAGATATAAACTCCTCGCCATGAACCCCCAGAGGCTCTGGCTTGGCGGCTATCAGGACGCCTTCGTTCGGGAGCTTCGTGTCTGGCGGGAAGAGACTCGCGTTCCGAGGCTCTGGGGGAAGGACGCGTCCATTTGGACGGGAAAGGACGAGGCACGGTGGCTCGGTTGGCTCGACGTCGTCGGACGAGAGCTTTCGCGAGTCGAGGAGCTCGAGTCTCTCGCTCGAGAGGTCTCGGGCTTCGAGAGCGCCGTCGTCCTGGGAATGGGGGGCTCGAGCCTCTGTCCTGACGTCCTGAGCCGGAGCTTCGGCCGGCGTTCCGGATTCCCCCGGCTCCACGTCCTCGACTCCACCGTCCCCGGCCAGATCGGCGAGCTCGAGGCGGTCATCAACATCAAGAAGACGCTCTTCATTGTCGCTTCGAAGTCCGGCACCACGGCGGAGCCCAACGCCTTCGAGAAGTACTTTTTCGATCGAGTCCGCTCCGGAGCGCAGTTTCTCGCCATCACCGACCCGGGAAGCTCCCTCGAGCGCCTCGCGCGCGAGAGGGGCTATCGACGCATCTTCTACGGCGAGCCCGAAATCGGCGGCCGCTTCTCGGCTCTCTCTCGATTCGGAATGGCCCCGGCAGCGCTCATGGGTATCGACCCGCGAGCGTTCCTGAAGGGGGGCCAGCGAATGGTGGACGCCTGCGGGCCCGACGTCGCGCCCGAGGAGAACCCGGGAGTCGCCCTTGGAGTCGCCCTCGGGATTCTCGCCCGCGCCGGCCGGGACAAGCTCACGCTCCTCACCTCCCCCGAGGTCGCGTCTTTCGGGGGCTGGCTCGAGCAGCTCGTCGCGGAATCAACGGGAAAGGACGGGAAGGGAATCGTGCCCGTCGATCGCGAGGCGCCGGGCGCGTCCTACGGGGACGATCGCCTGTTCGCCTACGTGGGAATCGGATCTTCGAGCGCGCTCTTGGACCTCGAGCGGGCGGGACACCCGGTCATTCGCATCGAGCTCGACTCGGTCGACGGCCTCGCGGAGGAGTTTTTCCGATGGGAGGTCGCGACGGCGGTCGCGGGCTCGGTCCTCGAGCTCGACCCGTTCGACCAGCCGGACGTCGAAGCGGCGAAGGTCGCGACCCGTGCCCTCATGGCCCGCTTCGAGGAGACCGGGGAGCTGCCCAAGCAGCCCGCCAAAAGGGACGGGGAGCTGAAAGCGCTTCTATCGACGCTCGAGCCCGGAGACTACTTCGGGATCAACGCGTTCGTCACCATGAACCGCGAGAACGACCTCGAGCTCCAGGCCCTGAGGCACCGCGTGCGAGACGACAAACGAGTCGCCACCACTCTCGGCTACGGTCCACGCTATCTTCACTCGACGGGCCAGCTCCACAAGGGCGGTCCGAACCGCGGAGTGTTTCTCCTCATCACCTCCGAGGACGCGAAGGACCTCCCGATTCCCGGCCAGAGGTATACGTTCGGCCAGATGAAGTCCTTTCAAGCGGTCGGAGATTTCGAGGTGCTCCGCGCGCGCGGCCGGCGCGCGCTGCACGTCCACCTCGGGTCGGACGTTCCCGCGGGCCTCCGGGCTCTCCGCCTACTCGCTTCGTAGCGCGAGCAGCGGATCGAGCCGGGCCGCGCGCCGTGCGGGGAGAATCACCGCGACCAGCCCGACCCCGATCAGGAACAGAGAGACGAGGGCGAACGTCGCCGGATCGTACGAGCTCACGCCGAAGAGAAGACCGGCGACGAGACCGCGGGCGAGGAGGGCGGCTCCGATGCCGATGAGAAGGCCGAGACCCACGAGACGCGCCCCGCGCAGCAGAACGAGTCTTCCGATGTCGCCCCGGCTGGCTCCGAGGGCGGCCCGGATTCCAATCTCGACCGTCTGCTGGCTCACGGTGTAGCTCAGGACGCCGTAGAGACCGACGGCCGCGAGGATGAGGGAGAGAGCGGCGAATACCCCGAACAGGAGCGAGGTGAATCGCTTCGGGGCGACGTGATCTTGAATCATGCCGTAGGTCATCGGGTGCTCCTCCTGGGAACGTGTGGGGGCGCCAGGTCGCGCTCGAGACGATAGAGGTCCCAGGCGGCCCGCAGAATGGCAAAGGGAGCTCCGAGGATACGCCATCGCGTGCGGGTGATCGCGAGCGATTCGAGAAACGCTTCCTCCATCTCGGCCCCATAGAGCCGATGGAACTCCGGCGGAAGCCTTCGGAGAAGAAGCCGGTAGATTCGCCTCATCCTCACCATCAGCGGGGTCCTACCGGTTTCAGGAGGTTTCGGGCTCGGGCCGCCTGCACGTAGCCCTCGAGCCGCTCGGCTTCCGCCGCCAGCGCCTTTCGGCCTCGTTCGGTAATGCCGTAATAGCGAGGCTTTCCTCCGCCCGCTTTGCCGTCTCGTGGGGCCCGCTTCTCGGTGACGAACTCCCTGTCGACGAGCTCCTTCAACGATCCGTAGAGCATCCCCGGCCACAGGTGCACATGCCCCTCCGTGCGCTCGAGAACATCGCGCATGATCTCGAGGCCGTGCCGATCCCGGTCGGCGAGAGAGAGGAGGACCTGAAAGAGGTTTGGTTTCATAGACTAAAGATTATCTCAAACAGTATATACCAATCGAGATACAACTTAAGTTCGATCGCGGACTGGAAATGTCCGACTTTTGGATGTATATATCGAATGGTCACTTACCGTTTGACAGCGGGGGGCGGCGCCTACTATTATAAATCCGACCAAACAGGTCGGAGTTTCAGATGCTAAGACTATCGAAGAGAGTCGACTACGCCCTCATCGCCCTCATGCACCTCGCGCATCAAGATCATGGGGGCGATGGGAGTGCGTGGAGCGCGCGGGAGATCGCGAAAGGGTGTGGGCTTCCCCCGGACCTCCTCGCCAAGATCCTGCAGCGGCTGGCGCGGGAGGGAATCGTGGTCTCGCACCAGGGGACCAAGGGCGGCTATAGTCTCAGCCGGCCCGCGGAGCGAATCCACGTGGTCTCGGTCATCGAGGCCATCGACGGAACGCTGTCGCTCACGCAGTGCTTCACCGACGAAGGCACCTGCGATCAGTTCGACACCTGCAGCGTCAAGAGCCCGCTCCAGCGCCTGAACGACCGGGTGCTGCGCATGCTCGGAGACGTGACGATCGCGAAGATCTGCGAGGAGGATTTCGAGAGCTTGACCGCCGGCCTCGGCGAGGTCCAGCTTCCGGTCATCCAGAACACGAGTAAGGACGCAACATGAGCACATCGACCGACAAGATTCAGGAGCTCGTGGACAAGGCCTACGCCTACGGCTTCGTCACCGAGATCGAGGCGGATACCATCCCCAAGGGGCTGAACGAGG
>Ga0326597_10012123_pt1 | contig 11372 bp, 10 predicted proteins | sample RVTome_12_FD_203789 | JGI IMG/M metagenome (GOLD analysis project Ga0326597, IMG submission 203789) | Soil microbial communities from uranium-contaminated site in the Upper Colorado River Basin, Wyoming, United States - RVT100D185 | ecosystem: Environmental > Terrestrial > Soil > Contaminated >...
GGCTCGCTCTCAAGAGCCGCTTCCTGGCGCTCGAGGGAATCCTGCCCGCGCCTGCGGTGCAGATGAGGCTGTTCTAGTGCCGTTCCAACTTGTTCCGCCTAAACCGGCGGCCGCGCATGGCAACAGACTCAGTGCCGTCGAATGCGATCCCTTTGGCTCCAAGAGTTGGAACGGCACTAGAATACGTCTTTCTTCGAGGAGGCTTATGCGATCGAAATGGATGCTCGCGGCGCTGGGGATCATGTTGACGACTGGGTGCGGAGGCGGCTCTCCACCTCCCCCGGCGGAGGAGCCCGCGCCTGTTGAGGAAAAATCCCCCACTCCGCCCGCGCCACCCGAGGAAGAGCCCGCCGGCGCGCCCGCGCCCACGGGGACGAACCCGATGGTCGAGATGCGCACCAGCCTGGGGACGATGAAGATCGAGCTCTACCCCGACGAGGCGCCTAAGACGGTCGAGAACTTCCTCCAGTACGCGCGCGACGGTTTCTACGACGGAACCGTCTTCCACCGCGTCATCTCGGGCTTCATGATCCAGGGCGGCGGCTTCACTCCCGACATGTCGGAAAAGGAAACGCGCGCCCCGATCGAGAACGAGGCTTCGAACGGGCTCAAGAACGTGCGTGGGTCCCTCGCCATGGCGCGCACCGGAGACCCCCATAGCGCGAGCTCGCAGTTCTTCATCAATACCGTCGACAATTCGTTTCTCGACTTCACCGGGGAGACCGTCCAGGGCTTTGGATACGCCGTCTTCGGGCAGGTGGTGGAAGGCCTCCAGACGCTGGACGCGATCAAGAAGGTCTCGACCGGAAGCCGCGACGGATACGACGACGTCCCGGTGGCCCCGGTGGTCATCGAGAGCGTCCGGATCTTGAATTAGACCTCGCAAACTCCGATCGCCACCTCGGGAGCGCCCGCTTCCACGAGAAGCGCGGGCCAGTGCCGCTCTTCGCTCTCCCAGGGAAGGTGCGCGAGGTTCGAGAGCTGATGGAGCCGTACCGAGAGGAGATTCGACCGCTGGCCGGCGCGGGCCAGGATCCTCTGGTGCCGCTGCGAGAACCACGTCTGTCCGAAGAGCTTCACCTTGGGGAAGACTCTACCGAGCAGCGATTCGAACTCGGAGATCGAGTACTCGCGGACGTGATACGGGTTACGCGGGCGATCGCGGAGGGTGAGTCCCGGACTCAGGAAGTCGCGGTTGGGGGTGGAGCAGAGAAACGTTCCCCCCGGCGCGAGCACGCGGCGGGCTTCGCTCAAAAGAGCCCGGTCGTCCTCGACGTGCTCGAGGGTCTCGAAGCTGACGTAGAGATCGAAGGCCCCATTCTTTGCCGGAAGCCGGCTCGCGTCGGCACGAACGAAACCCAAACCCGACGCGTCGAAGGAAACGTCCATCGAGGTGACCTGACGGGCTCCCGCCTCCGAAAGAATCCGCGAGCCGTAACCCGTGCCGCAGGCCGCGTCGAGGACCCGGAGTCCCGGGACGAAGGCCGCGGCCCATCGATATCGGGCGAGATGCTGGTTCCGGAGCCAGGGAGAAGAGAAGCGGTCGAACGCGAGCCGTTCCATGAAGCGAGCAGCATAGCAGGCTTATGAAAGCCGTCCTCCTGGCTTCACTCCTCGCGTCGGCCGCCTTGGCGTTGCCCGCCGGAGACATGCTGACTCTCGAGGACTTCGAAGGGAGTCCGGTAAACGGGCTACCGGCTGGCTGGAAAGCCCGCGGATTCGAGCACGGCGAAAAGGCCCCGTATTGGATTGAGGAAGAGAACGGGAATCGCTTCCTCCGCGCCGAGGACCGCGGCGAGAACGTGATGCTCTATAAAGAGGTACGGTGGAACGCGCGCCAGTACCCCTATTTGAGCTTCCGCTGGAGAATCCGCGCCGTTCCCGAGGGTGCGGACGAGAGGTTCGAGGACAAAGCCGACAGCGCCGCTGGCGTCTACCTCTCCTACCGCCGCAAGCTCGGGATCGTCCCCGAGTCCGTCAAGTTCGTATGGAGCGGTTCCCTCGCCGCCGGCTCCGCCTTCCGGAGGCCGGGAATCGGAATGCCCTGGACGGTCGTGGCCGGAAGCGGCGAGCCCGACGGGTCCTGGCGGACTTTCGTGTTTCGCACCGAGGACGTCTACCGGAAGACGTTCGGGAAAGATCCCGGCGACCGGCCCCTCGGAATCGGGCTCCTCTCTGACGCCAACAGCACCGGGGGACTCGCCGCCGCGGACTATGACGACATCACCGTCTACCGGAGTCCGCCGGCGGCGGTGGACGAGATCCGCGAAGTCCTTCGACCTTCCCCGAATTGACTCGCCGCTTTCGGCTGTGCGACGATGCGCCGCCCTTCAGGAGGTCTTATCCACTCGCTATCGATTGTCTTCCCCGCGTATAACGACGCCGGCACCATCGCCAGCATGATCCTAAGCGCCCGACGGACGGCGCGGAAGCTCACGAACGACTTCGAGATCGTCGTCGTGGACGACGGAAGCCGCGACGCCACGGCCTCTATCCTGGATGAGCTCGAAGCGCTGGTGCCCGAGCTTCGTGTGCTGCGGCACGGAGAGAACCGCGGCTATGGAGCGGCGCTGCGAGCGGGTTTCGAAGCAGCGACGAAAGAGCTCGTCTTCTATACGGACGGAGACGCGCAGTTCGACCCGAGGGAGCTCCCGCGTCTCGTCGAACGCCTTACCCCGGGGGTCGACTACGTCAGCGGATACCGTAAGAGGCGCGCCGATCCGCCCCTGCGGGTCCTGGTGGGCAATCCCTACCACCTCATGGTGCGAGCGGTGTTCGGGCTCTCCCTTCGCGACATCGACTGTGACTTCCGATTGTTCCGACGCCCGGTCCTCGAGCAGCTCGAGCTCGAGGAGAGCGACGGGTCGATGTGCATCGAGCTCCTGAAAAAGCTCGAGGATTCCGGCTGCCGCTTCGCCGAGGCCGCGGTCTCGCACTACCCCCGGGTCTACGGTCGGAGCCAGTACTTCACCATCCGGGGCGTCTTGCGCTCCTACCTCCAGCTCTTCCGCTTATGGATGCGGCTCGTCGTGCGCCGCAAACACCGGGAGCCCAAGATGATCAACGCGTGAGGCTCTCGAGCTCGGCGATGGCGGAGTCGAGCTCTGAATCCCCGGGAGCGAGGCGCTTCGCTTTTCGCAGCACCTCGAGCGCACGTCGAAGCTCTCCTTTGCGCGCGAGCGCGGCTCCCAGATTCCGATACGCGTTGGCGTATTCCGGGCCGCATCCGATCGCCCGTTCGTAGGAGCGGATTCCCTCGTCGACCTCTCCCCGCATTTCGTGGACGGCGCGAGGTTCGTGAGCGCCCCGAGATAATAGAGGACGCGACTGGGCTCGAGGGCGATGGCCTCGCGAAGAAGTTTTTCCGAAGCGTCGAGGTTTCCCTCAGCCTTCTCGAGCGTCGCGAGGGTCGAATAGACCCCGCTCGTTCCTCGGGATCCGGGAGGCCCTCGGAAGAGGAATCGGCGGGAACCGCGCCCGATCCTCCCAGATAGCCGAGCGAGCGAAATGAGGCGAGGATTCTCTGATCGAGAGGCTCGGGACGAACGCCTCAGGTCCCTAGCTTAGCAGCTAGAACGCGGTCCTTGTCATGAGGGCGATAGCCTTGCCGTTGTTAACGACACGCGTTATTATGCCACTGGATGCTCAAAGGTTTCCGAGACAAGGACACCGAGAAGGTTTTTCAGAGAGAGGCGTCCCGCAAGTTGTCGCCCAAGATTCAGCATGTGGCGCAAAGGAAGCTTGCGATTCTCGATGCCGCCGAGTCTCTCGAAGAGTTGCGGGTGCCACCAGGGAACCGGCTGGAAAAGCTCAAGGGAGACCGCGAGGGACGGTACAGTATTCGAGTGAACGACCAGTGGAGAATCTGCTTCCGCTGGAGCAAAGGCGATGCGTACGACGTCGAAATAACGGATTATCACTAGCGAGCCGCGCTACAAGATCGAGCTGGGCAGGCTAGGCGGCGAGCGCCCGAAGCGTACTAGAGAGGACAGATGCCGAGAAAGAAATTTGATCCGATTCACCCGGGCGAGATTCTCCTCGAGGAGTTCCTGGAGCCGATGGGCATCAGTCAGTATCGATTGTCCAAGGACATTGGAGTGCCGCCGAGACGAATCAACGAGATCGTCCACGGGGACCGGTCGATTACCGCGAACACGGCTTTGAGGCTATCTCGTTACTTCGGGACATCGGAAAGGTTCTGGATGAACCTCCAGTCGCGGTACGACCTCGAGGTGGAGAAGGACAAGCTCGGTCGCAGGCTCATCGAGGAAGTCCAACCCTTTGCGCGGGCGGGATAGCCCTCAACGGTTCCGGCGTGGAAATCAGCGCCGGGGCGGTCCGACCCGAGGAATTTGTACCAAACCGAGGGAGCGACTCATAGAGAAAGAACCCACTGCGTGTCCACGTTCACCAGGATCAGCTTTGGGCCGTTCGGCGGGCCCCCCCTCTGTGAGAAGAGCGGCAGCTCGAAAGGACGATGAGAACGAACGGGAGGGAGAGGCCGAGTGTCATCGGGAGTCGTCCCCGCCTTCAGCTTCCCGAGTTAGATCCCTGACCGCCGGCTGCTCGGAGTTCAGGGAAAGCGACCTCCCAACTCGTGATGCGCCATTGCCAGTACGTTCAACAATCGAGGTTCGGCCCGCCGCAGGGTGATGGCCTTCTCGAGGAGCTCCGTGAATTTCGCGTATTGCTTCCGATGTTAGATTGGCAATTAGCGCGTGAGGCTCTCGAGCTCGGCGATGGCAGAGTCGAGCTCCGGGTCCTCAGGAGCGAGGCGTTTCGCATTCCGCAAAGCCTCGAGAGCGCGGCGAAGGTCTCCTTTCCGTGCGAGCGCCGCACCGAGATTCCGATAGGCGTTTGCATACTCGGGGTCGCAGGCGATCGCCCGCTCGTAGGAGTGGATGCCATCGTCGACCTCTCCCCGCCTTTCGTGGACCGCGCCGAGGTTCGTGAGCGCGCCGACGTAGCAGGGGGATCGATCGAGGATCGCCTCGTAGTGAAGCTTCGCTTCATCGAAGCGTCCAAGACCACTCAGGGTATTCGCAAGCGCCTGTTCGTTGTTGTCGTCCTCGGGGGCGAGGCGGACGGCGCGCTCGAGCTCGATGAGAGCGCCTTCGCCGTTTCCCTGCGAGGCGAGGAGCTGTCCCTTGGCGTAGGCTGCCGCGGCCTCCGCTCCCGGCCCGCTCCATTCGTTCGCCATCTGGGAAACTTCCGCGCCGCGACCGGAAGACAGCAGGAGGTCGGCGAGGTCCTGATAGAGGAGCCGACTGGGCGCCATGGCGATGCCCTCGCGCAGCCAGCGTTCGGAAGCCTCGAGGTTCCCCTGAGATTCCTCGAGCGCCGAGAGCCTGGAGTAGACGAAGGCGCTCCTCGGGTCGAGAGCCCGGGCCTTTTCGAAGCTCGCACGGGCGCCGTCGCTCTTTCCGAGGCTCGCGAGCGCTCGACCGAGCCCGTAATGGCCGTCGTAGCTCTCCGGCTGGATCTCGAGGAGCCGCTCGAAAGCCTTTCGCGCGTCTTGCGGGCGGCGTAGATCGAGCAAGAAGCTCCCGTACATCGAGAGCGCCTTCGTGCTGCGAGTCTCTTGCTCGAGGACGAGAGCGATTCTTTCGACGTCCGCGGGGGTCGGGTCCGTGAGGGCGGAGAGCTCGTTCAGCTCCTTGTACACGGAGAGCTTGTCCTTTGGGTCGGAAAGCTCGATGAAGGAGCGCTCCGGCGCCGGCATCGGGGCGGATCCTCCCAGGTAGCCGAGGGCGTGGAGCGAGGCGAGGGTGCCCGGGTCCAGGCTCTCCGGTCGAACGTTCTCCGGACCCGGCAGCTCCTCGAGCCTCGCAAGAAGACTCCGTGCCCCGTTCTCCTCCTCGTCGACTCGGTTTCGCTCTTCCCCTGGGTCGGAATCGAGGTCGTAGAGCTCGCTCCGGGGTGCGAGGATGAGCTTCCAGTTCCCACGCCTGAGGCTTCGGAGCTCGCTCCAGCCGTAGTGCAGTCGGGGAACGAACGTCTCGGCGTAGGCCTCGACGTCTCGGGTCTTGACCTCGCCCGTCGCGGAAACGAAGCTTACTCCTTCGAAGCTGGAAGGCGCCTCGACTCCGAGGAGCTCCAGCACCGTGGGGGCGATGTCGATGGTTCGCACGAGGGCAGAGGCACGCTGCCCGTGGCGAATCCCGGGAGCTCGAATGAGAAGCGGCACGTGGAGCGTCGACTGATAGAGGAAGAACCCGTGGGTGTCCTCGCCGTGCTCGCCCAGCGACTCGCCGTGGTCCGCGGTCACGGCGAGAACCGTCGATTCGGGAAGGCCGCGGGCGTCGAGAAAGGCGAGGAGCCGCTGGAGAAGGGAATCCACGTAGGAAATCTCGCCCCGGTAGGCCGCGTCGAGCCCTTCGAGGTTGCCCACCTTGGGAGCGAAGGGAGGAGGTGGCTCGTAGGGACGGTGGGGATCGAAGAAGTGCAGGAAGGCGAAGAAGGGAGCCTCGTCTTCGGACCCGATCCACCCGAGCGCTTCTTCGAGGACCTCCTCCCCCCGCCTCTCGCGAAGCCCCCGATCGGTCTCCGGGGTTTCATCGGAATAGACGTCGAAGCCCCGGGCGAGACCGAACTTCCTGTCGAGGACGAAGGAGCCGACGAAGCCTCCGGTGCGGTAACCTCGAGCCTTCAACGTCGAGGCGAGGGTCGGGAGGTCCTGGCGCAAACGAAATCCCACGTTGTCGTGGACCCAGTGCTCGAAGGGAGAGGTTCCCGTCAGAAGCGAGGCATGGGCGGGAAGGGTCGTTGGCGCTACGCTCGCCGCGTTCTCGAACAGAACCCCCTCGCGGGCGATGCGGTCGAAGCCCGGTGTCGAGGCTTCCTTGCTTCCGTAGCAGGAGAGGTAGTCGGCGCGGAGAGTGTCCACGCTCACGAGAATCACGTTCCGACGGTCGGGAGGCGAAGAGCAGTTTGAAAGAGCGAGCAGAACGAGGACGAGGCGTCCGAGCCTCATCGGGGACTGGTCGTTCCCGCCTTCAGCTTCTCGAGCAATTCCTTGACCGGCAATTGCTCAGGGTTCAGGGAAAGCGAACGTTCGAGAATCTCCGTGGCTCGCGCATCGTTCCCCAGCTCGTGGTACGCCTGCGCCAGAACGTTCAAAAGCTGAGGCTCCGGCCGCCGCAGGGTGATGGCTTTCTCGAGGAGCTCGATCGATTTCGCGTACCGCTTCTGATGGAAGTAAGCCTGACCCAGGATGGCGAAAATCTCGAACCGGTCGGGAGCGTTCTGAACCAGTGGCTCGAGAACCGCGAAAACACCGTCGATCTCGCCGCTCTCGAGGAGCAAGCCCGCCAATAGCTCGCGGGCCGGGCCGAGCTGAGCGTTATCGCGGATGGCGAGCTCCAGTTGGGCGCGCGCCTTCTCCTTCTCGTCCATCCTTAGATACTGCTCTCCGAGAACCATCGCCACGACCCCCGGGACTTCGGGCCGGGGGGGAGCGATCGAGCCCCGCACGCCGGGACGAACGATCGAAGTCCGCGGTGAAACCGTGAACGCGCTCGCGCGGCGGGCGCGCTCCGTGCCGTCGCTGTCCAAGAGGGTCGCCACCAGCTCGAAGCGCCCACCCTCGAGACCCTCGAGCGAAAGCTCCTGGACCAGAGGCCCGCTGGAAAGCCCCTCGACGTCCACTGTCGTCTCCACCCAGATCTTACCCGGCGGCTCGCCGCCTCTGACTTCGAAGCGCACGCGGGCGCCGGGCGGAGCGCTCCGGGGCTCGACGGCCGCGACGAGACGGTCGCCTATCGAATAGACGCCGCGAGCGTTGGGAAAGACCTCGATCTTCCCGAAGCGGAACGGCCGATACAGGGGCTCTCCATCGAATATCTCGGTCCCGTACGCGAGGACGAGCTCCGAAAGCTCGGACCGCTCCGCCTGCCATTCGGGAACGCTCAGGTTCGACTCGAAGAGTGTGTAGCTCTTGAGACACTCGGACTCTTCGCGGCTCGGGCATGCTCGGTTGCGGAGTATGACTCTCGCCCTGTGGGCGCCCGGTATGAGCGGCGTCATGCCGGAATAGAGGAACGGCAGCTTGAGAGAGGCCTTGGCCTGCCCCTCCGTGAGACTGAGAAAAGACTCTTTGCGCTGATCGAGGACGAGCCGGTTCTCGTCGTCGACAGGGGTGACCTCGAGCGAGGCGACGAAGACCGAGTTGTAGCGGCCCTGGTCCCCGTCCCAGACGAATCCCACGTTCTCGGCGTCGAGCTCGATGGCCCAGTGAAGGTAGTGGGCGCTCCCCGGCCCGGGAAGGACGTGAGCGAGGCCGAAGCTCGGCACGTAGGTGAAGAGATAGTCGCTCTCCACGTTCCCCCGCTCGAAGTCGAGCCGCTCGGCGTAGCTCGTGTCGAGCTTGTAATAGGGAGCTTTCGCGATGTCGTCCAGAAGGGCGAGCGTTCCGAACGAGGGATTCTGGAACTGCGCGTTGTCGCCCTCGTCGGTCCGGAAGGACAGAGAGGCTTGCGCCAGCTCGACGTCGATGGCGAAGAGCTTCTCGTAAGACCGTTCGACATCGTCGCGGAAGTCGTTCACCGGCGCCTGAAAGCCCGTGAGCAACGCTTGCGGCCCATCGGTTAGAGGGCTGTAGAGCTTGAGCTCCCCCGAGCCTCCGCGACGGAAGAAGAGCAGATGGAAGAAGGGCGGGAGCCCGACGTACTTGAGCTCGGGGTCGTTGTAGAACCAGAGCTCCGAAGGGTAGATCGCATCGGTCGCCTCGAGAGGACGCCGGGTGTTCGGCTTTCCGAGAAGGATGTAGTACCGCCCTCGGTCGGTCTGCCAGCCCGGGCGGAACGTGTCCCGACCGAAGAACTCGTTCACGTAGGCGAGCCTCTCGTAGTGTTCGGTCTTGTACTCGTTCTCCGAGGTGCTCGGGTTCGAGTCCCGCTTACGCCAGAAAACCTCGATGAAAGCCTTGCGTTCGCCCCCCGTGCTCAGAGAAAGAAAGGTTTCCCGTTCGACGTCGCTGATGATGTAGGTGGCTTCTTCCCGCAGCCATTTTCGATAGGGCTCGGGGAGCTTTTTTTCGCGCTCGTCGGAAGCGGGAGCCCCGAAGGAGGCCACCGCGAGGCTCAAGATTCCCAGGAAGCAGAAAGTTCGCATCGCCGAAAGATGTCTCGCGGTGAAGGATAGCACGACGCCCGGCCCCTCGTTGCCACCTCCCCGGTAAGGGCATTATGCTCGGCGCTCTCTGGACTCATGCCATGGTCAGGAAAGGCGCTCTTGCGGTCGCTGTCCTCGCGGCCTCGCTCCTTCCTGGAACGCTCCTCGAGACCCCGCCGATTCCCGATCCGGCAACCGACGGCATGGAGCCCCAGGTCGCGGACAAGATCCGATCGGCCACGAGAGCGGTCGCCGAGGACTCGGCCTCGGCCGAGGCGTGGGGATATCTCGGCATGGTGTTTCACGCTCACTACCTCGAGTCCGAAGCGGCGCCGTGCTATTTCGAGGCGCACCGGCTCGACCCCGACGATTTTCGCTGGCCCTATCTTCTGGCGCGGATTCTCAAGTCGCGGGATCCCAGACGCGCGCTCGAGGTGCTGGCTAACGCGCATCGGCTGAAACCCGATTTCGCTCCTCTTCACCTCCTTACCGCCGAGCTCCTCGAGACAAACGGCGATTCCAATGGCGCGATCGATTCCTACCGCCGGGCGCTTTCGGTCGACCGCGGATCCGCGGCCGCGGAATTCGGCGTCGGCCGCCTCGTTCTGGCGAAAGGCGATCTGGAAGAAAGCGCTGCGCACCTCGAGCGCGCCCGAGAGCTCGCCCCGGAAGCAGGCTCGATCCAGGCGACGCTTTCGCAGCTCTACCATCGCCTCGGCCGTCAGGGAGAGGCGACTGAGGCCGCTCGGCGCGCCCGAAGGCTTCATCCCGACCTCGATGTCCGCGATCCGGTCCTCGCGTCCGTGATGGAGGAAGCGGTGTCCCTCGTCGGATACCAGGCCCGGGCGCTCGACGCGGAGCGGGCGGGGGACCCGTCACGGGCAGAAGCTCTTCTCCGCCGCGCGATCGAGATCCGCCCCGACGATGCCAGTCTGCACTACAACCTCGCCAACCACCTGTCGCGCCAGGGGCGACATCGAGAGGCCGAAGAAACCTATCGTCATGCGCTGAGGCTCGATTCCGGACACGTTCCCTCGCTGGTGAACCTCGGCATCTTCGCCGCCCAGAATGGGGAGATTGACGAAGCGAAGCGCCTCTTCGAAACCGCTATCGAGGGACAGCCCGACCATGCAGGAGCTCTTCTCGGTCTGGGAAACATCGCCGCCGCTGAAGGACGGCTCGCCGCCGCCGTTCGACTCTTCGAGCGAGCCCTCGAATCGGACCCCGACCGACCCGACGCCCACTACGCTCTCGCCCGGGCGCTGGCGGCTCGAGGGCAGGTCGATGCCGCGATCGAGCACTTTCGGAACGCTCTCGAGGGAGCTCCAGAGAGAGGCGATATCCATCTCCATCTCGCCGCACTGTACGCTATGCGCCACGACGGCGAGGCCGCGGAGCGCCACATTCTTCTGGCGCGCAGTGTGGGGATAAATCCGCCCGAGGATCTATTGCGCGCGTTGAAGACTTTATCCAAACGACCGGAGTGAGAATACGAGATTTTGAATCTATTATCCCTGGAGTTTTATAGTGCCGTAACCTAAGCCCTGTAAAATTAACATCTTCTGCCGCCGGCGCCGACAACCTGGAGCTGGCATAACCATTGCTAACTGGCTCAAGGTCTGAGTCTTTTTCGCGATTGGCTCATTTAAGGAGGAATAACTGCATGACGCGTAAAATCGCCTATATCACCTTGGGCGTTCTCCTCGTCGCCGCACTTGCGTTTCCCCAGGCAGGAGCGGGTCGGCTCGAGGGTACAGTCAAAGACGCGCAAGGGCTCGTCCTTCCCGGCTCCACCGTCACGTTGACGGGCGCCGGGGTGATGGGTGCGCGCACCGCGACCACGGACATCGACGGGAGCTACCGCTTTCTCGCGCTGCCCCCGGGCAGCTACGAGCTCACGTTCGAGCTCTCGGGCTTCCAGACGCTCCGGCGCGAGGGGATCATCGTCTCGAGCGGCGTCACCTTCACCATCGACGCCAACCTCCAGCTCGCGACAGTCGCCGAGACCATCACCGTGACCGGCGAGTCTCCGGTCGTCGACGTCAAGCAGACTGGAGTCTCGGCGACGTTCGACACCAAGGAGCTCCAGGACGTTCCGAGCGCCACCGACATGTGGGCCGTTCTGGCGCAGACCCCGGGCATCCGGATGCAGGGCTTCGACGTGGGAGGCTCCCACAAGAGCCAGCAGACGGGCTACGACAGCTTCGGGGTCAAGAACCAGAACATCATCAGAAACGAAGGCGTCAACAATACGGAAGGGG
>Ga0326597_10012124_pt1 | contig 11371 bp, 9 predicted proteins | sample RVTome_12_FD_203789 | JGI IMG/M metagenome (GOLD analysis project Ga0326597, IMG submission 203789) | Soil microbial communities from uranium-contaminated site in the Upper Colorado River Basin, Wyoming, United States - RVT100D185 | ecosystem: Environmental > Terrestrial > Soil > Contaminated >...
CCGATCTGCACCCGCTACAGCCCGAAAGCACGGTGCAGGGCGCGCTCGAGCTGATCGACACGCTGGCGCATTGGCTCAAGGTGCTGACCGGCATGCCGGCTGTGGCATTGCCGCCGGCCGCCGGCGCCCATGGCGAATTGTGCGGCATCATGGCGATCCGCGCCGCGCTCGAAGCGCGCGGCGACAGGCGCGGCCGGATCCTTGTGCCGGAATCGGCGCACGGCACGAACCCGGCAACGGCAGCGGCGTGCGGTTACACGATCGAGTCGATCCCCGCGAACCAGCGCGGCCGCGTGGATCTCGCCGCGCTGAAGGCGAAGCTCGGCCCCGACGTCGCGGCGCTGATGCTGACCAACCCGAACACCTGCGGCCTGTTCGAAAACGAGATCGTCGAGATCGCCCAGGCGGTGCATGAGGCGGGCGCGTTCTTCTACTGCGACGGCGCCAATTTCAACGCGATCGTCGGACGGGTGCGGCCGGCCGAGCTCGGCATCGACGCGCTGCACCTCAATCTGCACAAGACCTTCTCGACCCCGCATGGCGGCGGTGGGCCGGGCAGCGGTCCGGTCGTGCTGGCTGCCGAGTTGGCCCCGCACGCGCCATTGCCGTGGGTCGTGCACGGCCCCGATGGCTTCCGGCTGGTCGAGCACGCCGAGGGCGAGGCTGCGGCCTCGATCGGGCGACTCAAGGGCTTTCACGGCCAGATCGGCATGTTCGTGCGGGCGCTCGCCTACATGATGAGCCACGGTTCGGACGGGCTGCGCCAGGTCGCCGAGGACGCCGTGCTCAACGCCAACTACCTGCGGGTCAAATTGCAGGATGTGCTGAGCCTCGCTTTCCCGGGCATCTGCATGCACGAGGTGCTGTTCGACGACCGCTTCCTGAAGGACACCGGCGTGACCACGCTCGACTTCGCCAAGGCGCTGATCGACGAGGGTTTTCACCCGATGACGATGTACTTCCCGCTGGTCGTGCACGGCGCGCTGCTGGTCGAGCCGACCGAGACCGAGAGCAAGGCCGCGCTCGACCAGTTCGCGGCGGTGCTGCGCGGCCTCGCCGAGCGGGCGCGCGCCGGCGACGCCGAGCATTTCCGCGCGGCGCCGCGCCTGACGCCGCGCCGCCGCCTCGACGAGACCGGCGCCGCGCGCAAGCCGGTCCTGCGCTGGCGCCCCGAGCCTCCCCGGCAGCAGGCGGCGGAGTAGAGGCGGAGTAGAGGCGGAGTCGACCGTGCCGACGGTCTGCGGACGAGGGGTTTTCGTTTCTATTTCTACAGCCACGAGCCCAATGAGCCTCCGCATGTGCATGTGGACAAGTCGGGGGCGTCTGCGAAGATTTGGTTGGAACCAGTCTCGGTGGCACGAAACTCGGGACTGACGCCAGGCGACTTGGTGGAAACTGTCCGAATGGTGCAACAATCGCGTGCTCGTCTTTTGGAGGCATGGCATGAGTTTTTCGACTGAGGTCGCGCCGGATATTCGAGTTCGCGGTGTTCGCATCGAGCGCGACAGCTTGGTCGTCGATCTGATGGACGGTCGCACGATCGCCGCGCCGCTGGCGTGGTACCCGCGCCTTTTGGCCGCTACTCCGGAGCAGCGGCAGCGGTGGGAAATAGCCGGCGCAGGGTACGGTATTCACTGGCCCGACATAGACGAGGATCTGAGCACGGAAGGGTTGTTAAGGGGTGCGCCCGCGCCGCGCGGACGGGTTCGCGCCCGCCCCCCCACGACCGAGGCAGGCGGCTGACGTCACGGGGGGCCGGTTCTGACTTGTTTCGGCTATCCGGTCGCGCCATTTTTAACGATAGAGCTGCCCGCCGGCGGAGGTCGGCGCTGTCTCGGCAGCTCCTTTCAGGGTCATCAAAATCTCACGGGAGAGGGACGATGTCGCTGCGCATCAACGACGAAGCACCGAATTTCACCACGGAAACGACCCAGGGAACGATCAATTTGCACGACTGGATCGGCAATGGCTGGGCGATCCTGTTCTCGCATCCGAAGGACTTCACGCCGGTCTGCACGACCGAACTCGGCTACATGGCCGGGCTGAAATCCGAATTCGACAAGCGCAATTGCAAGATCATTGGGCTCAGCGTCGACCCGGTCGGCGATCACGCGCGCTGGTCGAAGGACATCGAGGAGACCTCGGGGCATGCCGTCACGTATCCGCTGATCGGCGATCCGCAACTCACGGTCGCAAAGCTCTATGACATGCTGCCGGCCGGTGCCGGCGACACCGCGCAGGGTCGCACCCCGGCTGACAACGCCACGGTGCGCTCGGTCTTTGTCATCGGCCCTGACAAGAAGATCAAGGCGATGCTGACCTATCCGATGAGCACCGGGCGCAATTTCGACGAGGTGCTGCGCATCCTCGATTCGGTGCAGCTGACCGCCAAGCACCAGATCGCGACCCCGGTCAACTGGAAGCCGGGCGACGATGTGATCATCGCGCCGGCCGTCTCGAACGAGGAGGCGCAGAAGCGCTACCCCGCCGGGTTCCGGGCGCCGAAGCCGTACCTGCGCTACGTGCCGCAGCCCCAGTAATCCGACTGCTGGGCTGCTGCGCTCGTACGCACGCCATCCCTCCGCAAGTCGGGGGGATGGCGGCGCAGTCCCGCGCCGGACATTGCCCGGCGCGGGTGCCTCTGCCTGCTGAATGCCTATCGAAGGTAATTCCCTGGAGGCACAGGCGGAGTCGCGGTTGGCTGCCGGCGGCCGCCTGGCATCGCTGGGAGCGGGATCGGACCCGGACCCGTGATGATCCCGGTGATCGGGGAGGCAACGCCCGGAATTGTGCACAGCGCCTGCCGTTCGTCCGCCGCGGCGGGCAGGTCCGGCGGCGTGCCCGGCAGAGTGCCTAACATGCCCGGAATGCCGGGGGTCGGCGCCGGTGGCGGCGTGGCGCCAAATCCGAGCAGCGGTTCGCCAAACTGCTGCGGAAGTTGCGGGGGTGGCGCGCCGGCCGGCCCGACGATTGCCTCGACCTCTGCATTGGTCAGCCTGGTACGGTAGAATTTGTTGTAGAAGTCGCAGGTCGTGCCGCGCAAATCTTCCTGCAACAGCCCGGGATAAAACAGAATGGATAGCCAATGCAGCCCGATCAGCCGGTTGATCCCGGTGGGATCCTCGATCCAGCCGAACGGACTGCTCGGCTCCTGATAGACCTTTTTGTTGCGGACCGCGGCGAGGGCGCGCCACGCCCGGTCGCGGCGCAGCGCGTTGTAGAAGCCACGGTCCGCCGCGATGATAATGTCCGGGTCCCAACCCAGTAATTGCTCGCGGCTGACCCTGATTTGCGTGCCGCGACCGAGCGGAGCCGCAACGTTGATCGCGCCGGCCTCATCGATCGCCGCACCGGCCGCCGAGCCGGGCAGCGCGGTGGTCAACCCGTCGCTGCCGAGCGCGTAATAGACATGCGGCCGCCGGTTCGGGGGGAGGATCAACAGCCGCCCGCGCAGCGCGCGCAGCGCCTGCTCGGCGAACATTTGCAACTCCTCGGCGCGCTCGGCGACGCCCAGGATCGTCCCCAGCGTGCGCAGGACGGTCGGCGTTCGATCGAAGCTGTCGTCGATCAGGATATACGGAATCCCGGTCAGCTGCTGGACGGCATCGGCGAAGGCGGCGCTCTCGGGGGTCACCGGGCCGGCGTCGATGATCAGATCGGCCCGGAAATAGCGGGCCGACGCGGCCATGCTGTCCGGGGTCGAGCGCGGCGCCCAGCGCAACACGGGAGGGCGCGTCCCGCCCGGCAGCTTGGCGCTGCCGCTCCGGAGCCGCTCCAATCCCGCGAGCTTGTCAGGCGCCAGGACGTAGAGCAGCACCTCGGCGTCGCGCTCCGCCGGCAGGATGCGGCTGATGCGATCGGGCAGGATGACGCGGCGCCCGGCGGCATCGGTGAACTCGGCCGAACATGCCGGCCCCGCGGCCCCCAGCAGCGCGGCCACGGCGAACAACAGCAGGGCCGCGAGAGGCGCGGCACGCAAGCGAAGCATCGGCTGTCCTCAATCGCGCCGGGAAATCCGGCACCCGACTATAACCGCCGCGATCGTGCGGGCAAGCCGCGGCCGCTTGAAGTGGCCGGATCGGCGCCGTTTTGGCAAACTTCGTCCCACCGGGTCGAAATGGCCCGCGAACCGCGGAGGCCGGCAATGCGCAATCTGAAGGTCAACGGCGATCGGCTGTGGGCCAGCCTGATGGAATTGGCCAAGATCGGCGCCACCGAGAAGGGGGGCGTCTGCCGGCTCGCCGCCAGCGATCTCGACGGCGAGGCGCGGCGTCTGTTCGTCCGCTGGTGCGAGGCGGCCGGCTGCACGGTCACGGTCGACCGGATCGGCAACATCTTCGCCCGGCGTCCCGGCCGCAACCCCGGCCTGCCGCCGGTCATGACCGGCAGCCATCTCGACACGCAGCCGACCGGCGGCCGCTTCGACGGCGCTTACGGCGTGATGGCCGGGCTCGAAGTCGTGCGCACCTTGAACGACCTCGGCTACGAGACCGAGGCGCCGGTCGAGATCGTCGCCTGGACCAACGAGGAGGGCTCGCGGTTCTCGCCGGCGATGGTCGGGTCGGGCGTGTTCGCCGGCGTGTTCGACCTGAGCTACGGGCTGGCGCGGCCGGACAATGTCAGCGGGGTCCGGCTCGGCGCCGAACTGGAGCGCATCGGCTTCGCCGGTCCAGAGCCGGTCGGCGGCCGCCCGGTCGCCGCCTACTTCGAGGCGCATATCGAGCAGGGGCCAATCCTCGAAGCGGCCGGTCTGCCGGTCGGGATCGTCACCGGCGCGCAGGGGCAGCGCTGGTACGAGATCACGGTCACCGGCCAGGAGGCGCATGCCGGGCCGACCCCGATGCCGCGGCGGCGCGACGCGCTGGTCGGGGCGGCCCGGATGATCGATGCCGTGAACCGGATCGGCCATGCGCACGCGCCCCATGCCTGCGCCACGGTCGGCTTTGTCCAGGTCAGCCCGAACTCGCGCAACACGATCCCCGGCCATGTGTTCTTCACGATCGATTTCCGCCATCCCGAGGACGATGTGCTGAGCGCGATGGACCGCGAATTGCGCCAGGCCTGCGCCGCGGCGGCGTCTTCGCAGAACCTCGACGCGGCGGTCGAGGAGTTCTGGTACTTTCCGCCGACCCCGTTCGACGACAAGCTGATCGGCGCGGTGCGCGAGGCGGCCGAGGCGCAAGGTCATCCGCACCAGGACATCATCAGCGGCGCCGGCCACGACGCGGTCTACATGGCGCGCGTCGCGCCGACCGCGATGATCTTCGTGCCGTGCGTCGGCGGCATCAGCCATAACGAAATCGAGGACGCCAAGCCCGACGACCTGACCGCCGGCTGCAACGTGCTGCTCAACGCGCTGCTCGAAACCGCCGACAAGCCGGGCTGAGCAGCTTCCGGAAAGCTGTCATTGCGAGCGAAGCGAAGCAATCTCGATCGGCAACGCACAACGGCACCGAGATTGCGTCGTCGCTGCGCTCCTCGCAATGACGGCAAAGTTAGGGCACGAGGCTGACCAGGAAGCGCGCCGCGGCAAGGAGCAGAAAAAGCCCGAAGCCGATCTCGAGCGAGCGGCGCGACAGCGCGTGCGCCAACCGGGCGCCGAGCGGCGCGACATAGCTCGACACGGGCGCGATCATTACGAACCCGATCGCCGACACGAAACCGATCGACAGCGGCGGCAGCTGGCTTTGATACCGCAGGCCGGCCAGAGCGTAGCCGACCGTGCCGGCGATCGTGATCGGCACGCCGAGCCCGGCCGAGGTCGCCACCGCCTGATGGATCGGTTTGCGATAGAGCGTCAGGACCATCGTCGCGAGCGAGCCGCCGGCGATGCCCATCAGCGACGAGCCGACCCCGATCAGGAAGCCGTACGCGGTCATCGCCGGCCGGTTCGGCAATTCGCTGCCGAGCACCCATCCCTCGCGCCCGAACAACAGCTTGGCGGCGATCAGCGCGGCGATCGCCGCGAACGCCGCCTTGAACAGCCCGGCCGGCGCGACGGCGGCGGCGACCGAGCCCGCCGCGACGCCGATGACGGCCGGCACGGCCCAGGCGCGCAGCACATCGGGGAGGGCCGATTCCCGCGCGCGATGCGCCCGGTACGAGCGCAACACGGTCGGCACGATGATCGCCAGCGACGTGCCGATGCACAGCTGCATGCGCACCTCTTCGGGCACGCCGATGACACGGAAGACCTCGTACAGCACCGGGACGATGACGGCACCGCCGCCGATCCCGAACAGCCCGGCGAGCAGCCCGGTGACGACCCCTGCGGCGAGCACCACCGTCACGAGGCCGAACAGATCGCCGACCGATGCCGCCATGCTTCCCGGGACCTCTGGCTCGTTTTTCGCCGCCGCGCCGCCTCTGGCTTTTGCGGCGAACGGTCGGGGATGCTAGCTTCCGCTCGCCTGCGCAGCCAAGGGTCGGGAGAACACGAAATGGCCGTCGTCGAAACCGAGGAGCACGGACAGATCCTGATCGTGCGGATGAACCGCCCCGAGCGGCTCAACGCGCTGAACCAGGAGATGCGCACCGCTCTCGCCGAGACCTGGACCCGGTTTCGCCATGACGACCGCTTCGAGGTGGCGATCTTCACCGGCGCGGGGCGCGGCTTCTGCGCCGGCGAGGACATGAGGGAATCGCTGCAGCGCGGCGCCCCCGGCGGCGCCCGGCCGGCGATCGAGGACCCGTTCATGTCGGGCGCGCTGGAAAAGCCGGTGATCGCCGCGGTCAACGGCTTCGCGATGGGCGGCGGCTTCATGCTGGTCGAGCGCACCGATCTGCGGGTCGCGGCGAAAGGCGCCGTGTTCGAGGTCTCCGAGGCCAAGCGCTGGCTGCTCGGCGGCTACAATCACGGCCACGTCGCCAACCTGCCCTACCCGATCGCGATGGAGATGGCGCTCGGCTTCCGCTTTACCGCCGAGCGGTTCTACGAGATCGGCTTCCTCAACCGCGTGGCCGAACCCGAGCAGCTGATCGCGAGCGCGCTCGCGATGGCCGAGCACCTGCTGACGCTGCCGCCGGCCTCGCGCGTCAACACCGTGCACATGATGCGCCAGATGCGCCCGGCGCCGTCGCCGGAACAGCAGCGCCTCGCCGCCGCATTGCACGAGCACGGCGCCAAGAGCGACCGCATGGAATCGCGCGCCGCCTTCGCCGAAAAGCGCAAGCCCAACTGGAAGGGCTGGGACGACCCGCAGGACCGCTACCGCCTGCCGACGCTCGATTCGATCAAGGGGTGAGCGTCGGGCCTGAGCTGTAGGATGGGCTGAGCGCAAGCGAAGCCCATCGCGGCGCCGCGACGATGGGCTTCGCGCTGCTCAGCCCATCCTACGAAGTGCTTGGAAATACGAGCGCCTCATCTTTCTGCATGCAGAATTCGTATATCTGAATCAATTCATTAACGTTGGTGTGAAACCACTCGTCGCCTCCCCCGCTTACCTTGCGACCACGGACCTGCAACACTCCATGTAGCGCCTTTTCGAGGCTTCGGCAGTCGCTGGTCCGAATGACTAGATTGAGGACAGGTTTGTCTGGCGTGGAGGTGTTTATCTGGTTCGTAATACGGAGAATGACATCGCCATCGCAGCGTCCTATTTTCAACCGATCCGGCGCGCACCGATAGCCGTAAGCATAAACGCATAGAGGGCCCATTCCACGGGTTTGGACATTTGATTGATCCACAATCTCTTCAACTTGCCGTATGAAGAGGTCGGCGTCAGCGTCGGATATCTCAGCGTCGATTGCGATTTTGCCTTGGCGTGCTTGCTCTGGGAATTCGTAGCCTTGAGTAACTTCATCCTCACTTACGCCTGCTCCCCGCGTCCAAGCTAAAACATCCGCCATTTGCAGAAGTGCCTTGCCTTTGACATTATCATCGTCAGTGCTGTAATAAGTAAAACGCGCCTTGGTGAATTTCATTTTCTGCCCGGCAAGCTTATTCGCCATTTTGTTCTCCTGCCAAGCGACTCGCATCCTGACCCGTGGCGGCCGTGACGGTCGCTGCTAGTTGAACCGCGGCATGACCTCGCGGCATCAGCATCATAGGCGCAGCGAGGTCATGACCTGGTCGTGCGACAGCATGCTGACGTCGGCCGGCCAGAACTCGTGGAAGATGCCGAATTCCATCGCGGGTTTCCGCTCCATCACATCGCTCCGGCGGGGAGGCTCGCCACTTCCCTGACCAACTTGCGCAGCATCGCGTCGGCAAAGCTCTCGAAATCCTTGGCAACGGTGACGAAAGAGGCCGGCCCGCCGATCACGTTCTTATTGTAATACTCATCGAGCCACGGCTCCTCGGACAGGATTGCCAGGCCGTTGATCGTGATGCCGCGCTTGACCAGCGCGTCGCGCGCGGTGGCCGGCGGCACGCCGAAATTGGCCATGCCGTCTCCGGAAATGTCGATGACCCGGTGCGCCGCCGGTTCCGGCATGTGGTCGAAGGCGGCCGCCGCCGCGAGCAGCGCCGAGCCGATCGCGGTCAGCCCGCTCGAGGTGCGGCGCGTTGCCCGGATGGCGGCGGCGAAGGCCGCGGCGCTGTTCCGGTTGACGATGCGGGTCCAGCCGACCGTAACGGCGATCTTGTCGGGGTCCGACCATTCGATGACGAGCGCCTGAATGCCGCCGGGCACGGCCGTGATCGCGTCGATGAATTGCGGTGTCTCGAAAGCTCGCGCGATCCCCTCGCGCTGCAAGGCATAGCGCCCGGCGGACACGCTTTCCGAAACATCGACGGCGAGGACCAGCGCGACCGCCGCCGCCCGGGCCGGCAGAGTGCCGGCCAGAATGAGCAGCAGGACAGCGACGGCGAGCCGCATCGGTCACCACGGGCGCAGGTCGGGCGGCGCGACATCGCTGCGGCGCCATCGCCAGCTTACCGCCGCCCCGCTCGCCGGGCCATGCGTGCGCCCCGACGATCGCCTAGCCATCCAGGACGCGCCTGATCTTGAGCGCCAGTTCGGGATACCGAAACGGCTTGAACACGACCTCGACGCCCGGATCGAGCCGCCCCTGGTGCACGATGGCGTTGCGCGCGTAACCCGTCGCGTACAGCACCTTGAGCTGCGGACGCCGTTGCGTTGCCGCTTGGGCAAGCTGCCGCCCGTTGACGCCGCCGGGCAGACCGACATCGGTGAAGAGGAGCCGCACTTCGGGATGGGCGTCCAGCAGATCGAGCGCGGCGACGCCGTCCCCGGCGGTCAGGACCCGGTAGCCGAGCTCGTTGACGATGCCCGAGGTATAGGCCCGGACGTCGGGATCATCCTCGACGACCAGCACGGCTTCCTCACTCCGCCCCCGCGGCGGCGGCGGCAACGGCGGCTCGCTCGCAACCTCCTCAGGCCCAGGCCCCAGGTGCCGCGGCAGGTACAGCTTCACCGTCGTGCCTTGGCCTACCTCGCTATAGATCCTGACGTGCCCGCCCGATTGCTTGATAAAGCCGTAGACTTGCGACAGCCCCAAGCCGGTGCCGTGGCCGATGTCCTTGGTCGTGAAAAACGGGTCGAACGCCTTCGCGATAACTTCCTGCGGCATGCCGCAGCCGGTGTCGCTGACGAAGATCCCGACATACTGGCCGGGGCGCAGATCGTCCTGCTGTGCCGCATAGGCCTCGTCGAGAACGCAATTCGCCGTCTCGATCGTCAACGTGCCGCCTTCCGGCATCGCGTCCCGCGCGTTGACGGCGAGATTGATCAGCGCGTTCTCGAGCTGGCTGCTGTCGACAAAGGTTTGCCACAGCCCTCCGGCAAGTACCGTTTCGACCGCGATCGCCTCCCCGAGCGTTTGCTGCAGCAGGTCGGACATGCCGGCGACCAGGCTGTTTACGACGATGACGTGCGGCGCGAGGGGCTGGCGGCGCGAGAAGGCCAGCAGACGATCGGTCAACAGGGCCGCGCGCTCCGCGCCCCGCACCGCCGCCGTGACATAGCGCTGCGATGGCTCGTCCGGCGGCAGGCGGCGGCCGAGGTTTTCCAGATTGCCCAGGATGATGGTCAGCAGGTTGTTGAAGTCGTGCGCGACGCCGCCGGTGAGCTGCCCGATCGCCTCCATCTTTTGGGATTGCCGCAACGCTTCCTCGATCTGCTGGCGGCGGGCGATTTCGTCGGCCACCCGTTGCTCGAGCGTTTCGTTCAGGGCCCGCAGCTGCGCCTCGGCCTCCTTGAGCGCCCTCTCCGCGTCGTACCGCTCGGTGATGTCGCCAAACGCGATCAGCGCGCTGCGCACCCGGCCATCCTCGGTGACCGGAGCGGCATTGACCGAGAGCATCACCCGCCTGTCATCGACCGGATCGAGCAGCTCGAGCTCCCTCCCGATGACCGGCTCGCCGGCCAGGGCGCGGGCTCCGGGCAGCTGCCGGCTCGCCAGCGCCTGTCCCTCGGGGGTTTTGAGGACCCAGGACATCTCCTCATAGCACCGCCCTTCCAGTTCGGCGCGCTTGCCCCGCAATATCCGTTCCGCCGTCGCATTGACGAAGATGAGCTGGCCGCGCGGATTGATCTCGACAATCCCGACCGGCGAGGTATCCAAAATGCGTTCCAGCCTGGCCCTGCTGTTGCGCAGCGCGGCCTCGGCCTGCTGCCGCTCGGCGTCGCGCTGCCGCAGCTCCGTCGAGGCTTGCTCCAGCGCCGCGGACACGTTCGACAGCTCGGTCACGGTCGAGACGGTCGGCTGGATGGTTTCGTTGCGCCCGAGCCTCCCCGCCGCTCTGGCGAGCGCGCGCATCGGAGCGACCAGCTTCTGCGCGAAAAAACCCGCGAGCAGCGCCGAGACGGCCAAGACCGTCGCGCCGATGCCGACGAGCCACATCATCGATGCGTAGAGCGGACGCTCAAGGACCGCCACAGGCACGCCGACCGCCACCCGCCAGCCGGCGATACCCGATCTCACGTAGGCGCCCAGCACCGGAAGCCCCTCCGCGGTGCGCCCGATCCAGACGCCGCGTTGGCCGGTCGCGTTTTCCTGCAGGTCCTTGGTGGCGAAGGTCCCGACGAACTCGTCATGCCGCCGGGTCCGAGCAATGATCCGGTTTTCGCCATCGACGGCAGCCGCCAGCCAATCCTGCGGCAGGTCGGCTTCCCTCAGGACTGCCGCGATCCGCTCCGGCGCGATCCCGGCATCGACCAGTCCGACCACGTTGCCGTCGCGAATGATCGGTACGCTGACGCTGACAATCAGCCGCTTGGCGGTTGCACCGACGAAGAGATCGGAAACCACCGGCTGCTTGGTTGCGATCGCCTTCTTGTCGCCATCGAGCAACGAGACCGGCAGCGAGGCGGACAAGCCCGCCCGCGTATTCACCAATTTCTGTCCCGAGGGGTCTTTTACGACTATCTCGGAATTCAGGATCGGCTTCGTCGCCAGCGCGTGGCGG
>Ga0326597_10012125_pt1 | contig 11371 bp, 13 predicted proteins | sample RVTome_12_FD_203789 | JGI IMG/M metagenome (GOLD analysis project Ga0326597, IMG submission 203789) | Soil microbial communities from uranium-contaminated site in the Upper Colorado River Basin, Wyoming, United States - RVT100D185 | ecosystem: Environmental > Terrestrial > Soil > Contaminated >...
CCTGGCGGGCGCGTTGCGCTGTATGGTCTGTGGCCGGGAAAGCGCCTGGCTCCTTCCACCGCCCTGGCGAATCCGTCGCGTGTCCTCGGAGACGACACGCCATGATCACGCCCGAGCAACACGCCGAGATTCGCCGGCTGTATTACGGCGAGCACTGGAAGGTCGGCACCATCGCGGCCGCCCTCGCCGTCCACCATGACACGGTGCGCGCGGCCCTGGCGCACGACGCGCAGAGCGTGCGCCGCGGCACGTGCCGGGCGACGCAGCTCGATCCGTACTTGCCCATCATTCGCGACACGCTCGCACAGTATCCGCGGCTGCGCGCGACGCGGCTCTTCGAGATGGTGAAGGCCCGCGGCTATGCGGGCTCCGTCGTGCAGCTCCGGCGCGCCGTCCGCCTGATCCGTCCCGCCGCCACGGCCACGGCCTATCGTCGGCTCACGACCCTGGCGGCGGAAGAGGCACAAGTGGACTGGGGAGCGTTTGGCGCGATCCGGATCGGCCGCGGGGTGCGCTCCCTCTCCGGGTTTGTGATGGTGCTCTCGTACTCCCGCGCCGTCTTCGCGCTCTTCACCGTCGATCAGACGCTCGAGAGCTTTCTCCGCGGCCATGTCGAGGCCTTCCAGGCGTTTCATTAGCCTTCAAGCACTGGGACACCGTCTTTCCGAATGCCGCGTGCGCCGTCGCCCTGATTGATCGGCTCACGCATCACGCCGAGATCATCTCCATTGATGGGGAGTCCTATCGCAAGCGAGAGGCCGAGCAGGCGCAGAAGCGGAAGCAGGAGCAGAAACCGAAGCGGTGATCACACCGCCGTCCTCATCGATGTCGGTCCAGATTTACGCGGTTTTACATGAGCGGCGACAGTGGGGCGTCGGAGGTGGCCTGGAACGTCTCTTCGACGGCGTTTTACAAGGCCGGTGCGCGCCCATGGAAGGTGGCGGATGTTCGGCCGGGCGTGTGCTACCTAGGAATCGTGTTCAAGCGCGACGATCTTGCGGAGGATGGCCGGTGGTCATCCTGCGGCGCTCAGATGTTCCTCGACTCTGGCGACGGCCTGGTGTTCAAGGGAACCGGAGGTCCGTGGTACTCCGAAGCGACGAACAGCTATCACCTCAGCGAGAGCGCGGCCCAAACGCTGGTCGAACGTGCCGTCGCGTCCTTCGTCGAAAGGACGGGAGCTCCGCCGCGTGAGCTGTTCATTCATGGCAAAGCGCGTTTCGACGACGACGAATGGCGAGGATTTACGAGCGGAGCGCCGAGAACCACGGACGTAGTAGGCGTGAGAATTCGGCACGCAGAGGACCTGCGCTTCTATCGCCCTGGAACGAAGGCGCTGCTCCGAGGGCTTGCCTATCAGCGTGACCAGCGTACGGCGTTCCTCTGGGCGCAGGGATTTATCCCGAGGCTGTGGACATATCCCGGGCGTGAGGTCCCGAAGGGTCTGTTGGTCGACGTCTGCCGCGGCAGAGCAGAGATGCATACGGTGCTTCGAGACGTCCTGGCGCTGACGAAGCTTAACTACAACGCCTGCACCTACGGCGACGGAGAGCCCGTCACGCTGAAGTTCGCCGACGCCGTCGGCGAGATTCTGACGGCGGGCCCGGTAACAGGCGTTCCCCTTCCGTTCCGTCTTTACATCTAGAACGAAGGCCCCTGCTGCGGCGGTTGCCGAATGATCGTCGTGCGCGTTCTCGTCGGCCCCGATGAGGCGCTCACACCAAATGAAGCCAGGAGGATCGGCGGTGAAGTGCTGTTCGCCGCGAATCGGCGACCTGCGCATCATTCGACAAAACGTGGTGCTCTCTCTCGGCGTGAAGGCCGTGTTTGTGGTGGCTGACGTTCGCGGGAGCTGGGACCCTGTGGGCCGCTATCGCGGCTGACATGGGCGTGTCATTGATCGTCATCGCCAATGCCCTCCGCCTGTTGCGTTCGGCTGATTGAGAGTATCGGGAAGACATCGCTTTCCCCTGCGGAATGAACATGCTGCACGGCGCTGTCGTTGTTCGACAGCCAGTTACCCGCCGGGGGCCTCTCATGGGCGCTCGGTGTGAGCCCGATCGGTGCTGAGACAAGGCGCGCGGTCTGGGCTGAGGCCAACCTCGGTCTCCGTCGATTGTCAGGCTTTCTCGCGCTTCGGCTTTGCCGGAACGGACGCCTTGAGCTTTGCGATTCCATCCCCAACGACGAACGATCGATGGAGGAACGACTCGACCACGTCCACCATCGTATTCAGTTCGTCAGGCGCCGGCCGCCACGCTCGATGGGCTGCCGCGCTACCCGCGTTGACCAGAACTTCAAGGGTCTTTTCCTCGTCGAGACTGATTTTTCCGTTTGCCCCAAGGCTGTCCAGCTTCTCCTGAAAGCGAATAGCGGGATCCACACCCAGAAGCTCGGAAGCTCGATCGAACGCTGTCCGCGCTCCGATGGCAGAAAGAACTCGCAGGTCAGCGTCCAGGGCCGAATACATTTCGTCCAGCAACAGGCCGAGACTCTTGTCGCGTTCACGTAACGCGTCGAGCCATTTTGGGCGCGTCCGCGTGATCTCCGACGGCCAGTACGAGGTCTGGATCCCGTGCTGCATCATCGGTTGACCCGAAACCGGATGGTCCACAACCTCGTCCCATTCGGAGAACCAATAGTCTCGCCGGAAGTACACGCGCTCGCAGCCACAGCACTCCAGAATCATTCCCGTGTCGCTGGCACTCGTGCCATCACCGTCATCGGGATGTGGCACCACGTGCTTGGCTCGGATGAACGCCTTCCGACTGCTCCCGCAATTCGGGCAGTGTCCCTTGGTGATCTCGTGCTCAGGCGACATCCGGGCATTATGGCCCAGGCGGCCTTCATGAACTGTCCCAAGGGCCCGCCATCGCCGGCGCGAACCGTGGCAGTTCAGGAGGAGACACGATAGTGGGACATCACGGTAACCGCGATATCGCGGTGAACCTGCGTTGAAGGGTGAAAGTGGATCTCGGTCTGATGAAGCGGCCACTGTCCGGCGCTGCGTATCAGGAAGACTACTTCGGCTTCGACCGTCTCGATGTCAAGGCTGGCGTCGCCCGGTGCATCTTCATGGCACCACACGTCCATCGTGGCCTTCTCATGATGATGCCGCCAAGCGTACCCGTGGTAGCCGTTGCGGCCGTCAGCGGACCACCCGAAACGTAGCCTGTTGCGAAGTGGCTGCTTCGTGATGCCCACGTATATCGGGGAACTGTCGACGCTGACGACGTATAGCTTTGGCCTGCGAGAAGTCGCGATTCCAGAGAACCTCGGTGTCCCCTGCGCGCATTCGACGGCGAACGAGGTCGCCGTGATGGTGAGTAGGTAGCGGTCTGGCCCGGAGACTTTCACGCGGACCTCGCGGCTCGCCGTAGTCGGCTGGCAGCTAATCGATCTCGATACAGTGCCTTCGCCCTGGCGTGCGCAGCTTGACTCTGAAGGGTTCTGTAGATGATCGGCCCGTCCACGGGGCCGTACTTGCGGATGTAACTCTCAAGGCGTCGCATGCAAACCTCCTCGCTCTTATACAGGCTGGAAGCCGCTTTCGTTCAAAAGCGAAAGTCGGTCGGGGTTGACGATAGCATGACTGTTCGCTATGATAGCTTACAATGAAGACAGCCCACACCCTCGGCAACGAGATCCAGCGCCTCAGAACTGAGGCCGGCTTCACTCTGCGCGGGTTCGCCCTGAAAGTTGAAATCTCTGCTGCCTTCCTATCCGACATCGAGCGGGATCGCCGGCGGCCGTCGGAGGCGGTCCTACGACGTATTGCCAAGCAACTCCCTGGCACAACCTACGAAGAACTCGACGCGCTGAGCACGACCCTCGAACAGGACCTGCAGCGGATGGTCGCCGAGACGCCGGAAGCGCGACAGCTGCTTCGCACCGTGTTCGAGTCAAAGCGGGACCCGCGGGAAGTGCTGCGCGAGCTTCAGAAGAATCTCTCGAAGAGGCCCAAGTGAGGCGCTTCCGAGATTCTTCGGTGCCGGCAGGTGCTCGCGAGTGGTTCACCGACTCCGAGTTCGAGAACACGATGGACGATCTCCGGACGCAGTCTGGCGACGACGTCTTCTCGCCCGGCTAGGACGTTGATGTCGACCTAGTACTTCTGCGCGCCTACAAGGTGAGTCCGGATTTCGTTCCATTGCCGTCGGGCGTCCTCGGCCGAACCACTTTCTACCCGGACGGCCGGCTTCACGTAGAGGTCTGCCGTGAGCTCGCAGATGAGGCAGAGAGCTCTATCGTCGGCAGGCGGCGCCTCAGAAGCACGCTTGCCCACGAATGCGGGCACATCGCGTTCCACCGCCATCAGTTCTTGGTGGTCGCCGAGCAGCAGTCCCTGTTCGCATCGGCGCCGGCGCCCACGCCTCACGTTTTGTGTCGAGGGGACGCAATCGACGAGCGCGTGAGAAAACGCGATGGACGGGAGTACCAAGCGAATCGCGGAATGGCTGCGCTGTTGCTGCCAGCGCGTCTGCTGCGAACGGACCTCGAGGAAGTGCTGAAGCTGCGCGACTGCCAAACGCTTCGCGACGCCGTAGCTGCGGGGAAAGGTCAGGTTGTGTTGCACGAGGCGTGCGACGTCTTCGACGTCAGCCTGGAGATGATGCTCTACAGGGTTCAGGAGCTGAAGCTTCTGCCACGAGAAGACGCTCAGTCGGAGTTTGGCTGGTAAGGGGAGGACGGCTCCTTTTTTTGGGCTACACCGTCAGCTCCGTTCGCTGACAACGCTACTGGAGAAGACAATTATGAGCTTGACGATCATCCGCATCAAACCGAACCCGACCGGGAAGGACCGGCCGCCTCATAGCGGTCCGACCGCAGAGCAGCTCGCCGCCGAATGGGTCGACTTCAAGAACGACACCGGAAACACGCTCACGCTGGATGGTGTCGCGTTGTACCACGTTGCCTACCCGACGGCTGGGCAACCGACGTGGAGCCGCATCATTACTTTTAAGGGCGGCCTGAAGCCCTCCGAAATCGTGCGCGTCCATTCCGGGCGCGATCGCGGCCTCGCTGTGATTCGGGCCGAAGACCGTGCCGGCGCAACTCACCACTTGTTTACCGGGGACGATGCCTTCGTGTGGAACAACCGCCAAGGTGATCGGCCGCGTCTGAAAAACGAAACGGCGAACCAGGAAATCGATCAGGCGTGGTACGGGTCGAACCAGCCTGAGGGCGCTGTGCTCGTTCGCGTCGGAGACCAGCTCGTTGTTGGCCAGGCCCGCGTGGTGAACTGGTAGGAGAATCGAACATGTTCAAGCTCGACTGGAAGTTTAACGGCAAGAACGTTCCTAAGGGGCAGCTCGGGAATGAACTCGCCAAGGCGATCAAGACCGAGGCCTTCACCGCCGCGACGAAGACTGTGAGCGGCGTGCGATGCCCAGTTCACGGGACGCACCCGACGGACATCCGCGTTCACGAGGACGGCGGCCAGCTCAGGTTTCAGTACGAGGCGTGCTGCGACCATCTGATCGATGCAGTGGAGAAGTCGTTTCAGTAGGAGAAAGGAAACGTGGGCGGCCGAGTGACAACGGCCGACGGGTACCGAACTCAGGGGCGGCGCCTTCCGGCCGCCGGTAGCGAGGCAACCACTATGTCGGAGCAGACGCCGAAAAATCCTGCCCGAGGAGCTCGACGCAGACTGACGAAGCCGCCAAGCAGCTTGCCTCCGATCGTGTGCTCACGCTGCGGCGGACCTATCGTGCGCGGCCGGCACATTGGACCGGTGTTCTCAGCCAAGCTGGTTCGATGGTCTGAGCATCCTGTGCTGTCCAAGCCCCTCGTGATTCGCGGAATCATCTCGACGGATGGCTCGCCGGCGCCGGTGGACATGTCCGTCGGCGATCAACTGAGACAGCGAGCCGCGATGGGCGGCGACAGGGAACGTGCCGAACTCGCCGCGTTCGAGGCGTTGCTCTCGAAGTGCATCGCGGACGCGCTTGTCGCGGAAGTGCGGAAGGAAGCGGAGGCGCACGGAGTGGATGTGCTGACGTGGCTCACGCGCGATAAGAGTACGGACGAATAGTGATGCACGCCAGCGAGCCACTGGCAGCTCATGCGTTGTCATGCGATAGTGCGTCGATATTATTCAGGTAGTGGAGGCCCTGTCACGTGCAGAAGGAAATTCTACCGACCATTACTGAAGTCAGGCTGCCGACACGTTTTGAGTTTTCCTTCAGCGCACCAGGCCTCCTTGTGCGCCGCATCTCCATAAGAGGTCGGAGCGTCCAGGGAAATCTCGTGCCATTTAAGACACGAGGCGACGAGTGCCGCCGTGTTCTCTTCACGGCTGCCGATCAGTCCCAGACGGTGATCGAGCTAGCGTCCTTTAGCGAGGTGTATGACCCACCCGTGACGGCGGCCATCCGAGCACGAAGCGTAGCAGTCGATGGCACTGCACTCGTTTTGCCGGGGGCCGAGTATCGTCTTGTCCCGGCCGACCTTGCGCCATTCGCCAACGCGCGTGATGGCGTCAATCAAGGATGGGGCGAGGGTATCCGCTATCGACGCGAGTTGCGGAACGCGGACGGGACCGTTGTGCGTACGGGCCTGCGCCTGCCCAAGCTGGGGGCCCTCCACGCTGTCGCGGCGCATTGGACGGTCAGCCCCGAACCCGCAATCGTCGTGATGCCAACCGGAACGGGAAAGACGGAAGTCATGATGGCCACGGCGGTCGCTGGCAACGCCTCCCGCTTGCTTGTCATCGTTCCGACCGACGCCCTCCGTCAACAGACGGCCGACAAGTTCGCTACGTATGGGCTGCTCGATACGATCGGCGTGATCGACAACATCCTCTTGCCGGTCGTGGGAACGTTGTCGTCGAAGCCCTCACCGAACCATTTCGAAGGCGTGCGTGCCTGCAACGTTGTTGTTACGACGATGAGCTCGATCGGCCTCGCCGACAATGCGGTTCAGCAGGACTTTGCGAACCTCTTCACGCACGTGTTCTTCGACGAGGCACACCACAGTGTTGCGACGACGTGGAAGAAGTTTCGCAAGTGCTGCGAGCATGCCCGCGTTGTCTTGTTCACGGCCACGCCGTACCGGGAGGACGGAAAGGCCCTCGAAGGCAAAATCATCTATGAGTTTCCGCTCGGCACCGCGCAGGAACAGGGCTACTTCCGGTCCATCCGGTTCATTGAAGTGTTCGAGCCCGACGACGCCCTCGCCGACCGCAAGATTGCGGAGGCCGCCGTTGCGCGACTCCGTGAGGATCTAGCCGCAGGGCACGCGCACATCCTGATGGCGCGCGTCGACAGCATCCAGCGCGCAGAATCCCTCTTCAATGACATCTACGCGCCGCTTTTCGCGGAGCTCCATCCCGTGCTGATTCACAGCCGAACACCCGGCAAGCGGGCCCTCTTGAGAGATATCAAGGCAGGCCAGCACAAGATCGTCGTGTGTGTCGATATGTTTGGCGAAGGCTTCGATCTGCCCAGTCTCAAGGTGGCCGCCTTGCACTCGGTACACAAGAGCATCGGGGTCACGCTCCAGTTCATTGGGCGCTTCTCACGCGCGCACGCGGACGTGGGCGATGCGACGTTCGTTGCGAACACGGCCGAGGATGGCGTTCCGGAGGCGCTGGAAACGCTCTATCAGGAAGATGCTGACTGGAACAGTCTCCTCGCGGACCTCAGCTACGATGCGATCAACCCGCAAGCCAAATTGTCGGCGCTCGTTGACCACCTTGAGCCGGTCGGCCAGGAAACCAGCACGTTTGAAATATCTACGCTTGCCTTGCGGCCGAAAATCAGCGCGCAGGTTTACCGAACAAACGCGTTTCACCCTGCTCGCTATACGCAGGCGTTCAGCAAGTCGCAAAAGGTCCACCATCCGCAGATCAGCCACCAGGACAAGGTTCTCGTTTTGGTCGTGAATCAAAAAGAGAGCCTCGACTGGACGGATTCCAGAGACATCGCGCTCGATGGCTGGGATCTATATATCGCCTACTACGACGAGCAGCGGCAGCTGTTGTTCATCCACTGCTCGCGCAAGGGCAACGCGACGAGCGGGCTCGCCAAAGCCATCAGTGACAATCCGCAATTGGTTGACGGCGAAGACATCTTCAAGACATTCGCCGGCCTTCAACGAATGTCCCTGCACAGCGTCGGATTGACGAGCCGAAGCAAGAATGTACGCTACCAGATGTTCGCCGGCCTCGACGTGCGCAATGCGATCGATCCAGTGCTTCAGCAAGACAAGATGAAGTCGAACGTGACGGGCGTCGGGTATGAAGCCGGCAAGCGGCATACCGTTGGAGGATCGCGCAAGGGCAAGATGTGGGCGATGAGTTCGGGTTCGATTGCCCAGTGGCGGGACTGGTGCGACAGAATCGGCGCGAAGCTGACTGATCCGAACGCTCAGCCGAACGATTTCCTTCGGTTCACCCTCCTCCCGTCAATCGTTGACCGGACGCCAGACGCTGAAGGACTCTTGGCCGATTGGCCTGATCAACTCTTTGAAGCGTGGAACTTTCGGTTTGAAGTTTCGGTCGCAGGGACCGCCTACGACTTTCATGATTGCCAGCTTGACCTCGTGAGTTGGCAGGCCGCGACAGACAGCTTTCGTTTCTCGCTGCGGGCAGGCCTCGACGTCGAAACACTCCTTGAGCTCCGGATGCACGCACCCGTCCCCCCTGCGACTGAAAGCACGTTCACCGTGCACCGCGTCGGCGGCGTTGCGAGTGAAATCAAGATTGGCAGCGAGCGGTCGAGCGCAGAGGAGTTCTTCGAGCAAAATCCTCCCCTCGTCCGGCTGGCGGATGGCTCGCAGTTATCCGGAAACATCCTGCTCAAGCCGCGCGAAGCGCTTGCGGACACGTATGACCGCGACCGTGTGATGACGCTCAGTTGGCAAGGAGTGGATCTCCAGAAGGAGAGCCGTTGGAAGGAGGGGGCATTGAGGCCTGATTCGATCCAGCAGCACTTCATCGCTCACCTCGAAACGGGGCCTGCCACCTTCATCATCGACGACGACGATAACGGTGAGAGTGCTGACGTTGTCGCCATCGAAGAAGCAGCCGACACGATCACAGTCTATTTGTGGCATTGCAAGTACGCGCACGGAGCAACCCCGGGCGAGCGGGCAGCGGACCTTTACGAACTGTGCGGCCAGGCAGAGAAGAGCACGAAATGGACGTGGAGCCTTGAGAATCTGGTCAAGCATCTCGTCGTGAGAGAGAGCAAGCACGGTCGCGGCAGACCGAGCCGCTTTATTCGAGGGTCCTCAAGCGGGCTTGTCACGCTGCGCAAGAGTGCCCGCAAGAAATTCGTCGTGTTCCGCGTCGGGATCGTGCAGCCGGGATTTTCCAAGGCCACCGCTCCGCCGGAGCACTTGACGATCATCGGCGCCGCCAATACTTTCATTCAGACCGTAACCGACCAACCCTTGCTGGTCTATGGCAGTGCCTAAATCGCTAGGGGACGTGACGATGGACCGGTACGAGAGCTTCGACGAACTCTACAAGCATGCCGTTGAAGGACGCGATTTTCGGATTCGCACTGTCCGTCGGCCAGGACAGGTAGCGGTTATTGCGCCGCATGGCGGCGGAATTGAGCCGGGAACGTCAGAACTTGCCGAGGCTATCGCAGGGACTGCGTTTTCATTCTATGCATTCGAAGGGACACGGCCAAACAACAACAGGGACCTCCACATCACGAGCACGCGATTTCGGGAAGCAAGGTGCGATGCTTTGGTCGCTGCTTCGCCGCTCGTGATCACAATCCACGGTGAAGACAGCGACGACGAGGCGGTGTTCATTGGCGGACTGGCCAGCGAAGCGCTGAGGGCCGTTCGCGAATCGCTCGAAGCAGCGGGGTTCAGCGTCGAAAAGCACGCCAATCCCGCGCTCCAGGGCGAGAGTCGAGACAATATTTGCAACCGAGGCGCCCGACGGCAGGGCGTTCAGCTAGAGTTGAGCTCAGGGCTCAGATCGACGTTTTTCGAGGGATTGACACGACGGGGACGCCGAAAGACGACAGACCGCCTTGCCGCGTTCGTTGAAGCCGTGAAGAATGGAGTGCTTCAGGTTTAGGCGCGCCGACGGGGCGGTGACGACCAATCACGTCAACCTTTGCTGGCGGCCTGATCCGGCATCCAGTTCCGTGCCGACATTCACCGACTCGGCCTGGCCGTTGACTACGCGAGGTCGGTTGGCCAGGTATCACATCTCTCGGCACCTCCGTCGTTCAAGCGTCCGACGCAAACGAGACTGTCCGGGGATCGACCACAGCGACGTCCACGAGAGGTGGATCTGATTCTTCGACCGTGAGGTTCGACGGCTTCGGAACCGCAATGTGGAACGCCTGAGTGCTGAAGGCTTGTTGGGGCTGCAGCCCTGTTGGCGATGGATCGCGAACTGGCTCTGACGTAAGATCGCGCGGAGGGCTGGCGGGCCCTGACATGCCAAGAAAACGTGTCCTCGTGCTGGCGAATTCTCATAAAAAGCAGCCTGGGCGGTGCATCGCCGGCGTCGAGGTCACGGCCAAGAACGCACCGAAGATCGGGCAGTGGTTGAGGCCTATCAGTCAGGACCAGGCAGAAGGCGAACTGCTACCGCAACACCGGAAAGTGAAGGACGGCGCACAAATCCGGCCGCTCGATATCGTGTCCGTTCCCGTAACCGAAAACGTCCAGAGTGCCGCTCATCCGGAAGACTGGTTTGTGACCACCGAGGAATCCTGGGAGGTCGTCGCGACGCTCGACGAGTCAACTCTTCCTGGCCTTATCGAGACGCCGAGGAACTTGTGGCTGCAAGCGAAGAAGTCAACCGATAGAGTCAGCGCCGAATTCATCGCGGCCTCCGCCGAGCATCAGTCGATTTTCTTAATCAAGCCGACCAACCTACGGCTGCGCCTCTGGCGGGAATACAACTCGTGGAAGGGATACACTCAAAAAAAGCTTCGTGTCGTCTTCGACTACAACGGCACGACTTACGATCTGTCGCTGACCGATCCGATTGCTTCTCAAAAATACGCCAAGACATTTCCGGCCGAAGACGAGCCGGCTATAGAAGTGAAGCTGCCCCAAGGCGACAACTATGTCTTGTGTGTGAGCCTTACGCCCGCGCTCAACGGAATACATTACAAAGTCGTTGCTACGATTCTTGATTTGCCATGAACGGTACCCAAGCTGCGCGGCCCTCGCTGTTTACCATCGGCCATTCAGATCACGATATCGATCGTTTTCTCGACCTCCTTCGGGAGTACCACGTCGATGCAGTGGCTGATGTGCGATCGCAGCCGTATAGTCGCCATCAACCACAGTTCAATCGTGAGAATCTCGCGGAGGCAGTGAAGACAATTGATGCGACGTACGTTTTTCTTGGTCGCGAGCTGGGCGCGAGACGTTCGGAACCAGAGAG
>Ga0326597_10012126_pt1 | contig 11371 bp, 15 predicted proteins | sample RVTome_12_FD_203789 | JGI IMG/M metagenome (GOLD analysis project Ga0326597, IMG submission 203789) | Soil microbial communities from uranium-contaminated site in the Upper Colorado River Basin, Wyoming, United States - RVT100D185 | ecosystem: Environmental > Terrestrial > Soil > Contaminated >...
CGACAATCCGATAGACACGACCGCGGCCGTCGACCTTCTCGGTCTCGATCTCGAGGCCGGCCTTGCGGGTCTGCACCGAGATCGCCGCGCGGGTCGTGTGCGGCAGCCATCCGAAGCGCTTGGCGATCTCCTCGAGCGTGGCGCCCTTGGGCCGCTTGAGCATCTCGATCAGGGTGGCGCTCTTCGGGGTCCGCTTGCCTTTCGCCGCGGTCTGCTTGCGAGCGCGCTTGCCCCCGTTGTCGCGGGCGAGCTTGGCTTCGAGCGCCTGGAAAACCCAGCCGCCGTCACCGGCCTTGCTGGTCTCGAAGTCGAAGCCCTCCTTGGCGGCGGCGCCGAGAGCGGCGCGGGCGGCGCGCTGGGCGTTGGAGCGCTTGCTGTAGGTCTTCATGGGTTCGCCTCCTTGCGGCTGTTGCCCCCGCGAAATTCCCGCGGGCGATCGGACACATCGCTCTGCTGGGCGAACACAGCAAGTCATTAATCTATTGTTTTTGAACAGGAATCTGGAGCCGCGACATGGCCCCGCGGGGGCGCAAACCGAAGCCGACGCACCTCAAGCTCGTCACCGGCAATCCGGGCAAGCGCGCCCTCAACACAAACGAGCCGAAGCCCGAGATCGCACTGCCGAGCCCGCCGCCGCATCTCGACGACGAGGCCAAGGTCGAGTGGGGCCGTGTCGCCCAGCAGCTCTACGTGCTGGGCTGCCTGTCGAAGATCGATCGGGCAGCGCTCGCAGCGTACTGCCAGGCTTACTCCCGCTGGGCGCGGGCCGAGCAGGCGATCGCCGAGATGGCCAAGCGGGACGAGCTGACGCGTGGACTGATGATCAAGACCACGAACGGCAACGCGATCTCCAACCCGCTGGTGGGTGTGGCGAACAAGGCGATGGCGGACATGGTGCGCTACGCGGCTGAGTTCGGCATGACGCCAAGTGCGCGCAGCCGCATCGACGCGGAGGCCGCCGGACGCGCGGGCAGAGACGACCCGGCGGACAAGTATTTCCGCAACCGGGGCTGAGCCATGGCGCGCGGGCACCGCGCGGACCCGGTGGCGGCCTATGCCAAGTCGGTGCTCGCGGGCCGCATCGTCGCTGGCCCGCATGTCAGGAACGCCTGCGCGCGGCACTTGCGGGATCTGAAGGAGGGACCGAAACGCGGGCTCAAATGGGACCTGAAGGCGGCGCAGTTTGTGCTGGGCTTCTTTCCCGACGTGCTCAGGCTCGCGGGCGGCCAGTTCGAGGGTCTGCCGTTCACGCTCGAACCGAGCCAGGCCTTCATCGTCGGCTCGCTGTTCGGCTGGAAGCGCACGGACGGCACCCGCCGCTTCCGGCGCGCCTTCATCGAGGAAGGCAAGGGCAACGGCAAGACGCCGCTGGCCGCCGGCATCGGATTGTTCGGTCTCATCGCCGACGGCGAGGCGCGAGCCGAGATCTACGCGGCCGCCTCGGACCGCGACCAGGCCATGGTCCTGTTCCGCGACGCCGTGGCGATGGTCGACCAGTCGCCGCGTCTGAGCGAGATCATCAAGCAGTCGGGCGAGAACCCGGTCTACAATTTGGCGGACTTCGAGACGGGCTCGTTCTTTCGTCCGATCAGCCGCGAGAAGCGCAGGCAGGGCTCGGGTCCGCGTCCGCACTTCGCGCTCTGCGACGAGGTGCACGAGCACCCGGACCGCTACATCGTCGACATGTTGGAGCGCGGTTTCAAGTGGCGAAGGCAGCCGCTGCTCCTGATGATCACCAACTCCGGCGCCGACCGGAACTCGATCTGCTGGGAGGAGCACGAGCATGGTGTGAAGGTGGCGGCCGGCGAAATCGAGGACGACGAGACCTTCGCTTATGTCTGTGCGCTCGACGAGGGCGACGACCCGCTGGAGGACCCGTCCTGCTGGCCAAAGGTCAACCCGCTGCTGGGCGTCACCGTCACCGAGGACTATCTCGCCGGTGTCGTGCGCCAGGCCAAGGCGATACCGGGCAAGCTCAACCTGACGCTCAGGCTGCACTTCTGTGTCTGGACCGACGCCGAGGAGGCGTGGCTGCCTGCGGCGACTTGGGCCTCGTGCGAAGACGAGGCCATGCGCCTCGACGAATTCGCCGGGGAGCCATGCACGGTCGCCCTCGACTTATCCGAAGTGAAGGACCTGACCGCCATGACGATTGTGTTCCGCGACGGCGAGAAGGAGGTCACGCGCGAGGATGGCGAGACCAAGGTGCTGCCCAAGCTCGCCGCCTTCGTCGAGTTCTGGACCCCGGGCGACACGATCCACGAGCGGTCGCTGGCCGACAAGGCGCCCTATGACGTGTGGGCGGCGCAAGGCTTCCTGCATGCCCCGCCGGGGCCGCTGATTCGCCACGACCATGTGGCGCACAGGCTCTACGAGCTGTCGCAGGAGTTCGTGATCGAGGCGGTGGTCTACGACCGCTACCTGATCAAGAAGTTCTCCGACGAGCTCGACGTGATGGGCCTCGATCTGCCGCTGGTCGAGCATCCGCAGGGCTGGCAGCAGCGCCAGTCCACGGAGTTGTGGATGCCGCAGAGCATCAACGAGACCGAGGCCGCGATCCTGGAACAGCGGTTGCGCGTGGCCGTGAACCCGGTGCTGCGTTGGAACGTGGCGAGCGCCAAGTTCATCACGAGCCCTGCGGGCTTGAGGCGCTTCACCAAGCAGAGGGCGACGGGGCGCATCGACGGCGCCGTGGCGCTGGCGATGGGTGTGGGTGCCATGGCCCATGCGGCGCCCGTGCCGGTCTCGCCCTGGGAGGACCCGGACTACAGGATGGCGGTGATCTGATGTGGCCGTTCAGCCGCAAGGAGAGACGGGCCTCGCCCGAGGACCCGCGCTACGCGCTCTCGGACCCGAGCATCGTCGCCGTTCTGTTCGGCGACAGCTTCGCGAGCGAGGCGGGCGTCGAGGTGACGGCGGATAAAGCGCTGGGCGTGCCGGCGGTGTGGGCGGCCACCGGCTTCATTTCGGCGACAATCGCCTCGCTGCCGCTGGAGGTATTCCGCAGGAACGAGACGGGCGAAGAAAAGCTCGAGGACGAGCTTGCCGTCCTGCTGGGCGAGGCGGCGAACGACGAGCTGACCTCCTTCGAGTGGCGCCAGTCGGCAATGGACAACACGCTCATCGGCGGGCGCTCCTACACCTTCATCGAGCGCAACGCCGGGCGCAAGCCGATGAACCTGTGGCCGCTCGATCCGACGCGGACGCGGGTCGAGAGGAAGGACGGCAAGAAGCTCTACATCTACCGGGAGGGTCGGCGGAACGTCACCTATGCCGCGGCCGAGGTGATCGACATCCCCTGGCGCCTGGCGAGCGACGGCCTCACCCATGTCCGTCCCATCGACAGGCTCAAGAATGCCATCGGCTTGGCGATCGCATTGGAGGCCTACGCCTCGAAGTTCTTTCAGAACGGGGGCGTGCCGCCCTTGCAACTGGTGGGGCCGTTCCAGTCGCCGGCCGGTGCCAAGCGGGCCTCCGACGACATCCTGGCGGCGCTGAGGGAGGCGCGCGCCCAGGGCAAGCCGGTGCTGCCGCTACCAACCGGGCATGAGCTCAAGCAGATCGGCTTCGACCCGGCCAAGGGGCAGATGACCGAGGCGCAGCGCTTCCAGCTAGAGCAAATCGCGCGCATCTACCAGATTCCGCCGGTGTTCCTGCAGGACCTGACGCACGGCACTTTCTCCAACACCGAGCAGCAGGACCTGCACGTGGTGAAGCACACGCTGCGGCAATGGCTGAAGCGCTGGGAGCAGGAACTGAACCTGAAGCTGTTCGGAAGGGGCAAGCGCGATCTGTTCGTGAAGTTCAATGTCGACGGGCTGCTGCGCGGTGACTTCAAGACCCGCATGGAGGGGCTCGCCCGCGCCGTCCAGAACGCGATCCTCAAGCCCAACGAGGCCCGGGCGCTCGAGCACCGCGCGCCGGCCGAGGGAGGCGACCAGCTCATGATCCAGGGCGCGACGGTGCCGATCGGGTTCAAAGTTACCGGATGAAGCCCTTTCTGCTACCGTTGGGGGCGAGTTTGGGTAATGTCGATTGATGGGGCTGTTAAGCCATGCGGACTCTGTTCACGGCCTTCAGCGCCATCGTGCTCCTTGCTGCAGGATTCTTCCGTTATTTTGAGGTTCTGACCGAATGGATCGCGGTTGGGTATTTTATGTTTCATCGTGGGGTCGCCATTCCTCAGCGAAGCAAGAGATCCATTAATGTGAGCAATCACTCGCTTCAAATGGTGATCGATTTTCTCTACAGAAAACGCGATGCAATCGCTGATCTACTGCATGGCGGGAGTCCAGGAAAGGCAATTTCAAAAATCATCCTCGGTGGCGTGGTGCTGGGATGGCTACTTGCGTTGTCATGGTTCTTTTTTCGCGACTATCGATTTGTTGCTGCAAGAGAATTGATTGAGACCGTATTAGATGTTTTTCTGTTTGGAGCAACTTTTTATATCCTTCGTTATTACTATCGCGGCTATCTAAGTGACCTAACTAAAGCCAAGGCAAAGGACGAATCTGAAACGGCCACGGCTCGCACAGCAGAAGATGCCATCTTGAGCGAACCCAAGCCGAAAGACGACTATGGCGAGCCGGTAGGTCAATTCGGTGCCTTCTCGATAGGAGGATCACTTCAGGATCGTCTCCATATGGACTATTTCATCAGGCGTGGCTTGAGAGGCCAGAGTATCTTCGCCACAGTTGATGATGTTCGTGAAGAAGAGGATCATGACGCGCAAGGAAACTGGGAGGCCCGAGTTTCCCGTGGCTTCGTGCTCTCAGGATACTCTATCGTGATAGTTGGAGCTCTTCTATTCCTGGCTGGGTTCCTGCTTTCGTTAATTCATTTCATTCCGATCACCGACATCGTATCCGAATTGATCTTCCCACCTTCCATCGAGTAGATCACGAGCACGAGATTCCCAAATCTCGGGTCACGGGTGCGAATCCTGTCGGGAAGGCGGCTACCCCTGAAGCCGGAAACGGGCTTCGGGCAAAAGCCCAAATCCACTTACCTTCCGATTCTCTCAGCAGCGCAGCAAGGCTTTGCCGTGAAGTTGGTGCGTATCACTGGTACTCCGCAATCGGGAATCAAGCCAATGGCCGACAATCGCGAAATCCGCGCACTCGGCGACCTGCGCGTCGAGCGCCGGCAGGATGATGGCGGCGAGGAGTCGCGCCGCATCGTCGGCTATGCCGCGGTCTTCGACACGCCCACGGATATCGCCGGCCTGTTCCGCGAGCAGTTCGCGCCCGGCGCCTTCGCGATGGCCATCGCCCGCGACGACATCCGTGCCCTCATCGACCACGACCCGACGCTGATCCTCGGCCGCAACCGCGCCGGCACGCTGAGCCTGGCTGAGGACGCCAAGGGCCTGCACGTCGACATCGACCCGCCCGAGACGCAGGCGGCGCGCGACCTGATGGTCTCGATCGAGCGCGGCGACGTGTCCGGCATGTCGATCGGCTTCATCGCGCGGCGCCAGGAATGGGATGACACCCAGGAGCCGCCGCTGCGCACGATCCACGAGGCCGAGCTGCTCGACGTCTCCGCGGTGACGTTTCCGGCCTATCCGACCACCGAGGTCGGCCTGAGGTCGCTGGAGAGCGTCCGGGCAGCGAGGCAGCCGGAAGCCGAAGCTGCTCCACGATCGAATCGCGCGGCCCTGACCGCGATGCGCCTGCGCATGCTCCACCGGCTCCGCGAGAAGCAACTGGCGGAATAGCCACCGCCGCTAACCCCGATTCATTGCCGCCACGAGCGGCATGCCCGACCCGCCCTTGGGCAAGGCGCAAGGCCCGTCGCGAGACGCGCCATTCCCATCAGATGGAGGCCCCCTCATGGCTGATATCGCCGAGCTGCGGGAGAAGCAGAGCGAACTGCTCGCTGGCGCCCGCGCCAAGTATGACGAGATCACCGACGACACCGAGGAGTCCCGCGCCCGGGAGATCGAGGCCGAGTACGACCGCATCATGGCCGACTACGACCGGCTCGAAGAGCGGGTTAGCCGAGAGGAGGCCTATGCGGAGCGCCACGCGCGCCTCGCCGAGGAACTCGCCCGGCCCGATCCGCGGCGGCCGAAGGGGGAGGACGCCCATGTCGATCCCGAGAGCCCGGACGACGAGCTCACGCCGGAGCAGCGTCACGTCGCCGCCTTCCGCAACTACCTGCGCTACGGCCGCGAGGGGATGAGCGCGGAGGAGCGCGGCATCCTCGAACGCAATCGCATCGAGGTGCGTCAGCAGGGCGTGGCGTCAGGCTCCATCGGCGGTTTTCTGGTGCCAGAGGGCTTCATGGCCGAGCTGGTCAAGAGCCTCAAGGCGTGGGGGCCGATGCTCGATCCGGGCGTGACGCGCCAGATGGTGACCGCAGCCGGCAACTCGATCCCTTGGCCGACCATGGACGATACCTCCAACACCGGTGCGCTGATCGCCGAGAACACGCAAGTGGCGCTCGCCGAGGTGACGTTCGGCACCAAGACGCTCGACGCCTACAAGTACACCTCCGGCGTCGTGCTGGTGGCGAGCGAGCTGCTGCAGGACTCCGCCCTCGATGTGGAGATGATCGTGCGTGACGCCATGGCCGAGCGGGTGGGGCGGATCGTCAACACGCATCTCACCACCGGCGACGGCACCGACAAGCCGAACGGCATCGTGACCGCATCGGCCCAAGGCTTCGAGGCCGCGGCCGGGACGGCAATCGCCTTCGACGACCTGATCGAGCTCGAGCATAGCGTCGATCCGGCCTACCGCAGCGACCCGAGCGTGCGCTGGATGTTCCACGACTCGACGCTGAAGGCGCTGCGGAAGATCAAGGATCAGAATGACAACTATGTCTGGCAGCCGGCGAACCTGCAGTCGGGCGAGCCGGCGATGATCCTGAACCATCCCTACTCGGTGAACCAGGCGGTGCCCGAGATCGCCCTCTCCGCCAAGTCGGTGCTGTTCGGCGCCTTCAACCGATATGTCGTGCGGCGCGTGAACGAGTTCGCCATCCGCCGCCTGATCGAGCGCTATGCCGACTTCGACCAGACCGGCTTCATCGGCTTTGCCCGCTTCGACGGCGAGCTGCTGGATGCGGGCGCGGTGAAGCACCTGGCCCACCCGGCGGCGTAGTCGCCTGAAGCCGCAACAAACAGGAGCGGGGCGCCCGTCTGAGGCGCTCCAATCATTCCCCCATGCGCATCATCATGAGAACAGGACTGGCGGGCCACGGCTTCGCCTATCGCTCCGGCCAGGAGGTCGACCTCGACGAGGCCACGGCGCGGCGTCTGATCGCCCGCGGACTGGCGGTCCCGGCGCGCGAGACCTCGTTCGAGATCGCCACCGCGCCAGAGCCGGAGAGGACGGCGGCAGGCTCCGCCGGTTCGCGCCGGCATCGGCGCGCGAAAAGGTGACGGTCGATGTGGGATCGCATCCGCCCTGTCACGGCCGCTGCCGGCGATCCGGTCACCCTTGCCGAGGCAAAGGCGCATCTGCGCGTCGACTCGGGCGACGAGGACGACCTGATCACGCGTCTGATCGGTGCGGCGGTCGCCAAGGTCGAAGGGCCGAAGGGGCTTGGCATCGCGGTCATGGAGCGGCAGTGGGCGCTGTCGCTGCACGCCTTCCCGTGCTCGATCGTGCTGCCGCTCGGGCCCGTGTCGGCGGTGAACGCGATCACCTATGTCGATATGGCCGGCGCTCAGCAGACGCTCGACCCGGCCGACTACCACGCGGACCTCGACGGCGAGCCGGCGGGGATTGAATCGGCCTTCGGCAAGAGCTGGCCCGCGACCCGCAACCAGCGCGGCGCCGTGACCGTGACCTTCACGGCCGGCTACCCGGCTGCGGCGTCTGTCCCTGACGACCTCAAGACCGCCCTGCTGATGACCGTGGCTCACCTCTTCGAGAACCGGGAGACCGTCCATCTCGGCAGCAGCGCGACAGAGATCCCGGATACGGCGCGTGCCATCCTCGAGCGCTACCGCGCGGGCCGCTTCGGCGCTTGAGCCCATACCGATCCAAACGGAGTGACCGATGAAGGTAAGAGCTCTGCAGCCATTCGCGGGACCGGACGGATCGGTCTCGCCCGGCGATGTGGTCGAGGTCGCAGACAGCACGGGCGCCTATCTCCTGCGCCACGGCTTTGCCAGGGAGCATGCAGCCGCCAGCGACGCCCGGCAGCACGGCGCGAGCCGTAGTCGGCGCACATTGGTAGCGGCGAGTCGGTCCGACGCCGACTCGGAGCAGGACGAGGACCACAGTGCGTCCGGGAAAGCTTGACCGGCGCATCGCCATCGAGCGCGCGGCCGTCGTCCAGAACGACCTCGGCGAGGAGATCGAGAGCTGGTCCGTGTGGCAGACCGTATGGGCGGAGGTTTTGCCGCTCGACGGCTCCGAGCGCTGGCAGGCGCAGGAGGTCATGGCCGAGGCGCCGACGCGGTTTCGCCTGCGCTGGCTGCCGGGTCTCGGCGTCGAGGATCGCATCCGCTGCGAGGACCGGCTCTACGACATCCACTCGATCAACGAGATCGGCCGCCGCCGGGCTCTAGAAGTGCTGGCCAAGGCGCGGGCCGACCAGACGGCGGGAGCTTGAGGACAGATGCTGCGCCTGCGAGTCGACGGGCTCCAGGAGCTCGAACGCAATCTCCATGAGCTGCCGCGTTCGGTAAGCAAGCGCGTGGTGCGCCACGCGCTCCGCAAGGGCGGCCAGCCGATCATCGAGGCGGCTCGCGCGCGGGCGCCGGTCAGGACCGGTGCGCTGAAGGCCTCGATCGGCGGCGGCTATCGCCTGAGCAAGCGACAGAAGCGGCTGCATCGTAAGGCGTCGGCCGAGGAGTATTTCGTCGGCGCCGGCGGCAAGGGCGCGCGCCATGCGCATCTGCAGGAGTTCGGCACGGTGCATCACGGGCCCCGGCCCTTCCTGCGGCCGGCCTTCATGGCCGAACAGGGCGAGGCGCTCCGGATCGTCGCCGATGAACTGGGCAAGGCGGTGATGCGCGCGGCGAAGCGGCTGGGCGCCAGTGTCAGGCGATAGTGTCCGGCGATGATCGAGGAGGCCCTGCGCACGGCGCTGGCGGGCGACGGCGCTATCGCCGCGCTGGCCGGCACGCGCATCCATTGGGCCGAGCGGCCGCAAGGGAACGCCCTTCCGGCCATTATCCTGCACCGCATCGCCGGTGGCCGGGATTACCACGGCGCCGGCGCCAGCGGGCTCGTGCGCTCGCTGGTGCAAGCAGACTGCTGGGCCGCGACCTACACGGACGCCAAGGCGCTGGCGCGGGCGGCAGCGTCGGCCCTGAGCGGTCTCGCCTCCACGATCAGCGGCACTCAGTTGCAGGGCGTCTTCATTCGCTCCGAGCGCGACATGGCGCCCGAGCCCGGCGGCGGCGCGGAGCGCTACCACCGCGTCAGTCTCGACCTCGAGATCTGGCACGACGAGTAGCCGTCACTAAAACCAGGAGAATGACCTCATGACCACGAGCGCGCGCATCGGCTATGGCGTCGCCTTCGCCATCGGCGATGGTGGTGACCCGGAGACCTTCACCGACGTGGCGGAGGTGACCAGTGTCACGCCGCCGAGCCTCAGCATGGACACTGTCGCCGCCACGCACACCGACAGCGAGGAGGGCTGGCGCGAGTATATCGCCGGGCTGCTCGACGACGGCGCTCCTCACCAAGCTGAGCTCGCGCGCCGCCGGCAACTTCCGCATCACCTTCCCCGACCTGACGGCCTGGGAGTTCGCCGGCTTCTGCACCGGCTTCGAACCGGCCGCGCCCGTTGAGGACAAGATGTCGGCGACCGCCACCTTCAAGCTGACCGGCAAGCCCGGCTTCATCGCGTGAGGTGTTGACCGATGGCCAATCCACATAGGGGCGAGGCGCGCTTCGAGACGGGTGGCAAGACCTATACGCTCCGCTTCGACATCAACACGATTTGTGCGCTCGAGGAGTCTCTCGATCTCGGCATTACCGAGATCGGCATGCGGCTCGCCGATCCGAAAGCCGTGCGCGTGGGGCTGCTGCGCGCGGTACTGCACGCCGGCCTCCAGCGCCACCATACGGACATCGATATTGCCGCCGCCGGCGACCTGATGGCCGAGGCGGGCGTCGAGGAAACCATGAAGGCAGTCCAGACGGCTTTCGAGAGAGCGTTCCCGCCGGCGGGGGACGGCGAAGCGCGCCCTCCCAAGGGGAGCAAGGCGACGCCTGGCGCTGGACCGAGCTCCTGAGCGGCTGGCTGGAGACCGGGCTCGACGAGGCGCGTTTTTGGACCTCGACGCCGCGTGAGGTCGAGCGCGCGCTGCGCGCCAAGGCCGTGGCTCACACCCAGGCAGCGATGCGGGACATGGCGCTCGCCTGGCACGTCGCCGCCTTCAGCCGCACGAAAAGGCTCCCGCCGCTCGACGGCATTCTCGCGCGCCTGCGCCAGTCGGCCGAACGCGCCCGTCGCCACCGGCCACAGACCTGGCAGGAGCAACTGGCAGTGGTCGAGACCATCAACGCCATGTTCGGCGGCGCCGACCGCAGGAAGCACAAGAAGGGCTGACCCATGCAATCGGTGATCGGGGCACTCCGCGTCATCCTGGGGGCGGACACGGCCGCGCTCGAGGAGGGGCTGACCCGCGCCCAGCGGCACGCCAACGCTTTCGGCCGCCAGATGGAGCGCATCGGCGCGCGCATGCAGCGCGTCGGCACGAGCATCAGCATGCGCCTCTCCGCGCCCGTCGCGGGCCTCGGCGCCCTGACCCTCAAGGTAGCGGCCGACTTCGAGGCCGCCATGAATCGCGTGCAGGCGGTGCTTCAGCCGACGGCGGACGAGTTCGCGGCCCTGCGAGACCTTGCCGCCGAGCTCGGCCGCACCACGCAGTTCACTGCCGCGCAGGCCGCTGACGGCCTGGAGATGCTGGCGCGCAACGGCCTCAACGCCACCCAGATTCTGGACGGTGCCGCGGAGGCCACGCTCAGGCTCGCCGCAGCGGCGGGATCGGAGCTGGCGCCGGCGGCCGATGTCGTCACCGACCTGATGCTGAACTTCAGCCGAGAAGGCGCGGACCTCGGCCGCGTGGTCGACAACATCGCCGGCACGCTCTCGAAGTCCAAGCTCGGCTGGGAAGACTACGCCCAGGCGATCGGTCAGGCGGCGGGCGCGGCCGGGCCGCTCGGCATGAGCCTGGAGGATATGAACGCCGCGCTCGCTGCGACCGCGCCCTCTTTCGCGAGCGGCGCGGAGGCCGGCACCTCGTTCAAGGGCTTTCTCTTGCGTCTCGTGCCGCAGACGGACGAGGCCCGCGCCATCATGGAGCGGCTGAACCTCCAGTTTTTCGACGCCCAGGGAAACCTGAAGAGCCTGGCCGCGATCGCCGAGAACCTGCGCACCTCCTTCGCCGCCCTCA
>Ga0326597_10012127_pt1 | contig 11370 bp, 15 predicted proteins | sample RVTome_12_FD_203789 | JGI IMG/M metagenome (GOLD analysis project Ga0326597, IMG submission 203789) | Soil microbial communities from uranium-contaminated site in the Upper Colorado River Basin, Wyoming, United States - RVT100D185 | ecosystem: Environmental > Terrestrial > Soil > Contaminated >...
CGACCGCGCCGTTCGCTGTATTCGACGACCCCGCCGCGGCCCGCGCCTACGCGCAGGCTCAGCCCTCCGGCCTTGCCATCAAGGTGGACGGCCTCGCGAGGGGCAAAGGCGTCGTGGTCGCCGGAACGAGCGACGAAGCCGTCGAGGCGATCGAGGCGGCGATGGTGCGCCGGGAGTTTGGTGAATCGGGCGGCCGCATCGTCATCGAGCGGCGGCTGACCGGTCGCGAGGTGAGCGCGCACGCCTTCACCGACGGTCGCACCGTCGCCCACATGCCCTTCTCGTGCGATCACAAGCCGATCTTCGACGGCGAACGCGGCCCGAACACGGGCGGCATGGGCGCCTACAGCCCGGCCGGCTGGCTGGACGAGCCGGCCGCGGAGGCGATCCGCACGGGCATCACGGAGGCCGCCGTCCGCGCCATGGCTGCCGAAGGCCGTCCCTATCGCGGTGTCCTCTACCCGGGCGTGATGATGACCGCCGACGGCCCGCTGGTGATCGAGTTCAATTCCCGCATGGGCGACCCGGAGGCGCAGGTGCTGCTGCCCCGTCTCCGGTCCGACCTGCTGGAGGTCATGTGGGCCGTCGCGAGCAACCGCCTGCACGAGGTCGATCTCTCCTGGTCGTCCGAGGCCTGCGTCGCCGTCGTCCTTGCGTCCGGAGGCTATCCCGGAGCATACGAGACCGGGCTCGTCATCGAGGGCCTGGACGAGCTCGACGCCGATGCGCTGGTCTTCCACGCAGGCACCCGCCGCAGGGATGACGGCACGCTGCTTACCGGGGGCGGGCGCGTGCTCACCATCGCCGCGCTCGGCCCGACGCTGGAGGCGGCGCGCGAGAAGGTCTATCGCAACGTCGAGCGCGTCCGGTTCGCGGGCGCCCACTACCGCCGCGACATCGGCGCCGCGCGAGCGCCCGCCGCGGAGCGAGCGTAGCGGGTCGTTCTGGTAGACTGGAGCCAGCATGCAGCAGACGATTCAGGCGTTCATTCATAAAGGTGAGTCGCAGTACGTGGCCGAATGCCTCGGGCTTAGCGTCGTCACCCAGGGCCGGACGCTGGATGAGACGATCGCCAACCTCCAGGAGGCTGTCCAACTCCACCTGGAGGATGAAGACCCGGCCGAGTTCGGTCTCGCTGCAAACCCGACACTCCTAGTCGTCAGTGCCGCTGCATGAATGAAGGAGACCTGGAAGTACTGTTACTGAAGTTCCTGCGAGGACGGTTCCCCAAATTAGATGTCAGGCCGCGGCAGGCGCTCCGATACGGAGCGGGCGCCAGCATAAGGCAAGAATTCAAGGTCGATATCCTGCTGCAAGACCCGCCCTCGTCACCACGTGTCGCCATTGAGCTAAAGGCGGGCGGGATCAACACTCACGATCTGCTGGCCTACTCAGCGAAGGCCAATCTACACCGCGCGCTGTGCGGTTTTCTCCGATACGGCATCTTCGTGGCTGGCGATCGATCCCGCGGCGTCACGGCAAAATACCTCTGGCACGGGCACGAGTTTGACTTCATGTTCGGCTGCAAGGGCGATCGGCCAACGAGCCGCGATCTCAAGAAGCTCGAAGAGATCGTCGCTTACGAAGTCGCCATCTCTCGCAAGCTAGAGAAATGGGTCAATCAGAAGCGCGGTCCGTATCCAAGCCTCTTGTGGAGGAAAGCTACGATTGGCTGACCCCCTCGTCGCCGTCGTTATGGGCTCCAAATCGGACGCTCCGCTCATGCAAGAGTGCCTCGACCTGCTCGACAAGCTCGGCATCGCGCACGAGTCGCACGTTATGTCAGCTCACCGCAGCCCCGACAAGGTGCGCGAGTTCGCCGCAGGCGCCCGCGACCGCGGCATCGAGGTGATCGTCGCCGCCGCCGGTGGGTCGGCCGCGCTGCCGGGCGCGGTCAAAGCTTACACCCCCCTGCCCGTCATCGGCGTGCCGGTCCCATCGAGCGAGCTGAAGGGAATCGACTCCCTGTACGCGATGGCGATGATGCCGCCCGGCACGCCCGTGGCCACCGTCGCCATCGGCTCGTGGGGGGCGCGCAACGCCGCCCTCCTCGCGGCCGAGATCCTCTCACTCAAGCACGAGGACGTCCGCCGCGCCTACGAGGCCTATCGCAAGGAGCAGTCCGCGGGGTAAACTGGGCCTGGAGGAGCGCTCCCGCACCGCCCCACCCCATGTTTCAAAGCAACGCCGAAGCCGCCGCCGTCGAGATGTTCCCCGGAGTGACGCGGCGCACCCTCAATAGCGGCGACCGGACAACGCTCGTCGAGATCACGCTGACCGCAGGCGCCGCCGTCCCCGCCCACAGCCACCCTCATGAGCAGACCGGCTACGTCTCGTCGGGCCGCGTCCGCTTCGCCATCGACGGCGAAGTCCGCGAGCTGGCCGCCGGCGATGGCTATCTGGTGCCCGGCGGCGCGACGCACGAGGTGACCGCGCTCGAGGATTCGGTCTGCATCGATTGCTTCTCGCCGGTGCGGGAGGAGTACCTGTGATCCCGCGCTACTCCCGGCCCGAGATGGCCGCCGTCTGGTCGGACGAGCACAAGTTCGCGACCTGGCTCCGCGTCGAGATCGCCGTCTGCGAGGCGTGGGCCGAACAAGGCCAGGTCCCGCGCGAAGCCGTCGAGAAGATCCGGAAGGCGTCGTTCGACGTTGAGCGCATCCTCCAGTACCAGGAGGAGATGCACCACGAGCTGAACTCCTTCCTCCGCTCCGTCGCCGACAGCCTCGGGGAGGAGTCGCGCTTCGTCCACCTGGGCCTCACGTCGTACGACGTGCAGGACACCGCGCTCGGGCTGCAGCTCCAGGAGGCCTCGGAGATCCTCGAGCGGGACGTCGAGGCGCTGCTCACAGTGCTGGAGCAGCGCGCGGTCGAGTTCAAGGACACGCTCTGCATGGGCAGGACGCACGGCGTCCACGCCGAGCCGACCACCTTCGGCCTGAAGCTCGCCGGCTGGGTCGACGAGATGCGCCGCAACGCCCGCCGCCTCGCCGAGGCGAAGGCCGACGTTGCCGTCGGCAAGATCAGCAGCACCGTCGGCACCCACGCCACCGTCCCGCCCGCGATCGAGGAGGCCGTCTGCGCGCGACTCGGCCTCGGCGTCGACGCGATCAGCACACAGGTGATCAGCCGCGACCGCCACGCGCGCTTCATCGCCACGCTCGCCGTCATCGGCGGCTCGCTCGACCGCTTCGCGACGGAGCTGCGTCACCTCCAGCGCACCGAGGTGATGGAGACCGAGGAGCCTTTCGGCGAAGGACAGACCGGCTCCAGCGCCATGCCCCATAAGCGCAACCCGGAGAAGCTGGAGCGTTGCTCCGGCCTCGCCCGCCTGCTGCGCGGCCACAGCGTCACGGCGATGGAGAACATCGCTCTCTGGCACGAGCGCGACATCTCCCACTCGTCGGCGGAGCGCGTCATCTTCCCCGACGCCTGCCTCGCGCTCGATTACGTGCTCGACCTGTTCACTGGCATCATGCGCGGCCTCCTCGTCTACCCGGAGCGCATGCGCGAAAACCTGGAGGCCAGCTACGGCCTCTGCTTCTCCCAGCGCATCCTCCTCGCGCTGATCGACAAGGGGCTCTCGCGTCAGGCCGCCTACAAGATCGTCCAGCGCAACGCGATGCAGTCCTGGAAGGAGCGCCGGCCCTTCCGCGAGCTGCTGGAGGTCGATCCCGAGGTAACCGGACCGCTCACTCCCGGCGAGTTGGACGGCCTGTTCGACTACGGCTTCTACACCCGCTACGTGGTCGACAGCTTCCGGAGACTGGGCCTGGCATGAGGGACGAGCGCGTCGCCCTGCGGCAGCGGCGCGACCTGAGCCAGCTCATCGAGGCGGCAGCGACGCTCTATCTACAGAATTTCGCGCCGTTCTTCCTCATCGCGGCCGTTGTCGTTCCGCTCGGCATCGCTGCCGCTGTGTTCCAAACAGCCATCGAAGACGACACAGCGGCCATCATCGTGGCCGGCATCATCAACCTCGCGCAGGCCGCCGTCGGCCTCCTCGCGGGCGCCGCCATCCTTGCCGGGCTCGCCGATCTGGAAGCCGGACGCTCACCCGACTTCTCGCGCGCCTACGACGCGGCTTTCGCGCGCTTCTGGACGCTGCTCGGCGCGATCCTGCGCGTCGTCGCGATCGTCCTGCTGCTCGCCGTCACGATCGTCGGGTTGCCCTGGGCCATCCGCCAGGGCATCCGCTGGCTCTTCATCGAGCAAGCGGTCATGCTGGAAGGCGCGAACGCGAGCGAGGCGCTCCGGCACAGCTCAGACACCGTGATCGGCAGTTGGTGGCGCACGCTCGGCATCTCACTTGTGCTCGGCGTCATCGCAGGCGTGCCGGGCGGGATCATCGCGGCGGTCTTCAGCCTTGCGCCCGTGCTTGTGTCGGGCACTGTCAACGCCGTTGTCAGCGCTGCCTTGCTTCCGTTCGCCGCCATCGCGACGACCTTGCTGTACTTCGACCTGCGGGTACGAAGAGCTGAGATAATCGAGCCGGCCGCGTAAAGGAGAAGCCATGGCCCCCGGGACCGTTATGCTGGACACTCCCCTCCCCAACCCGGCACACCGCGGCAAGGTGCGCGACCTCTACGACCTCGGCGATCGATTGCTCATCGTCGCCACCGACCGCATCTCCGCGTTCGATGTCGTGCTGCCGACGGGCATCCCCGGCAAGGGCGCGGTCCTGACGCAGCTCTCTGCGTTCTGGTTCGAGCGCACAGCCTCGGTCGTGCCGAACCACTTCCTGCGCATCGCCGACGGCTCGCCGGATGACGGACTGCCCTTCGAGCTGCCCCCCGAGCTGGCCGGCCGCAGCATGATCGTCCGCAAAGCGCAGCGCCTCCCCGTCGAGTGCATCGTGCGCGGCTACATGGCCGGCTCCGCCTGGGCCGAGTACCAGAAGCAAGGGACCGTCTGCGGCGTCCATCTGCCCTCTGGCATCAGCGAGAGCGAGCCGTTTCCAGAACCGCTCTTCACGCCGACGACGAAGGCCGAGGTCGGCCACGACGAGAACATACCGGCCGAGGAGTACGCCGCCGCGCTCGGTATCGAGGTGGCGAACGCCGTTCGATTGCGCAGCCTGGCGCTCTACAAGTACGGCACGCAGCTCGCCGGCGAGCGCGGCATCATCATCGCCGACACCAAGTTCGAGTTCGGCCTGCTCGACGGCGAGCCGATCCTTATCGATGAGGTGCTCACGCCCGACTCCAGCCGCTTCTGGGACGTCGATTCGTACCAGCCCGGCAAGCACCAGGAAGCGTTCGACAAGCAGTACGTGCGCGACTACCTGCTGGGGCTGGACTGGAACCGCGAGTACCCCGGTCCGGAGCTGCCACCCGAGGTTGTCGATAAGACGGCGCGGCTGTATCGTGAGGTCTTCCAGCGCATCACCGGTCAGGATGTTCGGTTACCATAACGAGGAGAACAACAGTGAAATTGCAGAACGAAAGCGGACACGGCGGCGTCACTCTCGCCACCCTGCTGGCTCTGGCCGGCACTGCCCTGCTGGCACTCGGCCTGGGCCAGGACAGCAGCGGCCTCGCTGTGGCCGGGGCGATCGTGCTGGGCGTGGGTAGCATCGTTGGGGCGAACGCGCCGCACATCTGGCTCCGCAGCGTCTATCGCCGTCTCGACCGCGTCGATCCTGACGATCGGGACGCGCGGTCCGGCTTTCGGATCCAGTTCTAGGCATGTTCCTCGCGCGCGTCTACGTCACGCTCAAGCCGACGGTGAACGACCCTCAGGGCCTGACAATCCGCGGCGGCCTCCACTCGCTCGGCTTCGAGACGGTCGAAAGCGTGCGTGCGGGCAAGTACCTGGAGATCCGCCTCGACGGCGCCGACCGCGCCGCGGCGGAGGCGGAGATCACCGAGATGTGCCGCAAGCTCCTCGCCAACCCAGTCATCGAGGACTTCCGATGCGAGATCGAGGAGACGGCGCCGGCTGGCAGCTAAGCACCGTGACCCGACGCCGCATCATGGTCATCGGGCCGACGGGCTCCGGCAAGACGACGCTCTCGCGCGGCATCAGCGAGACGATCGGCGTGCCTGCGATCGAGCTCGACGCGCTCTTCCACCAGCCCGGCTGGCAACCGACGCCGCCGGATGAGTTCCGCGCCAAGGTCTTCGCCGCCCTCGAAGGTTGCCCTGAAGGCTGGGTCACCGACGGCAACTACAGCATCGTCCGCGTCTCCATCCTGCCGCTGGCCGATACCGTCGTGTGGCTGCGGCTGCCCTGGCGCGTGTCCTACTGGCGGATGTTCAAGCGCACCATCCGGCGCGGCTGGAGTCGAGAGGAGCTCTGGAACGGCAACCGCGAGTCGTGGCGCCTCTCCTTCCTCAGCCGCGACTCGCTCCTGCTCTGGGGCCTCACGCACTGGCGCGCCCACCATCGCAACGCCCGCCACGACCTCGCCGCGACGCCGCACACAGCGGAGCTGATCGAACTGCGAAGCGATCGGGAGGTCGAGGGGTTCCTCGCAGGCCTTCGAGATGACACGCCGACATGAGCAGGCAGGCCCGCGCGAGCGGGCCTGCTGGTTCCGTGGTTCGGGGGTTCTGGCGTTCTGGCGCTACGCCGGCGTGCCGGTCTGCGCGTCCAGCACCTCTTCGAGCATCATCTTGAACTGGGGCGCGATGCGGTCGCGCCGCTCCGGCAGACCGGCGACATCCAGCCGGTGCATGTACTCGTTCATCTGGCGCTTGAAGGCGGCGTAGGTCATCTGCTCGCCCTCCTGCTGGCTGCCCAGCTTGTAGCTGAACAGCACGCCGAGCGACTGGCCGAAGTGGGGCGAGCCGCCCGCGACGCCGCCGGCGCTGCCTCCCTGGATCGCCGGCTCCGCGTAGTCGAGATAGCCGTGGATCTCCTCGCGACGCCACGGCTGCGTGTCGAGGATGTACTTGAGGTGCATGACGCCGAAGGCGACGTGGCGCGATTCGTCCTGCGCAGCGAGGCGGAAGATGCGCTTCTCCGCCTCGTTTGTGGCGATGTACTCGCCCATGCGGAAGATCGACTGCACGAGCCCCTCACCCTGCACGTGCAGGATCGAGGACATCTCGGTGAAGTCCTTGGAGTCCATCACGAAGCGCAGGCCGGCGTTGCCGCTGCTGATCAGCAGGCCGCCGCCGTTGGCCAGCGCCCGCTTGCGGAAGACATCGAGGTGGCGCGCCTCGTCCATCACCTGGGACGCCAGGAAGAGCTTTACCTCGTAGTGGTCGTTGCTGATCTGCGGCAGCCACTGGCCCGGCACGTCGCCGGCGATGAACTCGACCTCCGTCAGGAAGGTGCAGAACTGGCACATCGCCCGCTCGACGCGGTCCGGCAGCGGCTGGAGCTGCTCCCAGGGGATGTCCGTCGCCGACGACCACTGGCGCTGCACCGCCTCTTCGTAGAGCAGCGAGGCGTTCTGCGACCAGGTGTCTGCCTTGCCCTTCACGAAGTAGCCGAGGCGCGGCACGGCGTCGCGGGTGGCGGCGCCGCGCGGCCGCATCGTGTGCGCCTGGCTCTGGTCCGGCGCGTCGCCGTACGAGCCGACGTTGATGTCATCGAGCGTGAGGCCGCGGCGGCCGGGCTTCGCGCGAATGCCCCACTCGGTGCCCGGATCGAGCCAGCTCAGGTCGAGGTCGGGCGCTTCCGGCTCCGTCCGGAGCATGCTCATCGTGTCCTGGTCAACGGCCATGGTGGCTCCTCTCTCAGACGGGGGCGGTGGCCCTACTTGAGCAAATGCTAATCCAGCCTGGCGAGGCCTGTCAATGCGGCCGTGGCCCGTCCGGGCTGGACAGCAACGATCTTCGATTCGCGAACGATCTTCTTCCCACCCGCCCGCCCAGCGGAGTTGTAGGAACCTGGGGGACACCCCAGACCCCCGGCAGGGGGTTTCGCCCCCTGCACCCCCGAGGACGGCTCTACCGTCAAACGGCCGCGCAACCTCCTCCAACCGAGCTGGTCGACAGGACGCGAACTCGGAGAGGCACTAGCCAGCATCGGTCGGCACGAACTGGCGGTCGGGCGAGGAGAAGACGACGAGCGCGCGCACGGTCGCTGGGCCGTCGTTGAACAGGCGGTGCGGGACGCCGCGCGGCACGACGATCAGGTCGCCCGGCCCGAGGCGCGTCGACTGGGTGCCCAGCGTGTGCTCGGCCGAGCCTTCCAGCACCACGACGATCTCCTCGCAGTTGGGGTGGATGTGCTCGACGTTGCCCTTGCCGGCATCGAACGTAGCAAGGCCGAGCGTCTGCTCCGCGCCATCGGGATCTCCTTCGCGGACAGCCCAGTGCACGCTCCCGAAGCCGGCCGGCTCGGCCGCGACTCCGAGTTCGCGGCGCACCTGCCCGTCGATGGGCGGGACGTCCATTACGCTATCCTACCGCGGCCACTCACATTCGTAGAAGCGCAGGAGCTCAGCCTCCGCGGCTGCCGGATATTCGAGACCGAATTGGGCGCACGCCGCTCGCCCTACCCGCCCGAGCGTCGCGACGATGCCGAGGTGAGCGCGGTACGCGTCCGGAGTCGAGCGATCAGCGGTCGCGCGCACGACACCGGTCGAGAGCGTGTCTATCTCCCGTCGTTCGTTAGCGGTCAATAGTCGCTCGCGGCTAATGGAGTTTCGCGCGAACGCGCGGACGTCACGTTCGACCAGCATGAGCGGCACGATCGTTCCGACAATGATCGACATCTCGGTGAACGCATACGTCGCCCATTGGTCTCGGCGCAGCAGCCGGACGGGCCAGGTACCGCCCTGAAACGTCGCGCGCAGTATCGTGTCGACCTGGCGGACGAGCGTAACCGCCTCCGGCTGCCAGCCGGTCTTGATCCGCGACGCCACGTCTGTCTTGTCGACAAGCACGCGCACGGCTGGACGTGGGGCGCCGCCGACTCTGGAGTCAGGTTCGGCGAAAAAGTCGAGCTTCACGGGTCCTTCCAAGAGGCAGGCGATCAGGCCGGGGAAAGGCTCCGCATGAATGAGCACCTCTGCGGCTTGTGACACGAACACGAGCTTGTCGAATGCATCGAAGTCCTTGTCAGCGACCGCGATCCCGAAGTCGATGTCTGAAAACAGGTCCTCGCTGCCGTCGGCCCTGCTGCCCTGCAGCCACGCACCAACGATGCGCTCGTCGCGTTGCGCAGCCTCCACGAGCCGCTCGATGACCGCGTCATGTCGCGCCGCGATCGGCTCGACGCCCATCGCTACGCCTTGAGCGTGCCTTTGGTGCTGGGCGCCTGGCCCGCGCGGCGCGGCTCGAGGCGCGTCGCCGCGCCCAGGGCGCGGCCGAGCGCCTTGAAGAGCGCCTCGGCCTTGTGGTGGTCATTGACGCCGCTGTGGACGTACGCGTGCAACGTGAGCTTCCCCTCGCTGGCGAACGACCAGAGGAGATGGTTGATCAGGTCGGTGGGCAGCTCGCCGGCGCGCTCGCCCGTCCAGGCCACCTCGACCACGCAGTAGCCGCGCCCGCTCAGGTCGAGCGCGACCGACGCGAGCGCCTCGTCCAGGGGCGCCTTCGCGTCCGCCATCCGCACGATGCCGGTCCGTTCGCCCAGGGCCTCGTCGAGGGCGCGCCCGAGCGCGAGACCGATGTCTTCTACCGTGTGATGCTCATCGACGTGCAGGTCGCCGGTCGCGCGCACCGTCAGGTCGAAGCAACCGTGGCGAGCGATCTGGGAGAGCAGGTGGTCGAGCATGCCGATGCCGGTCGAGACGTCAGCGTCGCCACGTCCGTCCAGGTCCAGCTCGACGTGGATCTTTGTCTCCTTCGTCTCGCGGTCTACGGTAGCACGGCGGTTATCGGGCACGGCTCCCTCCCTGCTCGCGGAGCGCCTCCACGGCGCGGTCGTTCTGGTCCGGCAGGCCAACGCTGATGCGAACGCAGGCGCGCAGACGCTCCGTATCGAAGTAGCGGAGGAAGACGCCGCGGCGGGCGAGATCGTCGCGCACGTGCAGGCCCTCGAAGCCGGGCAATCGCACGAGGAGGAAGTTCGCGTCCGATGGGAATACCTGCGCGAACTCCAACGCCTCGAGGCCGCGGCGCACCCGCTCGCGCTCGGCGACGATCGTACGCACGCTCTCCATCAGCCGATCGCGGTCGTCGAGCGACGCGAGCATCGCCACCTCGGCCGCGACGTTGGGCGTGTACGGTTGCTTGATGCGCATGAGCAGCGAGGCGAGCGCCGGCGGCATGATACCATAGCCGGCGCGGAGCCCGGCGAGGGCGGCCCACTTGCTGAACGTGCGCAGGACCACGAGGTTCTCGCGCTGCGGGACCAGCGAGACATTGCTATCGCCGGCGAACTCCACGTACGCCTCGTCGACGACGACGAGCAAGCCGGTCGCGAGGAGGGCGTCCAGCTCGTCCCGGCGCAGCGAGTTGCCCGTCGGGTTGTTCGGCGAGGCGACGAGGACCGCCTTCGCGCCGCCGGCCGCCTTGCGGACGGCATCGAGGTCCAGCGAGAAGTCATCGCGGCGCGGCACCTCGATCGTCTCGCCACCAGCGACGCGCGCCGAGAAGCCGTACATGCCGAACGCCGGCGGGCAATCGATGACGCGGTCGCCGGGCGCCAGGACGGCGCGGAGCAGCAGGTCGATCAGCTCGTCGCTGCCGTGGCCCGCGACGATGTGCTCCGGCCCAACGCCGGTGTACCCGGCGAGCGCCTCGCGCAGGTGGCGCTGCTCCGGGTCCGGATAGCGGTGGTAGCCGTCGAAGCGCGCCAGCGCCTCGAGCACGCGCGGCGACGGGCCGTACGGGTTCTCGTTCCCGTCGAGCTTGGCGACGCGGTCCGCCGGCACCCCGAGGCGCTCGGCCAGCAGCCCGGCGGGCTCGATCGGCTCGTAGCCGAGCATCGCGAGGATGTCGGGGCGGACGAGGCGGAGGATGCCGGGGGCGGGCGTCGTGGTCATGACAGGGGCATGGTAGCAGACCTCTCCCTTGGCCCCTGGACCTCTCCCCTAACCCCTCTCCTGAGAGGAGAGGGGAACGCGGCCGGAGGCGGGCGGCGGGCGGGCACGCCGGAGGGCGCACACGCAGGTGCGCCCCTACGGATGCGGGTGGGGGGCGGGTGCGCCCGCACCCTGGACCTCTCCCCTGGCCAGGGAGGGCGCACACCCTTCGCTGCTCTCGAGGGCAGGCTCCGGCCCGCCCCTACGGATGCGGGCGGGGGGCGGGTGCGCCCGCCAGGACAGAGCTGAAGCTGTGTCCCTACGAGGGCAGGCTCTGGGGCACGCCAGGACCCGCGACAGGCGGGCGGGAGCGGGCGCCTGAAAGGAGAGGGGAACAACTCCCTCACCCCTGGCCAGGGAGGGCGCACACGCAGGTGCGCCCCTACGGATGCGGGCGGCGGGCGGGGGCGCCCGCCAGGACAGAGCTGAAGCTGTGTCCCTAC